>Ga0070698_100000547_pt1 | contig 40166 bp, 35 predicted proteins | sample KBSK1502metaG_FD_65477 | JGI IMG/M metagenome (GOLD analysis project Ga0070698, IMG submission 65477) | Corn, switchgrass and miscanthus rhizosphere microbial communities from Kellogg Biological Station, Michigan, USA - KBS K1-50-2 metaG | ecosystem: Host-associated > Plants > Roots >...
GTTGGTGGAACGAGTTCCACCGCGAGATGATTCAGCGTGAGATTTCCAGAGTCTTGGTCCTCAACCTCTCTGGCAAAACAAGCGGTGCTTACGCACCGCCCAGGATGACTATGCCCTTGAGAGAGCCTTCGCTCTTATCGAGGGGGCACCCGCGTGACCAACAAGTTTTGACTCCGGGTGTGGGGTAGCCTAGAATTTCGTTAGGGTATTGCGCTGGCCGAAAATGCGCTTATCAGAGCGCCTGGCGAACCCGGTGGAGGTTTACAACATGATTGGTAAATTGGGGTTGCCGGAGATTCTTGTCATTCTCGCCATTGCGCTGCTGATTTTTGGCCCCAGCAAGCTGGCCGATCTGGGCAAGGGGCTGGGTGAAGGCATCAAGAATTTCAAGTCGGCAGTGAAAGACGGCGAGGGATCTGAGAAGAAGTCTTAGCTAAGCCCGTCGTTTGGACATCTTGATTGTAGGGCTGAGACTGAGTTAGAGAGCGCCGTTCTCCCGCAGCATGCGATACACGAGCGATACGGGCAGTCCCACCACGTTGAAGTAATCTCCTTCAATTTGTGAAATCCAACGCGAGGCGATGCCTTGGATGGCATAGGCTCCTGCTTTGTCCATAGGCTCACCGGTTGCGATGTAGGATCGGATGTCATCTTCGTTTAGCCCGGACATGGTCACCCGCGTGGTTTCAGAGCGGGTGTCATCAACGGAGCTTCTTCCCTTGTCATCCGGACGCATGAGGCAAACCCCGGTTGTGACTTGGTGAGTGCGGCCGACTAACAAGCGCAGCATACGAGCGGCATCGGCCACATCGTGCGGCTTGCCGAGAATTTGGCCGTTCACGATTACAATTGTGTCGGCGCCCAGCACGAAGTTTTGGGGACGCAGGCGAAATACATCCAGAGCTTTCTCCCGGGCGAGCCGTTCGGCGCAGGCTTGCGGCGCTTCTCCTTCCAGCGGAAGTTCGGGGATTTTGCTGGCCTGAATGATGAATGGAATGCCGGCGTTCTGCAGAAGTTCCCGACGGCGCGGCGATGCCGAAGCGAGCACGAGGGCCATGAAAACCTGATTCTATCGGAAACAGGCTGCTCGTTCCCCGCCTGTTAAAATCAAAAGATTGCCCCCAGCAGCCATGAACGCCGCCTATCTTCGCAACTTCGCGATCATCGCGCATATTGACCACGGAAAGTCCACCCTGGCTGACCGCCTTCTGGAGTTGACTGGCTCACTCACCGCGCGCGAGATGCAGGCGCAGGTGCTCGATTCCATGGACTTGGAGCGGGAGCGCGGCATCACCATCAAAGCTCACGCGGTCCGCATGATGTATACCGCGAAGGACGGCCAAACCTATCAGCTAAACCTGATTGATACGCCGGGGCACGTAGATTTTTCTTATGAAGTATCGCGTTCTCTGGCTTCCTGTGAAGGCGCGCTGCTGGTGGTGGATGCTTCGCAGGGAGTGGAAGCTCAAACCCTGGCGAATTCTTATCTCGCTATTAACAATGGGCTCGAGATCATTCCGGTCATCAACAAGATTGACTTGCCCAGTGCCGATGTGGCGCGCACCAAGGAGATGATTGAGGGTGCGGTAGGGCTCGACGCGTCCGATGCAATCCTGATCAGCGCCAAGACCGGTCAAGGTGTGCCGGACGTGCTGGAGGCAATCGTAAACCGCGTTCCTCCGCCCAAGGGAAATCCTGAGAATCGGCTCCAGGCCCTCATTTTCGATTCCTGGTTTGACCCCTATCGCGGAGTCATCGTGTTGACTCGCGTGTTTCAAGGCACGCTCCGCCGCGGCCAGAAGATTGTTCTGATGTCGAATGGACGAACCTTCGACGTGGAAACCGTCGGCGTGCTGACTCCCAAGCCGGTGGAAATTGACGAACTCCGCGCCGGCGAAGTTGGTTTCTTCATGGCCAACATGAAAAACGTGGGGGACACAAAAATCGGCGACACCATCACCGAAGCTTCCAATCCCGCCATTGAGCCTCTACCCGGATTTGAAGATATCAAGCCCATGGTTTTTGCCGGGCTTTATACCGTCGACGCACACGAGCACACTCAATTGCGCGAGGCCCTGGAAAAACTTCGACTGAACGACGCCTCTTTTTTCTTTGAGCCTGAGAGTTCGGCGGCGCTGGGCTTTGGTTTTCGTTGCGGCTTTCTAGGCCTGCTGCACATGGACATCATTCAGCAGCGCCTGGAGCGCGAATTCAATCTGAACCTGATCACTACGGCGCCGGGTGTGCGTTACCGGATCACCAAAACCGATGGGGAGATCATTGAAGTCGATAATCCGTCACGATGGCCTAACCAAAGCGAAATTGCCAAAACCGAGGAGCCGGTAATTCTGGCTACCATTCTCAGCAATGAGGAGCACGTGGGCGCGATCCTGAAACTGGTGGAGGATAAACGCGGCAAGCAGAAAACGTTTGAATACGTCAGCTCGTCACGGGTGATGTTGCATTACGAATTGCCTCTGAATGAGATCGTTCTCGATTTCTATGACCGCCTGAAATCGGTTTCGCGAGGTTACGCCTCGCTGGATTATCACTTTGCTGGTTATTGGGAGTCGCCCATGGTCAAGCTCGACATTTTGGTAGCAGGCGATCCCGTCGATGCACTCTCCACGATCGTCCATCGGGATTTTGCATACGAACGAGGACGAGCGCTGGCGGCAAAGATGAAAGAACTTATTCCCCGTCAGATGTTCGAGGTTGCGATTCAGGCATCCATCGGAGCGAAGGTCATTGCTAGAGAAACCGTGCCTGCGATGCGCAAAAATGTGTTGGCGAAGTGCTACGGCGGCGACATTACGCGCAAGCGCAAGCTGCTCGAGAAACAAAAGGAAGGTAAGAAGCGCATGAAGCGAATTGGGCGCGTAGACATCCCGCAAGAGGCTTTCCTCGCTGTGTTGAAGGTCGGAGAAGGCAGCGATTAGCCCGCAGTGCCAGCGCGAATTTCACCGAGGTATGTGCAAATCTAAAAGGTTGCCCTATTTTTTATTACTTTTAATCCAAAAGTGCCGAGCTATCGGCAATCTAAATAACTTACTACTTGTCTGTCACTTACGGCTAGAGTCTTTATTCTCCTAAACCGACCACCCGGTCGCTCACCGAAGGTATCTGCGCCTCCCGTTAAGCTTGCACAGGCTTTCCACAGCCTTCTGGAACAAGAATTGTAACCATTTGTCAAGCTGGAAAGTCGTCACTCTGGGGGTGACATTCCTTCCGCCATGGATTCGAACCGGGTGGAATTTTTGATGAATGCCAGCTTGATTCTGCCGGTCGGTCCGTTGCGTTGCTTGGCGATAATTATTTCGGCGATGCCGTCCAGTTCGGGTTCGTCTGGTTTGTAGACTTCTTCGCGAAAGATAAATGCCACGACGTCGGCGTCCTGTTCGATCGATCCAGATTCGCGCAAGTCCGCAAGCTGTGGCCTGTGGTCGCCGCCGCGGCTCTCCGGCGCACGGCTCAACTGGGAGAGAGCAACTACCGGCACCTTCAACTCTTTAGCCAGCGCCTTCAGACCGCGAGAAATTGCAGAGACTTCTTGGGTTCGGTTTTCATAGCGGCGGCTTCCGCCCGACATCAACTGCAGATAATCCACGATGATGAGGTCGAGCCCACCTTGAGACTGCTGCAAGCGGCGCGCCTTGGCTCGCATTTCGCTGAGAGAAATGCCCGGAGTATCGTCAATGAAAATTGGCGCCTGCGCCAGTTGATCCATGGCCCGGACAACTTTGTCCATATCGTCGCGCCACAGCGAACCAGTGCGCATCTTGTGCGAGTCCACACGCGCTTTCGAACACAGCAAGCGCAAGAGCAGGGCCTCACGCGACATTTCCAGAGAAAACATACCTACAACTTTTTGATCTTCGATAGCTGCGTTCTCCGCAATGTTCATGGCAAATGCGGTTTTGCCCATCGATGGCCGCGCCGCGATGATCACCAGATCGGAACGCTGCAGGCCGCTGGTCATTTCATCCAGATCCGTATAGTGAGTCGCCAGTCCGGTGATCCGTTGACCGCGTTGCAGCAGGGCGTCAATCGAGCCAAACGACTCTTTGACAATTTCCTGCACACCCATGAAACCGCGCCCGATACGTTTCTCGGAAAGCTGAAGAATGGCAGCTTCGGCGTCATTAAGGATTTCCTCGGCGGCATCTCCCTGCTCGCCGGCACGCACGATAGCGGCATTGGCTGCATGAATCAGTCCCCGCAACAGCGCTTTGTCGCGAACGATCTTGATGTAATGTTCAATGCTGGGCCGGTCGGGAACGCCGTCCACCAGGCCGGAGATATAACCAACGTCTCCGATCGCCTCCAGTTCTTTGCGGCGATCCAACTCTTCCACCAGCGTAATCATGTCGATGGGCCGCGAAGACTCGGCAAGATCGACCATCCGTGTGTAGATACGCCGATGCGAATCGAGCGAGAAATCTTCCGGTCGAAGATGTTCCGCGGCTTGGTTGTAAGCAAAGTTATCCAGCAGGATCGCCCCTAGGATGGAGCGCTCGGCTTCCACATTCGCGGGAAGACTGCTCGCGAGAGCGTAGTCAGAAATGGCCATGGAGAAGGTCCTTGCGAACCCCTCATTATGAGGGAGACGAATAAAAAACGAAAGTACTCGGACCGCTGCGTCAGCGCCGGGTGATTTAGTTCCGCGGGGAACGGAACCAGGTTCACGATTGCTCGCGTGTCCTACTGTGCTGCCTTTCGCGGTTTCGCGGAAGCGAATACAAGACGAAACTCTTAACTAAGTTGTGTAGAAGCTGTGAAATACGATTGCTTAATTGTGGACCGCTTATCAAAACTGGCAACTACTCTCAAAGATCCTCCTAAATCGCGGTGGCCACAACTCAGATGGGTTAAACAGGAGGCTGCTGTCCGATGAAGCCCAGTTTTGACACGGGCTGCACGGGCAATGGAAGGAAGGTAAGGAACTTCCAAATAAACCCCAAAAAAATAAATGCGGCCCGGGCCAGCCACCCAGGCCGCACTGCTCGCGGATGTCTCAACTTGCCTTTCACCGCACAAGGCAGCGAAGTGTGCGCTTTCAAATCTTGCATCCCCGAAAGAATGCTCGTTTCTCCACGCACTCTGCGTAAAACCAGCGACTCAGTCCTGCTGTCTAAGGAGGACTCTTTGAGGAGGCCGCAACGCCCGGGTTTTCCAAATCGCGCCGAAGCGCGTTTTTGAATTACCCCCCAGCAATTCACCCTCGAGAACTGCCGGGAGCCGCTAGCTCTGCCGCAATTTCAGCAGTCAAAACATCTCACGCATGCACTGGGGACACTTTGCTTGACTACCGAACCGCCTGCAATAGAAAAACTGGCCTTGCTTGTGCACAAGCTGTGCAGGACGCAGATTCTCTGTGGAAAGCACTGGAAAAAGCGGCTCCAGGATTAGACTGCCGAGCTTTCGGCGGCAAAAAAAAGCACAGCCAAGAAGCTGTGCCTGAAAGTTGCCCTGATTTGTGTTCAATTCTCGCGTTCAATCACGCACGCCATCCAAAAACGCTCTTAGCTTTCGCGAACGCGATGGATGACGCAGCTTACGCAGCGCCTTGGCCTCGATCTGGCGGATACGCTCGCGAGTTACCGCAAACGACTGGCCGACTTCCTCCAGCGTATGTTCGCTGCCATCTTCCAGCCCGAAGCGCATCTTGATGACCTTCTCCTCGCGCGGTGTGAGCGTGCGCAACACCTGCGAAGTCTGGTCTTTGAGGTTGACGTTAATCACAGCCTCAGCCGGCGAGACCACCGCACGGTCTTCAATGAAGTCACCCAGATGCGAATCTTCCTCTTCGCCGATCGGTGTCTCCAGCGAAATCGGTTCTTGAGCGATCTTCAGCACCTTGCGCACTTTGGCCACCGGAATATCCATGCGCTTGGCAATTTCCTCCGACGTAGGTTCGCGTCCCAACTCCTGTACCAGTTGCCGCGATGTGCGGATCAACTTGTTAATAGTCTCAATCATGTGGACGGGAATGCGAATCGTACGCGCTTGATCAGCAATTGCACGAGTAATCGCCTGCCGAATCCACCACGTGGCATAAGTTGAAAACTTATACCCGCGGCGATATTCGAACTTGTCCACTGCCTTCATCAGACCGATGTTGCCCTCCTGAATCAGATCCAGGAACTGCAAACCACGGTTGGTGTACTTCTTGGCGATGGAAACCACGAGCCGGAGGTTGGCCTCGATGAGCTCGCGCTTGGCGTGCTCCGCATCCATGTCTCCCTGGATGATTTCGCGCTGGGTGCGTTTGAGCTCGGGAAAAGAGACTCCGGCTTCGGTCTCCAATTTCTCGAGTTCACTGCGGATGGCGCGAGACTGACGGCGGTATTCCTTGCGCTGCTCTTCGCTGCGCGTGGCGTCCGCTTTCCTTTCCAGGTTTTGGGACTGGCGGTCGAGCGAACGCATGGTGTCGACCGTCTTGTTCAGACGATCGATTAGCCGCTTGCGTTCATTGTTGGTGAATCCCAAGTCCCGCACGCACAACGAAACCTTGACGATGGCGCGAGCCAGCGAGAGCCGGTATCGGCGATGGTCTTTGGGACGCTTCTTCTGGGAAACGTTGGCGAACTTCTCCTCGAGTTGGCCGGCCTTCTTGTAAGCTTTGGCCAACTCGTCGATCTTCCCGGTGAACTCTGTCAGACGGTTCTGCAGGATTTCATCGGTAATTTCTTCCTCATCGAAGGTGACCACTTCCTTGATGGAGCGGACACCCTTTTTGAGATCCTCCCCCATCGCCAACAGCTCATGAATCACGATAGGAGAACGAGAGAGCGCCTTCAGAACCCGCAACTGCCCGCGCTCGATGCGCTTGGCAATTTCAACTTCCCCTTCACGGGTAAGCAGCGGCACAGTTCCCATCTCGCGGAGATACATGCGGACGGGGTCGTTGGTTTTTTCCAGAGCGCCGGGAGTGAGGTCGAGTTCCACGTCCTCTCCGGCTTCCTCTTCTTCGAACTTTTTATCGAGCGCGGAGGAGGGAAGTTTCGGTCCCTCCAGCACATCGATTCCTTGCGTACCAATGGTAGTCAGCAGATCGTCGAGGTCCTCGGGAGAATGCACGTCGTGCGGGATAAGGTCGTTCACCTGGTCATAGGTGAGATATCCCTTCTCTTTACCTGCGTCGATCAGCTTTTTTATATCGTCGTACTTATCGTCAAGAGCCAAAGCGGATTGTCCTCTAAAATCGTCCTACGGAAAGGACGTCGAAACGTTCAGACGGGTGGGATTAAGTGGACGCGCGGAACTGCGCGCTGGCACAAACTTTCAGAGTATAGCATGCGACTGAGCGTCAGCCCAGCCCCAGTTTATTCATCCCCAACCTGCCGTGCCCTATGTCCCACCACTCTAATAAGTTAGATGGCAGAGCACCCCATTTAGTTTCACGGTTCTCGGGCTCTTTCCGGGGCTGTGATCGCCTCTCCATCGACCAGGCCCGGGCTCATCAAGGCCCGTTTTAGCCGGACTTTTTCTTGCAGCAATCCCTCCAACCGGCTGGATTCTTGCCCGCGACTGGACTGCAGCTCTCTTTGCACCTGTTCTAGCTTGTGCCGCAACTGAATCCGCCGCAAGGCCCGCACGGCGGCTTCCAGCCTCTCCGCGGTGACTTCCTCATCCTCTTTCATCAGGATGGAAGCGAGAAGATTGCGATCGGAGTCAGACCAAGGCAATTCCATGACGTGAACATTTTCCGGCGCGGCGTTGAGCAAAGTTTCCATCAACGATTCCGTGGCCAGCCCGACGTGCAAATGCTCCTTCTCGAGAGTGAATTGCGCCTGACGAGCCGGATCAAACTCTTCCTCGGCGCCATCGCGGGCGGAAAGATGCTCCTCGGAAGTTTGCATTTCCCCGACCGAGGCCAATGCTCGGATCAAAATCCGCTCCGCATCCGTCACCTGAGTTTCCAGAGGCGCTTTCAACGCGGCGGCTGAGCGAGTGTTAGCTGCATGTTTCAGTTCCTGTCGTAGAACGGCAGAATCAATTCCCAGCTTCTGCGCGATCTCGCGGGCCAGTTCATCGCGGACAATCCGGCTGGGAATTCTCTGAATGTGGGGCAGCAGGTAATTCACCGCCTTGACCTTGCCTTCCGCGCTGCGCACGGGAAATTGAACCTGTGCACGTTCAATCAGGTAATCGAAATAACGTTGTGCATTGCGAAGCGCCTCGACGTAGGCATCTTTTCCTTTGCGGCGTAAGAAGAGGTCAGGATCGAAACCAGATTCCAAGGTAAGCACCTTGATTTGGAACTCTTCCTCGACCAGCAGGCCTAGTGTGCGCTCGGTGGCCTTGGCGCCGGCGGTGTCGGGATCGAAGTTCACTACCACATTCTTGCTGAACCGGGCCAGCAGCTTGGCTTGGAGTTCGGTGAAGGCGGTGCCGGAGCTGGCAATCACATTGTGGAATCCAGCGGCGAACACGGAAATGCAATCCATCTGGCCTTCCACCAGGATGGCGTAATCGAGTTTGCGAACGGCTTCCCTGGCTTGGTCCAGGTTGAACAGCACACGCGATTTCGAATAAATCGCAGTCTCCGGAGAGTTCAGATATTTGGGACCAGCTTTCTCGTCGGTGGATAAGGTGCGTCCAGTGAAAGCGATCACGCGTCCGCTCTCGTTGGTGATCGGAAACGTCACGCGATTGCGGAACTTCGAGTACATGGCGGCGGATTTGCCATCTTTTGATTTGTCACTTTGAGCTGACTTGTCATTCTGAGCGGAGCGAAGACTCTGCTGCTCCTGAGAACCGAGAACTGATGGCTGACGACTCTCTTCCTGCTTCCAAGAAAACAGTCCAGACTCCCGCAAAAGGTCCTCAGCAAATTCGCCCCGTAACCGGTCGCGGAGCAAAAACCCTGAATCGGGTGCGTAGCCGATGCGAAAGCGCGCAATCGTTTCTTCGTTCAATCCGCGTCCCGCGAGATATTCGCGAGCGTGTGCGCCTTCCGCTCGCTTGAGATACTCCTGAAAAAAGGCGCTTGCACGCTCATGAACGTCGAGCAGCACGCCGCGCAGCCTAGCTTCTTTCGCTTCCGCCGGACTGCTGTAACTAGCCCTGGGCAGCGCGATGCCGAGTTTCTGCGCGACCGTCCTCACCGCTTCGGGGAAAGTAATGTTCTCGATTTTCTGCACGAAGCTGAAAACGTCCCCCGACAGCCCACATCCGAAGCAGTGATAGAACTGCCGCGTGGCATGCACGGAAAACGATGGCGTCTTCTCACTGTGAAAGGGACAAAGCCCGGAATAATTCTGCGCCCCAGCCTTCTTCAGCTTGACGTAGTCGCCCACAATGCGGACGATGTCCGCCTGCTGCTTGACCGTGTACGCGAAATCCCCGGGGTTGGCCATGGGTATAGAGAGAGTCCGCAGGAATTGTGAGGCAGAGAATCGCTTAGGGGAATATAGCAGGCCCAGTTCTCTGTGCGAAAGCTGTGGAATTTCGTGTTCTCCCGATGAGAATGGAGGAAAAACGAGCCTGATTGAGCTTCCGACCGACGCATCCCAACCCTTTCGCAGCTTTCCGACGCATCCCAACCCTTTCCGCAGCTTTCCAAAGTGCCCTCTCCAACTTGACCTCTGTCCGTCTTTGACATACGCTTTGCGACCGTCAATCCCGGCCCTGGGCTCAAGGTCAAATCCAATTCCGACAATCTTGATTTGAGGAGACTTTATGCAGAGGATCGTTACCGTGCTCTGTCTGATTCTGGGTTTTCTTCTGCTGGCCGTGCTGGTCGCAATTCCTGCTCACAACGTCACTCCGGCGCTGGCGCAGGAGGCACCCAAGACGGCCTCGCCTGCCGAAGGCTACAACATCCACGTCCTTGCTCCTCATCTTGTCGACGGCAAACAGATGGGCCCATACCACCACTATTGCAAGGTCATGGCACCTGATCCGCAGATTGTTTGCCTGATTTACGAATCCACAGAACCGAATGCCGTGCTGTCACAGGTGGAATGGATTTACGCCAAAAAAATGACTCGCGCCGCTGTGCCGCTGAAAGAGTGGAATAAGAACTGGCACGATCATGCGGTCGAGATCGCGGGTGGACGAGTCCAGGTGCTCGACCTGCCGCCAGACAAGGCCAAGGAAGTAGCGGACACCGTCGCCACCACGGATGGGATGATCTACCACTTCTACTTCGATGGAAAACTGCCTAACGGAAAGACCAGCATCGCACAGGCCGTCGGACACAAACCTTTGACTGAGTCGGAATATAAGGCGTCGGCGAAGTAGCGGTGGAAAGCAGTCAGCAGTCAGCATTCAGCCGGGATAGGTTTGCGCATGATGCTGCAAGAAACACGAATGGCTGATTGCTGAGTGCTGCGTGCTGCGAATATCTACACTCGCAACTCCACCACTGTCGCCCCCGGTCCACCTTCATTCTGCGGAGGCTCGGTCACCGACGCGACGTGTGGATGCTGCTGCAGGTATTGCCGCAAGGCCTTGCGCAGGATTCCCATGCCGCTGCCATGAACTACGCGCACGCGGGGGAGTCCTGCCAGAAATGCGCGATCGATGAACTTTTCGACTTCGCCGGTGGCGTCGTCCACAGTTCGGCCGATCACGTTGATCTCGGACGCGGCGTTTGCACTTTCTTTTTCCAGGGATACCGAAAACCCGCGTGCCCGCGCAGCCGTAACCGGTGAATCTCCGGCCCGAACCACGACTTCGGCAATATCATCGCGCGCGATCTTCATTTTCATGGCGCCGATTTCAACTTCGAAATGATTGTCGTCAATGCGACGCATGATCCGTGCCGGACGTCCTACCGACTTGAGCTTGACCGTGTCTCCCTCGGCAACATGCTTGACCTCTTGAGGGCGGGCCTGGGGATCGTCCTTATCCGCACCGGTTGTGTGCGCGACTATGGTTGAATCAAATTGTTCGTGGAATTCGCGGCGCACTTTCGAGATGCGGCGCTCGGCGTCCTTGGAAAGTTTTTGCGCCGCCGCCCGGTCCTGAATCGCATTGACTGCCTCGCGCGCGTGATACTCAAAATCCCGCAGCACGCTTTCCAACTTCTTTTCCATTTCTTTGATCTTCGCCTGCTGCTCTCGCTTGCCCTCGGTAGCGAGACGAGATTTCTCGCGTTCAAGTTCTTGCTCGCTGGTCCGCAGACGAAGCCGTTCGGCTTCTGCCTCGCGTAGTTCCGCGTGCAGGCGATCCAGGAACTGTCCGACATCTCGCGCCTGCGTGCCCAATCGTGAACGCGCCGACTCGATGATGGATGGATTCAGCCCCAGTCGCTGCGCAATGTTGATGCCCGCAGACGCGCCAGGGATCCCGACTTTCAGCCGATAGGTTGGCTGCAATGTGGCTTCGTCGAATCCGACCGAGGCGTTTACGGCGCCTCCGGTGTTCGCGCCGTACACTTTGAGCGACGTGTGATGTGTGGAGATAATTGTGATGCAGCAAAGGCGGCGAAAATGGTCGGCAATCGCCACCGCCAGCGCGGCGCCTTCTTCAGGATCGGTGGCTGAGCCCAATTCGTCGAGCAGAACGAGCGAGTTCGGAGTGGCGGTGCGTGAAATGAAATCGATGTTGGTGACGTGCGCAGAAAATGTCGAAAGATTTTGCTCGATGGATTGATAGTCGCCGATGTCGGCGAGCACCGCATCGAACACCGGCAAATCCGCGCGATCCGCAGGGACGGGAATGCCGGACTGCGCCATCAACGCAAGTAATCCAACAGTTTTGAGAACAACCGTCTTTCCCCCTGTGTTCGGGCCCGTAATGACAAGCTCGCGGCGCTCGCCTTCGAGTTCGATACTGGTGGGGATGACGCTTCCACCTTTCGCTTTCAGATTGCGCTCCAGCAATGGATGCCGGGCGTTATGCAGAATCAAGCGGGATGGGGACGCGTCCTCACACAAAGCCGGAACGCAATTGTAGTCCTCGGCAAACCGGGCTTTGGCAAACTGCAATTCTAGTTCGCTCAGGACTTCGACTGCTGCCAAGATCGAGTCGGCGTTCTCGCCAATGCGGCGGGTCATCTCCAGCAGGATGCGGTGGATCTCGGCCTGCTCCTCGTCCAGCAACCGCACCAGTTCGTTGTTCTGCTCGATCGTCTCGAGGGGCTCAACAAATACCGTCTGCCCGCTGGAGCTCGCGCCATGAACCACGCCCTGCACTCTTCGCTTCTGTTCAACTTTCACCGGTATGACAAAACGTTCGCCGCGGATGGTGACCAACTCCTCCTGCACCGTCCCGCCTTCCGCGAGTTTGCGAAGATAGCCACGGAGTGATTCCTGGATCTGTCGTTTCTGTCTTTCAATTTCGCGGCGTATGCGGGCGAGTTCCGGCGAAGCTTTGTCGTCGAGGGTCCCGTCAGGTTGGATCTTGTTGCGAAAAGCTCGCAGGAATTCCGTGAAGTCGATGATCCCGAGCGAAAGCTGTGACACCGATTTCCATTCGCTCTTCATCGTGGCGGGCGGGCTCAAAGCGATTTCACGCCACTCCGCGGCCCGATCGACCACCAGCACCACATCGCGGATTTCGGTGGTCTCAAGCGTGGCTCCGACAATCCTGGATTTTTCCACCAGTTGGCTGATGTCCACCAGACCGGAAAATTCGAAGCGCCCGCCGACCCGCCGAAACTCGCGAACCTCGCTAGTAAGCTGCTGCTGATTTTTAATCCACCCCTGATCCCGCGAAGCCGCCAGCTGTGCGATTCGAGCCTGCCCAAGCGGAGACGAGGCATAGCCGCGCAACAAATCGCGCAATGATTCGAATTCCAGCACTCGCGCGCTGGTATGGACGAGCGGCTGCGGCAGCATCAGATTCATGTTACAAGAAGCCACGAAGTCAGCCCCAGCAGGGACTGGTTTCACCCTGGTCCTTTGCGGCTGGTCGCCCCTTCGGGGCTTTGCCTTCGTTCACCACACCACCCACGGCTGGCGCCGTGGGCTGTATTCTTGCGCCGCTTCGCGTCTATTCGCTGATCATTAACCGTAGCTGAAAAGCCGTCAGGAGCCAGGGTTTTCAATCGACAATCGAAAATCCCCCTTGTCCCCTCTGCTAGAATCAGCCTATGCCGTTCCCGGTCACACGCCTTCGCCGTCTGCGCCGCAACGAGCCTTTGCGCTCCATGGTGCGCGAGACGCGGCTTACTCCCGAGGCGTTTGTGTATCCCATATTCGTCTGTCCTGGACAAGGCGTGCGCAAGGAAGTGCGGTCGATGCCGGGAGTTTTCAACCTTTCAGTGGACGAGGCGGTAAAGGAAGCGCGCGAAACTTATTCGCTCGGCGTTCCCGCCGTCATTCTGTTCGGACTTCCGGAAAAAAAAGATGAAGTTGCGACCGGCGCGTGGGCAGACGACGGTATTGTGCAGCAGACTACTCGGGCGATTAAGCGTGAAGTCCCCAATCTAATTATTCTGGGCGACGTTTGCCTGTGCGAATACATGTCGCACGGCCACTGCGGAGTCGTCCGCCCCGCGAGTGGAGCTCAATCGTTGGGCGCTGCCGTCGCCGCGCCGGGCGCCGCGGTCACGGATTATGAGATCGTGAACGACGCCACCCTTGAATTGCTGGCGCGCACATCGGTCTCACTGGCACGCGCCGGAGTCGACATCATCGCTCCTTCCGACATGATGGACGGCCGGGTTGCCGCCATCCGCCAGGATCTCGACGAGGCCCGGCTGACCAACACCCCTATTCTTTCCTACGCCGCCAAATTCGCTTCCGGCTTCTACGGACCTTTCCGCGAAGCTGCCGACTCCGCGCCGCAGTTCGGTGATCGCCGGTCTTATCAGATGGACCCCGCAAACCTCCGGGAAGCCATGCGCGAGATTGAACTCGACATCGAAGAAGGCGCCGACATGATCATGATCAAGCCGGCCATGCCTTATCTGGACGTAATCGCCGCCGCCCGGGAGCGCGTCGACGTGCCTCTGGCGGCCTATCAAGTCTCAGGCGAATACGCCATGATTGAAGCTGCTGCGCGCAACAACTGGATTGACCGCGATCGGGTCATGATGGAATCTTTGCTCTCGATCCGTCGCGCTGGCGCCAGCATTATTCTTACTTATTACGCGAAAGACGCTGCACGACTGCTGAGTTAGACGAATCTTGCGTCGAATGTCGTGCCAACGTCCCTACTTCGGCGAGCCATGCAGAATGTCGCAAAGCATCACAGCCGTTAGCAAATAGGCGACCGCTAAACCAGACCACAGACCTCAGAGTCGGATGAGTCATCTTCGACCTGGATTAGCTGGAATAATATTCACAACGAAAATGTGATCAGTGGGCGGGGTGGCCTACCTGTTAGGTAGTATATCCAACCCCAACTGAGGGCGCCCCACCTATCTCGTGGCCTTTCACAGAGACCGCAGGAAGTTCAACAAGTCCTGCTGGTCTTGTACCGAGAGCCTCGAGTAGTTGTCGATCACGGCGTTAGCCTCGGAGCCTGGGTACCGGGTATTCCGGGTGCTCGAGTGAGAAAGGATGGCCTTGACCAAGTCGGAAGTTCGGCCATCGTGCATGAAGAAGATTCGCTGGCCCAATCCCCAGAGCGGCGCGGTGCGGAACTCGTCGCCTCCGGCAGATCCCTGGCTGACGTTGTCTGCAAGACGCGGCCCCATGTGGTGCAGGGCCAGGTCGGAAAAGAGGTTCGCCTGAATGTTGCTGAGCGCGGCCACGGAGGATTGTCCTGTAGTCAGAGATGGGGTGTGGCATAGCGCACATCCAATGGAGTGAAATATTTGAAGTCCTCGTTGCGTGGAGGTCGTGGCCGGAGCCGGCTGAGGCTGATCGAGGAACCGCATGAAGATCGCAAACTTAGTGACGTCGCTGGGAATCTCGGGCCCATCCTGATCAAAGTGGGTGAGGTCTTCAGGAGTCCCATTGAACTGGCAACCTACGCTTTGATCGCGCTCGCTCTGAAATAGCTCGTTGGTTACTCCCATTTCAACGTTGTAGGCCTCGCCGGAAAATATTTCGAGGGATTTGTTCTGTGCTTTCCAACCGAATCTGGTAATGGTCCCATCGTTGCCATTCGTGTTGGGACGACCAGAGATTCCCAAATTCCGCTTTCGAGCGCTGTTGGAGCTTAGGTTGCTCCGGATGGTAGAGTCCGGAATCAATTCAATGAGGCCAGCGCCAAAAACCGGGGTCGGAATCCGGAAGATCAGGTTTCCATTCTTTGCGGCTTGTAAGAAGTCGGGCTGCGCCAGGTTGCATCCGGCGGCGTCGCTGCGGCCCGCGATGGTGAACAGATCATGAACACCGCCATCACGCTGACGTAAATCTGGAGTAAGAGGAAAACGAACTTCCCGGACCGGACCATTGGGCGTAATGAAGAATGGCACTTGGTTGGTTGCACCTTCGGCTGAAGCAGCGCCAATCTGGGGATTAGTGAACGGACTCGTGCCCCCGGTTGAAGGCTGAGCGTGACATTGAGCACAACTTTCGCCGTTGAATGTCGGTCCCAGGCCACTTCCAGCGCCGGGTATGCTACCCAAGACCGACTGGACCTGCATAAAGTCGTCCTGACCGGTGGTGAAGAATGCCAGTTGATTCGTGGTTAGGCCGGCAATTGGTGCACCCGCTCCGGGATTGCCAGCCCGCACACCCGGATCGATCGCAATCGCGCGTGTTCCGCCCTGCAGCACGGTCATCATGATGAAGAACAGCAGTATCGAGGCGAAGAGAATGATCTGTCGCAGAGATTTCCTATCAGCTGCACTGGGCGCTCTCATGGGAATGCCTCCTAATTAATGGAGGTCGGAGGCGTAGCAGGTGTGATCCCGGCCTCAATGAAAACTGGCAAAGCGGCGTGCAGTTAAATCATTTTCATCGCCGGAACCGAATGCAGACAGATGTCGAAGGGACAAGGCAATCGATGAAAGAGGCCAGTCACCAGAATGTTGGAGTTACTCAGATTACCGTCCGAACCGCGGCCAGGAATCGCCTCCATGCGGCACGATGACGTCACGTTTCCTGCGTCACGGGGAGAATGCCTGCACACCGCCAAGAGAACTCCGCATGAGCTCCGCTTTTCGCGGACCTCATGCTCCGCTCAGGATGACAAGGTGGCTGGGATGGATCAGATTCACACACTAGCCTCCACCTTCCAGTTTTGCCATTCCCTCCGGCTGGTCTAGAATCAACCGTTTGCCCAGCGTCATCTGATCATATTGAGGAGCACACATTGCCTGAGACCATTTATGACATTGCCATCATCGGCAGCGGTCCGGCGGGATACACCGCGGCCATCCGCGCCGGCCAGTATGGCTTGAAGACTGCCCTCATCGAAAAAGACGGATTTCTGGGCGGCACGTGCCTGCACGTGGGCTGCATCCCGACCAAGGCTCTCTTATTCAATGCCGAAATCTGGGACCACCTTAAGGACGCAAAAGAGTTTGGCATCGAGGGAGTGGACGCGCGCAAATTGAATTGGGGCGCCGTTCAGGAGCGGAAGTCGAAAATCGTGAGCAAGCACGCCAAAGGTCTCGAGTTCCTGATGCGCAAAAATAAAGTCGAGACCATTAAAGGTTACGGAAAGCTCACCGGCCCCGCTCAAAGCGGCGTGTTCACAATCGAGCTTGCGGAGAGCGATCGCAAAACGCTTAAGGCTAAGAACATTATTCTCGCCACCGGCTCGGAAGCGCGAATGATTCCAGGGCTTGAACCCAGCGATCGTATCCTTACTAATATCGAGATCCTCAAGCTGGGCGAGATTCCCAAGTCACTGGTGGTTGTGGGCGCGGGCGCTGTCGGCGTGGAGTTTGCGTCGATATTCCGCTCGTTCGACGCCGAGGTCACGATCCTGGAGATGCTGCCACGCCTGGTTCCGGTGGAAGACGAAGATATTTCCAAAGAACTGGCGCGTGCGTATCGCAAGCGCGGCACTAACTTTTTCACTGGAGCCAAAGTTGAGAAGATCGACAAAACGAAATCCGGAATCGCCGTCACTTTCAGCGCAGACGGCAAGCAGCAGAAGATTGAAGCGGAAAAAATCCTGATCGCCGTCGGCCGCAAGCCGCGTACCGACAACGTTGGACTGGAAAAAACGCGGATTCAGGCCGATCGCGGCTTCATCAAAACCAACGAATGGATGGAAACCGCCGAGCCTGGCATTTACGCCATCGGCGACATTGTTCTGGGCACGCCGCAACTGGCGCACGTCGGCGCCATGGAAGGAATTGTCGCCGTGGCCAAGATTGCCGGCAAACCGGACAAGCCCATCGATCTGTTAAAGATTCCTAACTGCACTTACTGTCATCCCGAAATTGGCAGCGTCGGCCTGAGTGAAGCCAAGGCCAAAGAGGCAGGTCACAATGTAAAAGTCGGCAAGTTTCCTTTCACCGCCAACTCCCGCGCTTCGATTGTGGGTGAGCATGAAGGCTTCGTGAAAATCGTGTCAGACGCGGAATATGGCGAGATTCTCGGCGTCCACATCATCGGCCCGCAAGCCACGGAGCTGATCGCCGAGGCCGTCACTGCGATGGAACTGGAAGCTACAATCGAGGACCTGATGTGGACAATTCACGCCCATCCGACGCTGGCCGAGGCTATGCTGGATGCATCGAATAGCGTGTATGGTCTGGCGATCAATGCGTAGTCAGATATGAATATGATCTCAGTCGTCCAACTCGAGGTCGTGGATTACGCCACCGGTCTGCAATTGCAGCAACGGCTGGTCAACCTGCGTAAAGACGGCCTCATCGGCGACGTACTTCTGCTGCTCGAGCACACGCCGGTGATCACGCTGGGACGAAACGCCAAAGCGAAGAACATTCTCGCCTCTTCGGAAATACTTTCCCAGCGGAGCGTTGAAGTTTTCGAATGCGACCGCGGCGGTGATGTGACCTTCCATGGACCTGGCCAGCTTCTTGCGTATCCTATCTTTGATCTCCGTGGTTTTTGTGCGGACGGCAAGCCAAGGCATCTCGGCGCAGTTGAATATGTGCGGCGGCTCGAAGAAGTCCTCATCCGAACTTGTGCCGATTTTGGCATCGCGGCAAAGCGCATCGCAGGACTTACCGGAGTCTGGACCGAAAGCAATGTCCACGTAGGGACCGGCGACCTCGCCCGTCCAGGCGAGTCGAAGACTCGTCAGCCTTCCACCAAGCATGAAGCTAAAATCGCCGCTATCGGCGTCCACATCTCGCGTGGAGTCACTTCCCACGGCTTCGCCCTGAACGTGAATACCGATCTGGATTATTTTGATTTGATAATTCCCTGCGGAATTGAAGCGAAACCGGTGACTTCAATAGAGAAAGAACTCGGCAAGCAGATTCCATTGCAGGAAGTCGTGCATTCCATTTCCCGCAACTTCGGTGTGGTGTTCAACAGCCAAATCCTCTGGCTGGAAACTCTGGACGCGCTGCTGCGGCCCACCGAGGGCGTACCGAAAAAGGTTCCAGCTGAACTCCGAAGGCTGCACAACGAGGAAGAAACTTTTTGGGCATGAAAAAGAAGGCCAAAAAGAACTCTCCGCGAAACAGTTCCAACGGCCGCGACCGACGCCTATCCGAATCTACCCTTGCCAATCAACGTACTTACACCATTGCCGATTATCGCCTGGAAAAACCGTCGTTCAAGTTACGTCAAGTTTGTAAAGATGACGCCACCTGCTACGAAATCGAAGGCGATCTCACTGCTCCAGTTTCCCCCATCCGCGAATCGAAATATCTCGATAAGAAACAATGCCTCGAGATCTACCGCTGGATGCTTCTCAACCGCAAGATGGAGACGGCTCTTGAGAACCTCTATAAACAAGGCAAGGTAGTCGGCGGCGTCTACTTTGGACTCGGCCAGGAGGCTTGCTCGTGCGCCTCGGCTTACGCGCTTCGTCCCGACGATTGGATGGGGCCCATGATCAGAAATCAAGGTTCACTTCTGGTTCGCGGCTTCACCGCCCGCGACATCATGATGCAGTACATGGCCAAGGCTGGCTCTCCCACTAAAGGCCGTGATGCGTCCTCACATTTCGGTGATATCGAAAAACGCAATGTGGCCGCGCCTATCTCCACTCTCGGTGATCTGATTCCCGTGCTCGCCGGTGTCGCTCTCGGCGCCCGTCTTCAGGGACGCAACATCGCAGTCATGACCTACATCGGCGACGGTGGACAATCCACCGGCGTCACCTATGAAGGCTTGAACTTCGCCGCCGTGCAGAATCTTGGCGTGGTGCTCTTCGTCGAAAACAATCTCTGGGGATACTCCACGCCCGCCGACATGCAGTTCCGCGTGAAAGACCTCGCCGAACGCGCTATCGCCTACGGAATCCCCGGCATAATCGTCGACGGCACGGACGCCGGCCAGGTTTACGACGCGGCCCACGAAGCCTGCGAACGCGCCCGCCGCGGCGAAGGCCCTACGCTCATCGAAGCCAAAATGATGCGCATGAAAGGCCACGCTATCCACGACGCCGCAGACTACGTTCCCAAGCCGCTGTTCGAATATTGGCGCAAGCGCGATCCGATTACGCGTTTCGCAAATTATCTGGTGAAAGCAAAAAAGTGGCTGACGCCTTCAGAAAACGAAAAGTTAATCGCAGACGTAGACCGCGAACTCGAAGCCGACCGCGATTTCGCGGTAGCCTCACCCATGCCTGAACCGGAATCCGCCGCTGGCGGAGTGTATTGCGAACAAGGATGCCACGAGATTAAGCCGAAGTACGGTACACCGCAGACGAAGGCCGCAACCCAAAGGCGGCCAACGCGAATGGAAGCAGCAGTACATTTGAAGTGACATTAGTCACGGACGCAGGTTTGGTTAAGGTCAAGTAGCATGCCGCAACTCACCTATCTCGAAGCCATCCGTCAGGGTATTAGTGAAGAGATGGAACGTGATCCTGCCGTCTTCTGCCTGGGTGAGGACATCGGCATCTACGGCGGCGCGTTCAAAGTAACCGACGGTTTCATTGACCGATTTGGCCCTGAACGCGTCATAGACACCCCGATCGCGGAGTCTGCAATCGTCGGGGCTGCATTTGGCGCAGCGCTAACGGGGATGCGTCCGGTTGCAGAATTTCAGTTCATGGACTTCATAGGCTGTGCCTTCAACCAAATTGTGAACATGGTTGCCAAGGCTCACTACCGCTGGGGAGCGCCGGCGCCTCTCGTGATTCGTGGGCCGAGCGGAGGTAATGTCCATGGTGGTCCGTTTCACTCTCAAAATCCCGAAATGTACTTCGTGCATACTCCTGGTCTGAAAGTGGTCTGTCCCGCGACCGCTTATGACGCTAAAGGTCTCATCAAGGCTTCCATCCGCGATAACAACCCCGTAATTTTCTTCGAGCACAAATATCTTTACCGCCGCATCAAAGATGAAGTGCCCTCCGAAGATTACATTGTCCCTCTGGGCAAGGCGCGAGTCGCCAGGGAGGGCAGCGACTTGAGCATCATTACTTATGCTGCCATGGTGCATGTCGCGATGGAAGCGGCTGAGATCCTTGCCAAGGACGGGATTGACGCCGAAATCGTGGACTTACGCACCGTTTCACCGCTCGACCGCCAATCAATCGCTAACACGGTTCGCAAGACTAACAAAGTCATTCTGCTGCACGAGGACGTGCACACCGGTGGCCTCGCTGGTGAAATCGCAGCTATCATTAATGAAGAAGTGTTCGACGACCTCGACGGCCCCATCGTCCGCATCACTGCGCAAGATTCCCCGGTTCCGTTCTCTCCACCGCAAGAGCAGTATTTCCTACCCAAAGTAAGTGATGTGGTTCGAGAGGCGCGTCGACTGAAAGAATACTGAGACGTATATTGAAAGCCGCGGCACAGGAGGAAAAATGCGCAATTTTGTTCTCGGAGTGATTTTCACCCTGCTGGTTCTCGCTCTGGCTGGGTATGCCCTGGCGGTGCTCGGCTTTTTTCCCACCAGCGCTGACGCTACTCCATCCGCCTTCGAGCGCCGCGTCGCCATGACTGCCCTGGATGCTTCGATGGAGCGTCATGCCCCGCGGGTTAACAATCCTGTCCCGCCCTTGGATGAGAATTTGATCGAGGGTATGAAAGTTTACGCCATGAACTGCGCGCTCTGTCACGGCACTCTCGACAACAAGCCCAGTCCGCTGGAGAAATCGTTCTATCCCGCGCCCCCGCAGCTCATTCTTGATCCTCTCGACGACCCCGAGTGGCACACCTATTACGCTATCCGCACCGGGGTTCGCTACAGCGGCATGCCGGCATGGAACAAAGCCCTCAGCGAAGAAGAAATGTGGAAGGTTACAGCTTTTCTCTCTCGCATTCAGAAACTTCCTCCGGCCGTGCAGGACTATTGGAAGAAATCTTTTGGAGTCGCCCCGCCGGCTCCGGCTTCCGAAAAAGACACAGGTCATCATCACGACTAGACTCAGACTGGACATGGGCGTCCTTATATATAATGTAGGTTTGCGTCCGCCCTAACTTCCTCACCGGGACTGCGCGAAAGGAAATTATGCCGACCGATATCGTCATGCCCCAGATGGGCGAATCGATCTTTGAGGGAACCATCACCAAATGGCTGAAGAAGCCAGGTGACAAGGTACAGCGTGACGAACCGCTATTTGAAATCTCTACCGACAAGGTGGATGCTGAAATTCCGGCTCCCGCCTCCGGCGTCTTGCAGGATATCAAGGTCGCGGAAGGAAATACGGTTCAGGTAAATACTGTGGTCGGAACTATTGCTGCTGACGGCGAAGCTGCCGTGGCGACACCCGCTCCTGCGAAGGCAGCTCCCGCATCTCAGCCCGCCCCCGCATCCCCCGACAGGAAAGAAGCAGGTACCGCCACGCCTCAGCCGTCCGCAGCCGCCCAGAAGGAAGTAATTCAATCTCCGCAGGAAGAAGATCACGCCCGGTCCTCCCCACTGGTGCGCAAAATTGCCCGCGAGCACAATGTTGACCTCTCCCAGATAGCTGGAAGCGGCTTGGGTGGACGCATCACCAAGCAGGACATCATGGCTTTTCTGGAGAACAGCCAAGCGCCCCCGACTCCTGCTCGATCCGCCGCGGCCACTGCGCCCGCCGTCGCGACTCCTGCACCCAAAGCGTCGCCTCCTCCGGCACCTGCGGCCTACCCCGGAGATCTCGTTCCTTTAACCCAGATGCGCAAGATCATTGCTCAGCGCATGATCGAGTCACGACGCACCAGCGCTCACGTCCACTGCATGTTCGAAGTGGATCTGAGCCGCATCGTCAATTTGCGCAATAAGACGAAATCAGCGTTCGAGCAACGCCACGGTGCACGTCTGACGTTTATGCCGTTTTTCGTCCGCGCCGCCATCATTGCGCTGCAACAGTTCCCCATTGTCAACGCTTCTATGGAAGCCGAAAACATCCGCTACCATCGCCACGTGAATATGGGCATCGCTGTTGCACTCGACTGGGGATTGATCGTGCCTGTGCTGAAGAACGCTGACGAGCTTAACTTTCTTGGCCTGCAACGCGGGATCACCGATCTCGGAGAACGCGCCCGCTTCAAAAAACTCAAGCCCGAAGAAGTGGAAGGATCCACGTTTACCATCACCAACCCTGGACAATTTGGTGCAGTCTTCGGGCTGCCCATCATCAACCAGCCCAACTCCGCCATTATGGGCGTGGGCGGGATCACGAAGGCTCCGGTTGTTGTCACCGACAGCGACGGCAATGATTCCATCGCGATCCGCTCACTGGTGCACCTGACGCTCGGCTACGATCACCGTCTCATCGACGGCGCCGTCGCCGATCAGTTCATGGCTTTGGTCAAAAAGACACTGGAGAATTGGAGCGAAGAGGTCGGCTGACCTACTGAGCCTTTGCCCAAATGGATGAATTCAGACACTCTGCGACAGTGCCATCATCCAAATGAAAAATCACGGTGTACAGGACATTCGCCGGAGTGACGTCTGTGTTTGGAACTAGCGCGACAGAAAGCTCACCCTGCGCTCCTACCGCTACGCTCTTGGTTCCCGCTGCCACCGCTTCCCCGTTCGCCGTGATGAACGAGGGCCACGAAATCAGAAGTGTCCCCGCTGCCTTCGTGCCATCAGCCCAGAACACAACATCGCTCACGCTTGTGGTCGCCGGTCCCTGCCCATGGGAGATCCCCACTAGCAGCAAGAAAAAAAAGCCACCCCAGTTGGCGGCGGCGCGCGTCGAACATAATCCCCTCCATGTTTGAAATCAGTCAGGCGTAGATATTCGCCTGACCAAGGGAGTTAACCCCCAAGCCTGCTTCCATGTTGTTGTTCTGGGTCTTTAGCCTTGAAAAAATCTGGGAACTGGGAACAGCGAACCGAGAACTAATTTGCTATCTTCCCGCCTTCACTTGCTGCTGCAAAAACTTCTCCACGCTGCCCACATACACATTGGCAAAGTCTACGACCGGACGTCGTGCTTCAATCAACTGCATCGCCTCCGCCATCTTCCAGCTCAAGGAACACAAAATCGCCAGCGTCATCATCGGCGCGCGATGTACCCCAGCGGCACAATGAACCAATAGCTTAGTGTCCTTCCCATCCAACGCACTTAACGCGAAATCCACCCCGCGCTGAAAAACTTCAGGCGCTTTGGGTTGAAAGTCATCATCGATTGGATTCCAAAGCACCTTTATACCGTGCGGCTTTGCCAATGACGTGTCGTCGAACTCGATCTGCATGTCGACAATGTGGGTTACTCCCGCCCTCGCCACCGCCGCCATGTTCTCTGCTGTCCAGATGCCGCCGCCCACCGCGATACGGCCAGTCACCCATGTCATGTCCATGCCGAAAGTCCCGTATGGCGCGGCCACTCCCGCTCGCAAGAAAAGTGGCATCCAGTTCTGTGCTATCGATTTGCCGCCGCTAGTTTCGAACCTATCCTGCCGTCTCCAGACCGGCGATACGCGATTACCAGCCAGCGGCTGCCATTTCATTTTACGGCATTCTATGCATTCGCTACCCGTTGTAGTTCGAGCAAATTGCCCGAAATAAAAAAGGCGCGATTCACGTCCTGCCGCACGCTCAGGCCGGGAATCTGCGCTACGAGTGGGAGAACTGAAACCTAAACTTGTTGGCTTCGTTTGGAATCGAGCGACGTTTGTTTAAAAGCACAAGACTTTTTGGCTTCGTTTGGTAATTTCAGTCGATTGATAGAAACCCGGTTCTGCTGGTTGCATTTTCGGTCGCGGCTAGACGTGAGGCCGAGCCTTCGACCAAGCCACAGAACCGCAATTCGCCGGAGGTGGTACGCGCCACAGCCTAGAAACTCTGCGGCGCGGCACTCCTACATAGTTCGAAAAATCAACTCTTTCCTTCATCTTCTTCTGTTGGTGGAACAGTCTGTGTAGCTTCGCGATTCTCTCGTGTGATGTTTGAACGAACTTCTCTTCCGTTGCCAGAAGGCTTAGACTCAACACCCTCTGCGACTGGCCTTTCTGTAGGTTCAACAAATGAAGCCAAGCCTCGAGCATCAGCGTAAATATTCGGCTCATCAGCCGATGCCTCGACGTCCTCGGGTGCGGTTTTTGAATTAATGTTTTCTCGTTTGAGCGGCAGCTCAGAAAGCGAACCCTCCAGAATCTCTTTGTCCACGAGTTTGGCAAACGACTCCACTCCGTGGGATTCGGTGTGAACGGTGACATCAACCGGAGTGGGTGCTGGAAGCTGCTTACCCTGTCTGATACGTTTCAGCCGCTCTACTTCGTGCATCATTCTGAACAACTTATTCTCGAGTGCGGTATCGTATCGCTGAAATGTCCTTACCAGTGGCTCAAAGTGCTCTACGTGTAAAGGGGCGGGTACTCCCGGATCAATCTGCTTAGGAAGTTCGAGCGGTGGGAAGGGATCGCACCGAAGGTAAAGTCGTTGAAATACGTGCTTCCAAAATCACGGGTACGAAGGATTCTGCTAGAAAAGGACGAGCGACGAGAGGTGCGGAGGAGTCTCGGGAATATTCGCGGTAAAGCTGTGTATGTCGCAAATCTCCCAGCGGGCTTCATGAATGCGGTTCGGTCCAAACATCCCCGCCTGCGGCTTCCTCCCGGATCTTACGAGCAGCTCTGTCGGGCGGTCTTGCAGAGGGATGGATGGAGATGTCAAGCCTGCGGGAGCTTTACTAATCTTCAAGTCCATCATAAAGAGTTCCGCAGCCGATCCGGAGACGATTCCGAGGACAACCTGATCACGTTGTGCTCGGTCTGTCATGAATGTCTGCACCGCAGCAGATGAAGGTAACGCGTACAAATATTGGAATATGGGGTCGGGAAGGGTTTCCGCAATCCCTGGTGCACGAAGGGCGATCGCCCGCTCCACAGACCCGCAGCCGCTCGGATACGCCGCATCGGGTCCCACCTAATAAGGAGGCGTAGCAAGAGCTGGACGCTAGATAACTGTGTCAAGGTGATAGTCTCGGTCAAACAATATTTCCTTCGAGATGTTGTGGTGATGCTGCGTATAGCGATTCGCTATACCCCGATGCTATACTCTCCCCATGAAATTCCGGGCATTGCAGGAAAATCTGCGCAAAACTCTCTGGTCTCGCATCGAAGAGGGCGACCTGACCGGCCTCCATCTGGCCGCACAAACCGGTTTTAAACAGGCTCACATCTCCAACTTCCTGAATCGTAAACGTGGATTGAGCTTGGAAGGCATGGACAAGGTCTTGAATGTACAGCACCTTTCTGTCCTGGACCTCCTCGATCCCGCCGAAATCAATAAACGTGCCAGCATCCAACCCCCCAGCGGCGATGAATTCGAAAACGTCCTGGTGGTTAATGGAGCTACTGCCTCCAAGCAAGCTCTGGTCATGAGCATGAACGTCAAGGAAATGATGAAATTCAAGAAGACCTTCCTGCGCAAATTGCGCACCGAAACCGAAGGCGATCGCGATGACTGGGAACGCTTCGTCGTTATCAAGGTAGATGCCAGGGAAGGTATGAGCATGTATCCGCGCCTGCTGCCCGGCGCAACCGTCCTCATTGATCGCCACTACAATTCGCTCAAGCCCTACCGAAAGGGCGAATCCAATATGTATGCCGTGAGCAAAAATGGCAGTTGCACCGTTAAGTATGTGGAACTTGCGGGCAGGCACTTAGTCTTGCGCCCCCACAATCACGCTTATCCTGTGGAGGTGATGGCCATGGAGGAAGGCAAGTCAGCCGCCGACTACCTTATTGGCCGCATCTGCTACGTGGGAATCGAGACCTGAATCTCGATTTTGCTCTCGGATTCGGCGCGAACGACGGATGTAATTAATTCTGTCCTCCGCCGCCCAGTTCGCGAACAATATTCCCCACAAATGATTTGGCGTCACCGAAGAGCATCAAAGTTCGATCCAAATAGTAGAGTGGGTTATCGATCCCCGCGAATCCCGGACTCATACCGCGTTTGATCACCATTACAGTCCGCGCCTTGTCCACGTCGAGAATCGGCATTCCATAGATAGGACTGGTGGAATCGTTGCGGGCCGCAGGATTGGTGACGTCATTAGCTCCAATGACCAGGGCAACATCGGTCTGCACAAAATCGCCGTTGATATCGTCCATATCCATCAGTTTGTCGTAAGGGATGTCGGCCTCTGCCAGCAACACGTTCATATGCCCTGGCATGCGTCCGGCAACAGGATGAATCGCAAATCGCACTTGCACCCCGCGCCAGCTCAAAGCGTCATAGAGCTCGCGTACCTTGTGCTGTGCCTGGGCAACCGCCATGCCATAGCCTGGAACTATCACCACCTGATTAGCGGCCGAAAGAATGGACGCCGCTTCTTCCGCAGTCGCGCTTCGTACATTTTTCGCTTCCTGTCCAGCAGCAGCCGAAGTCTGCACCTGACCGAAGGCGCCAAAAATAACATTGGTGAACGAACGATTCATGGCCTTCGACATGATGACCGACAAAATGAACCCGGACGAGCCATCGAGCGCGCCGGCAATAATCAGCAGTTTGCTGTCGAGTACGAATCCCATCGCCGCTGCCGATAGGCCGGCATAAGAATTAAGCAACGAAATCACGGTCGGCATGTCAGCGCCGCCAATCGGAATCACCATGAGTATGCCGAACACGAGCGGAATGCCCGCCATGAGTGGAAACAAATGGCTCGCACCGGGATGCCGTACCAAGTACACCGCCAACACAATCGAAATCCCGAGCAGGGACAGATTCACTACATTTTGCCCCCGGTAAGTGAGAGGACGCTGGGGCAGGATTTCCTGCAGCTTGCCCGCAGCCATCAAACTTCCGGTAAAGGTCAATGATCCGAGGATGACCTCCATGGAAAGAACCGCCATCATGAACGGCGGAACGTTAGGCGTGCGAAGATAAAATTCCGCCGTCCCCACCAATGTCACACAACATGCCCCAAAGGCGTGGCTGAGCGCGGTTCGCTGGGGAACCGCCGTCATCTGCACCCGGCCCAGCGGAATCCCGATACCCGTTCCCAGCACCAGCGCGATAACAATCCATTTGTAGTCGACAATCCCGTGATGCAATAACGTTCCGGCAATTGCCAGCAACATGCCGAGCTCGCCCGCGCGCACGCCCCGCCTCGCAGTGTTGGGAGAACTCATCCACCTGAGGGACAAGATGAAAAGAGCGCTGGCCACCAGGTAGACAATTTCAATGACAGTCTGACTTCCGGCGAAATCGTTCATGGTTTCGCCGGGCGGCTGGTCTTGAACATTCTGAGCATGCGATCGGTGATCAGGAAACCGCCAACCACGTTGCTGGTAGCAGCGATGATGGCCACTACCCCGAGCACAGTGGAGAGTGTCCTCTTGTGCTCGCCCACGATCAAAATCGCGCCCACCACCGCAATTGCGTCGAGAGCATTGGTCAGCGACATCAAGGGGGTGTGCAGCAAGGGCGAGACTCGACGGATGACTTCAAATCCGATGAACCCCGCCAGCATAAAAATAAACAACCCGTTGATCAGGGAAGAACTCATCTATCCTCCTGACAAACTTTTATGAAACCATCGTCGGCAACGAGAAAAACTCCCGCACCCGGTCGTTAACTACTTCTCCGCCACTGGTCAACAAAGTTTCGCGAATAATTTCGTCGTCCCGGTCTAATCGCACCTTCCCATCTTTCAGTATGTGCACAATAAACGCCGTAACATTGCGCGCGTACATCTGGCTCGCGTGATACGGAACGCCGCTCGCCAGGTTGATGCGCCCTATGATCCTCACTCCGTGCTCGATCACGGTCTGACCGGTCTTGGTGAGCTCGCAGTTTCCCCCACGTTCGGACGCCAAATCAAAAATCACCGAACCCGGCGCCATTCCCTTCACCATATCGGCAGTCACCAGTACCGGTGATTGTTTTCCGGGAACCACTGCCGCAGTAATGACCACGTCGCTCTCCGCCACCACGCGCCCGAGAAGCTCACGCTGCCGCGCATAAAAACTTTCATCCTGCGCCGTTCCATAACCGCGCGCGTCCTGCGCATCCTTGGCTTCGATGGGCAGTTCTATAAATCTTCCCCCGAGACTTTGCACTTGTTCTTTGGCCGCAGGCCGAAGATCGTATGCAGAAGCAACCGCACCGAGTCGTCGCGCCGTAGCAATGGCCTGCAACCCGGCGACTCCAGCTCCAATAATCAAAACCCGCGCCGGCGTGATGGTTCCCGCCGCAGTGGTGAGCATGGGAAAAATTCTGGGTAGCGTATCGGCTGCGATCAATACCGCTTTATACCCGCATATGGTTCCCATGGAAGAAAGCGCGTCCATGCTCTGCGCCCTGGTCGTGCGCGGTACCAACTCAACCGCAAAAGACGTGACTCCGGTGTTCGCGATTTCCTGGATAACTTCCATCGAGCCCAGCGGCCGCAAAAATCCGATCAAAACCTGATCCCGTCGCAGAAGAGGAAGGTCAGCTTTCCCGGTGATGTCATTGGATCCGTAACAAAGCACCTGCACGATAATATCGGCGCTTTCAAACACCGCGGCCCGCTCAGGAATTATCTTTGCGCCTTTTTGCACGTAATGCGAATCGGGATATCCAGCTTCCTCTCCCGCGCCCGCTTCGATCACCACTTCGCATCCCGCCTTGGTAAGGATGGCAGCGACCATGGGCACCAGTGCCACGCGCCGTTCCCCCGGATAGATTTCCTTCGGAACACCGATAATCACTCTATTTCCCTCACCTGCTTTCAGAACATTTTAGAACGAGCAGCAGTTTTATTGTGGAAAGTGGTCAGTTGCCAGTGGTCAGAGAGCAAAATCCAGAGCGAATCGACTGATCACTGGCCACTAGCTTTCTCCTTGCGTAGGGCTTACTGCCGGAAGGTTGCACTGATATTTTTCCAGTTCAGCCTGTGCATCCTCTTTCACCATGTGCGATGAAACGCGCCCACACTTTGCGCAAAACCATTCTCCGTTGATTCAATTCCATCGGATGTCTTCATGTTTCATCGAGCTAAGTGATGGCGAAAAAAGTAAGCCGTAGAGAATAGCATGCAGCGTTGGCTGAAAGTGCTGAATTCACTGGCTGTTTAACTTTCCGGAACGAATCTAGACAAACCGTCCTAGGACAGTGGCTCTCGACATTCGACAAATGAAGCACGTTTTCCGTTTGTCACGGCAATTGCAACTCGACGGGATGGGGCCGCGCAATACCCTTGGCTTCAGCGCCAAGTAGGGTAAACACCTGATCGCACTTCAGACCGCGGTATGCCAAGCTGAGATCATGGAATTGGAACTGGCAACCTGGCTGGAAAAGGTTTGGGATGCATTGTCCGAACAGGATCAGGCCAAGCGGGACGGCCTGCTGAAAGAAGCTAACTCCGTCCTCGAACGGCAGCGTGACCAAACTGAGGCACAATAGTTTCTCTCGATCCCTATTCTCTGCTGGTTTATTTCCACCACCCGGTCCAATGTGCGGCCCTACTGGCCGGTCTCCAGACTCTTAGGTCCATTGATACAACTTTATAGTGGTCCCTCTACCTTCTCTCACCGATTGCCGGCTTCCCCTGACCTGAGTACAAACGAATCGTGAGCCTTCTCCTCGAAAGAGTGCTGCATAGGGGGGACTGTGTATTACGTTATCGAAGTAAACCGTTGGTGTATTGCCCTGCATCGTGAAACCTGGATGCGGTTGACCTATCGTCGGGATTACCTGCCAGAACGACAACTATGGCGCGATTTCCTGGTCTCCGCTGAGCCCCTTCCCGCAAAGAGTGAGTAAGCCAGGAAGAGACAAGCCTGACCGTGGTAACTGCTAAATCCGCCATCTTTTTTTGATTCCTTTCGCTTGATCGGCTTTTTCGGATTCGACGAGGATGTAGTTGTGCTATATCTGTCCGGGAAAAATTCCACAGCCGGCCCAAATGATTCCCGCTACGTTGGTTAAGATCATCTGCGTACTTTCACTTGCGTCAATGGCCGTGTCGCAAGAGTGGCGATTTTACGGCGGCGACGCCGGCGGTACGCGATACTCCTCGCTCCAGCAGATCAATCCACGAAATGTGGGCCGCCTGAGACAGGCATGGACGTACCACACCGGCGAGGTAACTCGTGGAGACCGCAGCACCGAGCGGCATCGCATCGCTCCGTTCGAATCAACTCCGTTAGTGCTTGATGGCGTGCTTTACTTGACCACTCCTTCCAGCCGAGTAATCGCCCTCGATGCCGAGACCGGTAAGGAGATTTGGCAGTTCGATCCGCAAGCCGGACTCCCGGGCCCGCGCCGGTTTCACCAGAATCGCGGGGCTGCGTACTGGCAGGACAAAACAGGAAACGACCGTCGAATTCTCTACGGAACTTTCGACGCACGCTTAATCGCCCTCGATGCCAGGACCGGCAAGCCCTGCCGCGATTTTGGAAAAGACGGTGTGGTCGATCTGCGTGAAGGACTCACAGGCTTCACGCCAGAGACGGAGTACGGCGTCACCTCACCGCCCGTTGTCTATCGTGATCTGGTCATCACCGGAGCGGAAGTTCCCGAATATCCTTCGAAGGGCCCCAGCGGCATGGTCCGAGCTTTTGACATTCGCTCCGGCAAACTTGTGTGGACCTTTCACACCATTCCGCAACCCGGAGAAACCGGGCATGAAAGTTGGGAGAACGATTCTTGGAAGGACCGCACAGGCGCGAATGTCTGGTCCGTGATGAGCGTGGATGTTGAACGTGGCCTGGTGTTTCTTCCCATTGGCTCGGCCTCCTACGATTTTTATGGCGCAGACCGCAAAGGTCAGAACCTCTTCGCCAATTGTTTGGTCGCGCTGGACGCGGCCACCGGCAAACTGGTTTGGTACTTCCAGACCGTGCACCACGATATCTGGGATTACGATTTGCCGGCGCAGCCCGTGCTCATCAATGTGCGGCGCAATGGCCGCGAAATTCCCGCGGTGGCTCAGGTCACGAAGATGGGTTTCGTATTTATTCTCGACCGGATTACGGGAAAGCCATTGTTTCCGGTAGAAGAACGTCCAGTGCCCAAGAGTGACGTGTCTGGCGAGGCCGCGTGGCCTACCCAACCGTTTCCTCTGCTGCCGCCGCCTCTCGCGCGGCAGTCTGTGAGCGCGGCCGACATCAGCAACGTCACTGCAGAATCAAACCGCTACTGCACCGAGCTGTTTCATTCTCTCGACAATCACGGCATGTATACGCCTTACGGACGCAATCTCACCCTAGTGATGCCCGGCTCGTTGGGTGGAGCGAACTGGTCGGGCGCTTCGTTCGATCCATCCACTGGATATCTTTTCGTCAACGTGAATGAATTGGGAGCTGTGGGCATAATGACACCGCAGGCTATGGATGCACTTGAGCGCTTTCGCCGCACCAGCAAATGGGGCGAGTATGGCCGTTTCTGGGACGACCATCAATGGCCATGTCAGCAACCGCCTTGGGGAACACTGAATGCCATCAACGTAAATACGGGATCGATCGCATGGAAAGTTCCCTTGGGCATAGTGGATGAATTAAAGATGAAAACGGGTACGCCAAATCTGGGCGGCTCCATTGTAAGCGGTGGAGTAGTATTCATCGGGGCCACGACCGACAGCCGTTTCCGCGCCTTCGACGCGCACACCGGGAAAGAATTATGGGCAACCACTCTTGAAGGTAACGCTCACGCCACTCCCATCACATACATGGGAAAGACTGGCAAACAGTTCGTGGTAATCGCCGCGGGCGGAGGAGGAGCGCTCAGCCCCAAGGTTTCCGATACGCTGGTCGCCTTCGCGCTACCAGAAGAATCGGCGCGGAAGCGAGCTTTACATTAATTCACGGCGTCGTGACCAGAGGCAGTTCGATAAAGCTAGCCTGACCCGGAGCGTGGTAGACACGCTGTACCGCCTTGCGGAATTCTCCCGGCTTGGCCCAAAAAATATTGGATACGAACGTTTGCGGATTGCGATCGTAAAGCGGAAACCAGCTGGATTGGATCTGCACCATAATCCGATGTCCCGATAGAAAGACGTGATTCGCCGTCGGCAAAGCGAAACGGTAGAGCAGAGGTTTATCGGACGCGATGGCTTTCGGAGTCTCCAGGCTTTCGCGATAGCGACCGCGAAAAATATCGGCCGATATCATCAGTTGATAGCCGCCCATGGCCGGCTGTCCGGCAACTTCGTCGGGATAGACATCGATCACCTTCGCTACCCAATCAGAATCCGTGCCGCTGGTGGAGGCGACTAGATTCGCGACGGGTTGCCCACTGATTTTCAGTGGTGCATTCAAAACCTCAGAAGTAAACGCGAGCACATCGGGACGCCCCGACGCCTCGCGCTGATCGTCCACCAGCCATTCCGACCAGGTCAATCCGTTGCTATAACCCATCGGCTGAATGGGACGCGCGCGGTAAGGCACGGGCTTCGCGGGATCAGAAACATATTCGTCGAACGCCGCGTTGCTGGAAACCGGCGCGGCAAAACTCAGCTTGAGACCTGAGCCCAAATAAAGAGGCGTCGCGCGTACCGCGCAGCCGCTTGCGCAGCCCACTGGCCATGCCGGCAGGCGCTGCCAGGTATTCGTCCCGGTCTCATACGCAGAAACAGGCGCAACGTCAGCCTTGCGCGCGCCGTCTTTTAAGTATTGATCCAGAAACGGTCGCAGAATCTGCTGCCGGAAATAGAGCCCGGTATCGCTGCCAAATTTCAAAACGCCCAGCGTGCTGGCATCCTCAATTTCCTGCCCGTGATGCCATGGACCCATAACCAGAAATACTTTGTCGTTATTTGTATCCTTCGGCTTGATCGCCTTGTAAACCGCGATGGCGCCGTAAATATCTTCCTGATCCCACAGACTGTGCACCAGCATGACCGGGACTTTCAGTGGCTGGACGGCGAGTATCCGATCCATCGCCTGATCGCGCCAGAACGCGTCGTACACGGGATGCTCCAGCACCTTCCGCCAGAAGCCGACTTGCGCGAGCCCGTGACGCCGTCCAAGCTCACCTGCCGAACCCGCTTCCATGTACACGTCGTAATCGTCAAAATGATTGGTCCACCACTTGGCCTCATTCTTGCGCGTCGCCTCCTGCTCATATATGTAAGTCATGTTTTGCTGGCGGAAGGCGCCATTGTGAAACCAGTCATCGCCCATCCAACCGTCCACCATGGGATTCATGGGTACGGACACTTTGAGTGCGGGATGAGGATTCACCAGCGCCATCAGCGGCAAGAAGCCATCGTAAGAAATTCCGAGGATGCCAACCTTGCCGTTGCTCTCCGGAATATTTTTCACCAGCCAGTCGATGGTGTCGTAAGTATCGGTGGCGTGATCGACCGGCGTCGGATTCAGCGGCCCGTGCAACGGACGATTCATTACATAGTCTCCCTCGGAACCGTATTTACCGCGCACGTCCTGCACCGCGCGAATGTATCCACCCTCAACGATCACCTCGGTGGCGTTGTCGTAGCCACTCAAGCTCGGCCCGAGGTGGGCGCTCTTAGCGTGCGTAGTGAGCGCATTGGCATCGTAAGGCGTTCGCGTTAGCAGGATCGGCGCGCCCTTCGCTCCCTTCGGCACAAGAATCACCGTGTGCAACTTCACTCCGTCCCGCATGGGAATCATCACTTCCCGCCGGACGTAGTCGAATCCATCGGTCGCGGGCTGTAGCGTAGCCGGTGTTTCGCTGGGATACGCCGGATACTGGACCGGCGACTCGGTCTGTGCCGCCGACAGGGTGATGAACAGCATGAAAAGTACCGGCGAGAGAGACAACGTGAGAATGCGAGTAATTGATTTCATAGGAGTGGCGCCGAAGTTCGAAACATGGGACGTCAAGGGCATGAGTCTGCTTCAAGCCAAAAAGATTGTCAATGTTGCAACTCTTCCGTAGCGCCGGCGTCCCGCCGGCTTCAGCTTGTGACACCGTGCTGTTCGAGAGCCGGCGGGACGCCGGCGCTACTCAAAACATCCGCTCTGCTCGTCACGAAATTTGGTAGAGTTTCTGAATGGCCGCTTCGAGCAATTGTGAAATCGTTCTGCTGCGGGGCATCGAGGACTCCGACGGCTATCCCTGCGAACGAGCCTCCACAACCCAATGCTCCGACTGCGGATCTCAAATCTGTGATGTGCACACTGAAGAATGTGATCTTTGCTGCGACAGTTTTTGCGCTTCCTGCTATTACTCCCACATGAGCGAGCCGCACGCCAAACCAGTTCTCCCCGAGCGAGTACAACCTAAACGCGAGCGATCTGCGTAAATCCAGCAGCTTTTTCGCCGGATTGGCTAGAGCACATTCAAGCCGTTTCAGAACCGCTGCGTTTGCGCTCAGGCGGGACCACCTGTTTCGCCCAGCGCTTTCGCACTCCGGCCAGAAATTGCGTCTTGTCCTTTTGCATTTGCCGGACCAGCGCTTGATTGCCAGTATCTTCGTGCGCTGCCGCCCATAAGACCATTTCGGTCAGGACCGGCGCCAGGTCAATCCCTTTCTCCGTCAACAGGTAAATCACTTTGCGCCCGTCGGATGGGTCCAGTTCGGTGGTGACAATTCCGTAAGCCACCAACTTACGCAAACGATCGGCTAATATATTGGTTGCGATTCCTTCATAGCACTCCAGGAATTCCTTGTAGGTTCGGAATCCGCGCAGCATCATGTCACGGATGATCAATAACGACCAGCGATCGCCCAACATCTCCACCGAGGCATTCAGGGGACACTGCGATCTCCGCTTGGCCGGCATGTTTTCCACAGTAACATAACTTAACTTGCATTTTACAAGTAACTTGTGTAAAGTTTCACGCACGTACGGAGGAAGCAAGGATGAGCAAGGTACGAGTATTAGTAGGGACACGCAAGGGCGCGTTCGTTCTGACGGCGGACGGCAAGCGCGAAAAATGGAATGTCAGCGGCCCTCATTTTGCAGGCTGGGAAATGTATCACCTCAAAGGATCGCTCGCTGATCCCAATCGCATTTACGCGTCGCAGACGAGCGGCTGGTTTGGACAGTTGATTCAGCGTTCGGACGACGGCGGCAAAACTTGGCATCAGCCGGGAAAACCCGCTGGGGAACCGCCCGCACCTGGTCCTCCGAAAAGCGAGAGCAACAAATTCGCCTACGACGCGGCTGCGAAGCCGCTGACCACGCATCAGTGGTACGACGGAACACAACATCCCTGGGAATTCAAGCGCGTGTGGCATCTGGAACCATCGCTCACCGATCCCGACACGGTTTACGCCGGAGTCGAAGATGCCGCCATCTTCCGCTCGACCGACGGCGGAGAGAACTGGAAGGAACTCCCCGGCTTGCGCGGCCATGGCACTGGCCCTAAATGGCAGCCGGGCGCGGGCGGCTTGTGTCTGCACACCATCATTCTCGATCCCAGCAATCCGCAGCGGATTTGGATTGCCATCTCGGCGGCGGGCGCCTTCCGCACCGACGATGGCGGGAAGAATTGGAAGCCGATCAACCGCGGACTGCGCTCGCAATATATCCCGGATCAAGATGCGGAGGTCGGCCACTGCGTGCACCATATCGCCATGAATCCCAAGCGTCCCGGCATACTCTTTATGCAAAAACATTGGGACGTGTTGCGCTCGGACGACGCCGGCGACAACTGGAAAGAAGTCAGTGGCAACCTGCCCACCGACTTCGGCTTCGCGATTGAGGTTCACGCCCACGAGCCGGAGACAATTTACGTAGTCCCTATCAAGAGTGACGGTGAGCACTTTGTGCCCGAGGGAAAGCTACGCGTCTACCGCAGCCGCGCCGGCGGAAACGAATGGGAGGCGCTCACCAAAGGCCTGCCGCAAAAAGATTGCTACGTGAACGTGCTGCGCGATGCCATGGCCGTGGACACGCTAGACAAGTGCGGCATCTACTTCGGCACCAGCGGCGGTCAAGTGTACGCATCGGCCGATGCGGGAGACAGTTGGAGTCCGATTGTGCGAGATCTTCCGGCGGTGCTTTCGGTCGAGGTGCAGACTCTGGGATGATCAACGCGCACCCGGGTGCTTGATGTTTTGGAAGGGCACGGCTTCAGCCGTGCCGTCCGGTCTAATAAGGACAGGGCTTTAGCCCCTGGGGCCTGCTCGTCAAAGCGGAGAAACATTCGCGCGAAGTTACGCTGCCAGCGCCCAAGTCTCCAAAGTCGCGAGACGTGGGGCACCCCCTGTGATACTTTTCGAACAGGAAGGTGCCTATGACATCGATTGCACCATGGCTGTCGGTTCGAAATAGCGCGCGAGCCGTTGACTTCTACAAGTCCGCGTTCGGAGCGCTTGAGGCATTTCGCCTAGAAGGGCCTGACGGAAGCGTGGTAGCAAGGCTTTCCGTGGACGGCGCGGAGTTTTGGCTCAGCGACGAATCGCCCGACCATGGCAACTTCAGTCCTGAGTCTCTCGGTGGCGCCACGGTTCGAATCATCTTGACGGTGGACGATCCGGATGCTGTTTTTCTTCGGGCGCGAAAAGCTGGCGCGAAAGAGGTCTACCCGGTAGGAGAGGAGCAGGGCTGGAGATTGGGTCGCGTAGTCGATCCTTTCGGTCATCACTGGGAGATTGGCCGTGAGCTCGCCGCGTAGTGTCTGGGAGTTCTAATTCGATGGCTTCTAATATGATCCGCGTAATCATCCCGCAACATCTTCGGACCCTGGCGCACGTCGGCAGTGAGGTCACACTCGAGGTGGAAGGCCAGATCACACAGCGTTCCGTGCTCGACGCGCTTGAGGTGCGCTATCCCATGCTGCGTGGAACCATCCGCGACCAGGTCACGCAACAGCGCCGCGCCTTCTTGCGGTTCTTCGCCTGTGAGGAAGACTTGTCCCACGAGCCGGCGGACGCCCCTCTCCCCGACGCGGTAGCATCCGGCAAAGAGCCTTTTATCGTGATCGGCGCCATCGCCGGCGGTTAAATAGTGAGTATGGCTGCAACCTTCCCGTATTATTCATAATTGAAATTCCTCACCGAAGATCAAGGAATGCCGAATGGCCAATCTGCTGGCGACCAAACCGATCAGCACAATCTTTAACGAAGCGCGAGAAACTGACGAACATTGTCTGAAGCGTGCACTGGGTCCCAGCAACCTGGTTGCTCTTGGGATTGGCGCTATCATCGGCACCGGAATTTTTGTTATCACTGGAACCGCCACGGCGCAGCATGCCGGGCCGGCCGTGATTCTGTCTTTCATCTTCGCCGCAATCGGCTGTGTCTTTGCCGGTCTTTGTTACGTCGAATTCTCTTCAATGATTCCGGTTGCCGGCTCGGCCTACACCTATGGCTATGCCACGCTAGGAGAGATATTCGCCTGGATCATCGGCTGGGACCTGGTGCTGGAGTACGCTTTCGGCGCCGCCTCGGTGGCTTCCGGCTGGAGCGGATACTTCATTAGTTTGCTCGGCGATTTCGGAATCAAATTGCCGGCTTCGATTGCAGGCACGCGCTGGGACGAGTTCATCTTCTACAACAATCACTGGGAGAACGCAGCCAGGATCATTCCCAAGCTCAAAGTGCTCGGAATCGATCCTGCAACTCTGCTCCACACCTATGGCGCATTTAACTTGCTGGGCTTTTTGGCGATCGTGTTTTGCACTCTGGTGCTGGTGATCGGAATCAAGGAGTCGGCGAATTTCAATACTGCGATTGTGGCCATCAAAGTACCGTCCTGATAATTTTCGTCGGCATCGGCAGCCGTTACCTGCTCGAACATCCGGGATTGATGGCGGCCAACTGGCATCCCTTCATTCCACCGAACAATGGTTTCGGGAAATTCGGTATGTCGGGAATTTTCCGGGCAGCGGGAATTATTTTCTTCGCTTACATCGGCTTTGATGCCGTCTCCACCGCGGCGCAGGAAGCCAAGAACCCTGGAAAGGATATGCCTATCGGAATTCTAGGTTCTCTGGCCATCTGCACCGTCCTCTATATCCTGGTCGCGGGAGTGCTGACCGCTCTGGTGAATTATCGATACCTGAACGTACCGGATCCGCTGGCCATTGGCATCGACTCCACCGGCGTTCGTTGGGGCAGTTTATTGGTGAAGCTTGGCGCCCTCATGGGCCTGACCAGCACAATTGTGGTCATGTTGCTGGGACAGTCTCGAGTATTTTTCTCTATGTCGCGGGATGGTTTGTTGCCCGGCCTGTTCCGGGCCGTCCATCCACGCTTCCGAACGCCCTGGATTTCTACGTTGACGGTCGGGCTTTTCGTTGCCGTGCTAGCGCGTCCCTGCCTATCAATGTACTCGCGGAAATGGTAAGCATAGGCACTCTGCTCGCATTCGTCATCGTTTGCGCGGGTGTATGGATCATCCGCCGGCGCAGCCCCGACTTGGAGCGGCCGTTGCGAACACCGCTGGTGCCGTTGGTGCCAATCCTCGGAATCATAACTTCGCTGGCGATGATGTTGAGCCTGACCGGGATCACTTGGATCCGGTTGGGAGTCTGCCTCGTCGTTGGGATGGTGATTTATTTCAGCTACGGCGTTCATCACAGCCGCGTGCAGCGGCAGAGCGACCCAAGTCAGAAGGTAGAAGCCGGGATGCGGAATTGACTACCCATCGTTCTTTAGTAAAGTCCTGCGGCGTTGTCATGCAGATAGCCATGCGCCATTTTCAGCGCCTGCGTCTCGTTCACCTCTCCCATCGAGATCATTTCTGCTAAAGCCGCGGCTAAGGCGGTGCGCGCGGATTGCACGCCCAACCAATAGCTTTCCTCGGCTCCCAAGGTTTCGTTGTAAGGAAATGAATCCGTGCCGAAGGTGATTTTGTCAGGGAACGTTTCCAGCCATTGCTTCAGCGAGGGCTTGAATTCTGATGGATACATATAAATTTCCATCAGTGACGAATCCAGGTAAACATTTTTCAACGCTGCCAGCCAAATCGCTTCGCGCTCGTAGGGATAACCGCCGTGGATCAACACGAAGGTGACCTTGGAATAACGCGGGTCGCGAAGAATATTCTCCAGGTTCATGACGTTGCCTTCGAAGAGGTTGAAGTAATCGCCAATCCCCACCGCGGTATGAATGTGAACCGGAAGATGCAGCCTGGCGCCTTCCTGAATCAGAAAGCGGAAAATGTAATCCTGAAAGATACGATAGTCATCGGAACCAGGCACACCTCCCTGGACGTACCGTTTGTAAATCGCCGCGGCCTGCTCGCGAGTAGGATCGCCGAACTTCATCGGACGGAAGTATGCCACTTCAAACTTCATAGCGATCCCACCCTTTTTCTTGTTGTCTTCGAGTGTGCGACTCACAAACGCCAGATAGCCTCCAAAGTCTGGCGGCAATTTGCTGACGCCTTCCTGCTGCATCCAGCGCCGCAACATTTTTTCTTGCAGTGGGATGTACACCTCCTGGTCAGGATTGCGTGCACGCTGCTGCTGGTTGTCGAAAGGCCACATGAAAGCGTCGGCGAAAAACACCCAGGGGAAACGTTTGGGATCGAGGTAGTCGGCCATCATGGCGCGATTGGCCACTCCGCGTTCGATGTTCAGCTTATCGAGAATGTTGGAGAAGTAAGCTTTGCCCTGGGCGCTCTTGAGCTCTGTCTTTTTTTGAATCAGCCATTTGGCATGATCCGGCGAGAGATCATCATAGGGATATCCGAACAATGCTTTTGCGGCGGCCACGAGTTCTGGATTCGAATCACGTTCGCGCAGCGCCGCACTTCCCGGCGGCGCAGCCATGGCATCCACATCAGGATCGTCAAAGAATCCCGGATGGGCGTGATGATCGAAGATTGCAATCTTTTCGATCTGCGGCAGAATGCGCTCATAGATCTGCTGTACGTCTGGGCCCGGCAAGGGACGAGCCTGTCCGAAGGATGCGATTGCAGTGCCTGACGCAATCACGACGCACAGCCATCTGCAAAGTTG
>Ga0070698_100000548_pt1 | contig 40092 bp, 40 predicted proteins | sample KBSK1502metaG_FD_65477 | JGI IMG/M metagenome (GOLD analysis project Ga0070698, IMG submission 65477) | Corn, switchgrass and miscanthus rhizosphere microbial communities from Kellogg Biological Station, Michigan, USA - KBS K1-50-2 metaG | ecosystem: Host-associated > Plants > Roots >...
GACTGCCTCGCAAGGCGCTCGAATGTTTTTGTTGGAAGGGGACCCACACTTGCTTTGGGGGAGGAGTCCAACACCCGAAGGGCCCGAAAACATGAGAGCGAACGTGTGTCCGCGGCGCGGCAGTGCCTTGAGCGTCTCGGCGTTGAATGCATACCGGTAGGAATCGAAGGGGAGCACGCGGTTGAGCCAGGCCAGAAGAATCTCGACGTGCAGGACAGTCAATACCGCGAGCAATGAGACTGGAGCCTCACGACCGACACTAGCGCGTGAATAAGAGGCCCAAGTGAGCGATCTGGCAAAAAGTCGATCAGGGGCGTACGAGTGAGCAGAAGTCAGGCGAACAGGGGGTTTGCGAATTGAGGCAGACGCGCGAAGCGGAGTCGGCAAGAAGAATGCACAAGGTAGACTCATATATACCAATGTTATGATATAATGGCAGAGCCTCCTAGGACGATATAACGGTCGGATTATGGATCGCCGATGACGCCCGATAAATACAGCCGACGCCAACGCAGATTTCAGCGATGGGCGGGATATTTGCTTGTCTCTGCCGTTCCGCTTCCGGTTTTGCTTTTCAGGGTGCATGCCAAACCTCTGACGATTCTGTCAGTCGCACTGGTACCAGCATTTATGTTGGGAGTGATTGCTCCAGTCGTCTTCAGACGACGGCATCATCCCGATCGACACCTCAAGTCCGAACGCCGCTTCACATCCCTAGCCCTGGTCTGCCGTTCGCTCGCCTTCGTGCTGGGAGTGACTGCCCTGATCGCACTGGCAATGGACTCTCCCAGCGCCACCCAGACGGGTATGGCTAGCGCTATTGGAGGTGTCATCATCTTTGCCATCCCTCAATTCGTCGCTAAGCGATAGATCGATTACGGGACGACGGACCTGTTTCCAGAGCCTGAGGCTTTCCGTTCTGCGGCTCGGGTGGATTTCGGCGGGACAAAGCCCCGCCAGCGAGGTCTTTAATGCTGTCATTGGCCTCCAACAAGACTTGGAGGGCGACCTGACTGTACCCAACAAGGTAGACCAACATCTCAGCTAGCATTTCTGCGGGGAGACTACGAAGTACGGCATAGCAGCCGTGGCAAATGGGAGCAGCGGGCACCGGCCCGTTTTCGGGAAACTCAGATCTGCACCAAGGGCAGATGTGTGGGGGGATGCGGTTCATAGGCTGGAACTCCTTCGTTGGGCGAAATTGGACTATTTTGCCCCTTATCTATTAAAGGAACCTCGAAACGAAAAAAGTAAGAAAAGAATTATTCGGTGAATGTAAAAAGATCAGCTCTTCCCTTGACACCCATTTCCTCGGATGGCAGTCTGTCTGAAAGCCAGCTCTGCCCGCCCAAGGGCGGAATGTGTGAGGCACCGCCCGCAATGCCTAGCGACGATCCAGGCCCGGAATGGGTAATCTCCAACTGTTCCCCTGCAACATTGCCCGACAGCAATAATCAAGATGAATTCTTACTCTCTGCCCGGCGTGTTTGGCCTTATGTGCAGGCCCATGCCCGCCGAGAGCTTGGCAGTCGGCACGATGACCCTGAGAATGCGACGCTAGCAGCCGAAGTATGGGAAGGTGTTCTGCGATCCGTTGCTCTGAGTCTTCATCGACTAAGAATTTCGTTTGCAGATATTGCCAACATGGACTCGTATTTGGTCGGCGTATTCCGGCATCGTTTCAATCGCATCCGGCGCCGACACCAAAGGCGGGAGCAGACGATACAGTTGGTTGCCTCTCTTAGCGAGCTTGACGCGATCGCCAAGCAACGTGGGTTGCTCGCGTCATTCGATTTCGAACGTCACGTTCTGGCGAGAGAGGCTATTGACTTTATGGACCAGTGGACGAAGAGAATATGGACCGCCCGACAATACGGCTATTCATGGAAGGATGTTGCTGTCTTCGTGGGCATAACAGAAGATCGGATTAAAATGAGATTCAGGTATAAGCTGTTGAAACTTCGAGGACGCCTCGGTGGCTGACCGGTTCCTTCCAAGGCGGTTGAATTCCCGTATCAGACTCGGCCTTATCGTTTGTTAAAGAAAGCGAGCGAGCGGATCTCTGACAGACCGAAAACAGTCCGGTAAAGACGAGAAACGTATACTCGATGTTCTCTCACAGGGACTGGCCACTGAATTCCCCAATCCTGATCGTGTCGGTTGTCCTGCATCCGCAGTCCTGGAAGGTATTGCGTCACACAAAATCCCGCTCTCAGAGGCGGAGAAGTGGCTGGACCACCTCGGCTCATGTACTCCGTGTTTTCAGGACTTCAAGGCCATTAAGCGAAAACTGCGTGCGCGCCGCGGATTCAGATTTGGAGGCGGTCTTGCAATTCTGCTGGCGGCTCTCGGTCTTTGGCTTCTTCTACGGCCGCAGCAAACCGTCCACAACGAGATAGCAGTGCTCGATCTGCGGAATTATTCATCTGAACGCGGCGAGCCGACTCCATCAAATCAGCCACCGCTGGACATTCCGCGGGCCACCAAGCATCTGACTCTGTACCTTCCCGTTGGCAGTAAAGAGGGGAACTATGATCTCGCCCTGCTCGGTGCAACTGGAGACGAGGTTTTGCGTGCCACTGCCACGGCGCGATTAGAGGACCACGTCGTCGTCCTGCGAGCCGATGTTGGCCTCGGGCCCGTTCGGCCGGGATCGTATTCCCTCGGAATTCGACAACCTGGGTTGGAATGGACGCGATTTCCTATTCGGGTGTTCTGAACGCGAGCAGGCGATGAAAAAGGCGAAGGCAGCGAAAAAGAGTCGTTCCACTCCAACGCCGAAAATTCAAAAGGAGCGGCTCAAGGGCTGGATTGAGATCGCCAGCTTCCTGGGTCAACCGGTAGCGGTCGCGCAGCGGTGGGCTAGATCAGGAATGCCCGTGATGCGGGAAGGCAGGTTCATGTATGCCTCTCGGGAGGAATTGAGCCAATACCTCGGTCGCGAGGCTGGTCTGGACGTAGCTGTTCACATTGCGACCGAAAACGCCGATTTGTCTGCTGACTTGAAGCGTGCCCTCGCTCACGCGCGAGCCGGCAATCAGGTTAAGAAGCGAAATACGAAACGATGAGCGATGGAGTTTCTTGAGAGTCGCACGTTCATCGGCTCGCGTGGTTTACCTTCCCCAATATTTTCTCCAGCTTTTGCTTCAGCACGACCTCTGCGGGAGAACGTCCTTGGCGTCCTAGCCATGAGACGAAATCCTTTATTTTGACTTCGTGCTTTACAGGTGGCTGCTGGACTAGAACGGTCACCGTTGCGAACCCCTGACCGATCTCCCCCACCCAATTGTCCTGCTGCAAGGCCGCAAGGGCGGTAGCGATCGCTTCATAGAGTGTCTCCGCAGTGACCTCTATGGAGTGCTCAACGTCTCGGATATCCTTTACCGCAACTGTGCACGTTCGGATAACCACACACGAGAGCCTAGCATATTCGCCTTTTGTTCGCCAGAGTCACAACCAGCGGCGGACGGCGGCCTTGTATTCAGAATACTGAGGCTGGAAGTTGCGTTCCAGGAATCGTTCCTCCCGCGGGATGATCATGATAGAGATGAAGGCGGCGAACACTGCCAGAGCCACGAGCAGCCACAGGTCGTTCAACCATAGTGACAATCCGAGAATAAACAAAACGAAAGCCAAATAGATGGGATTGCGGCTGAATCGGTAGGGACCAGTGCGGACGACCGTGGTGGTGCGTTCGGTTCCCCGTACGGAAGTCCCGTGAGATCGAAATTCCCTCAGCGAGAGGAGGAAGAGGAGCACCGCAGCAAAAACGACAACAGGGCCCGCCAGCACTAGCGCCGATGGGATGAAGCGAAAGGGCCAAATCAAGTTCAGTACGACCCCCAGAGCGATCACGGCCAGGAGCACAATTGGAGGCCTTAGCAGGCCGGGTACCGCTACGTCCTTGGATGGTGTTGAGTTGTTCATTTCAGCAGTTGGTTGCCCGAGCGATTTGTACGCGGCCAATCAATTCGCCAGCGACCGCCGGCAACAGGAACCCAGAAAAGTCGCTTCGGCGCCGTATCGCGGGCATGATGGTACAGCGCAGCCGCTCGTTCATAGAATCCGCGCGTGTGCCATGAATCAGAAAATCCAAATCTTTGAAAGTCCAAATGATGACAGAATTCATGACACAACGTGCTCAGGAACGTACCATACGACGTGATTTCTTTTTTCACTGCCGTCCGCATCCAAAGGCGAATCAACATCGTATCGGGACTATAGTCGCCGAACAGCTCGCTAGTCGAAGACTCCCGAACCTGAAGTGGCCGAGCTGCGAGCACTCGAAGTCCACAGTTTCGGACTTCGTAAAAATCAGAGCAGATGTTCACAAACTCCATGGAAGCGCTCTTCACGTCGGGAGCGGACCCTGCTGCCATGGCTGATTCGATTGTTTTGGCGATCTGCAGTAGTGACTCGTCTCGCGGCAGTTCGAGCGTCCCGGTACGATCGCTTTCTACGAACTCTGCGCGGCTTTTTTTGCGCGGAGGAGAATCTGTCAGCATGTGGACTACCCCAGACTTTCACAGGCCAACACACAGTCCTTCCAGTGGTCAAAATTGCGTTCAGCTTTACGTTCGCGCTCGAACAACTCTTCCCGGTCGATCCATTGACTGTAGCCAGAATTCCGAATCTTTAACCAGCCGCTGTTCTCGGATGAATAGGGATCAAACTTGCGCTTGGCGACGATTCCTTCCAGGTCATGCTCGCATGTCAGCTTGAACAGCCCCTGCCCATCTTGCTCAATGTGGTCACAGTACAAAAGACGCTCGCTACCCATGGGCACGAGTCCGCGCAACCGCAGCTTGCGGTCGATGAGCGGCAATCGCCTCAGATCTTCGCCCTCACTCCAAAGGAGGTCGAAGGCCATAAAGCGGGGTTCACCCCGCCGGAACAACAGGTCCTTGAAGTTCGGCTTGCCGTCCCCGTCGAAGCTTACAATCTCGCCATCCAAGACCGCGGAGCGGCCGCGGAATTCGAGGGGCAACATCAAATTAAGAGCCGGAAAGGACTTGAATTCGTTTCTGTTTCGCGAGAGCAACCGGCATTGGCCTTGCTCGATATAAGCCAGTGCACGAAATCCATCCCATTTGATCTCGAAGAGCCAATCGGGATGAGCAAATGGCGCGGGCCTTCGCTTTAAGGCTGCAGGCCCGAGGACGGGGAGAGACATTAAGGCCAGTATAGCGAATGGCGCGCGCGATGATCGTGGGCAATCGCGGTGGCACACTGCCTTCGGTTTTATTTCCTCAAATCGAGCGGGCGCTTCCCCAGCGTTCGATGTGAGTCGACAGGGGTCTTAGTCCAGAGCTCTGAGCGTTCGGAGCCACCCTTTGAGGTCTTCTTTGACTCCGCAAATGGCCCGACACTTCATCATACCGAGACCTATGTGTTCTTTGTCTGGGGGCAAAGCATTCAGACGCAGCCATGGACGCTCGACGGTAGCTCCCGTAGATAGTTCAAAATCTGGATGCATTTCTACATAAATCTGAACGCGTAGCCCGTGCCTCTTGTCTTCAATCAATTGCGGCCTGAATGCGAGCCTCTCATCTTCGGTGGAATGCCAGAAATCGCGAAGCACGTCCGTGCAAGCCAGAAGCATCAGTGCCTTGCGGACGCCGAAACGAAAGCTGCTGTCATATACATGGACAGGCCCTCCGTTCTTCAGAACCTCAACAACAGGAAACCCGTCGAAATAGGACTCTTTAATGGAAAAGCGAGGGTTCGCCTCGGTGCCGAGCGCTGTTCCCTGACAATGGGAACAATAGGCTTTCAACATGCTGGGGTTTTTGGGGCATCGCTCTTCGCTGGCCATCGGGCTGTATCCCGGTACGTCTCTTCCGCGACCAATTTTATGACATGGCGGAGGAAAGATTCTGGGCAGATGTGAATGAGGGGATGCCGGTCAGACACCCCCCTCGAAAAATTCTTAATATTCACTCGGAAGAAGCAACGTGGTCGCGGACCGGTCGGCTTCGGTGATGATCCAGAGCTTTTCAGTCTCCGAGACCTTGTAGCTGCTAAGCAAGCGAAAACCTTGTTTGAGGCTTAATTCGTTTTCGGTTTTGTCGTCCTGACACAGATCGTCGCCCCAATCACCCCGAAGGTGGCGAGAGAGGAATTCCAACGGCGTCTTGTTCGCCTCCTCCAATAGCGCGAGTGCACCGGGGGTAGCGACAATCTGACCTGCGGGAAATAACGAGATGGTCGGTAGAGAATTGATGCAGCGCCGGAACGCCTGTCTCCCCGCGCTGTCAAGGGCGCGGAGCCGATCAGGCGGAGCAGTTCATGGAGGACGCCCTTGACAGCACTAGCGGGGCACAGGCGTAAGTTGGGAAGACAAGGGCAGAACAAGCTAATACGATGCCGAGTCGTGGTTGAAACCTTGGGCGTGCAGGAAGGAAGTTGAAGAGCTTGGTTCGGCTTGCTAGTCTTAGTCCGCCGGATGCGGGGTAGTTCCGAGTCTTAGCTCACGCTTCCCCAGCAAGGCTCGTTGAGAGAGGGGGCCTCCCCGCATCGGGGTGCTCCGTTTGGTTTCACTTATCTCGTTGTTTTACTTTGCCACTATGAAAGCGCGGCGAAAGATCATCGTGTATATCGCAACGAGCGCTGATGGTTATATCGCCCGGCCAGATGGTGATGTCGAATGGTTAAATCGCCGGCCGGACAAAATCGATTACGGAATGGGCGCTTTCTATCGCACGATCGACACCATCTTGTGGGGACGCAAGACCTACGACTGGGCTCTTGCTTATTGGAAAAAGCACGGCAGAAAAGGCGAGATGTTCGATACCAAGGTGACCAATTATGTGTTCTCACGGAAACCGCCGAAGCAGGCAGCGCCAGGAATGGAATTTGTGTCGGAGCCGGTGAAGAAGTTTGCGAAACGTCTGCGTAGCGCGCCCGGAAAGCACATTTGGATGATGGGCGGTGGCGGGCTGATCGCCTCGTTCCTTGACGCGAATGAGATTGATGAATTCGATATCCATGTGATTCCCACTCTCATCGGTGAGGGTATTCCCCTCGTGGCGCCGCGTCATCGGGACATCGAACTGCACCTGCGTTCAGCAAGGAAGTACCCGGACGGAGTTGTTCGGCTGCGTTATCGAGTCGCGAGATAACCACCGAGGGCGGCTCCGGATGAAAAACTCTCCAAAACAAACTGGAATTCAGACTGCCGTCATCGGGCGCTAATTGCACACTTTGGGTGCCAAATTGCGATCCCCGAAAAATCCGGATAATCCACTATCCGCTGGGTTGTTACTCCCGCAACTCGTAGGCGACAAATGCTTCGTTTGATGGAAAGAAGATCGAGAGTGCCGATATCGTCATAAACTCAGCTTCTCCGCGAACAACTGGTTGGGCTTCGTGCGGTTCTTCGTAAACAAACGCACAACCGCCGACGGACAGTGACAGATTGCCGCAGCCTCCGTCGAAGACAACGATGCCTGCCTTGGGTCCTTTGGCGCCCGGAGAAAACCTGGCTTGCGATACCTTCCCGCGAATGCCCAAGGACCAATCGACCCCGGATTCATGGATGCCCCGAAAATGTTGCCGAAAAGGGCTTTCGGCAACGACTAATATGGCAGCGAATTCGTCCTTCCACTTGTTAAGAATGGTGAAGGCGTCTTCTAGGCTGACGACCACTTTTCGACTCCGATCCCCGCCTGGCTAGAGATTTCTGACCACCTCAACTGCTTTCTCTAGTTGAGTGTCTTTGCCTTCGCGCAGTGCTTCTCGCGACAGGTCAGCAACAATCGAAGGAACGATGCCGTTGTTCTCCAGCATTCTCCCCTGCCACGTGAGATAGGCAGCAACGGGCAATCCGAGAATATACCCGTGACCCACCTTGTATGCGCTGCCGCTTAGCAGCCGGCCGGGTGTCTTTGTTCCCACGATGGTTGCCAGATTGTTTTCTTCCGCGAATGCTGAGACCATTTCGCCGGCACTAGCAGTGTGCTCGTTAACTAGCAGTACAACTCGCCCGTGAAAGCGGCGTGCGCCAAGACCCTCGGTGACGACGAGGATAGATTTTTCCACGAAGGCATATCGTGCTGCCAACCACATTAGCGTCGCTTTATGAGACGGAATCCGTCCAAAACGGGTTAGCTCCTCGCGTCGGTAGCCACGCTCGCGGCGTTTTCGCGTCAAGCTGTATCCGACCTCCAGCTTGCCAGGCGTTAAATAGCTCATCAATCGCAGTCCGCCGATCCCTCCCCCCGTGTTGCCGCGCAAGTCCACGATGAGCCGACTGCATCCGTCCAGTGCGGCGATGCCGCGGTCGATGTCCTTTGCTACGTCGATCCCGATGGCGCCCGGAAACATGGCCACTCTCAACAGTCCGATTTCGTCGCTGAGCCTTTCGGTGGTGACCGCCTGCGGCGCCGTAACCGGATGCTTCTGAGATTTGGGCATCGGCAGCTGGACCCTCACCTGCTGCTGCCCGCCATGCAGTCTTTCAATGAGCAAGTTCGCCGATTCGCCAACGGAAAAGTTCAGATCCTCCGGTGGCCGAATTTCCCGTCCACCACATTCCAGCAACAGATCGCCAGGTCGTATGCCTGCTGAATACGCTGGCCCGCCCTGATGTACATCCTGAAACATCCAGCGCTCGGTTCCATTTACGCCAATGCGCTGCAGAGTTGCATTGATTGCATGGCGTGCCGGGATGTTTCGCATCCCGGCATGTCGAAACCCAGTGTGGCTGGTCTTGAGTTCCGCCACTAACCTCTGCATTTCTTTCTCGAAGGCCTCTGGTTCGGTACATGCAAGGATCTGGTCTCTTCGGCTCTGCGCCAATGCATTCCAATCCACTCCATTCATGCCCGGATTGAAATGTTTGGTCTCCACCAAGCGGCGGACCTTGTCGAAAATCTTAGTGCGCTCGTCGAGGCTCAGATTCATTGCTGTCTAATTCCAATCGGTGTCGAAGTTTCTCCGACAGAGATGAATGCTGCCCAATAGAATGGGCTCACCTGGTCGCCAAACTTTGTCAGTAAGTCCAGCTTCGCATCCCGAAGAGCCGAACTCGTATCCTCACCCTGGGCCAGTCGTTTGTAAAACTGTTCCATCAGCGCACTCGCGAACGTATCGTCAGCGCTCCAGAGGCTCGCGACAACCGATCTTGACCCCGCTACCAGAAATGCTTCCACTAGGTTGCTAATGCCTTCCTGCCCCTGCAGCTTGCCCACTCCGGTGTCACATGCAGAGAGAGTTGTCAGCTCGGCATTCAGTCGCAACCTTATGATCTCGCGCACTTGCAGCAATCCGTCATCACCAGATTTTGCATCGGCACCCAAGACGAGAGCTGATCGTTCGGGGTACTGGGTGTCCGCGAAGCCGTGGACAGCCAAATGCAAGACCTTATACTGATCGAGCGGTTCTTTCTTAAATGCGGTCTCAGTTGCGTCCTTGCCGATCAAGATGACCGCGTCCGGCCCTACAATTTTACCGATTTCCTCGACTTCTTCCCGCGTCTGGGGAAGGTCGTGAAGCCCAATCCCTGACAGGTCCGCCATGCCGCGTTCAATCCGCCCACGAAGCGAAGCCGGGGTCGGAATTCTCCGTCCTGCGCCACCTTGGTTTTCGTAGGCGACATCGCCCACAGCAAGAAGGGGTCGGGGTGCCGATTGCTGTTTCTCGGTGCGCCGGAGCGTATCCAGAATCGTGCCCGAAGGAACGTAGTTTATGACGCGTGATTTTAGAAGGTACTCGCCCTGGTCGTCTCGAAGTGCTTCAAATGGCAGCAGGTTTAATTTGCCGTCTGGTGCAATGATGAACCGGGTCGCTGTCGCTGCTTGTGGGACGGGTTTGACGAGCACTGCGTAGAGCCGCTTTGAAACTTCGGCTCCCGTTCCCTTTGCGCGAATTTCGTCGATGAATTGCTGCGTTAACTTCTCGACTTCCTTGCGTCCGGCGGACAGCACTCGGATATATGCGGTTTTTCGCGAGACCGAAACGCAGAAGGAAGTCGGGTCATCGAGAACGTACTCCAGGAGCACCTCGCCTGGTTTCAGGTCCTCCTGCACTTTGGTCAATGACGCCGGCTGAACTGGCAGACCGTGGTTGGGAGCGTCTCCCTCAGTCCAGGCCAAGCCAAGGCGCCGCTCGTATTCGACCAGCTTATCTAGCAGTGGTTCACGTTCTCCGGCTCTACCGGTCTGCATCAGCTGAACTTGAAGACTAGCCACATCATTTTCTAGCGATGTGGTTTGTACCGATTCCTCTGCCGGGAGTGACCTTCTGTCTTCGAGGGCCCAGGCTAGAGTTCGTCCGCGAACGCGTTCCAAAACTCGGAAAGCGCCGGGCACATCGCCGCTCTTGCTGACGAGTTCGAAATGCTGCAGGTAGGTCTGACTCATGGAAGCAGCAACCGAACTGTTCCAATACGGTTCATCCACACTGATCAGCATGCCTTCAATCACGTCTTCCGCTTGTTCGTAGAGGGCGCCGGCTTCGGCGATGCGACCGCGGCGCGCCTTCAAATCGGCAAGAATGGTCAGATTGCGAGGCACATAATAACGATCACCGACATATTGACTCGCGGCCAAGCCCTGGGTAGCGCGTGCTTCTGCGGTGGCGAGATCCCCAATGTCACGATACAGCTTTGCCAATTCGAACATGGCATCGGCTTCCATTCGGAAGAACTGCACTCGCGTTGCGAATTGCCCGGCATCTTCCAAATAGCCGATGGCTTGTTTTTGGTCCCCCGTTTCCGAGGCCAGCTGTCCAAGTAGAATCAATAACTGTGCCTCGTGGCCTCGCTTCTGCTGTGATCGGGCTTTCAGCAATGCGTCCGCTAGCACCTTTTTTGCCTCGTCTGCCTTACCCAATGCGACCAGCGCTTGGGCTTTTCCTTCATACGCCATGAATGGCAGCCCAGAGTCTTTTTCTGAATCGGCAAGCTTGATGGCTCTCTCGAAAAACCTCAGTGCCTCAGCGTGACGATTTACCTCCTCGAAACCCCTGCCTATCAATTCCAGAAATCTGATCTGGCCGCCGGTGTCGCCAGTCGCCATCGTCGAGAGCAGGGCGCTGCCTAGAAGCCGCGCGGCTCGTCCGGGATTTCCTTCAAGGAAGCCGACAAGACCCAATTCACCAGAGGCCCGAGTTACCCATTGATCCTCACCCAAGCTTTTCGCAATCTCCTGTGCTTCCAGCCAGTCCCGTTTCGCAGCACGATAGTCGATTTCGATGTCGGTGTAACCCTTCGCAATGAGGCACCAAAGGCGGAGTTTCTTATCATTCTGCACAAGCGGATTCTGCAGCTGTTCGTTCAGAAACCGTGAGAGGTCGACAAACGACATCGTTTCGGCTTCTGACCTGAGGCGGCCCACTTTGGCGTGAAGTTCGTTCGGCGCGTCGCGCTGCTGCGCGAACAGCTTCTCGGCCCTGGCATAGAGTGGCCCGGCTGCAGTCCCGTTATTTAACCAGTAGAAATGATCGGCGACAGCAAGTAGCGCCTGGGGATCTGTCGAGCGCTGTGCATCCGCAGAATCAATGCTGATTGCGGCAGAACCAGTGAGAGCCGATAATCGATGGTGACCGGTGAAGACGTAGTACGAGCAACTAGTCAGGACTGCGAGAACTAGGGCGACAGCAAATGTCGCCCGCCTTGGGACACGAATCCTCACGCGAGATTCTCGTCTGCTGCCGTCTTTGTTAGAAACCTGAAGTGAAACTGCGACGTGGCGGCTTTTGAAATTGTACTCAGATTTGAACGTATTGGCAGCAGCTCTTCACTTGGGCTACGCCATGATGTGCGGTTTGCCTCATGCGCCAGCAATCGGCCGGTCCTCTACAGAGGCGATTCTGTTCTGGGACTGTGCGAGATTCGCGCAGGTCTTTTCCGGGCTTCCCGACCTATTACCCAGTGTCTTGTTCTTCAGGCTTAACGCAGTCGAACTGGCTCAATTCACACTCCGCATCCAGCTTGCTCACGTGGTCGGAGGCGAGCTGGCACCTTTTACAAATCCATTCCTGCTTGGTCTGGTTCCACTCGATATCATGCTGGCTCATGCTTTTTTGCGAGTCTTAGTGTTGCCCAAGACCTCATCAGCTAGCTTAAGCCAGCGCGCTACGGCTGGATAGTCAGAGTATTCGCCGGAGTCATGTCGCAATTCGCTGATCTCTGCCGGAGGAGGCTTGGAAGACGAGTCTGGCGCGTCATTGCCCCTTGAGTTCCGATGGCCGTCTCGCTTAGGCATTTGCTTAGGCGACCCTAATCAGCAGCCATAGGTTTGGACTCGCCATGGTCGTTTTTCGCGGTCCTCGGCAAACTCGGTCTCGAACTGAATCGGCAAGAGGACATCTTGCCGGTATACACCGTGGAGCGCATTGAGCGCCCGACCGCCAACTGACGATCACTCTCGTAACATCTCGACAACGCTCGTTGTCGGGGATTTTGACCGCAAACGCCTGTTCTCGCCAGCTATCAATCCACGTATTATCGGTCGTTGATAGGCTGACACAATGATTGTCATCCAGTCCCCAAGATTGAAGCTCAGCCAGTTCCAGATGATGGATGCACAGGAGGTTTTTGGATGCATCACGCCCGCCATCGCCAAGTTCATGCCATGGGAACCGCCATCGTGGAGCGAGTACGTGACGCGATGCGAGAAGAGAGTGCAGGCTCCAGAACCGAACAAGTTTTCTTTCGTCATCCGGCGGCTCGACAACACGGAATGCCTTGGCATGGCCTCGTTGGAAGACACGGATTCTGTTTCGCCCGAACTCGGCCTTTGGCTCAAGGAAAGCGCGCACGGGCAGGGTTTTGGCCGGGAAGTCGTGGCCGCACTTGTTGAGTGGGGACACACAACTCTCGGCAAAGGAAGTTTCATCTATCCGGTAGCGGTACAAAACATCGCCAGCAGGCGTATCGCTGAGAATCTTCAAGGCGAGATCATAGGCAACCGGACGAATCCAAAATACGACTCCGTCGTTTACAGGATTCCCTTCTACAAATCGCCGTATTCTCAGTTCTCCTGACGGCACATCGGGCTGCCCCAAAGCGTGTCTCCAATTGGAATATCAAGGTGTTCGAGCACGGTCTCCAGCCGTGCCGACGGAGTTCGAAGGTGTGGCTCTACGCTTGGGTCTCACGAAGGAAACCTACAGCAGTTCAGGTCAGCTGCGAATCTGGTGTGAGCGTAATGGTAAACGCTGCTATGTACCGGAATGGCTGCTGAAAGAATGGGGAATTATGCCTGACGTGGGCTGGTCCTGATACCGGGTGTGGTAGGATGTTGCGGCGTTTCGAGGAATTGAACGGCGCCTCCCCCAAGTGCTCCCGGTTTGCACGAGCCGGGAGCATTGCCGTTTTGTGGCGGAATATTATCGAGAGCCTAGTCTTGCGCTGGCCTCGGCCTTCGACATTTCTGACTCCTCAACATTTCTTCAAATGAAAAAAGCGGAACGCTGATTGCGCTCCGCCAAAAGAGTATCCATCGACCTAAGCGACTGATGTTTTCTTGGCCGTTCCTTTCGATTTGTTCTGTTTAATACGCTTCGCGGCGAACTCCGCAGCTACTCTGTTCCCTAGCTTGTCGGCGTCCACACGATAGCGTTTGGCAGCACCGATGAGCACATCGTCGGATGTGCCAGCACGTTGGTAGGCTGAATCCAGCAAACTGATCTCCAGCAGAATCCGGCAAAGTGCTGCCTCATCATACGTGCTAACCTGCTTTGCCAGCAGTTCGTGATGAGAATGCGAATTCTTTTTGTCTTCGATTTTGTGCCGCTTCGCCAAGATCGGAACTTGGCTGTGTGGCAGTTGACCGATGAGGTAGGAGGCCACGGTCAGCAAGTCACCCTTTTTGAGCGGTTCGGAGACCCGCTCAAGCACGGCGGCAAGGATGCGATGCCGAGTGGTTATGGAGAGTTTATCTTTCTCGATCCGCTTCCGTTCCTCTGCCCGCTGCCGTTCAATCTGCTGCGGTGAGGGTGTATCAGGATGATGTACACGGCAGGAAAGATCGGCACAGACCTTCACGATCTGTCCGCGCTTGCCGCCGTCCATGACGATGGCCTCAGCCATCTTGTCGCACGGTTTCTCAAATCCGACTTGTTTCGTGCGCACGCCATTGGCTTTCGTCTTTTTGACTTGCAATTCTAAGTAGCGATTGCGGCCCAGCGGTGCGCCTTCGCGGGTGTTCCAAGCTGAAGAAATCTGTACGAGATTGGGCTTGGCTTCGAGAGTTTTCGCGACATGAGCATCAATCTTGGCGCGGAAACATTGCGGGTCGGTGCAAGAGTCCTTGCGAACGTCTGCGAAAAGCAGCTTGTTGAAGCCAGTGCGCTTCGGACAATTGCTGCATGACCCGGCCTCTGGAACTAGAGTCTCATTCTGCTTATCGAATGGCACTGATGCCAGTTGCAGCAGGATGTTTGACTCTATCCACGCGGCCAATTCGCGCACCGGAATGAGGATTTGCGCGTTGCCTTCGCTTGTCCACATGCCGCGAAACGAGGCGGTGAAGGCTTCCTGCTGTTGCGAAGCAGGGAGCTTGGCGATCAGCAGAGCATGGCCGATGGTGATTTTGTCGTTCAGAAACGCCTCGGCCACAGGCGGAATTAGGTCGGCCAATCTCAGCCGACCATAGATGTATGCCTCGCTTTTCCCGGAACGTGCCGCGATGTGAGCGATGTTGTAGGGTTCCCCGAGTTCCAAAAGCGATTTGAACCCCAGAGCTTCTTCCAGCGGGTGGATGTCCTCGCGTTGCAGGTTCTCAACGCATTGGGCTTCGATTGCCTCCGCATCGGTGAGCTTAACGATGCGTACAGGCACTTTTTCGAGTTGCGCGAGTCTTGCCGCTCTTAGTCGTCGCGCTCCGGCGATCACTTCATAGTTGCTTTCTTCCAGTTCGCGCACCAAGAGAGGCGCGAGTACACCTTGCGTTTTAAAACTGGCTGCTAATTCGTTCAGGCCGTTTTCATCGAATCGCTTACGCGGGTTGCTGGCCGACTCTGTGAGAGCGGTTACTGGTACATCACGATATTCACTGCTGTTCTGCGAGATATGAGTGTGCATTTCGTATTCTCCTTTTGATTTGTTTTCAAGTTCGTTGGTTGTGGCTGGCTAACTCAGAAGGGAACGCTCTCGGCTGCCGCAGACTCCGCCATTGGCGGAGGACTGTATGAGGCGGAACCCGGCTCCGAGGGGCTAGGCTCGGATTCCTGAGCCTCATCCGGCTTCGGGGCGATTGCTCCGAGAATTACGGCAGCGGTTTGCTGAACGGCTTCTAAACTTTCGCGCAAGAGATTGGCGTCCCCATGCCAAAGCTGGATGTAGTCAGCCGATGACGTTCCGTTTTGAAGCCCGATTGCATTGCAGACCACAAACGCAACTGCTTCCGCTTCGGCCTCGCGCACTTTCTTAGTGGTGAGGGTGCGGCGGTCGCCCCGATGCAGCATCTCGTGGCCGATCTCGTGTACCAGCGTCGAAAACTCCTCGGCTGGCTGCATCCCAGAAAGCAGTGTGATTTTGCCGCCGTGGGACAGGCCTTTTGCCGGAGCAATTCGTTCGGAGTAGTTCAATTCCACGCCTTGCGATTGCACGAACTCGAATAGCCGTTCGCGGTATCCGCTCACATTGCCTTGCACTTCGGTCAGGTTCGGCAGTTCCTTGCCTTCGGTCTGGGTGATGTCGAACACGTACACGGCCCGAAAACCGACTAGTTGCTGCTCTGGTTTGCGTTCGTCCGCTGCATTATCGGTGTTGATGTCGGTCGCGATTTCGTTCTGGCGCGACCGACGGTAGCTGACCATCGGGGCAAGAATGAGAATGCCTTTCTCCCCACGCTTAACGAAGCGGCCAAGCGAGTTCCAAGTGCGAATTCCGCCAACGTTGGTGGCATCCGGCTTCTGTCTAGCGATCAACATGACATTGCCGAACGAGTAGGTATGGAATCGGGCCATCGCGCCGAGATACTGCGTGAGCACTTCGCTATGCCCGGATTCGAGCGACAGCACGAGATAATCCACTGCGTCTTTGGTTTTGTTCTTGAGTTCTTCTAATTTCATTGTTTTTCCCTTTCGCGCCGTTTCCGGCTTGTTTTTTCTTTCACTTGAGCGGCAGCGAGAAAAAACAAGCCGGAACGGAGCAAAGGGCAGAACGGAGGCCGGAGGAGGGTGGCAGGGCGCGAGTGGCGGCGCGGTGCGTGCCAAACACGTTTTATCGTTTGGCGCGGCACCGGCGCATCAGCCCGAGCGACCGGCCGAGCCGCGGCCAAGCGGCGCCCACCCGGAGGAGGACGGAGTGGAAGAGAGATAGGCGTACCCCGCCGAGGGGTTCAATGCGGTTGGAGTGGGTAGTTAGAGGGCGTCGTGATCTGCACACATATGGCAACTTGACAAACGTGCAGTCCTGAGTAGCAGAGGATTCGTGCTGTCCAACAGTAAGCCGTAATCGACGGAACCGAACGCTGCCGTGACAGTCCACACATTTAGCGTGGCTTAGCTCACTCTTCCCGCTCGGCACCTGCTAAGTACTCGCGGCACCATTCAATTTGTCCCCCACGAAGAAAGAAATGACTACGGCATCGTTGGCGGCGCCATATGGAGGGCCTAAGACTGACTAACCCGTCGGGATGCTCTTGAACGGTCCAGCACGGGCGGGCCTTCTTCAACAGGTTCAGTTCGATCACATCACCGCAGCCGCAGGGGCACAACATGGCGGCGGCCCAGAAGTAGCCATTTTCGCCCGCGATATAGAGCTTGTTAGCGTCCAGAGCATCCGGAAATTCCGCGACGTGCACATAGCGGTAAGGCTTGAGTTTGCGCCGCCCCAGGTGATGCCACCAGCGAGCAGGGAGTGCAACGATCTCAGCGCTGGTCCGCCAGAGCGTACCCAGCCAACTCACTTTGCCACCTCAACCTCGCTCAGCTCAGGCATAGACAGGAGCGGGCGTACATCTCCTTTCCCGATATGTCGGAAGAAGGTGCCGGAAGGAGCTTCTTCTACCTCCCGGTAGTTGGCACCCTGAATGAAGCTTGTCCTGAAGGTTGCAAAATCGCTGTTATCGTCTAGGCGATAAGGATGAAGCCGCGCCAGAAATTCGTTGACCGCGGTGCTGGCCATTTGCATGTTGATGCTGATCACAGCCGGCCGGTCCTCGGCAACACCGCGGATGTAGCCGGCCTTGACTTGATCCCGATACGCCTTGGGATCAGTCCGGCGAAGCCCAGCTGCCCTGAGCTGCTCAAAGTCATAGACGTTTCGATCCTGCAGTGTTGATCCATCCGGCCGCACATAAAACACCGCCCCGCTCGCATCGTCTATTCCTCCTTGCCCATCGGCCTCCAGACGGACGCCGACATCAAAATATGGCAGGACATAGAAAGCCGCAAGACGGTTTAGCAGGTGACGACCTTCGATTCCATCCATGCAACCGAACACCGCGTCTGACTCCGCCACGGCCTTGACGGCCCTAGGTGTGGCAAGATTCTCCGCGATGATTTCAACATCAGTGCCAAATCCCATCCGTGCGATAGCACGCGCCATCGCCTCCACTTTCGGGCGCCTCAAATGCGCGTCTTCCCGCGTTGCGTTCACAATCCTGTTCAGGTTTTTTTCCTCGACGTGATCCGGATCAACGAGAACCAGCCTTCCGACCCCCAACCGGGCCAACTGCTCGATGAGTGGACTGCCGGTGCCCGAACAACCGACAACCGCAATCGCCATTTCCCGCAGCCTCCGGGTTGTCCCCGCCCCGAAGAGTTGAGCATGCCTTTGCGTAAAAGACGGCAGTGTTCCGCCGCAATGCGGCGCCCAGAATCGCAGATCATTTCCTGGCACGAGGATTGAGTCGAGCGCCTGAAACGCACCATCGCGAAGAATGGCGCGGCCGAACATGCGACCACCCGGAAGCATCACGGCGCTTGCGTGCGGGTATTCGCTGTCGGTCCAGCCGAAAACCGAGTTGAACAGATCGCTGTCTGATTCGTCGTCGGTTGAAGAAAAATGCGGATAGCCGCCGGCGTGGCTATGGATTTTCAAAATCGCCAGGTCATACTTTGCCGCTTCCTCCAGCAGGGGAATGAGGCGCTGCGTGGACCAGGTGACGCGATCAGGTGTACGGACCTTGCACTCGTCGTATGGAATAGGGACCACCGTTCGCACCGTCAAACAATGGTGCGAGTCGCTTCTGCGGCGACCGCAGAGAGCAACGGCGACCGCCTCCAAATCATCACCTGGAAGCAGGTGACGCTGAAGCTTGCCGTGGTCGGTTTCTGTCAGCCTGAGTTTGATCCGCATCTACCAGTCCCCGTCATCCCCTCAGCTCTTTCTGCAGCCAGTTGTCAACCTGCAGCATGTGCGTGCAGATGCTGTCGATACCTGGGCGCCATTCGCCCGCCTGCCGATGGCGTGACCACTGCTGATATTGCTTCCCGTCAAGGGCAAATGGCGTGAGCTGGCGTATCGCCCGTCCGCTATTCAGCGCCAGCGCCGGATAGAAATAAACCATGTCGATTTGATCATCCGGATAGGACGGCAAGATTCTCATCGCCGCGGATGCGGTGCGCTGGTTGTATCCTTCCGGGATCGTAAAATCCGGAACGATCACCCACTTCGTATTGTTCTCGACGATGGCCTCCCAGTTCGGACTCCTGGCCGTCAGACAGGCTTCGTCCTCTTCAGCGAGTTGGAATTGGCGCCGCATCAGCCCTCCGTGGGTTCCTTGGACAAGGTCTGGAATCTCTCCACCTCGCAGCGGTGAAACTCCACTTCCTGGTTTGGAGCAATCGGCTCAACCCGGCCGCCGCGGAATTTCTCGGAAAGCAGATATTTTTCCGGTGTCTTGTGCACCAGCCCCAGAATTTCTTTCCCGGTCATCTTGTGCACGTGGACGGTGAACTTCTCCTTATCAATCCGGATGCGGTAGCTCTTGGCCTTGCACGGCTTCTTTCCGGCCTTGACCCACTCTTCGAGGTCGATTAGCTCTTCAAGGATTTCCTCCTCAAGCGCAATGATCTCCTCTGCTTTGCCTTCGTGATGCTTCTCTTCGTGATTCACTTTATCCTCCTGTCGGAACATGGTTTTTAAATTTACGACTTGGTTCGAATCGGTATCTCGACGACCGGCTTCAGCGGCTCCAGCGTTGTCGGATATCGCGACAGTCGTCGCTCGCATGTGAACCATTGTGCCGGCTGTGTGTCTAAAAAGATGTGGACTGAGCCAATCAAAGATGTGAGCGGAACACCGCAAAATCAGGGGCCTTCAACGCGAAAGAACAGGAAGATGTGACTTCTCATTGAAAAGACGTGAGCACTTGTGTGGGAGCAGGCACGGTTGGGATCTCCTGGCTCCAGGCAACCAAGCTTCACTATCAGTGGATTGAGGTGGTACTTGTCCTCGTTTTCGAAAGTCCTCGCGGCTTGCTCACGGCAGGTACGCGCTCTGCGCGGGCTGTTGCTCGTTGATTTGCAAGATCGCGGCAAGCTCGGCCTTTCGAAGCTTCCTGTTGCAAGGAAGTAGATCAGCCGATCATTGAGTGCAAGTACTACGGCTCCGCAAGGGGTCGGCACGTTGGGCGATCCTCAGTATTCAACGACGTGAATCGCCGGCGGCGCGTCGCTGGCGCCATTCCTGATTCGGTCTCGTAAACGAACGTCTCTTGATACCTATTTCCCAGCGCGCTTAGCGATGTCTGTCATCCAGGGAACTCGAATGTGGAGACATAGCCGGGGCTGAGGTCTTCGTAGACAATGGTCGTTCCGACTCGGTTCCAGATATGACCGAGTAGAAGTGCAGCACCGGCTGGCACAGACATGAAGAGGTGAACCCGTCGGGCACCTGAATCACGAACAGCAGATCGAATTCTCTCACGCGTGGCGTGCGCCCAGCCCACAGCCGCAGCCGCGTCCGCAATCGAGAGAGGCCCGACTCCTGCCAGTGGCGACAGATCGACGTATCGCGCCACAGGCAGCCTCACCTGCTTGCAATACGAAACAACGTCGGCGGTGATTCTATTGGTGACGCTGAGCCCTACTGCGAGATCCGGTCCCTGTCCAAGATCTACAACCGTGTCAGCTACCTTGAACGTCGCTGGCGCAACTTCACTCGACCAGAGTTGATCCTTCTGGTTGCAGGCGACCTGGTGCTGACGGATGTCAGGAAGTTCTACGCCACACATGAACCAGGATGCCAGTCGCATGTATCCACGGACCATGACGCGGTTGTTCCCCGTCGCCTTCAGCGCCTTTGCTGCGGCAACGAGGTCAGGGCGCAGTCGCCGGTTCCAGTTGTCAGGATCTCGAAGCTGTCGACGTGCGCGCGGTTCATCACCGGCAAAGAGGTCGACCCAATCGAGGTGAACCTGACCGGCGTAGGACCATGGCGCTCGATCGATCGCTTCAACGACGAGGGTGGAGTAACTGGTGTCACCGCCTAGACCCCGCCTTTCAATCTCAGCGCGGAGTTCGTCGCGGTTCAAAGTGCGCTTGCCGCTCTTCACCATCGCCCGAATGACGGCGACGCCGATCTCGACGTCAGTGTCTGCCGTCCGTAGCCCAGCGTAGCCCATACGATCTGAAGCCACCTTCACAAGATCGCTCCATGGGCCTTGGTCTGTTTTGAGCCCCAGTCGGCAGAGCAACTCCAAAAGCTCCGGCTCAGTCATCCCTGCGTGCTTCACCCATTCCGCAAGCGCCTTCCTCGCGGCCGACCGCGGTCTTTCGGTAGCGAGGCGTTGGCCGAGGGTACCGGTTGCACCGCTCCGAAATTTCAGGACTGGATCTGCTGAGTCGATCACGCGATTGGTAAAGAGTAGTAGTTCAGGCAACGCCCCCTTCGACTTCAGAAGATGCCAGCTCGCCATGAACCGCTCAAGGGGACTCTTTGAGCCGGCGCCAGTCCCGCGTGTTGTGAACCATTCCGACGACAAAGGGCTCCTGGCGTCAACGGAATACTTCACCTGCGTGTATTCGTCGGGACCGCTCGCCCGCCGCACGACAACATCGTCGACATTTCCGGCGCTGAAGGCTTCGACCTCGATCAGCGTTACGTCCGTTCGCGGCGTGAGCAACCTCAGGGCCTGCCACCACGCGTATAGGTGTTGGTAGTCGTCTCCCTGAATGCGCGCGCCGCTGGCTGACACCGCTGTAGTGATCATAGTGACCTCACGTGGCCGGGAAGTATTCCCCCAGGATCTGGCGCCAGAGTGCGAGCGCTTCGTCTTGTCGGCCTTCCTTTTCGAACCGCACCGCACGAGTGGCATCCACCTCAGCCTTCCGAAGTGCTACACCAGCGGCCGTTCGCTTTTCGGACGTCATCTGATCGGAGACAGGCGGACCATAGCCCGCCGGGTCCGGCCACTCTTGGTTGATGCCGTCGAGCGAGGCGGCGAAGAAGCGACGCACTTCACTCGGGTAACTCGTGAACGGGCCGTCGACAAGACTCTGGGCCATCACTTCGACAAGGAAAGATGGCTTGATGGGCTTTCCTGCCTGACGGTTCCACGCCTTCAACATCTTGACGAGGGGAACCCACTTGCAGGCGAGGGACTTGTTCTTAGCTGTCGACTCCGTGGCGTGGACATCTGGATTGCTCTTGATCCATCTGCCTAGGTGGCCGTCGGCGATCTCGTAGCAGTCGCTCAAGGCGACGGCGGGGACAGCGTCGATCGACAGAATCTTTCCGTCCTCGCTGACGGTAGGATTCCTCTTGTCGAATGTGACGGTGGCGCAACGACGCCCGCAGTCGACGGAGTCAAGGCCGTAGGCTCTCGCAAGACACTCCTTGAACGCGTCGAGCACTTCGCGGGGCGCCTTGTCGCGCCACTTTTTCTTTGAGTCGCCGACGAGCGGGAAGAAAATATCGACGTCCCTGAGGGGCTTCGTTTTTGTATGCCGCGCATAAGAGCCAGTAAGGAAATCACCCTCGATTTCGAAGGCGGACTTGATCTCGTCGCGAATGCTCTTGTGTCGCCGCCGGGCATCCTCAGCCTCGGTGGTACTCAGCTCAAGACGCTGACGGAAGGTTTCAAAGGCTTCAGTGGTTGTCTTCATTTTCTGTAGTACCTCGCTGAGGCAATTAGATCGGGGGTGACGATGATGCTGCCCACCTCCCGCGCAATGAGAGTGCCCATCGAGAACGCCGGGGCGTCGCCGACCCCTCTGACCGGAGGAGCGCCCGGACTCGTCATCAGCACGATTCGGTACAGTGAGGCAGAAGGCGGCTTCTCGGCTTTCAGGATCGACTCGCGAAAATGGTCCTCGTCGACGTAAAGATCGGCATCGCCGTTGCCATCGTAGCGGATAGGAAACTCGAATCCGCCGCGAATGACCGTCTCTCCCGGCATATGAAATTGGATCTTGAAAGCGGTTAGATGACCACTCTCCATCCATGTACGGGCAGCGAGGTCGATCCATTCTGTCCACGCATCGGCAACTCCGCGCGGGTCGAAGCCAAAGGCGTTGACGAGCCGCTTCATAAGACCGGCGATCTTGTCGGACACATAGGCGGCGGTATGGGTGCGAGCGTAAGCGAGAGTTTTGGTAGTCATACCTTTTCCATCGCCGTCCAATCAATCTCGACCTCGGCGATCTTGCGTGCCGGCTCCACGTCAGCGTTGGGATTCTCGTTGACGTCGTGCACGGTTATGCGTGGCGCTCGCTCCTTGAGCGCCTTCGACATCCACCCGACGTCTTCCTGGGAGCACGGGACCGTTATCGCCCACGCGTCGCTCGCGGTCGGGTTCCAGCTCAGCTTGTCGACGGCGAGCCCTGCCTCCATCGCGTCCGCGCCGTGCACGGTGTAGATCACAAGTCGCGATGCGCCACCCTTCACGACGATCGGCGCTGACGCGGAGTGTTCGTCAGCAATCGCCGAACACAAAACACTGGTAGCAGCTTCGAGTTGTGCCGTATCAACCGAGTCAGCACCGGTGATCAGTTTGACGATCGCCTCCCAAGTTTCCTTTGACGTACGCGCGGGGAGCGACGCGATGTCACGTCGGATTTTCACGCTGCCTCCTTTGTCTCGGTTGCGACTTCTCTGAGCGTGACGATGACTTGCTCCGCCGTGAGAAGAGCCGGGTCGCGGGCGATCTCGATCTTCGCAGCGAATGCCGCAAGGAGAGCCTTTCGGATGCGCCGACCGTCGAGGCCATCGGTAAGTTCAACGAATTTGGGAACGCGTTTCTTGAGTGCCGCGAGCGCCGGCCACTCATTTGCGAATGTGTCGATCATTTCATCGAAGATCGTCGTGCGAGCCTCCGAGTTCGGCGGACCGATCCTCTCAATCCAATCAGCGCGAGAGAGAAACGCGCGGTCGACGGCGTTCTCGAAGTTGGTCGTCGCAATGATCAAAGTGTTTCGGTGTGAGCGCGTCAGTGCGTCAACACCGGCAAGCGCCGCGTCCGTAGCGCGGTGCACGTCAATGGGGTTCGCCTCGAGGCTGAGTCGCTGCCGGTCGGCCACAATGGTCTCGACTTCGTCGAGCAGGACGATGCAGGGCCCCTCGTTCGCATGCTCGGGGATGGTCTGCTGGAATAGCTTCGTGACCTCGCGCTGGCTCTTCCCGAGCGATGAACTCGCGAGCGCGTGCGGGTCGATCTGGAGAAATCGAACCTTTCCGCGGATCACGCGGGCGACTTCATTGGCGAGCCCCCTCGCAAGCGTGGTCTTGCCGTTGCCGGGCGGGCCGGTGAGCAACAAGATCCCGTGCGACGGCACAACCTCGAATGAAAACTTCTTGCGGACTAGCATCGCGAATACGCCTTGCGCGATCAGTCGGTCCTTGGTTGCGGCGTCCATCTTGATACTCCGCCACGCGTCGGCGTAGTCGTCATGAGGCAAGCTGTGCGTCGAGATGATGCTGTCAATCATGGCTGGCTCTTAGAGTCTCCCATCGCTTCGAGCCACGACATTCGCAGCTCAGCTGATGGGAATGATTGTGCCAAGCCTTTGCGAGGAAAGATGTGGACGAGATCTACGAAAGATGTGAGGAGGACACGCAAGCCAGCGGCCCCGGATCCGCCCTGCAAGCGCAAAGATGTGAGTTTCCGACGAAAAGAAGTGAGCAGCTACCTAGGCTTCGGCGTACCGACCATCTCCTGCTCCCAGGCGACCAGTTTCACCACGAGCGGATTCAGTCGATACCCGTTCCAGTCCCGGTAGTTCTCCACCACGTCATTGTCATCGAGGACGCGCTTCAAGCCTTCCCTGAAGTCCTTCGCGACCTGCTGGCGGAATGTACTTACCCTGCGCCGAACTGCTTCCTCTTCGATCTGAAGAATGTCCGCGAGTTGTTTCGCACGCAACTTCTGGTACGAATCGTGCGGCTTTAGTGCTTGGTGATCGCGCAGAAAGACTTCGTGTAGGGCGCGCAGAAGCTTGTACGTAGCACCCGTGTACTTGAAGCGCTCAATAAGAACGAATTGCTCCGCCGTGTTGAATCTGAGCTGCACGACCTTAACGGTTGTTTGAAGCGGAGCACTGAAGCTCCCCTCGTCACAGAGAGCAACCTCAATCTTCCTCTTGAGCGCCTTTCCGTCACCGAACGGCTTCTGCACATAGTCGCACGCGCCACGATGTTGTAGAAAGTCGGCGGACAAAAGCTTGTCTTTTCCGAAGGCGGTCATCACGACGACTGGCAGCGGATCGGTCGAACCGCGACGATTGATTTTACGCTCGCGAATTTGCCGTAAAACATCGACGCCGACGTCCGGGCTTGGATTCATGTCCGACCGGTTGCGGGGCAGCTTCAGGTCCAGGAGAACGAGATCAAAGGACGATTTCTCGAGCGCTTCGAACGCCTCATCCTGATATGTGGCACACGAGATCTCGTACAGCTTCTTGAGGCGTCGTTTCAGAAGCTCTTGGATCGCCACTTCATCTTCGACGACAAGAATATGCGGTTTTTCGGTCACCGGTCGACCTCCGACGTTTGCCGCATAGGCAGCATGATGGTGATCCTGGTGCCGATTCCAGGCGTGGAGTCGATTTCCAGCTCACCGCGGTGGTCGTCGGCGATGATGCGCACCGCGATCGGCAGCCCAAGGCCTGTGCCACCCTGTGCCCGCCGCGTAGATCGAAATCGCAAGCGAGCGTATTCGACAGCTTCCGGGGTCATTCCCGTTCCAGTGTCTTCGATCGTCAGGCGCACGCGATCACCATTCATCACGAGCGCTCGAATCGTGAGGACTCCACCATCCTCCATTGCTTGGTACGCGTTGGCAACGAGGTTTGTGATCGCACGTAGGAGTCGGTCAGCGAGAGCATCGATCACGATCACATGGGACACGTCGATTACCTGTCTGACCACGCCTTCACCGACCGTCATCTCGCCACGGTCGGCACCGACCGCGATCGCTTCGCGGACTATGCTCTCGAGATTCGTCGGGGAGAAGTCAGCGGCGGTCGGCGCGCTATAGACGCCGAGGTCGTCGATCAGCCGATTGATATGCTCCAAGCGAGAAAGGGCGAGACCAACCAGCTCTCTCTCATTTTCTCGGTCAGCATCGTCGTCTGATAGTTGCTCCCGGAGATCTATAAGATAGCCTTCGAACGGCGCGACGATGTTCCGCATCTCGTGTGCCGTGTCGGCTGCGACTTCGCGGTAGGACTGCTCGCTGACTTCCATCGCGAGATCGTAAATCCGCGCGGGTGTCATTGCGCGAAGACCGATCTCGCGAATCCTCATCATGATGTGCTGAAGCGTTGGGTCGCGCGCGTCCTCCGTGAGTTTCCACTCTTTCTGCCGCTGCGTTCTCGAGCGAATGCGCTTGAGTGCTCGATCCGCCGCCTCCTTCACATAGTGGCTCTGCTGATGTAATGCGAGCCCCTCCAGCGTTGACTGGACCAACCCGACATCAGCATAGCGAACTTCAGAGAGGGCGACGGCGGCGGCCTTCTGCACTTCCCATTTCGAGTCTCTCGCAGCGGCGACGATCAACGGAACCATGGCCTCTTCCTGCTGTTCGCTGATCTCACCCGCCGCGAGCTTCGCGGTCAGCGTTCGCAGCGCCTCCGTCTTTTTACCCCAAACTGATTCTCGGAGTGCCGCCAGTAAATCATCGATCTCGCTGCTCATTTGGCATTCGTCCTAGGCATGGGACGTCCATAGCGTTCACGGCGCGCTTCGAACGCGGCGTATCCACCCTCCAGGATTGTGACGATTTCCTGCGCAACGTCGTCGACTGTCCCTGCATTGGCCACGGTTGCAGCCCGGCCGGTTGAGCGAAGCGCAAAGACACGCGCGGCATCTCCAAGGACGGGGATGTTCGGATTATGGGTAACAAAAATGAGCTGGCGGTTCTGACTGGCTCCCGTGATGCTCTGGACGACAGTCTCATAGACAAAGGCGTTATCAAGGTTGTCCTCGGGCTGATCAATCAGGAGAGGACGTTCGCTCTCGACAAGCAGGATAGGCAGAATCGTTGTGCACTTCTGCCCTGTCGAGAGGGACGCGGAGTCTTTGTAGTCCTCACCGTCCTTCAGCTCCAGAACCGGGCGATCACGAAGCTCGACGGTCTCAATGCCAAAGATCTCGGGCTTGTCTTTCAGCTGAATGATTAGGCGCGTTGCGCGATCCGCATCGATATCCAGCTCACGCACCAATGTCGCGTGGTCTTCTCTTTGAATCGCCGAGGCGAACTCAACCGGGGGGAGGCGTTCCGCCGCGCGGTCGACGATCGATGCGTAGCGCAAGCCAGAACCCTTCATCGCTTGGTTTAGTACGTTCTTGTACTCGTCCCGGTTGCCGAACTGGTTCACTTGAATGCGGATCATCGGCTTAAGCCGCTCGTTGAGGCGATTAGCCACTTCGACCCGAAGACGATAGCGCTGATCCCTCAGGTCAGAGAGTTGCCCGCGGCACGAATTGCGATCCTTGTAGAGCGCCTCAAGATCCGCCTTTGCATCCGTAAGGATTTTCTCTTTCGCCTTAAGGTCACTGTACCTTTGTTCGAGGCGAGTACGCTCGAGGCCCTTCGCTCGCTCTTTTTCGTCCTTATCGAGGAGAGCTCGATATCCCTGCTCTTGAAGTGCGTGCCGTTCCGCGAGTACAGACTGTGAAGGATTGAGTCCGGCCTCCGCGTCGCGGAGGACGACGATGGCTGCGTCGATGTGTGATTGCATCTTCTCGAGCGCGAGTTGTGCATCCTGTTTTACTTTTGCGATGACGTCCTTGTTTGACGATGCCGAGAAGTCCTGTCCAATCGCGTCGGCGAATCGCCGCTTTACGTCGAGAGCGGCCGCGGTGAGGGCTCTTGATGACTCTTGGTACGACGTTCGAAGAGACTCGACGAGTTTAGACTCTCGATCTCGGAGGCTCTTGCCTTCGTGGCCCTTGCGCATTTCTTCGCTCTGCGCGCCGCCTTCCGCCTTTTCGAAGTTACGGATCTTTTCGGTGATGTCAGGAAGTTCGCGCGTTGCCTCAGTTTGGTCGCCAATAACCTTCTTGCGGTCGAGAATCTTCTGCCCATTCGTTTCCAAGAGGTTTGTCGCGTCGCGGATCTGACGTTCAAGCTCATCGAGCGGTTTCTGGATAAACTTGTCGATAAGCTGAAGCTGGAAGTAGTCGTCGTTTGCGATGTCCTCGATCTGATTCTGGCTGTAGATATCGACGCCGAAATGCATGTCATGGCCGATGCGGATGTCAACTGGCTTTCCATCCGCGTTTGTGACGAGCGGTGTCTCGCCGAACGCGCGAGCAACGGAGTACAAAACGCCGTCCGCGGTTTCTAGTTCAACCTTGATGCTACCGGTTCCGAGATTAGCTTGAAGGAGCTTTTCGAGCGCCTCGTAGCGTTTGCGGTCTACTGTTTCGTTCGGCATCCGATCCAAGGTGTAGCGAAGCGCTTCCAACACCGTTGTCTTCCCAGTGCCGCGCCCGCCGATCACGCAATTGAGACCGTCACTGAAGTCCATCTTGATTCCCTGCAGGAACCCGCCTGTGACCTCAAGAGAGCGAATTTTGTGGTGCTTTGGAGAAGTCTTGGCAGACGCGGTCATGGCGGCTTCCTCTCGACGCTTAATCGTGCACAGGCCTCAAGACGCTTGTCTTTTTCGGCTCAATCTTTGGTAACGAGTAAATCTATCAAATCCGGCAGGCCCTCCGCTGTCCGAATATGAAGCGAGTGGCAACGGATACCAATTCCAGATTGGGGCACACGGTTGGCACACTGATGTGAGCACAACAGCGGGCCTACAAGGCTATCCGGCTGATGGAATGTCAGTTCAATTGCCACTCGGCTGCGTTTGTTTTTGAACGGAAGCCCTGGACAGTCTGGATGTATCATTGCCTTTCGCCCCACGATGTCTACTGCATATCACGCAAAGTACTTTGCGTATGAACTGACAAAACGGTGTGCGTCCGACAGCATGGAGAAGCTGGCTGCTTCTCTTGCCGACGCTCAAGTTGACCTGAATCCCCATCAGGTCGAAGCTGCGCTGTTCGCTTTCCGCTCCCCACTGTCCAAAGGGGCGATCCTCGCCGACGAAGTCGGCCTCGGAAAGACGATTGAGGCCGGGATTCTCCTATCCCAGAGATGGGCTGAACGCAAACGAAAGATTCTCATAGTCGTCCCTGCAGCCCTTCGGAAGCAGTGGTATCAGGAGCTTTCAGACAAGTTCTTCCTGCCTTCGGTCATTTTGGAGACCAAGACCTTCAACGAACAGATTCGAGAAGGGAATCTGAACCCGTTTAACCGCTCCGAGATCGTCATCTGCTCATACCAGTTTGCACGCTCCAAGGAGCCGTACCTTCGGCAGATCGCATGGAATCTTGCCGTCATTGACGAAGCGCATCGGCTCCGAAACGTCTACAAGCCCACAAACAAAATCGGAAACGCTCTCAAGGGTGCTCTTGCACCTTTCGACAAGCTGCTTCTGACTGCAACTCCCCTCCAAAACTCGCTCCTTGAACTCTTCGGCTTGGTCAGCATCATCGACGAGCACATCTTTGGGGACATCAAGAGTTTTAAAAGCCAGTTCGCACGGTTGGAGACGGATGGCGACTTTCGATCCTTGCGTGACCGCCTGAAGCCGATCTGCCAGCGGACATTGCGGCGTCAGGTGCTCGAATATATTCCGTTCACCAACCGCATCGCCTTGGTTGAAGAGTTCATCCCAAGCGAGCCCGAACAGAAGCTCTACAACCTCGTCTCCGATTACCTCCAACGTCAGAACCTTTACGCCTTGCCTGCAAGCCAGCGCCAGTTGATGACTCTCATTCTCAGACGGCTCTTGGCTTCTTCCACGTTTGCAATTGCTGGAACGCTGAAAGGACTGGCGGACAAACTGGAAAAAGCCGCAGACGCGCAGAAACCCGTCGTAGAGGCGCCCCAAGAGGTCGCTGAGACCTTCGAGAGTTTCGAAGAGCTTGAAGATGAATGGGAAGAGGAGGATGACGAGGGCGAGACCGACAAGAAATCTGACCCACGAATCCTCAGTCCGGATCAATTAGAAAGAGTGGCGGAAGAGATAAAGTCTCTCCGGCTGTTCACTGAACTGGCGAACTCGATTGCCAAGAACTCCAAGGGCGAACGGCTCCAAACGGCCTTGAAAAGGGGTCTTGCGGAAGCAAAGAGCAAGGGCGGCAGGGAGAAGGCGATCATCTTCACCGAGTCCACCCGGACTCAGGAATACGTCCGCTCAATCCTTGAGGCAATCCCCCATTACAAAGGCAAGGTTGTCCTGTTTAACGGCTCTAACAACGACCCCAAGTCGAAAGAAATCTATCAGAACTGGCTGAAGAAGCACTCAGGCACCGACCAAATCACGGGTTCCAAGACTGCCGACATGCGGGCCGCGCTGGTCGAGTATTTCCGGTACGAAGCGATCATCATGATCGCAACCGAAGCTGCCGCCGAGGGAATCAACCTTCAGTTCTGCTCATTGGTCATCAACTACGATCTGCCCTGGAATCCTCAGCGCATTGAGCAGCGCATCGGGCGCTGCCACCGATATGGTCAGAAGCATGATGTTGTTGTGGTCAACTTCCTGAATAAAAAGAACGCTGCCGACCAGCGGGTCTATCAACTCCTTGACGAAAAGTTCAAGCTATTCAGCGGTGTCTTTGGAGCAAGCGACGAGGTGCTGGGCAGCATCGGGTCTGGAATCGACTTCGAAAAGCGCATCGCCGACATCTACCAGAAATGCCGAACTGAGGAGCAAATCCAGTTCAATTTCGACCAGCTACAGGGGGAGATGGAGCTACAGATTGACGAGCGCATCAAGCAAACTCGCCAGAAGCTTCTGGAAAACTTTGATGAAGAGGTTCACGAAAAGCTTCGCATCAATCAGAGGGAGAGCAACGAAGTCAAAGGCAAGTTTGACCATTGGCTGTGGGAACTGACACGCTTCTATCTCCAGCCCTATGCCAAGTTCGAGGATGGGCAACCCGGATTTACTCTCGTCAAGAACCCATTTCCCGAAGAGCAGATTCATCCCGGCCCGTATCGTAGCGGACAGAATGTCGATGATGCCAACCTTTATCGTCCCGGTCATCCACTGGCACAGAAGATCGTTGAGCGGTGCAAAGCCTTCACGCCCGATCCGCAGAGTTTGTCATTCGACTATTCCCATTCTGGCAAGAAAATTTCCATCCTAGAATCCCTAATCGGAAAAAGCGGATACATGAGCGTCGTCTGCCAGACCGTGACGGCGCTCGAAACTGAGGACTTCGTACTGCTGAGCGGCGTAACTGATGATGGCACGATAGTGGACCTGGAGCAGTGCCAACGCTTCTTTTCGCTGAGCGCAGCGGAGACTCCCGTCAAGGGAGACTCCGTGCCCCCAAGTATGCAAGCTGCCTTGGAGGAAGGATTGCAAAGGCAGAGGAACCAACTACTGGCGACCTTGACCGAAAGAAACGCTTCTTTTTTCGAGTTGGAGTTGGATAAGCTTGATCGCTGGTCGGACGATCTCAAAGTTGGACTGGAGTATGAACTAAAGGAACTCGATAGGCAGATTCGTGAAGCTCGGCGCTCCGCACAAATTGCACCCGCCTTGGCCGAAAAGCTCTCAATACAGAAGCAAGTGCGAGAGCTTGAGGGTGCACGTACTCGCAAGCGGCGGGAACTCTTCGATGCGCAGGATAGAATTGACAAGCAGCGGCAAGACCTGATCGAGACGATAGAGAAGAAGCTTCAGCAGGACTGTAAAGAGACCACGGTCTTCACGGTTCGGTGGTCGCTTGCGTAGAGGGTGGGTTGAGCAGACGCCATGAGTAAAACGACGAAGCTGGAACTGAGTTGGATCGGTAAGGAGAATCGCCCACGGCTGGAGCCACGCATCCTGCTGGAGGATGCAACAAAGTCCTACCACGCAAAAACGAGGGTCTCGGAAAACGACACCTTCGACAATATTCTCATCCATGGCGACAACCTGCTTGCGTTGAAAGCACTTGAGCACGAGTTTGCAAGCAAAGTGAAGTGCGTTTTCATCGACCCGCCCTATAACACCGGGTCGGCGTTCACACACTACGACGATGGAGTTGAGCATTCGATTTGGCTGTCGCTTATGCGTGATCGGTTGGAGTTGATTCGCAGGCTCATGTCTACTGACGGGTCGCTTTGGATCACGATTGATGACAACGAAGCACATTATCTTAAGGTGCTGTGCGATGAAGTATTCGGTCGATTTAACTTCGTTGCAAATGTGATCTGGCAGAAGAGATTTTCTCCTAACAGCACAGCCCAATTCATATCGGACTCTCATGACCACGTTCTCGTCTACGCCCGAGAGAAGGCGTTATGGAAGCGCAAACTACTTCCGAGAGACGACAAACACAACTTGAGCTATAAGAATCCAGATAACGATCCCCGTGGCCCATGGACATCCGGCGACCTTTCGGCTCGAAATCCTTACTCTGTGGGAATCTATCCGATCACAACTCCTTCAGGACGTGTGATCTCCGGCCCCCCAAAGGGTATGTACTGGCGGGTTTCGAAAGAGAAGCTGCTGGAATTAGACCACGATCGGAGAATTTGGTGGGGCAAAACTGGCGACAACGTACCACGATTGAAGCGTTTCTTGTCTGAGGTAATGGAAGGCATCGTGCCCCAGACAATCTGGCTACACGATGAGGTCGGCAACACGCAGGAAGCGAAAAAGGAAGTCATGGCTGCCGTGCCGCCAGATGCGGAGGTCTTCCAAACCCCAAAGCCGGAGCGGTTGCTTCGACGGATACTCGAACTCGCAACGAATCGGGGAGATTGGGTTCTTGATTCGTTTGCGGGCTCAGGGACGACAGGCGTAGTGGCCCACAAAATGGGGCGGCGGTGGATCATGGTTGAACTCGGTGAGCATTGTCAGACTCACATCCTCCCAAGAGTGAAGACAGTTATCGACGGATCGGATACAGGAGGAATCACTGAAGCTGCTGGCTGGATTGGCGGTGGGGGCTTCCGCTACTACCGACTCTCATCATCCTTGCTGGAAAAAGACAAGTTCGGCAACTGGATCATCAGCAAGCAATACAACGCTGCAATGCTCGCCGAAGCTATGTGCAAGTTCGAAGGTTTCACTTATGCTCCCAGCGATACGGAATACTGGATGCATGGATACTCAACCGAGAGGGATTTCATCTTCGTTACCACACAAACGCTCACCAGAGACCAATTACAAAAGCTTAGTGATGAAGTCGGCGCGAACCGTTCGTTGCTCGTTTGCTGCTCGGCCTTTCGAGTCAAGGACGTGTCGCAATTTCCAAATCTGACAATTAAGAAAATTCCGAAGATGGTATTGAATCGCTGCGAGTGGGGTCGAGATGACTACAGCCTAGAAATCAGAAGTCTGCCGGACGCGCCTCCACCCCCTAAACCCGCCCCGGTCGGCCCCACCAATGGACGAAGGAAAAGCACGAACGGTTCAATGGATTTGTTTGAGGCGGCTGCCGAGGAGAGCCATTGCCGATGACATCGGACGTGAACGCTATTGCAAACCGCCTCAGTCTCCGAGCACCGCAAAAGGACTCTCTTGAAATTCTGGCCCGAGTCACAGAATTGCTGGCTCTGGATAGAGTGGTGTCCGGCTCACTGCAAGTGGACATCGAGAATGCGCTAAAGACGATCCAATCGGAATTCAAGACCGTCACCGATTTTGAGCGCGACTTTCCTTCACTTTGTTTTGCGCTGGCAACAGGTGTGGGTAAGACCCGGCTCATGGGTGCATTTATCACCTACCTGTTCCGGCAAAGACTGAGCCGCCATTTCTTCGTGCTTGCGCCGAACCTCACGATCTACAACAAGCTGATCGCCGACTTCACACCGAATACAGCGAAGTATGTCTTCGAGGGAATCGCCGAGTTTGCGACGAATCCACCTGAGCTAATCACCGGGGACAACTACGAGAGCGGGCGGGGCGTTCGAAGCGAGTTAGCCATTGGAAAGTCCGGCGATTTGTTCGACACGAGCCAGATTCACGTCAACATCTTCAATATCTCCAAAATCAACAGCGAGGTTCGTGGCGATAAAGCACCCCGGATCAAGCGCCTGAGCGAGTACATCGGACAGAGCTACTTCGATTATTTGGCAGGTCTCCACGATCTCGTTCTCCTGATGGACGAATCGCACCGCTATCGGGCGACTGCTGGCGTGAAAGCTATCAACGAACTGAAGCCCATCATAGGCTTGGAACTCACCGCGACTCCTCAGGTAGAAATGGGCGGTGAGCCAGAACCATTCAAGAATGTGATCTACAGCTATCCCTTGTCCGCCGCCATGAAAGACGGATTCGTCAAAGAACCGGCCGTGGCGACACGAGAGAATTTCGATGGCAATAACTACAACGATTCTGGTCTCGAAAAATTGAAACTGGAGGACGGAGTTCGAGTCCACGAAAACAGCAAAGTTGAGTTGGAAGTTTTCGCCAGAGACAACGGGAGACCGATTGTAAAGCCGTTCATGCTCATCGTTGCCAAGGACACAACTCATGCGAATGATCTGCACAAGATCATTGAAGATGAGGCCTTCTTCGGCGGTCGCTACAAGGGCAAGGTCATCACAGTTCATTCCAATCTTCGTGGTGAGGAGAAAGACGAAACTGTTCAGCAGCTTCTTTCTGTCGAGAGCCGGGACAATCCGACCGAGATCGTGATTCACGTCAACATGCTGAAAGAGGGCTGGGACGTGACCAACCTCTACACAATCGTCCCTCTGCGGGCAGCAAATTCCAAGACGTTGGTAGAACAATCCATTGGAAGAGGACTGAGGTTGCCCTATGGCAAGAGAGTCGGCGTGGTTGCCGTAGATCGCCTTACCATCGTCTCCCACGACCACTTTCAGGAAATCATTGACGAAGCGAACAAGCCGGACTCAATCATACGAACGGGCGTTGTGATTGGTAAGGACATCCCCGACCGTGAGATGAAAGTGATCGAGGTCGCCCCCGTCATCCTCGGCAAGGTCGCCGGAGATGCTGCCCAGCCGGAACAGAAGCCACTGTTCAATACGGAAAGAGAGAAGGAAGTCGCAAAGGCGACTCTGGAGGTCATCAAGCAATTCGAAAGGCTCCCCAGTTCGAGTGGATTGAAATCGACCGACACCCTCAAGAAGCTCGTGGAAAGAGTTCAATTGTCGGTCGCTCCCGTGCAAGGCGAACTCGCCGGGGTAACGGAACAGGTCAATGTTGCGGAAGTGGTTGCAAAGACCGTTGACCTCTACATCGAGAGCACTATCGACATTCCGAAGATTGTTGTTCTGCCGAAGGGTACGGTCACAGCGGGATACAGCGACTTCGATCTTGATCTGAAGGGAGTGCATCTCCAGCCTGTTGCGAAGGACATTCTGATCGCTCACCTGAATGACCATGCCCAGTACCGCCTCATCAGCGGTGACGGCATCATCCCAGAAGAGAGACTGGAAGACTACCTTGTGAGAGGGCTTGTCGATTTCGATGACGTGAACTACGACGAGCATGCAGAGCTTCTGTACAAACTTGCAGGCGAGATGGTGAAACATCTCCAGTCGTATCTGCCAAACGAGGACGATGTCAGAAACGTACTCCAATATCACCAATCTCCCCTGGTGAAAATCATCCACTCGCAAATGCAGGATCACTACGAAGAAAGGGCGGGCGAGTACGAAGCGCACGTCACCAAGGGCTTCACAACCTTGCGACCTGGCAGCTATTCGATCCCGGTCGGTGAGGAACCACGCGATGTGCGAGTTCCGGTAGAAGAGAGGCTGTTGATCCGGGGAATGCTTTTCGGTGGGTTCAAGAAGTGCCTGTATCCGGCTCAGCGGTTCCAATCCGACACTGAACGTCGTTTCGCGGTTCTGCTCGAAAATGACGCTGACGTGGTGAAGTGGTTTAAGCCCGGCAGGGAAGCTTTCCAGATTTTCTTGAAGGGCGATGCCCAGTACGAACCTGATTTCGTGGTCGAGACCAAGACTGCCAAGCTGATCTGCGAAATCAAAGCGACGAAAGACATCGAAAGCCTCGAGGTACAGATCAAAGCGAAGGCAGCGGTGAAGTGGTGCGAGTACGCAACTATCCACGAGAAACAAGTCGGCGGGAAATCGTGGGCATATCTACTCATTCCGCACGATGCAGTGAACGACGGAAAGACCATTCAGGGGCTGGCGGCGGGTTTTACTCTGAAGTCTCCGAAGAGTGCAGTTGAAGTTTAGGCACGTGCGGCGCTCTGAAGTGCTTCAAGGAGCCTAACGAGTGCCAGCGTGTCCTGCCCGCAGTAGTCCAGCAGCGCCTGTCGTTTCGACTGGTCCTCAGCTTTGCTGCGATTGCCGCCGATGATAGTCTCCCAAGCCAGTCCAGCAGCTTGCCCGTTCGGTACTTCCATCCCCTCGTAGGTCATTTCCGGCACGAGTGCGGGAAGAACAGCCTTCAGAGAAAATGAGCCCTCGAATGCCGGATAGTAGACGTGGTTGCGCACCACTGGAAGCAAGTCCCAGAGACGGCGCTGAATGTCCCTGATGCGTTGAGTGTATTCGGGTAGCCAACCCGCCAGTTCCCAGAGGCGCTGAGACTCGAATTGCTCGTTGTACACGACAATGCTTCCACTCTCACCCAGAGCCTCGCAGAGCGAAGAGATGAACGCAGGACGAGGATCACCGTTATCCATTGCTAGGAATTCGAGATGTTTGGGGGCTGCTCCGGGCTCCTGCTGAACGTGCACCGAGAATTGAAAGGGAATGTGATCGTAAGGATGCATACCCACGAAACGAGGGATCGCCGGGTTGACAGTTTCAAAATCCATGAAGTAGAGCGGGTATTTAAGAGATTCAAATTCGCTATTCAAGTCTGCACTAAACCACGGTTGACCCGTTTGCATGGCAGTGCAGACACGCCGCTGGAACTCGCTTAACTCGAAATCATCAGGTATATCGTGGATGGACTCGACACCCAGTTCCTCAAGCTGTTCCACTGCACTGGGTTGAAGCCGTGGAAGGTAGCCGATGTAGTCATCTGGCTTGGGATGATTGCAGTGACAAAAGAACTCGCAGACTACGGGGTTGATGCAATGCGGCCCTGTGGGAACTTCGGGAGGCTCGGGCATGGCAAGGATGCGGAATTGTGAACGAAGGCGAAACGTGAGTTCGGGTTGTAAATTCTGCGCTCTGCGTGTGACGTTACGAAATAAGAAGAACTGGCGGGGATCAATTGTCGTTCCGGTAAGCACGTATGTTCGGTTGATGTGAGCTAACCAGACCGACGCCAACTGTACACCGAGACCAGACACCACGTACTTTTGGATCGCAACATCTTCCAAGTGGTGATCTTTCAAATCGGCGGTGGATTTTATTTCAACAAGACGCCAGTGATTCGGTTTCCGGCGTTGCAGGATGTCAGTCTTAACGATCACGCCCTGATGCTCAAATGCACCCTCAAATATCGCCGGAACCTCGGAATTTCCAAGCAGCTCTTTCGTGGTACGGATCGCCCGGTCCAATCCGCTGTAACCTTCCACTTCAATACCACCGGGGAAAAGTTGACGGGCGAGTATTCCGACTTGACGCCCCTGCTCAATGATTGCTTCGTTTGCGCCGTCCGGCTTACCCACTAATTCGGGACAATGGACCTGCAAATAGAGCCTTTTGAGGCACTGGCAACCAGCGAGGAAGCGAGACTTTGAAATGCGATCTACCATTCGAGATCCCTATTCGAAACTCTTTGCATGGTGCCATCGCTCAGATATACACGCGTGTTATGTTTGTGACGGTTTTTTATCGTCACCTGCAGCGGCCCGGACGGCGAGTTCCAGGTGACAACGGTCCTTGGCGGCGGTGGTTCGGCGGCTTCATGCAGGCCGAAAATCTGGCCGCGGTTGAATTCGAAGTTTGCCAGGGTTTCGGGCCATTCAGCGGCGTTCGTCCTGCAATGGGCCTCGAACTCCTCCCAAGTCAAATATCCAAAATTTGCATATTCCCAATCTGGGAGACCCGGGGGAGGCGTTGAGAGGGTCGCGTGGAAAAATGCGTGCGCGTTGGCCTTGGTGTCGGGCACCAGGGCGACCATCCACGCCTCTGAGCAGTTTTTCGCCAGCGCGTGCGCGGCTTTCCTTACGACGCCATTCTTGCCTAGGCTCCACCTTTTTGCGATGGCATCAGCCGCCATCTCTTCGTCCATGTTGCGGACCTTTTTCAGCAACCGCATTTTTCTGTAGAGCTGCGTGAACAGATTCGAGCGCCGGTCATCAGAATTCTTGGCCTCTGTGAACGTTTTCCACTCTTTCTGTAGGCTCCAGTAGTCCGAGTCGTAGGTCTTGACCTTAGCTTCGAGGCAAATGGCTTGGGTGCAGGTGCCTTCAAGCAACATGAGAAGATCCAAATCGCCAAAGTCCGAAAATGATTGCTCGATCAGCAATGTAGCGGAGTTAAAGTTCTCAAATGTTGGTCTCGAATGGGGAAATGTACACATGCCGAGAAAAGTTTGCAGGAGCTTGGGTCCGTTTTGGGAATATCTGATCTCGTAGCAAATCGAGTTGATCATCCCTCGCTCAGAGTATCCACGTACCTGAATAGCTGCCACGGTGCCTCCGTTTTTTCGCCGGCGCGATACTTGAAGCCCCCAGCGGGAGGAGCGCCGATTAATCCAGAATTGCATCACGTCTAGTCATCCGTGTGCAAATGCCCAAATCCGGAATCTTGTGGGCATTAGCATGAAGTTGACGGGATACAAGAAGCCCCTAAGTTGCACGGTAGACCAATTGTTCCACGAGGGCGAGAACTTGCCCGAGTTGCCAAACTTGCAGGTCGGAAGACCGCCGACGAGATCGCACGTGGATCGAACGCCAGCGATCTAAAACAAAAACCGCGCAACCATTCTGAAAGAGTGAAAATCAGAGCAAATAGCAACAGTTCCGCAAGGAGGTAAGCCGAGATCTTCCCGAGCAAGCCTTTCGTCGAGTCCCTTCCGCACTGGGTCACGGGGAAATCTCAAGCGGCTTCTCGCAATCAGGGCCGACGCTGTGAATTACTGTTCACTGTCGGCAATTCTTCATTCAACATCAATCCGAGGGTTCATGTACTGGGGCAAATTACCAAACCTTAGGTGACCGAGCATGAGCCACCTGACACTCAAAACGGATATATTTTGGAGGTTATATGCAACTACCTCAAACGCCGAGTACGGACAAAACGGGCGATCTCGCTGTTTCGCTATGCCAGGTTGCATTCGAGAAAAGGGATTGCAAATTCCGACGACAGGATGGAAGGAGCGATTTCGGCATAGACGCCGAGATCGAGATCGTCGAAAAGAATTCGGTGACCGGCCGTATTTTGAAAGCCCAGGTAAAAGGCCAAGCGGAAACCGAATGGACGGACAATGGCTATGTTCTCGTGCCGGTATCGATCACGACTTACAACTTGTGGAAAGCGCTGCCAGTGCCGATAGTCGCGCTGCTTTGCAATGTCAAAACTGAATCCATCTACTGGAGTTTGCCGCTAGCTAGGGTGCCGAAACGGTCCGCCGACACGGTTGCGCTGCGATTTGAGAAAGATCAGTCGCTGGAGGGAAGCTTCGAACTGCTGATGAGCTTTCTGCGGTCATGGTTCGATGCCTTCTCTCAAGACAACATTCTTCTCGAAGTCCCGTATTTTCACGGCGTCTTTACGTATCTAAGCGAACTTGTTGGGTTCGGCGACCCATGGGCCATGCTCGATGAAGAATACGACACAAAGTGCCGCCTGTTTTATAACCATGTGATACAGCTTCGCTTGCGGCTCGGTCTGTCGTGCGCAGATCTGCCTTCCATTGATGAATGGTATATCAGAAGCGCATCGACCTGGCACGACACGCCGCACTTATTCTATGGAACTTTCGATGAATTCTTTCCCTATACGCGACCGTACTACGAAGAAGCCTTTGGCATTCTCCGCAACCGGGTCGCAAATGCGAGGTCGCTGTTTGAGAATCAGGAACTCCGCAACTTTTTTGCCAAACTAGACGGCCACATTCCAACCACTTTCCTCGACCCGCGTATTGACAGCCAGCCATTCGCCCGCCAGTTTGATCATCGCCTCGAAAAACGCGGCCTTCTCAAGTATCGCCAAGCTACGGACCCCAAAAAGACGCCTCTTCGGTAACGTGTACGGACCGTTCTTTCAGAGTGATGCCACAGAGTGAGGTTTAGCAGACCTGTATTTCGGAAGAAATCAAGCTTGAAAGGCAAGCGTAGTGTTCACGTCGGTGTCGTCGAGTCTTGCCTTCCGTGGCAACTGATCACAAATCGGGCGGAGTCTCGAAGAGATCTGTAGCGTTTTCTGGGAGCCCAGGCGCGAGAAAACGCGGCGTGACCTTTCGCACGGAAAGGGAAGCTGTTAAGATGTTTTCGCGAGGTTTCCTGTGTTTTCTTCCTGGCCATCGGCGGGGATCGTCCTGAGCAGTACGGAAGTCCGCCTTGAAATTTATGGGCGGTTTATGGGCGGTTCAGGCCGAAATAGGAGCAATTCAGGTCGTCTTGGGCAATGTGTGCAACATATGCAAATCGCGCAAAGCCGGATAAACACTGGTTATTTCGCATCTTGTTGATTTGGCGAGTGGGGACGTAGTTCAGTTGGTTAGAACGCTGCCCTCGCGTTACTTCTTTCATTATCCCCATAAATTTAAACGAGTTACAGGAAAGTGCTGAAACCGCACTGTCACCAAGTCGATTTCAGTTTCCATCCTTTATATAGCGTGACAATA
>Ga0070698_100000549_pt1 | contig 40084 bp, 37 predicted proteins | sample KBSK1502metaG_FD_65477 | JGI IMG/M metagenome (GOLD analysis project Ga0070698, IMG submission 65477) | Corn, switchgrass and miscanthus rhizosphere microbial communities from Kellogg Biological Station, Michigan, USA - KBS K1-50-2 metaG | ecosystem: Host-associated > Plants > Roots >...
CACGGGTACTTCGTCTCCGAGTACGAGCGTAAGCTGCGCGAGCAGTTCGTTGATCTGAACGACCTGTTCATGCTCCAGTGCTTCATGGAGCTGGTCGGGCTCCCGAATCCGGCGTCGATCTACCTGCTCGACGTCTATCCGTACTTCCTCGAAGAGTTCCACACCTGGCACCGGCGCATGGGCATGGACCGATCGCCAATCGGCAGCATGCCCTGCTGCTGACATGCGCGAGCTTCTCCGCAAACGGATCCTGTTCTTTGGCGGAAAGGGGGGCGTCGGCAAAACGACGTGCGCGTCGGCGATGGCGCTGGCCGCAGCCAAAGAAGGGAAGCGCGTGCTGCTCGTCTCGACGGATCCGGCGCACTCGACGTCCGATATCTTCGAGAAGCGGTTCGATCGCGACGAGCGCGAGGTGTATCCGGGATTGATGGGGATCGAGCTCGACGCCAGTCTCGAGGCGCGTCGATACGTCGACAAGGCGAAGGCTGAGATCACCCGCATGTTCAGCCACGCGGTCGCGAAGGAAGCGGAGCGACAAATCGACCTGGCGTCGGCGATGCCCGGCGTCGAGGAGGTGGCGCTGTTCGATCGGATGAGCGATCTGATCATCGACCGCTTCGACGCCTACGACCTCTTGATCTTCGATACTGCGCCCACGGGCCACACGCTGCGTCTCCTCCGGATGCCCGAGCTCGTCTCATCGTGGATCGCCGCGCTGTCACGGCGTCGGCGCGCGCTGCTCTCACTCAACCAAGACATCGACAGAGTGCGCCTCGCGCCGGAGGCAGTGGATCCGGACGAGGATCCGATCCTGCGCACGCTCGACCAGCGGCGCGAGAAGCTCGAACAGGTTCGCGCGCGGCTGATGCAGCACAACTTCACCGGTTTTGTGCTGGTGGTCATCCCGGAGCGGTTGCCCATCGAGGAGACGGCACGTGCCGCCGAGATCCTTCGCGAGTCGAACGTCAATGTGTGTGGGATTGTCGTGAACCGCGTCTTGCCGGACGATCTCGAAGGCGGGTTCTATCAGGCGCGTCGGAAGCAGGAGCAGGTCTACGTGGACGAGATCAGGCGTCGCTTTTCAGCATATCCGTTGACCTGGATTCCTCAATTCGAAACCGACGTTTACGGCCTGGAAAGCCTGGAACGCGTCAGGTCCGGGCTGCTGCGCTGATTGGAATCACCAAGGTACCGGCCCGCCACGAGAGCCACCACGAATCCTGCGAACACCATGAACACCATAAATCGATCTTGCTACTACCCGTTTATATCGGCTCGTATCGGTTCCTCTGCAGAGGCTTTGGAGAAGAAGTTGATGGTTCCGAGGTCGTAACCTTCTTGTCGCGGGACGGCGCGGCCTCCGGTGGCAGGGTGACGACCGGAGCCGGCTGGCTGAAGGTCGGAGCGAATGACTGGGCCGGACCGGTGCCTGGACCCGGCGTGAATGCCCACGAGATCGCATAACTGCAGGCGACGACCACCGCCACGCCGACGATTTGCTTCCTCCTCGAGATCGGTATCATGGCCAGCTCTAGAGCAGCCTCCATGCCAGGCGGAATTTCGTAAAAACTGCCGCAATCACGAATGTTTCCGGGGCGCCCGCCAACGTGTGTCCGTGCGCGGTGGGCGCGATCGCACACCACGCCGTGCGCGGTGCCACTTCTGTCGATATCCGTCCCACACGAAATGTGTTCGCGTGCGCAACGATGGAACATAGGGAAATCCCAAAACCCAAATCCCAGGACCCAAATCCCAAGTCGAATCCCGCGTCACGCCGAAAGGTCTTGGTCTGGCTGGGCTAAGGCTTTCGCCTGGCTTAGGTTTGGAATTTTGGGATTTGGGCTTTGGGCTTTGGGATTTACCTGTATCCTTTATTTGTGATCCGCGCCCTCCGGCGCACCCGTCTTGCCTCGCTGTTCGCGGCCGTCGCGCTGTTCGCGACGATGCCTGTGACTGTCTCGTCGCTGCTGCACGAAGGGGGCGACGACCTTCTGTGCAATCCGGCGCCGGTTGTCCACGACCAGAACGCCCACCGGTACACCGCTCCTGAACCTGCGACTCCGGATTCCCAGCACTGTGTCCTTTGCCACGCGCTCCAGTCGATCCGCGCTGTTCAGGCGTCGGTTCGGTTCGCCCCTCCGTCTGTTGACGCCCGCCTCATAGCGGCCGCGTCAGCGGCTGTCACCCACGCCTTCTTCGTTTCGACTCGTCCGGCCCGCGCACCACCCCTCGCATAGTCCGGTTTCCCTTCTTTTTGATTACTGCGGCGCGGACCCTTGGGTCCGCGGCAAGTGGGCCCGCGGCAAGGCGGACCTAGAAGGTCCGCCCCGCTGGGAATCTTCGAATCTGGAGGAACTTATGCGAGCGACTCGTTTCGCGTGTGTAGCGCTGATGGGCGTTGCACTCGCGATGGTCCCAAGGCCTGCGCTGGCGCAGACGGCCGAACAGGCCCAGACCATTCAGCAGCAGATCGATCAGCTGCGAAAGGAATTCGGCGACCGCCTGGCTGCGCTCGAGGCGCAGCTCGCCGGGATTCAGGGCGGGCAGGCGGGCGGGGGCGCGCCACAGGCGGCGGCGACGCCCGCTGAAGCGACCCCGGCGCAGGCTGCACCGCTTCCCGCAGTCGGGCAGGGCGGGGCGTTGGCCAATTCGAAGGTCTTCAACCCGGATATGGCGGTCATCGGCGATTTTCTCGGCGCTGCTGGACGGAACGAGGTGAATCCGAATCCCGCGCTCGAGATGCACGAGTCCGAGGCGTCGTTCCAGGCGGTCGTGGATCCGTACGGGCGCGCCGACTTTTTCGTCTCATTTGGAGAAGAGGGCGTCGAGCTCGAGGAAGGATTTCTGACGCTCACCGAACTGCCGGGCAAACTGCTCACCCGCGTGGGGAGGATGCGCGCCGCTTTTGGCAAGGTCAACGGGCTGCACAATCACGTGCTGCCATGGACCGACCGGCCGCTCGTGATCAACAACCTGGTGGGCGGCGAAGAGGGAATCGACGACGCCGGCATCTCCGTCGCGCGACTGATCCCGGCTGGCACGCTGTTTCTGGAAGCGACCGGTCAGGTATTCCGCGGCGATTCCGGAGAGCTGTTCAGGTCCAGTAAACGCGGCGACCTCACGTACGTCGGGCACCTCCGGGCGTACCACGACATTTCGGAATCGACCAACGTCGATCTCGGCGTGTCCTATTCGTCCGGCCACAATCCTGCGGGAATCGTCAGCGACGTGGATCTCGGACGTTTCACGACGAAGCTCTTTGGCGCGGACATGACACTGCGGTGGCGTCCGCTGACCCGCGCGATCTATCACCAGTTCGTCGGACGAAGCGAAATCATCTGGAGCGATCGCGGCCAGTTCGGGGGCCGCCAGCGAAGCATGGGGTACTACGCCTCCGGCGACTACCAGTTCGCGCGGCGCTGGTTCGTGGGCGGGCGGTACGACCGCTCGGAGCGTGCCGACGATGCGGCGCTGCTCGATAAGGGTGCGTCGGCGGTGCTCACCTACTGGCCGAGCGAGTTCAGCCAGGTGCGCGGTCAGTACCGGCACATCGACTATGCCGACGGCCCTGCCGCCAATGAGCTGCTCTTTCAATTCCAGTTCTCGATCGGGGCGCATGGCGCTCATCCGTTTTGAGGTGTGACATGGTCATTCGAACGTTCAAGCTGATTCTTCTGCTGCTGCTCGGCGTGCCAGTCGTCGCGTCCGCGCAAGGCAAATTGAATGTCGTCACCACGACCGAGGATCTCGGAGCGATTGCGCGCGAGGTCGGCGGCGACAAAGTGGCTGTGACTGCCCTCGCGAAGGGCTACCAGGATCCGCATTTCGTCGATCCGAAGCCCAGCTTCATCCTGGCCGTCAGCCGAGCGGACGTGCTCATCGTCGTCGGGCGCGAGTTGGAACTCGGCTGGCTGCCGCCCCTTTTGAGCAGCAGCCGGAACAGCACGATCCAGCCGGGTGCCAAGGGTTATCTCGACGCCTCCGCGAATGTGCGCATCCTCGAGATTCCAACGGGCCAGATCACGCGCGCAATGGGAGACGTTCATCCGTCGGGCAATCCCCACTACTGGCTGGAACCGGGGAACGGGCGCCGGATCGCACAGGCGATTCGCGACAAGCTGAGCGAAAATGCGCCGGCGAACGCCGCGTTTTTTGCGCAGCGCTACGCCGATTTCGACATGCGCCTCGCGGCGGCGGAGAAACGCTGGGACGCGACGATGGCGCCGTACAAAGGCACGAAGGTCGTCACGTATCACCGCTCCTGGCCAAATTTCATGGAGCGCTTCGGCCTCGACGTCATGGGCTACGTCGAACCAAAGCCCGGTATTCCGCCGTCTCCTTCACACACGCTGGAGCTGATCCAGGACATGAAGCGGCAAGGCGTCAAGCTGGTCGTTGTCGAGCCGTATTTCGACTTGAAGACGCCGCAGGCCATTGCCAACCAGGTGGATGGAAAGGTGCTGGTGCTGGCGCCCTCGGTGGGCGGTACCAAGGAGGCCACCGACTATATCCAGCTGTTCGAGTACGACGTCAACCTGCTGGCGGGCGCGCTCAAGCAGATCACCGGAAAGTAGGACACGTGGACTGGACGATCTTTCAGTTTCTCGCTCCTGCAATTGCCGCAAGCCTGATCATCGCCGGCATTCACGCATACCTGGGGCTGCACGTCGTCGAGCGGGGGGTCATCTTCGTGGACCTCTCGCTCGCGCAGATCGCGTCGCTCGGTGCCGCCATTGCCGTCTGGCAGGGTTTCGACGAGCACGATCCGTCCATCTACTGGATGAGCCTTGGATTCACGCTGATCGGAGCGTTCATCTTCGCGATGGTGAAAGGTCACGAGGCGAACATCCCGCAGGAAGCCATCATCGGCATCTCCTACGCCGTCGCCTCCGCGGCGGTAATCCTGACGCTGAGCAAGGCGACGGGTGAAGCGCAGCATCTCCAGAACATGCTCGTCGGCAACATTCTGTCGGTGCAGTGGCCCGAGGTGTTTGTGACCGGGGGAATCTACCTGGCGATCGGCATCTTTCATTACATTTTCAGAAAGCGGTTCCTCGAAATCTCCATCGATACGAAAGCGGCCGCCGCCAGGGGGGTGCCGGTCCGTTTCTGGGATTTCCTCTTCTATGCGTCCTTCGGCCTCGTCGTCACGCGCTCGGTCGCGATCGCGGGCGTCCTGCTCGTCTTCTGTTATCTCATCGTGCCGTCGGTCGGCGGCATGCTCTATTCCGGGCGCATCGGTTCGAGGCTTGCCATTGGCTGGGTGATGGGTGTCATCGTGTCGATGCTGGGCATGTACTTCTCGGTCCAATTCGACCTGCCGACGGGCGCCACGATCGTCTGCACGTTCGGACTGGTCCTTGCCGTGATGGCCGCGGTGCGGGGGTTGGTAGTACGAACTGCGTAATGCAAAATGCAAAATTCAAAATGCAAACACTACCTGGTGGCGCGACTCCGGAGTGAAAGCGTCGCGCTTAAGCCCGTTGTTTCGCTGCGGAGCTTTGTTTGCATTTTGCATTTTGACTTTTGCATTACGTCACGCGATTGACCCCCCGCCGTCGACGAACAGCGTGCTCCCTGTCGTGAACGGGTTCGTCATCAGCATCACAATCGCCTCCGCCACATCCTCCGGTTGACCGACGCGCCGGGCCGGCAGCGTTGCCGCGGCCTGATCGAACATCTTCTGCTTCTGGTCCGCTGGCATGGCGGCGCGAATCGGAGTGTCGATGAGTCCGGGCGCGACCGTGTTCACGCGAACCGGCGCCATCTCCAGGGCAAGGCCGCGACCAAGCGCCTCGACCGCCGCGTTGATGGCCCCCTGGAGGAGTGCGTCCTTGCTGGGCCGCTGACTCAGGTACCCAGAGACCAGCGTCAGCGATCCATCCCCGGTAATTCGTGCCGAGCGTGCCGTCCTGTACGCGGTCCAGAACTTGGCACTCATGTTCGCGTATGCGTCCTGGAGCGTCAGTGCGCGAATGCCGGCCGATCGTCCGGCCGCAACCGACACGATGATGTGATCCCATTCGGGGTGCCTTCCGAAGAACGCTTCCATCGCCGCATCGTCGGTGGTGTCGAGCGCTTCCCCCGCCGCGCCGCGGCCTATCTGCGCTATCGCGGCCTCGACTTTCCCGTTCGAGCGTGACGCGATCGTCACCTTCGCACCTGCCATGGCCGCGGCCTGGGCGGCAGCGAGCCCGATTCCGGAGCTTCCGCCCAACACCAACACGCGTGAACCCGTCAGAGATCGACCCATGAATCCTCCTGAATGATCGTCAACTATTCACACTGTGCATGGCGCTCGTGTTCGTCGATTGCGTCGAACTTGCGGCCTCGTGTCTCAGGACCAAACCAGATGACGACGGCGACCGTCACCCCCGCGATCGCGATCAGGAGCGCCATCGCATTGCCGAGCGGCATGTCGCGCTCCTGCATGATGCCGATCACCGTTGGCGTCAACGACCCGATCGCTGCCCCGGTGTGATATGCGAAGCCGGGCCCGACGCCGCGCACGCCGGTGGGGAAGCGCTCGGTCAGATACGTGGGCGCCATGCCCCAGATCCCGATGCCGCACACGCCGACCACCACCGCTCCCAGCCACATGACGCTGGGATCCGTTGACAACGCGAAGAGCGGGACGCCGGCGACACCGAGAAGCGCGGCGAGCGCGACCGCGCCACGGCGTCCAATGCGACCGTCGGAGATGCGTCCCCAGACCGGGTTGCCGAGCGCTTGTCCGAGATTGAGCGTCACGAGGTAGGCGAGCGGCTCGACACCCCTCGCGCGAAGCAGCGTCGCATACCAGAAGACGATGGAGTAGTACGAGAATATGAACGCGGTCATCAGCGCGGTACATTGCAGTGTGGTGGCGATCAGGTCGCGCTGAAACAGCCGGACTATCGGCGGCTTGTCCGTCCGGCCCGTCGCACGCATGTGGCGCTGCCGCTCGAGCCACACGGGACTCTCAGGGACGCGTGCGCGAATCCACGGCACGAGCAGCACGGGCAGGATGCCGACGCTGAACATCACCCGCCAGCCCAGATCCGGACTGCCACTGAACATCGGGTAGATGAAGCGGAAGGCGAATGCGGCGAGGATGAATCCCCACGCGAACCCGCCCTGCAGCATGCCCGACGCCGCGCCGCGCAGGTGCACCGGCCAATGTTCCAGCGTGAGCGGCATGCCAGCGGCCCAGACGCCGCCCATGCCAATCCCGAAGAGCGCGCGAAACGCGAACAGCATCGCATACGACGTCGAGAAGCCGCTGAGGAACGCAAAGATCGAGAGCCAGAGGATCGAGAGCATCAGCGGAAGCTTCCGTCCCCACTTGTCCGCTGCCGCTCCCGCGACGACGCCGCCGACCAGGCGCATCACGAGCGTGACCGTGCCGAGCGTGCCGGCGAGCACGGCATCGACCGCAAAGGTCTTCTGGATGTCGATGAGGATGAACGTGAGGACCGTGAAGTCGAAGCCGTCGAACATCCACCCCAGGAACGTCCCGGTGAACGCGCGCCACTGGTCGCGCGTCAGCTGCCGATACCACGGTTGGTTGGTGGTTGGTGGTTCGTGGTTGGTGGTTGGTCGCTCGTGGTTGGTGGCGATCGGTTGATCGTTCGTAAGGACCTCGTGGCGCATGTTCTACCACCAACCGTCAACCATCATCCACCAACCGATGCGAGAATCATGCGCTTTCCATGGAATTTGTCACACGCTCCGGGAGACCGGCTTGCTCAGCCGGTCTTCGTCAAGCCTGGTCGCGACGGTCATCCTAGCTGCTCTGATGTCAGCGAGACAAACCATGGAGTTACAAGAACGGATTCCGCCTGACGTTTCGCGACCGCTGGAATTACTCCGGCAGTGCGCGGCCCCGCGTTTCCGGGAAGAACGGAGCCGCCGCCATTCCGAGGAGGTAAATCAGACTGACCAGCACCGCGGCACGTCCGTAGTCGCCGAAGTACGTGATCAAAGTGCCCGCGAGAAGAGGGCCGAGGAACGCCACAAACCGCGGCGCGTTGAAGCAGAAGCTGACGGCCGTGGCGCGGATCCGCGTTGGAAACACTTCGGGCAGCCACGTCGAGCACCATGTGTACTGACCAAGCGAGAACATAGCGTTCACGGCGCACACAACCAGCAGCAGTGACAGGTCGTGCGTCCAGAGAAACAGCACGGGCGTGAACAGAAGTGCCAGCCCGAACCAGGCGATGACAACCGGCTTTCGACCCCACGCGTCCGCGAGGAACCCGAGCAACACATAGCCACATATCGCGCCGGCGTTGTACGCCATGCCGGCGAAGCTCGCCCATCGCGCCGCCGGGAGTCCTTGTCGGGCGGCGACGGACGCGACATATGGCGGCACCCACGTGGAGATCCCCCACCAGCCGAGCGTTGTCGCGGTCGACATCAAGAACGCCACCACCGTCAGGCGACGCGTGGCCGGAGTAGCGAGCAGATCGGTAAGTGTGAAACGCGTGAGATGCCGGGCCGAACCGGTGATGTGTTCACCGCGCTCCTGAGCGGCGAGCGCCTGCCGCCGGCGTCGGTCCGCTTCGGCCCACTTTGTCGGCTCGTCCACGCGTCGGCGTACCCAAATCGCCGCAAATCCCGGCAGCACGCCGATCAGGAACATCACACGCCATGCCGACGGGCCCCAGTCGCCGACGAAAAACCAGACGGCTGATGCGATGAAGAAGCCGATGCCCAGACCGCACTGCATGAGCCCGGCGCCTTTGCCCCGATGTTCGTCAGGCCACATCTCCGCCACCATCGACGTCCCGGTGCCCCACTCGGATCCGAGGGCAACGCCCACGATGAAGCGCAGAGCCACAAACGACGTCCAGGACCAGGCCAATGCGGTGAAGCCGGTCATCACGGAGTAGGCGACGATGGCGTACATCAAAGTGCGCTTGCGCCCGATGTAATCTGCAGCGATGCCGCCGATGATGCCACCGATGCCCCATCCGAGGAGGGTGACGGCAAGCGTCAATCCGGCGTAGAACGGTATGGACGGAAAGCGGTCCGGCGGGAGGAGATCCCGGAAGGCGGACGTGACGGTGATGATCAGCGCGTACGTTTCGTACCCATCGAAAAGCCACCCGATGTTCGCGCCAAACAGCGCGTACCACTGACGTTGATCGAGCGCACGAAACCAGGGTCGCGCCGCTTCCACCGTCGCCGGTGGGCCTGCAGGCTCTCTCACCCTCACACGTGGACGACACTATACTTCACGCCATGGTGATCTTCGGGACGCCGCAGCCTCGCTCGCATCGTGAACTGATCCGAGAACAGGCGCGCTCGTTTCCGTTGCCGGGAGACGACGAGCGCATCCGGAAGATGTTCCGGTAGTCACTCGAAGACGACGCTGTGGGCGTAGCGCCGCGCCTCGGCGACGGCCCGATCGTCTGTGCGCTTCCGATAGCGCCCGTCAGCGCGACGGCCGACCAGGGCTCCGTTCTCCTTGACTTCTTGGTACCTCCGTAGCTATAAGGCTTCAGCCACACTCGACATATCTCGACCCTCACGCAAAAGCTGACGATTCGGAGCGTCCACGCGGAGTCAATGTCCTTCGAAACAGCTGGAGACATTGCTGTTGACGTCGATCGCGCGAGCGCGTTTGCGTTTGTGCGGGACCCTCAGCGTCTTGCCACGTGCATTCCGGGATGTCGCGACCTGCGCGAGCTGTCTCCGGGACGCTATTCGGCGGTACTCACGGGCCGCGTGGCGTTCATGACCCTCAGCTTCAAGGCCGTCATCGAAGTGATCAGGCTGGAAGCCCCGACCGCGATCGAGGCGACAATCACCGGCGACGCGATTGGCCTTCCGGGGCACATCGTCGCGAAGGCCAGTCTGGAATTGACAGAGGCGGGGGAGCACCGCACGGCGATCCGCTATGTCACGGACGTGGGCCTGACGGGAAGGCTCGGAGGCATCGGCCAGCCCGTCTTTCGGGCGACGAGCGCACAGCTGGCGCGCGAATTCGGCGCCAATCTCAAGAAGGAAATCGAAGCGCGGACGGAGACGCCCGCATGAAGAGCTTCGACCTGGTGGAACCCGCCACCTTCGAGGAGGCCCTCGCGCTGCTCGATCCGGAAGATTCGAGTGTTCGCGCGATTGCCGGCGCGACGGCGCTCATGCTCATGATGAAGGCGCGTCTGTTCCAGCCGACGCGTCTCATCAGTCTCCGCCGGCTGGACGGCGCGCTGCGCGGCGTGCGCGATGACGGCCTTCGAGGGTTTCGCATCGGCGCCATGACGACGCTGTCGGAGCTCGAACGTTCGCCGTTCGTCGCCGCGGTGGCCCCGGTGATGAGCCGTGCGCTGCGAACGCTGTCCAATGTGCGCATTCGGAACGTCGCGACACTCGGCGGTCACCTGGCGCACGGCGACCCGCACATGGACCTGCCCCCGATTCTCATGACACTCGGCGCGCGTGTGCGCGTCGTGAGTCGACGGGGCGAGCGCTGGATCGACATGAACGATTTCCCTGTCGGTTATTACCAGGTCGCGGTTGCCCGCGATGAATTGATCGCGGATGTCGAGGTCCCCGCGCAACCACCGGGCGTCTGCACGTCGTACGTGAAGTTCACCGCGCTTTCAGCGGACGACTGGCCTGCAGTCGGCGTGGCCGTCTGGTATCGCATGGACGCTGACCGGATTGCCGAAGCGCGTGTCGCCGTCAGCGCGGCAACGGACCGGCCCCTTCGCGTGGCCCGCGCAGAGACCGCCCTCGTCGGGAGTGCAGTGACACCCGCCGTCTTTGCCGCAGCCGCTGACGCTGCCGCGGACGAAGTGGAACCGCTGACCGACATTCGCGGTACTGCCGCGTATAAGCGCGAGATGGTTCGCGTACACGTTCGCCGTGCGCTGGAGCAGGCGCTCCACGCAGGGACCGGGCCGAACGCATGACCACCCGCACTCCACCCCCCGAGGCACCGCCATCCGAGATCGACATTGACCGTCGCGCCGGCTCTCGGTTCCGGGAGGTTGGACGCTCCGTGCCACGGCTGGAAGGCGTCGCGAAGGTAGACGGAAGCGTCGAGTACATCTACAACCTGCGGATTCCCGGCATGCTGCACGGGAAGATCCACCGCAGCTCCGTGGCGCACGGTCGGATCGTGAGAATCGATGCCAGCGCCGCGCTTGCCGTCGAGGGGGTGCACGCGGTCATCACCGCCGAGGACATCGTGAAGGTCGTTCCCAATCCGTACTACGGACCCGCGTTTCACGATCAGCCGATCCTGGCGATCGAGAAGGTCCGTCACGTAGGCGAGCCCGTGGCTGTTGTCCTCGCAAGCGATTCGCACATCGCTGAGGAAGCGGCGGATCTCATCGCCGTCGAGTACGAACCGCTCGAGGCCGTCTTCGATGAAGTTGCGGCGGCCCGCCCCGGCGCGCCGGTGATTCACGACGTGTTGAAGCCCGCGGGAACGTTCACGGATCTGCAGTATCTGGGGGGCCGGTCCGGGACGAACGTGGCGCTCGATGCACGCGTCCGGCGCGGCGACGTGGCGAAGGGATTTGCCGCCGCCGATCAGATCTTCGAACACACCTTCCGCACCGGGAAGGTGATTCACGCGACGTTCGAGCCGATCGTGTCGCTCGCCGAGCTGAATGCGCCGAACGGCCTGACGATTCACACTGCCTCGCAGAGCCCGTCATTTGTCCGCATGGAGGTCAGTCGGTTGCTCGGATGGCCCGAGAACCGGGTACGGGTCCGCACCGCGTTTCTCGGTGGCGGCTTCGGCGCCAAGCTGTACATCAAGCTCGAAGCGCTCGTCGCCGTATGCGCGCTCCTCGTGCGCAAGCCCGTGCGGATCGCGCTGACGATGGACGAGCAGTTCTACACGATCACCAAGCACGGCGCGACCGTGCGGATCAAAACGGGCGTGAAGAAGAACGGTCGCATCATCGCGCGCGAGGTCGAGACTTACTGGAACGGCGGCGCATACGCGGACATCGGTCCGCGGGTCAGCCAGAAATCGGGGTTCACGTCCGCCGGTCCCTATGACATCGAGCACGTCGCGCTGGACAACTACGCCGTGTACACGAACGAACCGCCGGCGGGCGCGTTGCGCGGCTTCGGCATCTCTCAGCTCGTATGGGCGTACGAGCGGCAGATGGACATCATCGCGCGTACGCTCGGGATCGATCCCCTCGAGATCCGGCGTCGCAACGTATTGCGCGCCGGCCGCCCGCACGCAACGGGCACGATCATCACCGGGATGGAAATCGACGCCGTCCTCGACCGGCTTGCCGAGCGGATGGACTGGAATCGGGCGTTCGATCGCGGCAGTGGAACCATCCGCCGCGGCCGCGGCCTGGCGATAGGACTCAAAGCGTGCATTTCGCCGACGACGTCAACCGCCATCGTTCACGTGCACGGCGACGGAAGTTGCGCCGTGCACTGCGGCACGGTGGACATGGGCCAGGCCTCTGACACTGCGCTGGCGCAGATCGCGGCGGAGGTCCTTGGAATTACCACGGAGTCGGTGCGGGTCGTTCATCCGGATACCGATCTGACGCCGTATGACATGGCCACGCTCGGGTCGCGATCGACGTACCACATGGGCAACGCAGTACGGCTTGCCGCCGAGGACGCGCGCACGCAGCTGTTACGGATCGCCGGCACCGCGTTCGGCGCTGAGATCGTCGAGCTCGACTGCCGCGACGGAGCCATTGTCTCGCCCACCGGTGATCGCCTGACGTTCCGAGCGGTGATGCTGGCGCGGTTCGGAATGCAGGCCGGGACCGTCGTCGGCGTCGGCGCGTTCACTCCGTCGTACACGAAGCCGGATCCGCAGACCGGCCAATCGACCGACGTCACACCGTTCTGGATGCTCGGCGGTGCGGGTGCGGAAATCGCCGTCGATTGCGAGACCGGCCGTATCGAGGTAACCAAGCTCGTGAACGCGGCGGATGTCGGTTCCGCGATCAATCCCGCGTCGGTGGAGCGGCAGCTGACCGGGGCCGCGGTGATGCAGCTTGGCTTCACGCTGTTCGAGGAAATGAACTTCAGCGAGGGCCAGGTGCTGAATGCGAGCCTCGCCGACTACAAGATTCCCGGGCTCCTGGATGTCCCCCGCGACCTCGCGGCAGCCATCGTGGAAGTGCCGCACAAGAACGGCCCATTCGGGGCGAAAGGCGTCGGGGAAACCGGAGTCTTCAGCCCCTCGCCCGCAATCGCCAACGCCTTATACGACGCAGTTGGAGTGGTGGTAACCGATCTGCCGCTCACGCCCGAGCGCGTGCTGCGCGCAATCCGCGAGAGCGAGAATCGGCCGCTGGAACGGGACTGATGAGCGCGACACAGCACCGAACGATTGGTTTCACCCTGAATGGCCGCGCGGTCAGCTCATCGGTCGCACCGCACGAAACGGTGATCGAAGTGCTTCAGCGCGACTTTGGCCTCTTCGGCGCGCGGGAGAGCTGCGGGCAGGGTCTCTGCGGATGCTGCACGGTACTCGTGGACGGAACCGCGGTGTCCGGCTGCCTCTACCTCGCGGCGTTTATTGACGGAACCAATCTCGTCACCGTTGAAGGACTCGCGAACCAGGGAGTCCTTCATCCGATTCAGCAGGCGTTCCTTGCCAGGAGCGGCTTTCAGTGCGGGTTCTGCACGCCGGGATTCATTCTGATGACGAAGGAGCTGCTCGAGCGTTACCCGCGTCCGACCGACGAACAGATCCGCCACTACCTGTCAGGAAATCTGTGCAGGTGCGCAGCCTACCCGGACATCGTCGAATCAGTGAAGATGGCAGCTGAATCGCTCGCACAGCCTCGACGACATCCGCTACCTAAAGGTCGGCTTCCGTCAGATCCGTGACCACGGTTGCCTTCGCCGCTTCCACGGCCGCCGCAGGCACGATGGCCCTGGGCGGATACGCCGCAGGCGGAATGGGCTTGGTGGCGTCGATCACCACGGCCGTGATCATCCGCGGTGACTTGGAACCGTCGGGATGGAAGTCCCAGCCGACCGGGAGCAGTCCTCCGGGTCCGGACCAACGCGGGATCACCAACAGATCGCGCGCGGCATCGAATCTCGTGCCCACCGCCCACATCACGTCGCCGTCGTTGAACACGTTGATGTCGTCGTCGACGACGATGATCATCTTGAGATTCTCGGGCTCGGTATTCAATGCCGCAAACGCCGCCTTCTTCACTTCGGCATCACGGTCCTTCTTGATCGAAAGATAGCAGTGCATCCGGCTGTGCGGGGGCACGTTGACCGCCTTGAGCCCGGGCACGGCCTGCTTGACGTTGCGGTAGATGCTGCCCATTCGCGGGAGGCTGCCGAGCACCAGGTGCTCGCGGTTGGCGGAGAAGATGTCGTAGTAGATCGCATCGCGCCGCATCGTGATGGCTTTGACTTTGATCACCGGCTTCGGTCCCTCGGCCGTGTAGTGTCCGGGCCATTCGCCAAACGGCCCTTCCTCCCTCCGCTTCTGGAGGATGACTTCGCCTTCGATGACGATCTCCGCGCGCGCCGGCACGGGCAGGTCCGACAGTTCCGCGCGGGTAACCTCGATGCCTTCGCCGAGAAGCGCTCCCGCCGCTTCGAACTCGCCTCCGATGCCCGGAATCCTGCAGACGGCGCCCATTACCACCGCCGGATGGTGACCAATCGCGATCGCGATGGGCGCAGGCTGGCCCATCTCCTCGAACCGCCGGTGGATGTATGCGCCGTGATGCGTGTCGATGAACCAGACGCCCAGTTCGTCCTTGCTCTGGACCTGGTGGCGGTAGATGCCGGCGTTGATGCGACCGGTATCCGGATCTCGCATGATGCCGACGCCGCTCGTGATGTATGGACCGGCGTCCAGCTCGTTATGGGTCAGGAAGGGGAGACGCCCCAGATCCACGTCCTTCCCGGTCCAGGTCAGTGCCTTGACCGGCGCGTCTTCCCGTGAAACCTCCCGGGCCGGTATTGGCGCCGTCATCCTCTGTCCAAACGTAGGTACCATCTCGGCCACCGTGGTGCCAAGCGCAAGCGCAAGACGGTCGTACGTGGCAGTGAGGTTCAGCACGAGCGGGATGTCGCTGCCACGGATCTTCTCAAAGTACAGGGCGGGGTACTGGTTTTCGCGGGCGAACCGCTCCGCGAGGCCCGTCGCGCCGAAGTGTGGATCGACGGGCTCGGAGACCCGCTTGATTTCTCCGGGCCGTTGCGCGAGCACTTCGCGAAGGAACGATCGCAGATCCTTTGGCATCAGTTGAGTTTCTCCTCCGCCGGTGTGGTATCCGTCACCAGATCTCGAATCACCGGCCGTTTGGGGAGGGGCTCGACGGTCGTGCAGGATTCATGCAGCCGGGCCGTGCACGTATATTCGACAACGCCATCCACGAGGGCCATGCAGGTCTTGCAGGCATTCGCGTTGATGCAACTGTAGCGAATCGCCAGGCTGGAGTCCGTGTGCGTACGAACCCAGCGCAAGGCGTCGAGCACCGACATTCCGTCCTCGAACGGCACGTCATAGGTCTGGTAGAAGCCGTCCTCGCGCGTCGAGCCGCGCCGGATTCGAAGGCGCGTCACGCGAGGCATCGCACGACAGAGGTCCAGCCGCTGCTCAGGGTCCCGTCCATGAGCGCCAGCCGCTGATTCTTCTCGAACCCGGCGATCGTCTGCGGAATATCGATACGCTGGTGGGCTCCGCGGCTCTCGGCCCTGTTCAGCGCCGCGGTCACCACCGCCTCCGAGGTGCGGAGCATGGCTTTCAGTTCGTACCAGTCCTGGAGATCCAGGTTGAACACGTCACCGGGCGAGATGGCGAGATCCTTCAGCTGACTGCGGAAGCCGCCAAGCGTCTCCAGCGCATTCCGAAGGCTCTCGCCGGATCGAAACGGTCCCGCGGTGTCCCACATCAGATCCTGGATGCGATTCTGCACGGCTCCCGGCGTCGGGCCTTTCCCTGTGCGCTGCCGCAGATCCGAGAATTCCGCGACCGATCGTTCCGTGTACGCGGCTGACCATACCGAGTCAGATTCACCAGCCGCCCGCCTTGCAAAGAATCCGGCTCGCTCCCCGAACACGAACGCTTCGGTGATGGCATTCCCCGAGAGGCGGTTGGCGCCGTTGGCGCCTCCGATGGCTTCGCCTGCCGCAAAAAGACCGGCCACCCGCGTTTCCATGCGCTCGTTCACAGCGATGCCGCCCATATGGTAGTGGGCCGTTGGCGCCACCTCGACGGGCATGCGGGTCAGATCGATCCCGTTCTTGAGCAGCCGATCGATGACCGGCCCGAAGGCCGTGCGCAAGCTGTCGTCAGGGACATGACGAAAATCCAGATAGACGCCGCCGTGCGGGGAGCCACGTCCGGCCTCGACCTCTTTCAGAATGGCGTACGACGCCTGATCCCGCACGGCGGTGTACCGTCCTTCATCCTGGCCGCCGTACTGGTGGATGAACTCCTCGAAGTTCCCGTTCAGCAGCTTGCCACCGAGCTTGTAGCGGAACGGATCCCACATGATCGGGTCCATGCCGACAAGTCGAGGCGCAAGGTGCGCGATCGGAAAGAACTGAACGAACTCCATGTCCACCAGCTCAGCGCCCGCCTCCAGCGCCAGCCAGTACGCCTCGCCGGCCATGTTCGTCGACGCGCTGCTGCGGCGATAGATTTTCGTCAAGCCTCCGGCCGCCAGAATCACCGCCCGGGCAGCAATCGTGATGAGTGACCCGCTCGACAGATCCAACGCCACGGCGCCGCGCGCGCGGCCGTCCGACACGCAAATCTCAATAGCGGCGACGTTGCTCAGCCGGCGGATGCTGTCCACGCCGCTGACCTGTCGCCGCAGCGTGCTTGCGACCGCCGGACCGGTGTTGAGGAAGTCGACGTAACAACAGCGTTTCCTCCGGTGGCCCGGCGCGCCGACTTGCTTGATGTGTCCCTCTTCGCGCACCCACCGGGTGCCCCAGCGGTCCATTTCGAGAATCCGGTCAGGACCGTTGTGGCAGAGGATCTCGGACAGTTGTTCGTTGCAGATGCCTCGCCCGGCCTCGAGTGTGTCTTCGAGGTGGAGGTGTGGACTGTCGGGCTCTTGGTGCCCGATCGCCGCGGCGACGGTCATTTGCGCCATGATGGTGGCGCCGCCGCGTCCAACGAGACTCTTGTCGAGCAGGAGGACAGCGCCGCCTTCGTTCGCCGCCGCAATGGCCGCATACATGCCGGCGCCGCCGGCTCCCACGATGAGCACGTCGGTGGTCAGATGTGTCACGGCGCCGCTTGCCCCATCGGCCCGCGATCGGACTGCCACCACTCCAGGTACTCCACGAGCCGATCCACCATGTAGTCGTGGTACCTCTTGCCTTTTTCCGCCGACGCAGTCTTGTTGGACGAGAACTGACCCGTCGGCGCCATGACTTTCTGCTCCCACGAGGTCCATGGCTGCTCGATGGAGTCGTGCCCGCCCCCGCCAAACAGATCGGCGGTCGCAAAGGGCCCGAGCGATTTGTCGAAGTCGCACGCCGCGTCCGAGAACTTCGCCGTCCTGACCGTGTGTGGAAACCTGTAGAGGACCTGGGACACTTCCAGCTCTCCGGCGTGATGCTCGTTCGAATCCTTGATCGTTCGAGCGATGCCCCTCGCAAGGTACATGGGATCCGCCACGGCTGTCCGTACTCCGGGCAGCTCGAATTCGCGGATGTTGCGGGCAGCGCTGGTGAGTGCCGGCAGGTTGGTCCATTTGTGGCCGTTCACCAGCAGGATCCGCTTGAAACCGTGGCGCGCGAGCGATCGCACAACGTCGTACACGATCTGCATCAGCGTTTCGGTTCTCAGCGAAATGGTTCCGGGGAATCCCAGGTGATGGCTGGAATCGCCGTACCAGACCGGAGGAGCCACGAGCACGCCCGCTTTCCTCGCAGCGTCTTCGGCGAGGCCGATGGCGACGTAGCCATCGAGGCCAAGGGGCCCCGCGGGACCGTGCTGTTCTGTTGTTCCGAAGGGGACGATGATGGTGTCGCGCCCCTGGAGGTAGGACGCGACCTCTTCCCAGGTGAGCTCGTGAAGCCAGACAGACGGCAGGCTCATGGTCTTGAGCGCCGCAGCGTACGTCTAGCCGCGTTTGTCCGGGGCGCTGTTTGTCGGCCCCTGCCACTTTGTGGCGCGGCCGCGACGAGCGTGGGAACGAACTGGGCGGCACTGGCGACGAGCGCTGCCGCCGGCATTAGTACTCGCATGACGTGTCCTGGATTGCGACGAGAGTCTACCGCTTCCCGAGCTCTCGATCGAGGCTGCCCACGATGAAGCCGTAAGAGCCGCAGCCGAAGACAAGGGCCACGCCCGCCGCCACGAGCAGCGGCACGGTGAAGTCCCCGGACTCCGAAATCAGCATCCCGGTGATCAGCGGCGCGAAGGACCCTCCAACGTTCCCGCCGAAATTCTGCAGCGACACGAGTGACGACACGACATGCGGGGGTGCCACGTCGATCGGCATGGAGTTCACCGCCGCAGTTGAGAAGCTCAGGCTCCCGACCGACAGCGTCAGGAACGTGATCGCGAGAAGATCGTCCGGCGCGTAGGCACCGGCAATGGTGAAGATCGTCGCGCCGAACAGGCCGCCGACCGCGAACCCCTTGCGGACGAGCGTGACGCGTTGTCCCGCCGCGATCAATCGATCTCCGAGCCAGCCTCCGAGGATCACGCAGATCGTGCCAACGAGGAACGGCAGCATTCCCACCCACCCGGTCGTCAGCGCGGACATGCCGCGTTGCAGGATCAGATAGCCGGGCAGCCAGGTGGCGAAGACGTAAGAAATATAGAGATACCCGGCTTGCCCGAGCATCACGCCCCAGGTGGTCGGATACTTGAGAAGCGTCGCCCATTTGATCGTGCGCTGGGCTTCATCGGGGACCACGCCTGCCGCCGCGTCCAGTGGCGGCGGTCGATACACGGGGAGCCACCACAGGATCCAGATCAGGCCGAGCGCGCCGGTCGTGTAGAAGACCCACTCCCACCCCCAATTCACCAGCACGAGCGAGCCGAACGGAATCCCCACCGTCAGGCCAATCTTGTTGCCCGCGAAAAAGGTTCCAACGGCAAGAGCACGATTCTTCTTGTCGAACGTCTCCCGAATCACGCGTGCGCCCGACGGAATCATCAACGACTCGCCGACGCCGAGGAGGGCGAGAAACCCCGACAGCGGCGCGAACGATTTCGTGAGGCTGCAAAGGGTCGTCGCCAGCGACCAGATGCCAACGCCAAGCGGATAGGAGCGCCGCGGCCGAATCCGATCGGTGAGCGGCCCTGCCGCCAGCAGCGAACAGGTGAACGCCCAGTTGAACGTGGACAGAAGAAGACCGACTTGCGCGGGCGTGTAGTGGTACACGCGGATCAGCTCCGGCGCTACGACGGCGAAATTCACGCGATCGATATAGGCGATCGCCTGCGAGCTCGCCAGAAGGAACAGGATGTTCCAGCGGTAGGCTCTCGAAGCTCGGTCCACGTGAGGAGTCCGGCGCGACGTTACGTGATCACCGCTTGCATTCGGCGGGAAACCGGGATCCGCTCAGCGGACCAGCGCGGCATGCTCGCTGCCACCCTCTGCGAGCCCGCGAGCTTTCATCCACTCGTACGTGCGGGTGAAGAGAATCGGATCGTAATAGTCGACGTGCTTGTAGCGAACGAACGCCCGCAGCAGTTCATGAGGCTGCAAGGCTCCGCCCGCGTGCGCGGTGACATGATGGGCGTATTTGTAGAAGTCCGCGTTGATGCGATCGACCGCGTCGTTTTCAGCGGTGTAATAGGCTTTGCGCTGCTCGGGTGTCAGGTTCGGCGAGATCACCTCGCCTCCACGGTAGAAACACGAGGCGACGATGTGCGCTCCTTCTTTGAGGCCGAGGCTCACGAAGGGCTCCATCAGTGTCGCGACGCGGATCGCCCCCTTCTTGAGTGCGGCCCAACGCCTCTGCGGCAGCCCGCCTGTCTCGATCTTCACGTGGTCGATGCCGACGGCGCTTTCGAGCATCTGCAGCGTGCAGTAATGCGAACCCGTTAGCTCCTGGACCACAACCGGCACGTCGGCGAGGTCACCTGGTACCTGCAGCGACTCGTCGAACGTGAGGATGGCCTGTGCCGCCACAGCCGCACGCAGCGCTGCGATGTGGCCGCCGCGAGTGCCGCGCTCCAGCCGATCGATGCTCGCCCATTCGCAGACGTTGTAACTGTCCGCGGACCCGCACTCGAACATCTGCTCTTTGAGCCGCGCCATGACGGGACCTTCCGCGCTGTCGTTGTCGCGGTCGGCGTAGGTCGCGGAAAACGTCACGTCGAGACCGGCTGCATCGAAAAGGCCTTCCGCGATGCCGACGATGACTGGAAGATCGAAAACCGGATTGTTGGGCGCAATCCTGACAACCGGTTTTCCCTGCACTGACGGCATCGGTTCCTCCTGGTCTGCGTCGGCGGCTAGCCTACGGCCCACATTGTGAGCGTGTCAAGAATTCGCCGGTTCAACAGGTCCACAGACCGCGAAACTGGCTTGCGACGACCCGATCGTACGGAGGGTCGGTGTTCAGGATACCCGCCGCGCGCGCAAAGCGGTTCATGCCGGCGACGCTTTCTGGCGCGATGCACGCGTCGTAGAAGGGCAGGTCGCGCCGGATCAAGTCGGCGATCAGCTCGGCCTCGGCCGGCGGGAACAGCTTCCGTCCCACCTCGGTCGACCGCCCCGGGTCCGCCTTGAACACGGTGTGGGTGTTGACGATGGCGCGCACCGCCGCCGCCGCGGCCTCCGGCGATTGCGCGATGAGCCGATCGGTCGCCGCGAGCGAGGCCATCGTGAAATGGAAACAGCTCTTCGGTCCATCTCCACGGCGTACGTCGAGGACCACGGTGCCGACGCCACGGCGCACGGCCACCTCGGCACCCATGCCGTTGGCCCAGAACCCGTCGATCTCACGCTCTTCCAATGCTCTGGCCGCGTTGACGCCGAAATTCGCGCCGGCGCCTGGCGCCATCGGCACGGGGGCGATGCGCACGTCATCGCGCCCCGGATCGATTCCGGATTCGGTCAGAAGTGCGCGCAGCCCCATGTCCACCCACGGCGCCGCACCGATGCTGCGTCCCTTGACGATCCCGATATCGCCGCGAACCGCATGGAAGTCCGCGTGCATGACAAGGAACCAATACATGCCCTGCGCCTGCGCGCAGAGCAGCTTCACGCCGTCCCAGTCGGGAAAGGCGGCCAGCGCGGAATGCGCGGAGCCGCCGACGAAATCGACCCGACCCTCTGCGAGCGCGGCGTAGGCCCTGTCGACCGGGAAGATCAACTCAAGCTCGACATCAAGCCCCTCGCGCTCGAAGAAGCCGAGCTCGATCGCGGCGACCGCAGGGAAATACGAGTTCGACACGACGTCAGGCACCGCGAGCTTCACGGTCAGACCTGCTCCAGGCGCATGGCGGCTGCTCGCCGCTGGCTCGCGATCATCGAGGTCCGTAGCAGGAATTGACGCGCCCTCGCGGGGTCGACGGCGATCTCGCGCAGCTCGGCAAGATTGCGGGCACGGACGTCCGGATCGCGCGCCTCCAGTCGCTTCTTGTTTTCGATCGACTGCTGCTGCACGAATTCGACGGCGACCGTGCGTCGCTGGCGGTCGTAGAGATCGAGCAGGCATTCGGATGCGCCGTCAAGGAGAATCGAAGCCAGTTTTTCGGAAAGATTCGCGGCGTCCTGGATTCCTCCGTTCAGCCCCATGCCGCCGATCGGATTGTTCACATGCGCGGCGTCGCCGGCCAGCAGCACGCGGCCCTTGCGAAAGGTGCTCGCGACGCGTTGATGCGTGACATAGAGATTGCGATGCACGATCTCGTAGGGCGCCGATGACGGAAAGAAATTCTGCAAGCGGGCCTGGACGGCCTGGTCGCTCAGCAGCTCTTCTTCCGAGCCATCGGGGTTCGTCGGGAAGACCGTTCGCCAAAGTCCGGGGGGGCCATTCGCCGACACCTTGAAACAGTTGCACCATTCATCCGGATCGGCAAAATAGGATCGCGGGCAGTAACCCCTGTGCGATTCGAAATCGTAGGGCGTCGTGAGCACGATGAACCGTTCGGGCCATGTGAACCCATCGAACGAGATGGCGGCTCGCTTTCGCACCGTGCTTCGGCCGCCGTCGGCACCGATCGCATAGCACCCGTCATGCGCGGCGACGCCTTCGGGTCCGCGGACTGTGACGGTGACCCCGCTGCCGGTCTGCGACACGTCGACGACTTCGTGCTCGAACAGAATTTCGACGCGGGGAAGATCGGCCAGCCGGCTCAGGATGAGTGACGCGGTCTTGAATTGCTCGCATTGCACGACGAAGGGATACGCCGTGTCGTCCTTCAAGACCGCGTGGTCGAATTGTGCGACGAGCGTGTCGGTTGGCCGGTCCCAGAACTGAAACACCGGGGCAACGAGGCCGACGCGGGCCATGTCCTCGGCCAGGCCCGCCTCGCCAAGCAGTTCGAGGGTTGCGGGATGTGTGGTGGCGGCGCGGGGATCCTCGTTCAGCAAGGCGCACGCCTCGAACAGCCGTACCGGCACCCCGCGTTTGCCCAGCAGCAGCGCACAGAGAAGGCCGACCGGCCCGCCGCCCGCAATCAGGACCACGCGATCACCCTTCAGGTCGATTCATCGTAATAGTGCATCTCGAAGAGGAGACAGCCCTCCTTCGACTTGAATGGACCGTGGAAAATGCCAGGCGGGCGACACGCGTAGGTGGGCGCGCTGAACGATTGACCGCCTTTACCTTCTGCATCGTTGCCGACGATGAGATCGCCCGACAGAATGTACACCTCTTCCCAGTGATCGTGAACAAACGGGGCGGTTGTGTAGACGCCCGGATCGAACCGTAACAGCCGGGTGCGGCTTCCGCGCTTGCGTCGCTCATCGAGGTCGCTTGCGAGAACCTTCTGCTTGATACCGGCCGGGTAGCCCTCCGGTGTCACCCAGCCGCTGTTCATGTCCAGCGTCTGGAATTCCAGGTGCGGTTTGTTCAAGGGCATCTCTTTGTCGTCCTTGCGGTCAACGACCCGCGCCGGTGGTCTCCACCGGCGCGCTCTGGAAACGCCGTGCGCCTCTCATATCATGATGGCAGAGTCGAGGCGCGGCGTCAGTCCCGCGGCACCAGCCCCAGCATGCCGCCGCCCTGCCATGCCCGCCACCATCGCCACGGTGTGGCGCGCGAGCCCGAAGTAGCGACTCGTCGGCTTAATTCCGTGGACCTTCACGTAGGGGCTCGAGCCACTTGTGCGTTATTCGGAAAGGGCCGCCAGCAGCTGGCGCGCCTGCTCCAGCGCGCCGGCACGCCGCGGGTTGACGTATGTCAGTCCGCTGGCGATGTAGGCGCCCGGCTCCAGCTCCGGATCGGCCTCGTCTGCCAGGACCTCCGCGACATGAAGCTGCAGCTTCGTGTTGTGGGGCGCCACGGCCATCGAGCGGGCGAGCTCCTGCACGGTTCCTTTGATGTAGTAGGCGACACGATCGTCGACCAGGATCAGCGTCAAGCGGCCCTCACGCCGCGCATACTGCGTGCTTCGGCTGCTCGAATACATGGCTAGCCGAATCGTGCGACGGTCAACCGCTATCGTTTCCAGGTAACTCAGAAGGGCGGGATGCGGGTAGCCGCGATCGTCGACGGTGCACACGACGATCACTCGATCCGAGATGGCTTCCAGGTCGCGTCCGCTCAGGCGCTCGAACAGGCTGTTAGGCAACGCGTCGCCGACCGGTCGTGACATCAGCGGTTCACGCTGCTATTGGCAGCGACACGACGTCATAGGCGTGTTGGATTCGATGCCCTCGTACCGGATCCTCGAGCTCGAACTCGAATCTCCGGGATGGCCTGACACCACCTCGCGCGGCGAGCGTGCCGCAAAACATCACTGTGCCCTCCGGGAGTTCGGTGTTTCCGGTACACCGTTCGATGAGATCGGCCGGGGCCCGCATCGTCGACACCGGTCCCTCCTGATAGAGAACACGCCGGTCGCCTTCCCAAATCCACGAACGCAGGAGCAGGGTGTCCCAATGGCCGCTGACGTCGGAGAAGTTCCACAACTCGGGCGCCACCGGCTTGTCGCACATCTGCTTGGAGACGGCTACGCCGTACGTCTCGACAACACGGTCCGTGTGGTCGGATCCTGCGCCCACGTACAGCCGCCCTCCCGATTGCACGAGCACGAATTCGGCTTCCCCGCTCGATCGATCGCCGCTGACTTCGATGACCGCACTCGTCACGACACGATTGATGGACACGCGATAAAAGATGGGCACGGACGAGGGGCGCGGCACGCCCAATTCTTCCAGCTCACGAATGTGTTTCTCGAGCGCGGCGGGATCGCGGCCTGTCCATCCGGCAATCACTGCCTGCCGGACGCTGAACGCTCGTTCCCGCCCGCCGCTCACGGTTAGTCGCAGGGACTGTTCTGGAAGGACCATCGGACAGAAACCGGCCAAGGCGGCGTCTTGAGCCAGGATGCGTATACTACTGCCGCGCTAACGAGTCAAGATTGTGGAGAAGGGATTGGACCCAGTCGGTGGAACTGTTTACACGTCTTCAAGAGAGCGGGTTTGCCGCGTGGGTCGCCAGCTCGCCGTCGCTCTTGGCCTATCCCACGATCCTCACCCTGCACACCGTCGGTATGGCGATCGTCGTCGGCACCTGCGTGGTGATGGACTTGCGGCTGCTTGGCGTCGGCGCCGATGTGCCGTTGATCGCACTGCGCGGCGCGCCCCGTCTCGTGTGGACCGGCTTTCTCATCAACGCGGCGACCGGCCTCGCGCTGTTCACGACCGACGCCGAGCACAAGGCGACGCAAACGGTCTTCTACATCAAGCTTGCCCTGATCTTCCTGGCGCTGCTGATTTACGGGCGTATCCGGCGGCTCGTCTTTCGTAATCCCGCAGCCCTGACCGCGCCGATTACGTCCGAGGCCAGGGCACTCGCGGTTGCCTCCTTAATTCTGTGGACGGGCGCGACCGTCGCCGGCCGGCTGATGGCCTATTTGCTGTAAGGTCCGCCCAAGGCCGGACACTACGACCGGGCCCTACGATCATCATGGACGCATTCGTCGAGTTCATTCGCAGCACGCAGCTATCGGAAATCTTCCGGGATCAGGTGGGATGGCTCTGGCCGCTCTGCGAGAGCCTGCACTTTCTTGGCCTCAGCCTGTTGATTGGCGCCGCCGGCTTCTTCGATCTCCGGTTGCTTGGTTTCATGAAGGGCGTGCCGCTCCGCTCGGCCAAGCGTTTCATTCCGTGGGCAACGGCGGGCTTTGCGGTCAACCTGCTCACGGGTCTCGTCTTTTTCATCTCGCAGCCGCAGCAGTACGCGACGAACCTGTCGATGTGGTTCAAGGTGCTGTTTCTCCTGATTGCCGGGATCAACGCGATGCTTTTCGAGACGTCCTATAGCGACCGGTTGCTCGCCCTACCGTCTGACGCGGAGATGCCCGTGTCGGCCAGGGTTATCGGGGCTGTATCGCTGCTGTCATGGTTCGCGGTGCTGTACTTCGGACGGATGCTGCCCTACCTCGTTCCGAATCCGCGGTCGGGTGTATAGGGGCCGATGGATTCCACGCATCGGGCACTGATTCGCGAACAGTTCACACGTCAGGCGTTGCCATTTGCGAACGCGCCGGCGATTCGCAACGCGGAGATGCTCGATCGCATCGTCGACCTGAGCGGCGCGATCGCGTCCGACACGGTTCTCGACGTCGGGTGCGGCCCGGGACTGCTGGCGTGCGCGTTTGCCGCTCGCGTCCGCTGTGTCACCGGCGTCGATGTGACGACGGCCATGCTGCAACAGGCGCGCGCCGAACAACGGAGTCGCAACCTGCCGAACGCCCACTGGGTACAGGCGGATGCGACCTGCCTGCCCTATCGCCATCACCAGTTCTCACTCGTGACGTCGCGGCTTACGTTTCATCACCTGGTGCAGCCGCTGGCGGTCTTGCGCGAGATGGCTCGCATCTGCAGCCCTGCCGGTCGCGTCGTGGTCGTCGACGTCTCTCCGCCTTCCGACAAAGTGGCGGCGTTCGACAGGATGGAGAAGCTGCGCGACCCGTCGCACACTCACGCACTGCCGCTCGAGGAGCTTGCCGCTCTATTTGCGGCCGCGGGACTCCAGAATCCGATAATCGACAGGTGGCACATGGAAGGCGAGCTGGAATCGTTGCTGGCGCGCTCTTTTCCGCCGCCAGGAGACGACGAGCGCGTTCGGCAAATGTTCAGGGAATCACTCGAGGAAGACGCGATGGGGATCGCGCCGCGCATGCAGAACGGCGCGATCGTGTATGCGTTTCCGATGGTCTTCCTCAGCGCGACGGTTGCCTAGGACCGATACTCCCTGCGTCGCCATTGTTCCGTCCGGCGTGTAGAATAATTCCCCGGCAATCCTCAGGAGGTTTGTGTCTATGGCCCGTAAGGTATTGGGCGGTCTCGCGTTCGCCAGCATGATCGCCGTCGCGGCGCCTGCGGTGGCGCATCACGCCATGCAGGCCGAGTTCGACCAGAACAATGTCGTCGTGATCTCTGGCGTATTGAAGAAGGTCAACTGGGTGAACCCGCACGTGAACTTCCTGCTGGACGTCACCGAGCCGGATGGAAAGGTCACGACCTGGACACTCGTTCACGCCGGGCCAAACCAGCTGCGTGCAGCCGGTCTCAGCGACCGCGACTTTTTCCAGGTCGGCAAGCCCTATTCGGCGAGCCTCGCCCTTGCGCGCAACGGCTCGTCCCGCGGGTACGTCTTCACGATCAAGACGCCGGATGACAAATTCATCTACCTGACGTTCGGCGCGGTCGGATCGGATCCGTTGAACAAGGACGGCAAGGGCGGCCTCGGCAACGGTCACCCGACGACGTTTCAGAATTGAAGCAATCTACAATTCATGAATTCGTAAAATTCCTACATCTCAGGAGCGAGTCATGACGCGCCGCGTGCTTCGTTACGCCTTGATGGCTGCCGCGTTCGCGGCAACCGCATGGATGTCCACATCGCATGCCGTGGCCCAGCGTGGTGGTGGCGCTGCGCCCACCATCGCGGCGCTTGCCGCGATGCCGACGCCGAAGCTGGCAGACGGCCATCCGGACCTCAGTGGACGATGGGGCGGCGGGGGCGGCGGCGGTGGCAATGCCGTGCAGCGCTTCGACGCGAAGGGCAACTATCACAATCTTCGAAACGACCGGAAGGGAAGCCCCGTGAATCAGGAGCGCGATTCGGGTCTGAGTCAGCGCTTCCTTGAGAACCTCCCGCAGTACAAGCCTGAGTACTGGGAGAAGGTCGATTATCTCGATGTCAACGGCAATGCCGAGGACACCAACTTCCGCTGCTTCCCGGCTGGCGTCCCGAGAATGGGACCGCCGACGAAGGTCATGGCGACGCCCACCGAAATCGTGTTCCTCTACAACCAGAAGAACACGTGGCGTCTGATTCCGATGAACCGCCCGCACGATCCGATCAATTCGAGAGATCAGAGCTACATGGGTGACTCGGTGGGCAAGTGGGAAGGCGACACGCTGGTGGTCGACGTGACCGGCTTCAACGACGAGACGTGGCTCGAATGGCCAGGCTACTTCCACACGAACAAGATGCACGTCATCGAGCGGATCCGCCGCGAAGGCAACGTGCTGCACTACCAGGTGACCGTCGAAGATCCCGATGTGCTGATGGAGCCCTGGGTGATGGATGAGGAAGTGCTGCGCCTGAATACCGCGCCGATGGTGCAGGTTGAAGATCCGCCGTGCGTCGAGACCGACGGCCAGCACATGTACACGAAAGAGCGGGGATAGCCAGCCGGGATTCGGGATTCGGGATTCGGGATCCGGGATTGGGGATTCGGGATTTCGAAAACACGACCGTAGAGGCGGACCTTTAGGTCCGCCTTCGTCAATCCTTGTAAGGGTCAAACGTAACGTGCCCGGCCATCGCGACGCCGACGGGGCGCAACGTGTGCAGCACGTCGATCGTCTCGCCGTGGTACGCGAGGACGTCCGCGAGGCGCTTGTAGCACTGTGGCGCTTCGTCCGCGCCGCCGCCGCGCAGCTCGACACCCTGGGCGCGCAGCGTGGTCTGCCATGCCGGCCAGTTGATCTTTCCTGGCCTGACGCACATTCCGCCCTTCCACTTACCCTTGGCTTCCATCCGGCCCATTACGCGGCCGGCGCCATGGACGGTCGAGTAGAGCGCCAGTCGTGACCGATCGGATGCCTTCCCGCGAATGATCACCGCATCATCGCCCATCGATCCGCCGACGAATCCGAGCTGCCCGGGGAAGGCCGGGGTCGCCCCTTTGCGGACGACCAGCCATCGTTCCCCGTCATGCTCTTCCCACCACGCAAAGTTGTGGTGGTTGTGCACGCGGAGTTCATCGCGCGCGCCGAGCATGTTCAGGACGCGGTTCACGACCCAGTCGCGGCCGGCGTACGCGTACTGGCCTGCCACGTCCATCGCCGCGAGATAGTCGTCCGCCAGCGGCGTCCCGAGGCGAATGACGGCCGGTGGCGCGTCCATGCTGTCGTTGACCCGGTCGTCCCATTTCGTTCCATTCGCCAGCGCCAGGAATCCCGATGCTGTCTTGTAGCCGAACCCCCGCGATCCGAAATGCACGCCGACCCACAAGCGTCCGTCCGCGCGGTCCTCGAGCAGATCGACATAGTGATTGCCGCCGCCGACGGTGCCGAGCTGCTCCTGCGCGAGCGATAGCAGTTCGCGCTGTTCCGCCGCCGGGCTTTCGGCGATGGCGTCGAAGACCGCGGCGTCGCGCACGCGCTCGTCGTTCTTGCGGCCGACGCCAAACGAGATCGTGCTCCAGATCTCATCCATGACGTTCGGTAGATCGAGGTCGGCAGCCTGCAGATTGGTCCGCACGGCGCAGTTGCCGCAGCCGATGTCGTACCCGACCCCGGCCGGCATCACGACCGTTTGCGACGCGAGAACGCCGCCAATCGGCATCGAGTAGCCCTTGTGGTGGTCTGCGCACAGCACTCCGCGCGCTTCATCGCCGGCGGCGGCAAGACATCGATCCAGCTGGACGCGCGCCGACTCCTCGACCGGACCGAACGCGATCAGCTCATGTGACTTGGCAGTCATTCGACAACAGGTGATTCACAGGTCATGCCCAAAGGGAGGACCCCTAAGGAGCACAAACCTTCAGGTCCGCCTTCTCAGATCATCGAGCCGTCTCTCGAGGAATCGCCGCTCGCTGTCGTTGGTCACGAGCGCGAGGGCACGCTGGTAGCTTTGTTCCGCCTCGGCTGCCGATCCGGTCCGGCGCAACAAGTCCGCCCGTGCGGCGTGCAACAGGTGGTAGTCATCGAGGTCACCATGTGCCGCCAGTCGCTCGATCAGCGCGAGCGCCGCGCCCGGTCCGTCGACCATCGCCACCGCCACCGCGCGATTGAGCGACACGACCGGCGAAGGCTGCAGCCTCTCCAGAACATCGTAGAGACGCACGATCTGACGCCAGTCGGTATCCTCAGGACGCGCTGCCTGGCAATGGAGCGCGGCAATCGCGGCCTGCACCGAGAACGGTCCCGGGCCGCCGCGCAGCGCCTCCTCCACGAGCGGCAGCGCTTCGGCGATGTGTCGCGGGTCCCAGCGGGTGCGGTCCTGCTCCTCGAGGGTCACGAGATTGCCGTCTTCGTCGAGCCGCGCATCTTTCCGCGCATCATGGAGCAGCAGGAGCGCGAGCAGCGCCGTCGCTTCCGACGGTGGCTGCGGCGCCATCAATGTACACACGAGGCGCGCGAGGCGTATCGCTTCGGTACAGAGATCGGTGCGGACGAGCGGGTCGCCACGCGTCGCCGCGTAGCCTTCGTTGAAAACCAGGTAGATCACCGTCAACACGGCGTCGAGCCGCTCGGGCATCTCGGCTCTGTCAGGCACTCTGTACGGAATACCCGCGTCCCGAATCTTTCTCTTCGCCCGCACGAGCCGCTGCGCCATCGTCGGCGCCGGCACGAGAAACGCACGCGCGATTTCGTCAGTGTCCAGGCCGCACAGGGTACGCAGCGTCAGCGGGACTTGCGCGTCAAGTGCCACAGCCGGATGGCAGCAGGTAAACATCAATCGGAGACGGTCGTCCTCGATCCCATCGGAGGTGTAGTCCGGCTCGTCGACAACGGCGGTCAGCTCCGCCGCGTACGAATCGAGCTTGCTCTCGAAACGAGCCTGCCGGCGGATGCGGTCGATCGCCTTGTTCCGGGCGGTCGTGATGATCCAGGAACGAGGAAACTCGGGGATGCCAGCGTCCCGCCAGTGGTCGAGGGCGGCCGTAAAGGCGTCCTGCGCGGCCTCTTCCGCCACGTCAAAGTCCCCGACGATCCGGATCAGCGTGGCGACGATACGGCCCCAATCCGAACGGTAGAGGGCGTCGACGGCGGCCGCAGCATCCGGGGGCATTCCAGAGTCTAAATCCCATTTACGGTTCCCGGGTGCCCGAGCGACCTCTTGATTTGAGGGCCGCGAGGAATTCTGCTGGCGTCTCGACGCGCATCCCATAGCGGAGGGCGGAGACAAAATGCCGTCGGTTGTCGGTGACGACCACATTTGCTCCAACCGCGCGCGCGACTTCGGCGATGTGGGTGTCATAGATGCGACCCCCCGCAATGCCATCCCGAGCCGCCGCCTGCAGCATTGCCAATCGATCGGATTGAGGCAGATCGTGAACCGCCATCCGCGCGAAGATTTCTCCCTCGAGTAATGTGCAGGCATCCGGCGGCGCGATCCTGAATTCGGGAGGCAATCGCGTGGCCACGGAGAAGAACTCGAGGCAGCAGTGCCAGGCGGTGGACGGTTGGGTGATCCGTTTCTCAGCGACCAGGTGAAGAACGGATTGCGCCGGGGCGCTCTGCGGGCCGAAATCAATCAGCCCGGCGAGCAGCACGCTGGTGTCGAGGAAGACACTCACGGCCAGCGGTTTCGCTCTTCTTCGATGAGCGCCGCGATGTCGACCGCTGGCCGATCGTCTGCGGGCACGGTGGGGCGAGCCACCAGACGCCGTCCCACTTTCACGAGCCGCGGAGCTGATGCGATGCGCTCCAGGCGGATGCCGAGCTCGTCATTGGTAACCTCGAGCTCGGCGCCCGGCGATAACCCGGCGCGTTCTCTGACAGCCGCCGGAATGACCACCCGGCCTGCCTTGTCGATGGTAGTTCTCATGCCATCAATATACCACCTCGGGCGCCCTCAACCATTCGCCGCCATGGTCCGGACTGGCCCAGGGGTGCGACGATGCGCGGCCCTTGTCCGAACGGTAAGGGGCGTCGACGGCGGGCGGCAGATCACAGCCGCACTCCATTGGCATTCAGATCTCATGGCATTCGGAGCGTCGACCTGGATCTCTGGGTTTTGGACTTTGGACCTTGGACTTGGGTCTTGGGATCTGCGATTTGGGATTTGGGATGTTCCAATGTCGATCCGGGCACTCGCCGTTCGTCTCACACGCGGAGGGAACAACATGAAATACATGCTGCTGATTTATGACGACGAGAAGATCTGGGCCACGATGCCCGAGGCCGAGCGCCAGAAGATGTTCGGCGAGTACATGCAGTTCAGCAAGGACGTCCAGGAGAGCGGTCACTACAAAGCCGGGGCCCCGCTGCAGCCGACTTCGAAGGCGACGAGCGTCAAGGTGCGGAACGGCAAGCGGCTCGTAACCGACGGCCCGTTCGCGGAGACGCGCGAGCAGCTCGGCGGGTATTACCTCGTCGAAGCGAAGGACCTGGACGAGGCGATTGGCATCGCCGCGCGGATCCCGTCGGTGCGGCTGGGGACGATCGAGGTGCGCCCGGTGATGGAAACGCCGGCCGCGATGTAAACGCCCAACTTCCAATTCCCAACTCCCAAGGAATTGGAATCGAACGATGTAGAGGCCGACCTTGAGGTCGGCCTTCGTCTTGGGAGTCGGGTGTTGGAGGTTGGGAATTGTCGTTGTTCAGTTCACAGCGAAGCAGTAGAACAGCCCGTCGCCACCGGTCGACTTGAACTCATCCTGGCTGCAGCCCATCGTGTCGTGAGCGGAGTTCCACGACTTGCCGGTGACCGGATCGTTGCCATTGCGATCGAAGTGGCCGACGCGTGCCTTGCCCGACATCGGGAAGTAGCGCACCCAGTTCCCGCACGTCGTGTTCGCTGAATCCGCCCCGGGGTACGCCGAGCCGTCAGGCTGCGAGCCCGTCAGGATGTCGTGCTTGTTCGGCGTGTCGCCGCGACCGGGCAGCATGTCGCCCTTTTCCGTGATCGCCGTCTGCTTGCTGATCTTGTTGTTGTCGCTGTGGAGATCGGCGACGCTGCTGGCGATCATCACGCCCTTGGCGTTGTACCAGGGGCCCGTGCCGATCCGCTCGCGCGCGTGGATCGTGGGGTGACCGGCGGATCCGTTCTCGCTCAGGTATGCGTGCCACGTCTTGGCGCCGGCGCCGGCCGCTGTTGCCAGCATCTGGCAGTGCCGATCGGCGCCAAGCAGGCCCCCGAGGTTGCCCCCCTTGCCGGGACCTGCGCTGGTCACGAAAAAGCTCATGGAATTCGCGGGCTGCGCCTGCTGAGCGGGCGCGGATGCTGCGAAACACACGCAGATCATGAGCGCGGCAGACAGAGTTCGCGCCGGATTCATGCGGTTCTCCTTTCGAAAAACGGGTGGAGAAGTGTAACATCTCACCATCTACGCCTCGTTGAACCCGAGTCGGTTTTCCTCAGGAGGAAAGAAACATGTCGAAGTTTTCGCTCGGACTCCTGGCGGCGGCCGCCGCCTTCATGTGCGCGGTCCTTCCCGCGTCCGGCCAGAGGGGTGGCGCCGCGCCTATCGTGCTGCCGGACGGTCCCGGCAAGGACCTGGTCCAGACCCAGTGCACCCGCTGCCATGGGCTGAACATGATCACCGGATCGTGGGGCTACGACAAGGCAGGGTGGAACGATCTGTTCAGCTCGATGGTCCTGATGCCGAAGGAGTACTCCGAATCGGCCGCGTCGTACCTCGCCACTCATTTTCCGGAAAAGGGGAGACCGAAGACGGTCGTGGTTCCTGGAAACGTGAAGGTCGACATCAAGGAATGGCTCGCCCCTTCGCTCGGCTCGCGGCCGCACGATCCGCTCGCGGCGGCCGACGGCACCATTTACTGGACCGGCATGTGGGCCAGTGTGATCGGGCACGTCGATCCGAAGACCGGCGCGATCAAGGAATATCCGCTCAAGCCGATGACCGGACCGCACGGGCTCACGGAGGACCGGGCCGGCAACATCTGGTTCACTGGCAACACCTCCGCCATGGTCGGGAAGCTCGATCCGAAGACCGGCGTCGTCACCGAGTACAAGATGCCGGATCCCGCAACCCAGCGTGACCCGCACACGCCGCTGTTCGACCGGAAGGGCAACCTCTGGTTCACGATGCAGCAGGCGAACAAGGTGGGCCGGCTGAACCCGCAGACGGGCGAGATCAAGGTCGTGGACATGCCGCAGCCGAGATCGAACCCGTACGGCATGGTGATCATGTCGAACGGGAACCCCTTCATCTGCGAATTCGGCGGGAACCGCCTCGCCATGTTCGATGTCGACACGATGGCGATCACCGAGTACACGCTGCCGAACCCCGAGACTCGGCCGCGGCGTATTGCCATCGACAGCGCCGACAACATCTGGTACGGGGACTACTCGAGGGGTTATCTCGGCCGGTTCAACCCGAAGACCCGCGAGACCAAGGAATGGCCGTCGCCAAGCGGTCCTATGTCGCAGCCGTACGGGATCAGCGTCATCAAGGACATCGTCTGGTACAACGAGTCCGCGATACGGCCGAACACTCTGGTGCGGTTCGACCCGAAGACCGAGAAGTTCCAGAGCTGGATCATCCCCGCAGGCGGCGGCGTGGTCCGCAACATGAGCGTGTTGCCGAACGGCAACCTGGCGATGGCGGAGAGCGGCGTCAATCGCGTCGCGCTTGTCCAGATTACGAATCCGCCTGCACAGGCAACCCGATAGGGCCGGGCAACAAGGCGTAGATATTCCCGGCAGCGTCACCCGACGTTGCCGGGATTCCCAACTTCCGACTCCCAGCTTCCTATACCAACTTCCAACTCCCAAGACGTCTTGGGAGTTGGGTTTCACATCAACGCTGTTTGCGCTCTACCTGTCCTGGCCACGTTGAGCGTGATCGCGATACCGAACAGGACAAGTCCGGCGACGTCGGAGAGCGTTCCCGCGTAAAAGAGCAGCAGGCCACCGGCGGTGGCCAATGTCCGCTCCACTGCATTGGCTTCAGAACGGATCCATCCACCCAGCCCGGCGCTCAGCGCGAGGATCCCGATGACCGCAGTGCCGGTCGCCGTCAGGACGTCGCCTATCGGCGCCTGCAGAAGAAGCCCCATGCCCTGTTTGCTCAGCGTGAACGCAAACGGGAACACGAACGCCGGCAGCGTGTATTTCCACGTCAGCATCATCGTCGGCACCGGCTTGGCGCCGGTGATCGCGGCGGCCGCGAAAGGCGATAGCGCGGTGGGCGGGCTCACCTCCGACAGGACGGCGTAGTAGAAGATGAACATGTGTGCTGCGAGATCCGGTACGCCCACCTTGATCATCGCCGGTGCGACCATTACGGCCGCGATGATGTATGACGCGGTGACGGGCACCGCAAGGCCCAGCATCCAGATCGCGAGCGCCGAATACAGCACCGTGAGGAATAGATACCCGCCCGCCAGATCCACGATGAGGCCCGAGATCTTGAGCCCCAGTCCCGTGAGCGTCACGGTGCCGACGATGATGCCGGCCGTCGCAGTCGTCGACGCCACAGGCAGCACGCTGCGGGCGCCGGTGTAGAGAGCGCCCAGCAGCCGGCGCGGCCACAATGCGTTCGCGCGATCCACGAAGCTGAGCGCGACCGCGATGATCATGGAGAAAAACACCGCGCGGAACGGCGACATCCCCAGGATGAGCATGAGGGGAATCCCGACGACGGCGAGGAAGTGATATCCGTGCCGCTTCGTGAGCTGCCACAGCGGCGGCGTCGCGATGGTCACGGGCCGTGCGCCCGCCCTGCGCGTATCGGCCTCGATCATCAGGAAGATGGAGAAGAAGTAGAGCAGCGCCGGGATTGCCGCCATCACGATGACCTTGAGGTACGTGATGTGGTTGAACTCCGCGATGATGAACGCCGCCGCGCCGAGCGCCGGGGGGCAGATGATTGCGCCAATCCCCGCGGCGGAGAGTATTGCGCCCCCCATGTCCGGCTTGTAGCCGGCACGCTTGAGCATCGGCCACGCGACCGAGCCAAGGGTGACGGTGTTCGCCACTCCGCTTCCCGAAACGGTGCCGAGCAACAACCCTGCGACGGTGACGGCACGTCCCGGACCTGCGCCGCCCCCGGACTTGCCGACAGCGGCCAGTGACCATTCGAGGAAGAACTTGCCGGCCCCGGACGCGCCAAGGATGGCGCCGTAGATAGAGAACAGGATGATGTAGCTGGCGGCGACATCCAGCGGGACGCCGAAGACGCCCTCGAGCGTCATGTAGATCGTCCCGACAATGCGCGACAGGTCGTAGCCGCGGTGAGCGATCATCCCGAGGCCGACGAGATCGAGCAGCGGGCCGTAGAACGTATAGAGGATGAAGGCGGTGGCCGTAATGGGCAACACCCATCCGGCCGTACGCCGGGTCGCCTCGAGCACGAGCAGGATGAGCATGGCGCCGAGAAGCATGTCGCGCCCGGTGGGATCGGCCGCGCGATAGATGAAATTGTCGAAATCGATCAGCGGCCACGCCAGTGCCACGACGGACAGCGCGATGAAGAGCCAGTCGAGCGCGGACGCCCGCGTGCGGTCGCTCGGGCTCGCCGTCGCCGGGTAGAACAGGAAACTCAGGACCAGAACGATCAGGAGAAAGCTGGCGCGATACACCAGCGGCTGCACGATGCCGACGACCCAGTAGAGCGCGTACAGCGACAGGCAGATCGCCAGGGTCGAGGCCAGCTGCGCCGGCCATCCGGTCAGCTGCCGTGTTGGAGAGTCGAGCTCGTCGTCAGGGGCGGTTGGGAGTGGGACCTCGGGGACGCCGACTACTTCCACACACCACGATCCTGGTAGTACCGGATTGCGCCGGGATGAAACGGCGCCGGCGAGCCCAGCGTGGCGGTGTCGATGCTCAGTTTCTTCGCCTCGGGATGAATGGCGGCGAGATCCTTCTGCCTTTCGAAGAGGACCTTGGTCAACTCGTACGCGAGGTCGTCGCTCATCGTGTCGTCGACGACGAGCGCGTTCGCGACGCCGACGACGCCAACGTCGGATGTGGCGCCTGGATAGGTGCCGTGAGGGATCACCAGGCGGAAGTACAGGCCCGGTGTGTACATCGACTGCAGCGCGGGCAGGACGTCATCGTTCGGGAGCAGTTTCAGGGTGACGCCGACGGTACTGGCAAGATCGAGCAGTGATGCCGTGGGCAAGCCGCCGCTCCAGAAGAAGGCGTCGATTTTACCGTCCTTGATGGCGTCGACAGATGCGTTCACGCTGAGGCTCTGCTTGCGGATGTCCTTGTCGGGATCGAGTCCCGCGGCGCGCAGCAGGCGGAACGCGATCACTTCGGTGCCGCTGCCCGGCGAGCCGGTGGACACGACCCGCCCGCGCATATCGGCGAGCCGCTCGATGCTCTTCCCTTCGATCGTCGCCACGTGCGTGTAGTTGGGATAGAGCACCGCAAGAGTACGTGCCTTGACGGGGGCTTTCGCGAACGGCCCGCGCCCGCCAATCGCGTCGTCCAGCGTGTCGGTGAGCACGAATGCGATGTCGACCTTCCCGAGCTGAATGAGCTTGAGATTATCGACCGAGGCGTTGGTGACCTCGGCCGTGGCGTCGACGTTCGGGACCGACTGGCTGATCACGCGCGCCAGCCCGCCGCCGTACGGGTAGTAGACGCCGCCGGTGTTGCCGGTGGCGACGGAAAGCCGCATGGTGCCGCCATGTTTCCTGGCGTACTCACGCGGGTTGAAGCCCGCCGCGGCAAGGCCGATGGCGAACAGGACAAAGGCGCCGAAAATGAGGGCGGGAAGTCGTGACGTCAAGGGATCAGCGCGGGCATTCTACTCCGCCCGCTTGGTGCCGTTATATAATCGGGCGCTTTTCCGCGCCATTTTTCGATCTGAAGGAGACTCTATGTCCCGGTTTGTACGCGTCCTCGGCGCTGCGGTTCTTGCGATGACTGTTGTGCCGGCCTTCGTCGCAATGAATTCCGTCCGCGCGGCCGACGGGCTCCAGCTGCGGGTGATCTCGAGCCGCCCGGACATGGTGAGCGGCGGCGACGCGCTCGTACGCGTCGATCTTCCTGCAGGCATTGCGGCGCGCGACGTCGTGACACTCATGCTCAACGGCGCTGAGGCGCGCGCGACATTGAAGGACGATGTCGGCGGGCGGTCGCTGACCGGTCTCGTGACCGGCCTGCGGAACGGACCGAACACGCTCGAAGTGACGGCCAGTAACAAATCGTCGGCGAAAATCACGCTGGTCAATCATCCGATCACCGGACCGCTGTTCGCCGGCCCGCAGGAACAGCCATTCGTTTGCATGACCGACAAGTTCAAGCTGCAGGGTGGCGGCACGCTCGGCCCCGCGCTCGATGCGAACTGCTCGATCGCGACGCGGGTCGACTACGTCTATCGCTCGAAGGCGGACGGCAAGCTGAAGCCGCTGGCCGATCCGAAGGCGGCGCCGGCGGATGTCGAGATGGTCGAGTCACCCGGGACCGGGGGTGCGGTACTCGGGACCCGGATCCCGTTCGTCGTTCGCATCGAGACCGGCACGATCAACCGCGGGATTTATCAGATCGCCGTGCTCAGCAATCCGGCGACCGAGCCGGTCGTTGATCGTGTGACGCGGCCGGCGGCCTGGAACGGGCGCCTGATCTACACCTTCGGCGGCGGCTGCGAGCCGGGCTGGTATCAGCAGGGCGATTCGACCGGTGGCGTCGATGACGATGTGCACCTGCGGATGGGATACGCGGTCGCGTCGAACTCGCTCAATGTCCAGGGGAACAACTGCGGCGACGTCGGCACCGCCGAGACGATGGCGATGACGAAGGAGCACTTCATCGAGGCGTACGGTGTGCCGGCGTTCACGATCGGCTGGGGCTCCTCGGGCGGATCGACGCAGCAGCATGCCATCGCCGAGAACTATCCCGGGCTCCTCGACGGATTGATCACCGGACGCAGCTTTGCGGACGGAACGTTCGCGAGCGCCACCAGCAGCGGCGAAGGCCGCCTCTTCGTGCACTATTTCGACAAGCTCGCGACTGACAAGTACACCGACGAGCAGATCGTCGCGATAACCGGGTTCCCGGTCGCCGCCACGATTCGCAACCTCTCGCGCGTGCGGGCGCCGCGCTTCAACCCGACGGAGAGCTGCCCTGAAGGGCTGGCTGCCGAGCTCAAATACGACCCGGTGAAAAACGTGAAGGGCGCGCGGTGTGACGTCTGGGATCACAGCGTGAATGTCTATGGACGCGACCCGAGGAATGGCTTCGCGCGCCGGCCGCTCGACAACGTTGGCATCCAGTACGGCCTGGCCTCGCTCAACGCCGGCAAGATTACCGTGGCGCAGTTCCTCGACATCAACGAGAAGATTGGCGGCTTCGACATCGACGGCAACATGGTGCCGGACCGGATGGTGGCGGATCCGATCGCCACGCGCGCCGCCTACCGGACGGGCCGCCTGAACCAGGCCCAGGGCGGAATGGGGAGCCTCCCGATCATCGACTACCGCACCTACTACGACGATTTGGCGGGCGGCGACGTCCACATGCGGTTCCAGACCTTCACGACCCACGCGCGGCTGCTGAAGGCGACAGGTACGACCGACAACCGCGTGATGCTCACGCAGGACAAGCGCTACGGCGCGTTCGAGACGAAGAGTCCCATGCTGCGCGAGGCGCTGAGCCAGATGGACCAGTGGCTGACGGCGCTGTCGAAAGACACATCGAACGATGCGGCAATCGCCAGGATCCGGCGCGCGAAACCGGCCGGTCTCGTCGACGCCTGCTGGACCAAGGACGAGACGCCCCAGAAGATCGTCGAGAAGCAGCAATACATGGCCGGGCGCTGCAACGACATCTACCCGTCGCACGGCTTCCCGCGCGCGGTGGCGGGTGCCCCGATCACGAACGACATCATCAAGTGCCAGCTGCGGTCCATCACCGTGTCCGACTACAAGGTCGCGTTTACCGCCGATGAGATGACGCGCCTCAGGAAGATCTTCCCCGGTGGCGTCTGCGACTGGTCGAAGCCGGGCGTCGATCAGCAGCCGCTTGGAGGGACGTGGCAGACATTCAACACGGAGCGAGGTACGAACTGAATGCGGGTGAAGGCCATTCCTGTGATCGGTGTGATCGGACTTGCGGCGTCGCTCGCCGCGCATCCCTCGGCGTTGCTCGGGATGCCCCGAGCGATGGTCGAGGGCCAGGGGCAGGCCGCGCGGACACCCGGTGGCCCCCCCGATTTACGGCAGGTGCTCTATGACATGGCCGATTCGATCGGCATGCTCCGAAACGCACAGGAAGTCGATCGCATCGGCAGCATGAACTACTGGGCGGCCGGCACGATCATGTCGGGAGCCCAGACGTGCAAGGTTGTCGACTACAAGGCAAGCGTGAACTGGATCCACAGGGGGATGCGCGTCGACTACAAATGCGAGGGATCCCCGCAACGGCACGTCGAGGTCGTGAAGGACAACCTGGCGTGGAACGAAATCGAGCCAGGCAAGGGCGGCACGCCCGCGGCCGGCACGGCCAACGATCGCGCGCTCTTGCTCTGGACGCTGCCGGCAGGCGCCATCAAGGCGGCCAACGAGGCGGGCGCTGCCACGAAGGTTGCCGTCGAGAACGGCAAAACGGTGGTGAACTTTCCGATCGCGTCGCTGAACGCGACGATGAAGCTCACCCTCGACAAGGACAGCCACATCGAGCAGGTCGAAACGCGGATGGGCACGGTAACCACGGTGACGACCTATGCCGAGCACGGCGACTGGAACGGCGCCGACTATCTGAGCGATGTCCTGTTTCCCAAGCGGATCGTGCAGAAGCGGGGAACCGCGACAATCATGGACCTGACGGTCACCAAGACCAACACGTACAACCCGTACGTCATCATGCCGGT
>Ga0070698_100000551_pt1 | contig 40014 bp, 43 predicted proteins | sample KBSK1502metaG_FD_65477 | JGI IMG/M metagenome (GOLD analysis project Ga0070698, IMG submission 65477) | Corn, switchgrass and miscanthus rhizosphere microbial communities from Kellogg Biological Station, Michigan, USA - KBS K1-50-2 metaG | ecosystem: Host-associated > Plants > Roots >...
GATGCGCTACGCGATCGGCTCGATGCGCCGATGCGGATGCCGATGCGCTACGCGATCGGCTCGATGCGCCGATGCGGATGCCGATGCGCTACGCGATCGGCTCGATGCGCCGATGCGGATACCGATGCGCTACGTGATCGGCTCGATGCGGCGCGAGCCGGCGGGCGTGCGAAATGCGACCTCGCGCGCGACGCCGCCGGTGGGCACCGTGACTTCGTCGACCTCGACAAACGTGACGCGAACCTCGGCAGCGCTGACGTCGACGATCGCGAGTCCGTTGCGCGTCGACTCGGAATGCAGGAGATGCGGATTCGTCGCGAGCACGTTCGCATCGAACGCGGGAATCAGATTGCCGAGGCCAAACGACTGGAGAAACGCGTTTCCGGCGACGACGGCTTCGAGCTGGACGTTGACCGGCGCGGCGCTGATTGCGGGCGCGGCGTATTCGACCGCGATGGGCGTCGTCGGTGCATCGAAGTCGACGTACAGCTCGGCTGCATACGAGCCGTGCAGATCGCCGGATAGCACGACGAGGTTCTCGACGGCGGAGCACGCTTCGAACAGCGCGCGCCGCTCGCTGCGAAACCCGTCCCATTGATCCGTCTTGAAGTAGAACTTCTTGCGGAACATGTCGGGGAGCGTGTCGTACGCGGTGAGGTCGACCGCGAGCTGCGCCATGACGAGTGGGCTCGCGAGCAGTTTCCACGTCGCTTGCGAGCCAATGAGCGCGGCGATCGCCCAGTCGCGCTGCGGCGCGCCGAGCATGGTCGGCTGCACGAGCACTTCGCGCGCGTCGAACACGTCTTTGATGACGAACGTGCGCGACCCGAACGCGCTGTATTGCAGGAAGTGGCCGACCTCGCGATCGATAGGGCCTTCGGGAACCAGGTGATCGTCACGAAAGTAGCGCTCGTCGAGCAGGACGAGATCGACGTGTCGGCCCCACCGCAGCACGCGCTGGATCGAAACGTCGAGCGGAAATCCGGCCGCGGGATCGAACTCGGGACGCATCGGCGTGTGCTCGTACCAGGCGCGCGTCGCCGCCTCGCGGCGCGGTCGGTTCTCCTCGTCGCCCATCTCGTCGTCGAAGTCGGTCGAATGGTCCTTCCAGCAATCGTTCGCGAACTCGTGATCGTCCCAGATCGTGACGAATGGAAAGCGCGCGTGCACGGCACGCAGATCCGGATCGCGACGGTACTGGCGATACAGCGAGCGGTAATCCTCGAGCGTCAGCGCGGCGCGCTTGCCCTTGAGTGGATCGTAGAGCTCGAGTCCGTCGGGGATCTCGAGCGAACGATCCGCGGGCGCGACCGTGTTGAGGTGCCCGATCGTCTCGTAGATGTAGTCGCCGATGAACAGCACGAAGTCGACGTCGCGATCGAGGAGCGCGCGCCAGCTGTGAAACCAGCGACCGTAGTAATCCTGGCAACACGTCAGCGCGATGCGCAGCGGCGCATCATCGCCGGGCGCGGGCGCCGTCTTCGTGCGGCCGATCGGCGAGATGACACCGCGCGCCTCGAATCGATACCAATACGTCGTACTCGACGCGAGTCCATCGATCGCAAGGCGCACCGTGTGGTCGTGCTCGCGCTCGGCGGTGGTGTCACCCGTCGCGACGATCTGGACGAAGCTCTCATCGAGCGCGACCTCGTAGCGAACCGCTTCGCGGTCGCGGTCGGTCTCGACGCGCGTCCACAGCACGATCCCATCGGGCGTCGGATCCGCCGACGCGATGCCCTGCGGAAACGTGCGGTCTTGCGCGTCGCCGGCGCAGCCGTGCACGCCGATGAGCGCCGCGGCACTCGACGCCGCGAGGACGCGCAGGAACGTACGCCGGTCCATCCATTTCATACGACCGTATGAATAAGCGGGAGCCGCACCGAGATCAAGCACGACGTTTGCGCGCGACGACGCGGTCGAGGCCGAGCAGCCGCTCGCAGCCGGCGAGCAGCGCCGCTCGCGCACGCGCCGCAAACGCCGGATCCGACACGTCTGCGCCAAAATGCCGGCGCTGCCCGGGTTGCGCGATGAACGTATACGTGAACAAGCCAAACACGAGCGGCAGGACGACCGGCACATCGACATCGCGCGGCAGCTCGCCGGCGCGTTGCGCCGCTTGGAAGTACGCAACGCCCAGATCGATGCTCGGCTTGAACACCGCGAGAGTGCGATCAAAATCCAGGCTTCCCGCCTGCAGCGCGCTCCACATCATCAGGCGGGCAGGGCGGGGATCCTCGACGAACGCGTCGAACAGCTCTCCGATGAACGCGTGCAATGCCTCACGCGCGGATCGTCCTGGCGCGATCGCCTTGATCGCACGCGCGAATAGCGGCGCGGCGACGTGATCGTTCGCCGCGAGCCACATCCGCTGCTTCGTATCGAAGTGGTAATTGACGGCCGCCGGGTTCAGCCGCGCGCGCTTGCCGATGATCCGCAGCGACGCACCTTCGTAACCGAGCTCCGCGAACACATCGACCGCGGCCGCGAGGATGCGCTCGCGCGTCGGATCGCGGCCAGCGTGCTTCGGTCTGCGGCCCACGCGCTATCGTACGTTTTCATACGACTGTATGGAAGCACAACGTGTTCAAGGAATTTTGCCGGCGGGCAGCGTGATGGCTCGGAGCCGTTTCGGCGCGCCGGGGTCGGTCCACATCACGATCACCGCGTTTCCGTCTTGCGCGATGCGCGGAAATCCTGCGTCGCGATCGGCAGTCTCTCCGGCAGTTATCGCGCGACCTTGCTGGCCATTCGCCGCAACGCGCCGCAGCAGCACGGACGCGCCGCCCGAACGTGCCGCGAGCCAGCTGATGATCACCGTGCTGCCATCGACCACGACGCCTACGCGTCCTAGCGGTGCGCCATCGCCTTGGCCCGACGCGACGTCGATTGGTGCGCCGAACGTCAGGCCGCCGTTATTGGAGAACGCGACGCGCACCCGCGGGACATTGTCGGCCATCGTGTACCAGGCGACGGCGAGGCGGTAGCCATCGTACGTGACGGCGGGGCCGTTGACCGGGCACCCTTCGATCTTCCAATTGTCGCGTGCGACAATTGTCCGCCTCCATCCCTGGCCAGATGCCTGTGCGATCGCGACGTCTCGGATCTCGTCGGCGCTGCGATCGCGATACGCGATGAGGGCGCCCCCGAGCGTGTGGGTGATAGCCGTCGAGCAGCAGTCGCAGACCCGGTCATCGACGACGGCGCTCGCACCTATTGTCTTGCCGACAGCCGCGCTTCGCAACGCCGTCGCGCCGCCGCTCGCGGTCATGCGGCCGTCCAACCAAAAGGCGCGAATGCTCGCATCACCCTCGGCGATGAGCGAGACGAACCCATGCTCCGTTGGCGTGTGGTCATCGTGCAGCGCGCCGAGTCGTGTCCACGTTGCCCCATCTGTCGAACGCGCGACGACAGCGCTATACCCATCCCTGTCACCCTCGCGCTTCTCCGCCCAGTGCGCGACGAGCGCGCCATCGTTGCTGCGCGCGATCGATGGCACATCCGCGGCGCTCGCCACGATCGCGGTGCCGGCGCTGATCTGTTGCGGCTTCGTCCACGCGCCGCGCGTCCACTGCGCCCATACGAGTCGATGCGCACCGTCGCCGGCGGGCTCGAGCCAGGTCGCAAGTACTCCGTCGGCATCCGCGCGCAGCTGCGGCGCCAACGCGCCTGCTGCCGCCGGCGGATCGATCGGCGTCGACGCTACGATCGGCGTCGACGGTACAGACGGCGTGGCCGTCGGAGTCGGACTCGCATGTTCGTCAGAGCGCGATCGACACGCGATCGCGACGAGTCCGATCAGAAGCGCACGGCGCATCGCCAAAGGACGTATCACGGTGGGGCACCAGCCCCATGCAAAAACCCAGACCACCTTGGGGGCTACTGCACCCGACGTGGAGCGCTGCCGGATACATCTATCGCAATGGTCTCAAGGTCGCGACCGCGGCGGGAAACCTCTTCACCGATTCCAACCTGTCGGCAAGCACGACGTATACGTATGCGGTCGCAGCACGCGACGCTGCGGGTAACGCCTCTGCGCAGAGCGCATCGGTCACCGTCACCACGCAATCGATGCCCTTCGAGATCACGAGCAACTCGGTTTCCGCGAAGACGAGCACCACGGCCACCATCAATATCGTTACGAACCGTTCGAGCACGCTTGTCGTGTCGTACGGGACTGTCGCAACGCAGCTTTCGGCGTCCGTGGCGAGCACCACCGCGAGCACATCGCACACGGTCACGCTTACTGGATTGCAGCCGAAGACGAAGTACTACTACCGAGTCACTGCCACGAGCAGTACCGGAGGATCGGTGACCTCGGCCACCTTGAACTTTCGCACGTTGAGTCATTAGCCCACGCGCGCTCGAGACGCGCGCTAGCGGCTTCGCGTTCTTCGCGTGCGTTTGCGTTACTTGACGACCTTCGCGCCACCGCCCATCAGCACTTCGGGTTTGCCGTGCGTGCGTGGCGGCGCCGTCCAGTAACGGACTGCGTTTGCGCGCACCGTCGCGTTTAACTTGTCGCGCGCTCCACCGTTTGTGCGCGAAGCCTTCTGCCATGCGCTCCACGCGCGATCGAGGTGGTTGTGGTCGAGCGTTACGACCGCATCCGCGTCGACCGGAGTGACTCGAATCAGTTTCCCGTGCGCGAAAAAGTTCTTCCACGTCGATCGATCGACGCCCGCGAATACGCTCTTCGAACGGCTCGGCGTGTTGCGCGGCAGGCGCCCATCGCTGATGAGCTCGCGCCGCGTGCCCTCGAGCAGCTGTTCGAACTCTGCGCGACGCGGTTCGGTGAGCGCATGGCGCACGAAGCCCGGTCGCACCCGGTCACCCGTGTGCAGCTTGGAGTTGCTTGGCACGTATTTAAAGAAGTCACGTGCAAACGCAACCGTCGGCGCAAGCAGCAGGAGCAGCGCCAGCCAACACGCGCGAACGGACACGTTACTTCCTCGGCGTGCCCTTGTACGCCTTCCAGCCGCCGTCTACTTTGCGCACCTTCTGGAGCTGCGATTGACCGCCACCCTTCTCGGTCGCGCGGTAGGTCTTGACCGTGCCGGTTGGCGACGTCTTGACGAGGGTCGTACGGACGTCGCGTGCACGGACGATGTTGCCACTCGAGTAGTAGTCGCCGCCCGTATTCTTCCGCGTGAAGTCGCTGGCGGCTTCACGACGCGCCGCGATCGCGGGACCTTTCGACGTTTGCTGGCCAAGTTGTGGCCCAGCGGCCGCCGAACCAGCAACGAGACCAACCATCATGAGACCACCGAGAAGCGAACCGAGAAGTTTGTTCATTGCGATTTCTCCAGTTAAAGACGAGCAGCCGCTCAGCAACGACCGTGCCGCTCGTCACGCGACGGAACCACTGGAGACCACGACTCGCGCGTGGGCTAAGCAGTTAGCCGGCTACAACACAAGTAGTCGGTGCGCTTGTGCGTGCCATTCTCAAACAGCGATTCGATCACGCCCGCAGCGCACGCGGCAGGAACAAGCTCGCACGAAGCGTTCACTGGTGGCCCACTTCGCTCGACGTGATGTGGCGGAGGCGCATGGGAATCGAACCCACCAAGCCGCTGCTCGCGCAGAGCTTCATCGGTTTTGAAGACCGAGGCCGGCACCAGTCCGGCACGCGCTTCCGTCGCGAAAACTACACGGAAAGTCTTCGAGCGCCAACCCCTCGGCGTTGCTGACGCGTTATCGCGGCACGCTAGCGCTTCGTGATTCGAATCTCATTGCCGTTGCGGATTGCGCGGAGCTTGTACTTCCGAAGTACATGATCGAGGACGAAGTCCCAAGGCACTTGTCGAGAAAACTGCGTGACGTTCACTTGAACGTCGTCGTCGACGACGATTGCCACGCCCGCGAAGTCGGAGAGGGTCTTCGCGAAGGCGCGAATCGGAGCGTCGTTGAAACTCACATCGATGGGAGCCCCCGTGAATCTGGTTGAAGGCGATGGCTCGCTCGCCGCATTCGCGATCCGAAAGACTGTTCGCCCGCCGACGTCGATCGGTGTCACGCGAAGCGCGTGCTCGCGTGCGATCGTGTCGAGCACTTGATCCCACGCGGTCTCGCGCACCGATATCGTGACGGAGCCTGCGACGTCCGGGTCAACGCTAAGGTTTATCTGCGCAGTCTTCGCGAGCGCCCCCAGCGCATCGTGGATCGGGATGTTGTTTAGCTCGAGATCGATCTTCTGTTTCGTCGCAGCAACGGGTCTGTTCGCAGGCGCGCGATCGCCGTGTCGGCAAGCAACAACCGCCACGCAGGCAAAAAAGGCAATGACGACAAACGACTTCATCTAGCAAGAACAGTCCAGCATGGATTTCATATCGCGCGCGTGCACGGCGTTGCTGAAGTCACAGTGAGCGCGACGCGTATCCTTTATGCTTCGTTCATGCGCATCAGCGCTTTCTTCGCGATCGCGCTCGGTGCGTGTGGCGGGCCGTCGGCGAGTGGCGGCGACAGCGGCGTGAACGTCGACGCCGCAGCCGATGCGATCGTCGGCGACGCGGGCATCGCAACATGTGCCCGCGAGACGCTTCGGCCATTCGCCGCACTCGACGCGTTTGATGTCGTCTCGGATGGAACGACGCTGTATCTCTCCGTGCGAACGGCCGCGGGGTTCGAGCTGCACGCGATGCCCATCGCCGGCGGTGCGGCGAGCATGCGCGTGGGTGGCGCGCTGTCGCGGTTTCAGCTCGCGTCGTACGATGCGGCCGCCTTCTACGCGGCCGAGCTGACGACCTCGACCACGTACGAGATCCACGAGATGGCCGGCGGCAACGACACGAAGCTCGCCGAGCTGACGTCGGAGGAGCCCGTCTCGCTCGCAGCGACGTCGACGGACGTGTACGTGCTAACCGCAAACTCGAATTTCGGCGACTCGACGCTTTGGCGAGTGCCGCGATCAGGCGATCAACCGCGCGTCGTCACGAGGGCCACCGGTGGTGGTGCCGCAGGGTCACTCGTCCTCGGCGTGACCAAGGCCGCGTGGTTGGCCGCAGGGTTGTGGCTCACCGACATTCCCGGTCCAAGCAACGCCGCGGCCGTGACGGGCAGCCCCGATCCCACGTTCGTCGGCGATAGCGGGTTTGGCGCCGGGTCGTCGCCGTATGGCAGCAGCCATACGCATCAATTTCGGGTCACGCAATTCACGCCCGTCCAGCAGCTGATCCTCGAGAAGATCATCACGATGGGCGACGGCGACGGTTTGTTCAGCGCCGGCGGGCGCCTTTACTTCACGCTCTCGAGCGAGTCGTACGAGATGTTTGGCGTGTTCACGTATTCGCTGATCTCGATGGCCCCCGACGGCACGGATCAACGATCGGAATGCACCAACGCGACCCTCGGCACGCGCGGTCGCCACGACGCCACCAACATCTATGGCCTCGTGCGCGACGGCGTCGGGACATGGGTCGTGACCGTGCTCGCGATGAGCTAAACCCGAAACATCCGGAGTCGATCACGTACCCGGGAACACCTCGACCCACAGAAGTCTCGCAAATGCCTAGGGATTAGATCTGCGCAAGGTGCGCGATTCAGCGGTCGAATCGACCTGACGCGGAGGCAATCGGTTTTTATACTTAGGCGTTACCCCGGTTCGCTATGCCAACCGCTGCACGACACGGGAGCTATCGGTCCCCCCGACCGGCGCTTAGGACATGGGCCGCAATTGCCGCGGCGGTGATCGTCCATGTGCTCATGCTCGGCACGGTGAAGGCACTCGATCTGATCGTCGTCGGGCAGGGCATGTCGACGCGCGAAGGTCATCCGCCGGCGGCGCCGCCGGAGCTTGCGACGGGTTGCAAGGGTGACAGCATGCTCGCCGGCGCCGCACGCATGACGATGTGCTTCGCGCCGTGGCACGCCGATACGGATCAGTGTCTGCAGCAGGCGCAGCTCGAGATGTTTATGGATCTGTCGTCGTGCGTCGGGCAGAAGGATTCGGGTCCCGTCGCCGCGATCTCGGTGGTGGATCCGAAGACGGCAGAGAAGCTCACGCCGATCGATCCCGAGCCGCTCATCGAGCAGATGAAGCAGCAGGAACAACAGAAGCCGCCGGAGCTCGCGCAGCAACAGCCGCAGCAACAGCAGCCGCCACCGCCGCCGCCGGCGCAGGCGCGCAACGCGCAGATCGTCGAGACGGCGAAGCCGACGGCGGAGAAGCCACCCGACAACGCGCGCTTCCTGTCCGAGTTCGATACCGCGGTGCAGAAGCAAACCGTCGCGCGCGGCGCGGTCAAAGAGCCGATGACCGCGAAGTCGAAGCCCGAGGAGCTCGCGGCGAAAGAGAATCCGCGCGAGGCATCGATGAAGGAGCAGCAGGATCGGCCGCGCAGCACGAACCAGCAGGCGCCCGATGTTCCGGGCACGCTGTCGATGCGGTCGCCGGGCGTGCAGACACCGTCGACGACCCAGCAAGATCAAAAGACCCGCGGCGCGACGACAGGCGTTGGCGGACCACTCGCATTCGATGGCTACATGCCGAAGAAGGGCGACGGCGCGTTCGATCAGCAGCGCAAGGAGCGCTCGGAGATTCCGCGCGGCCAGACTGGCGCCGGCGGCGGCGCGCCGGATCTGCTCAAGCTCAAGCCATCGCAGGAAGTGCTCGAGCGCGCGCTCGGCGGCGGCTCGGTAGATCACCTCGACGACGTCGCGTCCGGCGACGAGACCGCACTCAACGCGAAGCGCTGGGTGCATGCGAGCTTCTTCAACCGGCTCAAGCGCCAGGTCGCGCAGAACTGGGATCCGGCGTCGGTGTGGCGGCGACGCGATCCGAACGGCCAGGTTTACGGCTACAAGACGCGCATCACCGAGGTGCGCGTCGCGCTGACGGCGAAAGGCGAGCTCGCGAAGATCGTCGTGGTGTCGCCGTCGGGCGTCAGCGAGCTCGACGACGAAGCCATGCGCGCATTCAAGGCCGCCGCGCCGTTCCCGAACCCGCCGAAGGAGCTCGCGAGCGACGACGGGTTGATCACGTTCGCGTTCTCGTTCTATTTCGAGATCGGCGCGCCGCGTTCATCGTGGCGCGTCGTGCGCTCGATGTGACATAGCGTGCGAGGCGCTGCGATCTATCGCGTCACAGCGATTGCGGCGACTGCGCTCGTATTCACGGGGTTCGCGCGCACGTTCTATTTGCACGCGTGGTTCGCGTCGCGGCCACTCGAAGCGCTGTACATCGCGCATGGGGTCGTCTTCACGTCGTGGTTCGTGGTGCTGCTCGCACAGGTGTTCCTCGTCGCGTCAGGCCGCACCGACGTGCATCGACGACTCGGCGTTGTCGGCGGCGGCGTCGCACTCGCGATGGTCGTGCTCGGGCCGCTCGTCGCACTCGATGCCGCACGCCACGGCATGCCGCTCGATTTTTTGGCGACCCCGCTCGGCGACATCCTCGTGTTCGCGGTCCTCGTCGGCGCCGCGCTGTGTTTCCGCAAGCGGCGAGCGATTCACAGTCGCCTGATGCTCGTTGCGACGATCGCGATTCTACCGCCCGCGATCGCGCGCCTGCCGACCGATTTCTTCGCCGGGCCCGTCGAGGTATTCGGCGCCACGGACCTCTTTCTCATCGTCGTGATCGCGTGGGATACGATTGCGCAGCGCAGGCTGCATCCCGCGTACGTGTGGGGCGGGCTGTTGCTCATCGTCTCGCATCCGCTGCGCATCGCATTGGCCGGCACCGATACATGGCTTGCGGTCGCGCGCTGGCTCGTGGCGTAAGCTAGCTCGGTGCATCGCGCGGTCGCCGCCGTCGTTTCGCTGTTGCTCGTCGGCGCGACATTGTGGCCGCTGCTGCGCAGCCCGTACGACGATAGCTTTCCGCTCTCGACGTATCCGATGTTCGCGTCGCGCCGCGAGACGCTGCAGACGTACTCCTACGCACTCGGCCAGACCGCGACCGGCGGCCGCCGCATGCTCAAGCCCGCGGTCGTCGGCACGAACGAAGTCTTGCAAGCGCTGCGCGTGATCGAGCGCGCCGTCGCCGGTCGCAAGGGCGAGCTCGCGCAGCTGTGCGATTCGATCGCGGCGCGCGTCGCCAGCGACCACGATTTCGCCGATGTCGTGACGATTCGCATCGTCACCGGCACTCACGATGCGGTTGAATATCTCGCGCGCGGTCGCATCGGCACCGAATCCGAGCGCGCGCGCTGTGCGGTGCGTAGATGAGGTGGTGGTTCGCACCCGGACCCGCCGAACGCCTCGCGGCGCTGCGCGTCTTGATCGGCGGCTACGCGCTCGTCTACGTGATCGCGCGCATCCCCGAATTCGTCGGCGTCGCGCGCTACGGAGCAGCCGATTTCCGTCCGCTCGGTATCGTGCGCATGCTTGATCACCCGCTGTCGCCGAGCGCCGCGCTCGTCATCGCGATCGTCACGTGCGTGTTGCTCGCGGGGTTTGTCGCCGGCGTCGCGTACCGCATCGTCGCGCCGCTCGCCGCACTCGCGCTGCTCTGGACGATCACGTATCGCAACTGTTGGGGGCAGCCGTTTCACACCGAGAACCTGCTCGTGCTTCACATCATCGCGCTCGCGTGCGCGCCCGCCGCCGATGCGCTCGCATTCGGCAAGCGCCGCGCGCCTGCCGCGGCGGGGTACGGCTGGCCGATCAAGTTGCTCGCTGCGCTCACGGCAGCGACGTACGTCATCGCCGGCGTCGCGAAGCTGCGCATCGCCGGGTTTGCCTGGATCGATGGCGAGCTGCTGCGCAACCAGATCGCGGCCGATAACCTGCGCAAGGCGTTGGCCGGCGACTGGATCGCGCCGCTTGCAACACTGTTTCTCGATCACCCATCGCCACTCATCGTGTTCTGCGTGCTGACGCTCGTGATCGAGCTCGGCGCGCCGCTCGCGCTCCTTCATAAGAAGGTCGGCTACGCCTGGGCCGCCGGCGCCTGGGGGTTCCATGTGGGTGTCGTTCTGATGATGAACATCTGGTTCCCCTATCCACTGTTTGGCTTCGCATTCCTGCCACTCGTGCCCGCAGAACGCGTGATCGATTTCGCACGGCGCAGCGTTTCGGGCTTGCGCTCGAAACTACGGTTGTAGTAATCCTACGAAGGACGTCGTAACATGGCTCGCTGCCCCGACATGACTCCCGCCGAGCTTCGCGTCATGAAGGCGCTGTGGCATCTCGGCAAGGGGTCGGTCGCGGAGGTCCGCGCCGAGCTCCACGAGCGCGGCAACGAGCTCGCGTACACGACGGTGATGACGCTCCTTGGTCGCCTCGCCGCGAAGAACGCGGTGCTCGTCGATAAAGCGCGCGAGCCCTTCCTTTATAAGCCGGCGTTTCGGCGCGAATCGGTGCTGCGCGAGCGGCTGCGCGAGTTCGTGCGCGACGTGTTCGACGGCCAGGCCGATTCCCTCGTGCTCCGCCTCGTCGAAGACGAGAGCCTCACGCGCGCCGAGCTGCGCGAGATCGAGCGCAAGATTGCCGAAGCGGAGAAGCGAAAGGACGGCGGCAAATGACGACGCTCGTCGCGATCGGCGGCCTCGCCAAGACCTGGCTCGCGTTGCTCGCGATGATGGCGGCGCAAGGCACGCTGCTCGCGATCGCGGCACTGTTCATCACGCGCGCCGGTCGCTTACGCCCGAGCTGGCAGGCCGCGATCTGGCTCGTCGTCGCGATCAAGCTCGCGCTGCCGTGGAGCCCCGCGCTGCCGTGGTCGCTCTCGGATCTACTCGCAGGCGTTTGGGATGGCGGCGATGCTGCCGCGACGGTCGTTGCCGCGAAGGGCGCGCTCATCAAAGCGCCGCCGCAGGCGTGGCCCGCCGTCGGCTGGCTCGCGCTCGTGTTCATTTGGTTTGTCGGCGCTGCACTCGTGTTCGTGCGCGCGCTCGTCGCGCAACGCCGCACGCTCGTCGCCGCGCGCTCTGGTGACGCGCCGCCCGCGGAAGCACGCGCGCTACTCGCCACACTCGCGCCACGCGCGCGCGTGCGCCTCGTGATCGGCGATGACTCGATCGGCCCGCACGTCGTCGGGCTGTTCCGACCGATCATCGTCGTGCCGCCCGCGCTCGTCGGCGATTCATCCTTGTTGCGCGCGGCACTGCTGCACGAGCTCGCCCACGTGCGTCGGCGCGATGCGCTCGGCCGCTTCGTCCAAACCGTCGCCGGCGCGCTGATGTGGTGGTGGCCCGTCGCGCGGATCGTCCAGCGTCGCCTCGACCTCGCGCGCGAAGCTGCATGCGATGCCTGGGCACTCGAAGCCGGCGAGGTGCCGCGCCCGGCCTACGCGCGGCTGCTCGTGCGCATGGCCGCGCTTCGCGCCGCCGCAGCGCCCGGGCTCGCGACACATCACGCGCTCGACAAGCGCGTCGCCGCCGTGCTCGGCCCGCCCGCACGCACGCGCATGGGCATCGCCTATCGCGTCGTGCTCGCGGCGTGGGGCCTACTCGCGCTCGGCGGCGCACGCAGCGCGAGCGCGCGCGGCCACGTCGAGGTTTGCCACTACACGACCGAGATGGCCGAGGCGCTGTTCCACGCGTACCCCGAGGCCGATGTCGACGGCGACGGTCGCCTATCGCGCGATGAAGCGTGCGATCTGTTGCGCAACGACGCACAGCTCGTGCAGAAGACCGAGCCCGAGCTGTCGACGCTCGTCGAGCCGTTGTGTTGCAATTCGAAAGAGGCGGAGGTTTACTCCAGTCCGGAGACCGCCAGCTGTCAGAAAGTTGAAGGAGCCCCCCGATGAAATCCCTAGTTCTCCTGCTTGCGGCGCTGTCTGTCGGCGCTTGCCAGAACGACACCAAGAACCTCAACGACAAGATCGACAAGCTCGAGAAGCTGATCATCGCGAACTGCGGGCAGGGCGGCGGCAGGGGCGCCGGCAATCAGCGCCCGCAGCGTCCGGAACCGGATCGCGCGAAGACGTACGCGGTCCCGATCGAAGGTGATCCAGTCATCGGCCGCGCGGATGCCAAGGTCACATTGGTCGAAGCCTTCGACTATGCTTGACCCTACTGCGAACGCGTCCGTGCGACGCTACAAGATCTCGAGAAGAAGTACGGCAATGATTTGCGAGTCGTGAAGAAGCACCTGGTCGTGCACCCGCAAACCGCGATGAGCGGTGCGCTTGGGTTCTGCGCGGCCGCCAGGCAAGGCAAAGCGGCCCAGTTCGACGACCTCGTCTGGGAGAAGAGCTTCAAGGCGCGTCAGTTCGATCCCGATAAGTGCTGGGAGGCCGATGCAGGCTGCCCGCTGCTGACATCGTTTGCGCAGCAGCTCCAGCTCGACGTCAACAAGTTCAAGGCCGACATGAAGGCCTGCACGCAGGTCGTGCAGAACGACATGCGCGACGTCCAGCGCCTCGGCGTTGGCGCGACGCCATCGTTCTTCATCAACGGTCGCTTCATGTCGGGCGCGATGCCGATCGACAACTTCACGCAGCTCATCGACGAGGAGCTGAAGAAGGCGAACGAGCGCATCCAGCAGGGCACACCGCAGGCGCAGTACTACCAGCAGTGGGTGCTCGATAAGGGCCTCAAGACGCTCGAGGCGCCGAAGCAGTAATCACGGCGCGAGTACGTGGACGACGCCGGCGTCGATATCTCGAAACTTTTCGACGCTGGCCTTCCGATAGACCGCTGACAGACACCGACCGTACGCCGACCGCATGTCGAGGTAATGCGGCTCGACGGTCGACACCTTGCCGGTCGCGCCCTGGAACGTGACCATGACGGTCACGGTTTCACCGGGGCGGCTGCCGGCGAGATTTCTCCGCGCGCAGTCGCGCGCCTCGTCGTCGAGTGCGGCGAGCGCCTTGTTCGCGGCATCGTGGTCGAGCTTCTCGGCCGCGCCGGCGAGAGGATCGGGCGCGTCGTCATTGCGCAGACCGAAATAGATGTAGTTGCCGCCGTACGCCGGTGCGCGCACGGCGCTGCCCGCACGCGCGATGCAGCGACCAAGCGGCGTGCTCGCAAAACCCGGCACCGGTTTGTAGTCGAGGACGCTCGTGCCGGTGAGGCCCAGCGTCGGAACGTTGGCGCCGTGGCGCTCGTTGCCCAGGCGCGTGATCAAGTAATGCGCGCGGTGCTCCTTCATACACGCCATCACCTGCGGGCGAAGAATCTGCTCCGCTTGGTCCTTGCTCACGATCGGACCCGTCGGGACGCGAGCGACCTCCTTCGGGCGCTTCTCGCGCACGGCGTTCACGACTTGCGGCGCTGCTGCGGCGTCTTCGATCGCCGCGTCTTGCGGCACCGTCGCGTCGGTTTGCTCGCCGATCACGTCGCGCGGTCTCTCGATCGGCGCGACGACCTTCTGCGATCGCGGAACCGCGATCAAATATGCAACCGCTCCGACGCTGACCGCACCTGCGATCGCGATGCCGAGGCCACGCGCTCGTGCAGGCGACTGTGCGGCGCGTCGTCGCTGCGTCGAGCCAACGCGCGTCGTCGTGTGGCAATAGCCGCACGTGACCATCGTCGCGCCTGACTCTGCCGTCAGTGGCGCGCCACAATGGCTGCACTTCAGCGTCACGCGATCATGGTACACGGATCCGATCGATCGTCGCTTCGGCCGAATAGCGCGTGCGCGCAGGGCGTTTACGGATCATGGCCGAGTCCCCGATCACGCCGGAAGTCCAACCCGCACTGCGACGCCGACTGCTGCGGCACCGCACGCTCATCAAGCTCGGTGGCATCTTCATCCTAGCGCTTGCGCTGCTGATCCCACTCGCGCTGATAACACCCGTCGTAGAGGATCGGGCGTCACTTCGCGATGGAGCGATTGCCGACATCGAGCGCGACTGGGGCCGCGCACAAACGATCATCGGTCCCGTGCTTGTCGTGCCGCTTGAGGGCGGCGGCAGCGCGTACGCTCTTCCCGCGGATCTCAAATCGACCGCGATGCTCGCGCCCGAAGAGCGCAGGCGCGGCATCTACACGGCAGTTGTTTACAGCGCCGACATCCGCATCTCAGGCACGTTTCGGCGCCCGCTGCCCGCGGAGCTCGGCGTACCCGCAGCGCAGATTCACTGGGATCAGGCGTACCTTGCCGTTGCCATCTCGGATCTGCGTGGCACCGGCACGCAGGTGATGCTGCGCTGGGGCGCGTCGGAACAAGCGATGCTGCCCGGCTCGCTGCTCAAGCGGTGGCCTTCGGGGTTGCATGCGCCGGTCGCGATCGCTTCGGACTCGATCCGGTTCTCGCTCGCGGTGCAGGTCCACGGCAGCGAGGGCGTGCGGTTCGCGCCACTCGGCGTGCACAATGATGTCTCGACTCGCTCGACGTGGCAGAGCCCGCGCTTCACGGGCGCGTTCTTACCAGGCACGCGGGAGATCACGGACGACGGCTTCGCTGCGACGTGGAACATTTCCTACTACGGTCGCGACTTCGGCCAATTTGGCCAAGGTGACCTACCGGTAGCCGTCGATGACTCGCTGTTCGGCGTCGACCTCTTGCCAGGCATCGACAGCTACCGCTGCGTCGATCGCGCGGTGCGCTATGGCGTGCTCTTCATCGTGCTCGCCTTCATGAGCTTCTTCCTCTTCGAGGTGATCGCAAAGGTGCGCATCCACCCATTTCAATACGGCATGGTCGGCCTCGCGCTCGGCGTGTTCTTCCTCATTCTCCTCGCGCTTTCGGAGCTCGTGCCGTTTGTGTTTGCGTACGGAGGCGCCGCCGCCGCGACGATCGGTCTGATCGCCACGTACATGGTGCCCGTATTGAAGACCGGCAAGCGCACCGCCGTCGCTGCCGCACTGTTCGCTGCGAGCTTTGCCGTGCTCTACGTGGTCCTTCAGGCCGAGGATTACGCGCTACTCGCCGGCAGTCTTGTTGTGTTCGTAGCGCTCGCGGTCGCAATGCGGCTCACGCGCAAGCTCGACTGGTACGCTGACGATACGGTGCGGACCGAGACTGCTGGTGACGGCCAGGTGAGTGACTAAACATCAGCCAGTGCGTGCTGTGATGTACGTCCAGCTTGCGCGGAACTCGTGCTTGCCGCCGAACAGCCGATCGACCGCTTGTTTCATCAATGCGAGCCGGTCGCGCACAGCCTCGGCACTCGGCGCCGCGCCATCAAGCTTCTCGACACCGCCAACCCATGGAAGCACGCCTTCATGATACGCGGCCAGAAACTCGTACCAGTCGAGCACGCGTCCAACGATCGGTCGCGCGACGACGCGCTCGATCGTGAGCCCAGCGCCCTGGAACACGCCGAGGTAATACTCGAGGGGACGCACCGGCAGAAAGTACTTGTCGCGCAGCGCCGCGTAGGCGGACATGCGCTGCCCGTCGGCGAGCGTCGCGCGATAGGCGGTCCACATCGGATCCGCGCGTACGAGCTCAATCGCGATGTCGTGGATCGCACCGACAGTCTCATCGATGATCCACGTTCCGGGCTCGGCATCGGGGTTTCGAATATTGCCCGACTGCACGAACACCGGTGCGCCCGCGCGCAGGCAGCGCACCCACGACGCCACGGTATCAGGCAGGTCGTAATAGAGGTGCACCGCGTTCGTCGACACGAGCCCGTCGAGCCCGCGAAGCGGCGGCCCGAGCACCTCGTCGAGGAGCTGCAGCCGCTTGCGGTCCTTGAGGAAACTGATCAAGCGAAAGGCAACGCGCTCGTTGCCGCGCAGCTTCTCGAGCGCGAGTCGGAGGAACTTGGGCGACGAATCGGCGATCAAGACGCCGATGCGCAACTCGGGCCAGCGCCGGAACAGCCAGTCCACGAGGATACCCGTGCCGCCAGAGTAGTCGATGATGCGGTCGCCATCGCGCAACCGCTCGTGCAGCTCCTCGAGCGTCGGCTCGAGGTTGCGGTACCAGCCGTGATTCTCGAGCGAGTCGTACTTGCGCGCGAGCGTATCGACCGAGAGCGATGTCCATTCAGCCGTGGGGATGCGCGGCTCATCGGCGGGCCACATAATCCCAGCGTACGTCATCAGGCTCCGCGGCGACATCGTTCACATGTTCTTACGCGCGCCCGGCAATCCTGGTACACGGTTCGGCGATGGACGCTCCGTACCGCTCCGCCGTCACGCCCGACGGCCCGCGTCTACTCGCGGGCTACCGGCTGATCGCGAAGCTCGCAGCGGGGCGGCTCGGTCCCGTCTGGCTCGCCGAGAATTCCGATTCCGGCGAGCACCTCTGCATCAAGCAGCTCGATACGACGACGCCCGCAATGATCGCCGAGCTGCGGCGCGCCGCGGCGCTGTCGCACCGCAATGCGTGTGCGCTCTCCGAGGTGTTGATCGTCGATGGCAAGCACTACCTCGTCATGGGCTACGTCCAAGGAGGTCTGCTCTCCGAGCTTGGATCGGAGAAGCGCCTCGTCGCAGGCATCGCGATGCAGGTGCACAACGTCTTCGCGGCGGCGCATAAAGTCGGCCTCGTTCACGGTGCCCTGACGCCGAATGATGTGCTCGTGTCGATGGAGGGCCGCGCCGTCGTGCTCGGGTTTGGGACGGCGCGGTTTCGCCGCGGCGCGACGTCGTCGGTGAAAGCCGATCGCGTTGCACTTGCGCGGCTATTTGGCGATTCCACCGACGTCACGCCGTTAACCGAACAAGTGATCGGTCTGCGGGTTGCGCTCGCGTGCGCACAGAAGATTCGCCACGAGCGAGCGCTGCTCTCGGCCCGCACGTAAGTCTGCTACGGTCTCGTGGTGGCGCGGCCAAGCCTGATCCCCGAGCGCAACTGGGTCAACATCCAGTGGCTCGCGCGTCTGCGCTGGGCGGAAGTCGCGGGGCAGGCGGTCACCGTCGTCGTCGGCTATTTCTTGCTCGGCGGCACGCTACCGATCGCAGCGCTGCTCACCGTGATCGGCGTCGGGCTCGTCTCGAACCTCGGCATCGAGATGTACTTCTTCGGCGATCGCAAGCGCGGCAGCGCGACGCCGCGGCCCGTCTACGAGTGGCAGCTCGCGATGATCATGATGATCGACATCGCGATCCTGACGGGGCTGCTCTACCTCTCGGGCGGGCCGAACAATCCGTTCAGCTTCCTTTATCTCGTGCAAATCGCGCTCGCGACGGTGCTCGTGCGCGCGCGCTGGACATGGATGCTCGTCGGCCTCTCGTTCGTCGGCTTTGGCATCTTGCTCGTGGCGCACGAGCCGCTCGTGATCCCCGAGGACAGCCACGCGTACGGCGCATGGGTCGCGCTCGGCGTCGCGTCGGCGTTCGTCGTGCACTTCCTGTTGCGCATCAACAGCTCGCTTGCCGAGCGCGAGCGCGAGCTCACCGAAGCGCGCGGTCTCGCGGCTCGGCAGGAGCGCCTCGCATCGCTCGCGACGATGGCCGCGGGCGCCGCGCACGAGCTGTCGACGCCGCTCGGCACCGTCGCGCTCGCCGCGAAAGAGCTCGAACGCGCGCTGCTCAAGGACAACGCAGGCGAGCTCGCCGCCGATGCGCGCTTGATCCGCGAGCAAGTCGGGCGCTGCCGCTCGATCCTCGAGCAAATGGCGCAGGGCGCCGGCACCGTCGGCGAGAGCGTCACCGCGTGCACGGTCGGCGAGCTCATCGACGAGACGCTCGTCGGGATCCGCGAGTCGCCGCGCGTCGTGCGCGAAATCGCCGACGTCATCGCGCGCGAGCCGCTGCGCTTGCCGCCGCGCGCCGTCAGTCAGGCGCTGCGTTCGCTCGTCACGAACGCGCAGGATGCATCGCCCGCGTCGGCCGCCGTGCTCATCACCGCGCGCATCGCCGACAACATCTTGTCGGTCACGATCACCGATCGCGGCGCCGGCATCCCCTCCGACGTGATGGCCCGCATCGGTGAACCGTTCTTCACGACGAAGGCGCCGGGCCGCGGCATGGGGCTCGGGCTATTTCTGGCGCGCGCCGTCATCGAAGGCGTCGGCGGAAGTCTGCAGATCGATTCAGCCGATGGGGGAGGGACTGAGGTGTTGGTTCAACTACCGACCGATGTCGGGGCGCGGTCATCTGTCGCAGGTCGCGAAGCCGTGCGATCGTCCGAATCGACTCGAGCCGCGGTGGTATCCAAGCCAGCATGACCCAGGGCGATCACAAGCCGTCGATTCTGATCGTCGATGACGACGAGGTCTATCGCACGCGCCTCGCGCGCGCGTTCGTCGATCGCGGCTACGACACGCGCACCGCGCAGGACTACGACACCGCGGTCGCCGCCGCGAGCTCCGACTCGCCGGAGTTCGCCGTCGTCGATCTCAAGATGCCCGGCAAGAGCGGCCTCGAGCTCGTCAAAGCATTGCGCGAGATCGATCCCGCGACGAAGACCGTCGTGCTCACCGGCTACGGCAGCATCGCGACCGCGATCGACGCCGTGCGTCTGGGCGCGACCTATTATCTCTCCAAGCCGGCCGATGCCGACGACATCGTCGCCGCGTTCGCGCGCGGCGAAGCGCCGCCGCTCGAGCCGCCTGCGGACCACGATTACAAGGCGCCGTCGCTCGCGCGCGCCGAGTGGGAGCACATCAATCGCGTGCTCTCCGATGCCGGTGGCAACATCTCGGAGGCGGCCCGCCGCCTCGGCATCCATCGCCGCAGCCTGCAGCGCAAGCTGCAGAAGTACCCGCCCAACAAGTAGTTACCAGACTGGCGATCGCGCGTCCGCCGTGGTGAGATCGACCGGATGTCGTCGGAAGTATCTGCGAGCGCGCCGGTGCGCGCTCCAGCGGCATGGCCGATCGCAGCGCACGTGCTCGGCGCCGCGGCACTCGGTGCACTCGATACAGCACGCCTCGGCTCGCTCAAGCTCGCGCTTGCTGTCGTGCCGCTGTTCGCCGCGACCGGCCTGTTGATCGGGCTCGTCGTCGCAGGCATCGAGCGCCTCGTCAGCACGCGCCAATGGTGGGTCGCCGCGTTCGCGCTGACGGCCCCCGCGCTCGTCGTCTTCGTACCGCTCTCGCGCTCGCTGTTTCAGGGCGCCTATGCACAGACGCTGCCCGGCGCGAGCGCGGCACCGTACCTCTTGCCGCTCGCGTTGTGGATCGGCGCGGCGGGCGCGACGGCACTCGGGCGACGGCTCTTGCGCGCGGGCGATCTGATCATGCGCGCGATCGTCGTGCTCGCAGTTGCCGGCGCGCTCGGCGCGATCATCTGGGTCGAGCGCAACGTGCTGCGTTCCGGATATCCGACGATCCACATGGCCGCAACCATCGCGCTGATCGTGCTCATCGGGATCGGCGTCAGGATCACGTATCGCGGCGGCATGCCGGCACTCGTGACGGCGGTATTCGCCGCGATCACGCTCGGCACCGCAATCCCGTCGACGCTCGTCGGATTGCGCTCGTCCGCGGATCGCCAGGCGCTTACAGCGCGCGGCAGCCACGCGCGCGACCTCGTCGGCGTTTGGCGGCGTGTGCTCGATTTCGATCGCGATGGCTCGTCGCGCGTGCTCGGCGGCGGCGACTGTGACGACCGCGATAGCAAGCGCCATCCCGGTGCGATCGATACGCCGGGCGACGGCATCGATCAGGATTGCGATGGGCTCGACGCGAGCAACGTCGCCGTCGCGCCGCCGCCGGCCGCGCCGACGAAGGCGGCACTCGACAGCTGGCGCGCACAACCCGAGGTCGCGGAGCTGCTCGCGAAGACCCGCGATATGAACGTCCTGCTCATCACGGTCGATGCGTTGCGCGCCGATCTGCTCGCGCCCGACGCGCAGGACCGCGCCGACTTTCCGACGATCACGAAGCTGCTCGACGAATCGGTGTGGTTCACGCGCGCGTTCGCGCCGGCGTCGGGAACTGACGTCTCGCTCACGACGCTGCTCACCGGCCGCTTCGATCCATTTCAACCCGTCGACACGACGTTGCCCGAAGCGATTCGCACGAGCGGGCGTCGCACGTATGCCGCACTGCCTGCCGAGGTGTTGCGCTACGCCGGCGAGACGCTGCTCGGTCGCGGCCTCGACAAGCTGATGACCGTGTACACCGATTGGGATCAAAAGAACGTCGGCGATCACGTGAGCGCGCCGGCGACGACAAGCGAAGGCCTCAAGGCGCTGCACGACGCCGGCGACAAGCCGACGTTCATCTGGCTGCACTACTTCGACGTCCACGAGCATCATCAGATCGCGGTGCCGAAGCGGTTGCGCGAGGCAGTTCACGACGGCGGCTCGAAGAAGGTGCACGACTATCGCGCGCTGTTACGCGCGATCGACGACGAGGTCGCGCGCGTGATCGCAGAGCTCGATGCGCGCCAGCTGACGTCCAAGACGATCATCATCTTCGCGAGCGATCACGGCGAATCACTCGGCGAAGATCCTCGCCTGCTCGAGACGCACGGCAAGGTGACGTACGCGCCTCTCGTGCGGATTCCGATCGCATTTCGAATTCCCGGCGTGAAACCAGGCAAGCGCACCGAGCTCGTGACGCTCGTCGATATCGCGCCGACGCTATTCACGCTGCTCGGCATCACGCCGACCGATATGCCGCTCGATGGCATCGATCTCGTGCCGACGCTGCTCGATGCCCCGGCGGCACTGCGGCCGAGCGCATCGCGGCCGCACGCGATCCACGAGGAGGAGCAGTGGTCGATCGTCGAGTGGCCGTATCAATTGATCGTGCGTCCCGCCGATAACATCGTCGAGCTCTACGATGTCGAGCGCGATCCAACGCAGCATCAGGATCTGAGCGCGACGCAGCCCGATGTCGTCGCGCGCCTCAAGTCGCGCTTTGCGTCGTTTCCGCAGGTCGTCGTCGACCGAACAGTGAATGGACGGTCCGAGCGAGAACGCCTAGCGCGACAGCGGCCGAGCCATGCGCCGTGATCAAGTACAGCGCCGACGTGTACGCGGTGTAACGCGCGACGATCGGCGCGACCTCGCCGCCGAATAAGCCAGGCCACGCGTTGCACGCGGTCATCGTCCCGGCGAGCATCGCGAACGGCAGCGCGAGCTGCGACACGAGCACGCGCGGCAGCGTCGTCACGCGCATGCCGAACCATATCGTGACCGCGGCGATCGGCAGCGCGGCGAGCCACGCGAGGTACATCGTCTTGCCCTCGCCGGCGTAGACCATGCGCATCGACATCGTCGGCTGGCCGCGCACGATCACGAGCAGCACGCACGCGAGCACGAACCACGCGGGCGATAGCCACCAGCGCTTGAACCCCCACATCGATGCCGCGACGCCGAGCGCGAGGATGAAGAGCGCGATGGCGCCACTGCCGAGCGGCTGTGCGGGGACCGCGTCGTCGCCCTCGAGTGGTGCTGCCATCGCCGCGTAGAGCGGCCGACCGCGCGATCGCGAATCGAGCGTGACGTTGAGCGAATCGGCAAGCGCGCGCGACATGTCGACGAGGTGAATCGGCCCGCTGCCTTTATGTGGCGTGACATCGGGCCCGACGATGCAGTGCTGGACCTGACGCAGCTCGCGCTCTTCACCGCCGTGGCCGCCTTCGGCGCGGTGGCCGTGATCGGTCAGCAGAAACCATCGCGCATCGGGCGCGGCGGCATAGAGCTCGGCGAGGATCGCGTCGGATTCGCTCGCGGCCTTGCGATACGCATCGGACTCGCGGCCGGTGCGATGGCCCCATGTATCGACGCGCAGCACGTGGACGAACGCGAGCCGCGCATTGCTGGCGATCGCTTCGTGCGCCTTCGCCTGCCACGCCGTCTTCCACGCCTCGGCGTCGGCGTCTTTCGCCGGGTGCTGCGCGTCGACCGCCGCCGGCTGCACGTCGGCAAAGCCGATCGAGCGCACGATGTAACCGTGATTTTCCGCGACCGCGCGGCTGCCCGGCACCTGCGCCGGAATGCTCGTCGCGAGCGGCGGCACGAGCGGGCGATCCGAGCGATACACGATGCCGGTCTGCTGCTGCGTCAGGCCCGTCCACAATGAGACCTGTACCGGCAGCGACACCGTCGGAAACCCGATGTCGACACGCATGTCGATGCCGCGGTGGCACAGCGAGGTCCACGTCGTGAGCGTCGCCGCGGTGCTCGCCGACAGCCCATCGATCAAGATGACGCGCACGCGCGGCCACGGCTGGAGGCCGAGGCCAAATGCGTGCGGCAGCGGCTTGGTGTCGCGCGGCTCGGCGTCCCACGTGATGACATCGCGGATGAAGTGCCGCCGCAATCCCGGCGCGACGTAGGCGTATGCGAGCAGCGCGACGACGGCGGCGGCGGCGGCGATCCGCGTGCGCATCCGCGCATTATAGGGCGATCAATCGATCGGCGCGTCTATTGCGGCATCGGGCAGCACCGGCATGTCGCCGAGCGGGTGCTGCCACGGCTCGTCGGCCAACAATTCCACGGGTAACAGGCGCAGGACCGATGGAAGCACGATGCCGTCGGTGATGAGCGGCATGTGATAGTACTGCGCGCGCACGTAGACGATGCGTGCCGTCTTCGCCTCGGCGGGCCACGTGTCGTACGTCGGTGGCACGCGATCGACGACGAACGTCTCGGGCATGTCGCGCAGGAACTGCTCGTTCCACGGCAGCGTGTCTTCGCCGATCGTGATCAGATGATGGCGCGGCGACGCGCGCAGCCATGCCTCCATCACCTCTTCGTTTGCGTACATCGCATCGATCATCACGACGTGATCGACGAGCGGCTCGTCGAGCCACGCGTTGATCGTGCGAAACGCGCCGCTGTGACCGACCGCGGCCGTCAGCGCCATTCCGCGCGGCACACCTGTTTGCTCTTCGACGAGCCGCAACAGCTCGCTCAGGTTTGGATAGTTGACGGGCGCGAGCCGCTGATAGGGCGCTTCGGGAACGATGAACATCGCGTTGACCGCCGACATCGCGAATTGCTCGGCGAGGCGATGACCGACATACGCGGTATCGGCGTTATCGAAGTACCCATGGATGTAGATAATGGTCGCGCCTGTGTCGGCGTGATAGCTCGGCGGAATCCAGACGTGGATCGCGCCGTGCGGGCCATCGATGCGAACGTGGCGCCCTGCTTTCGCCGCGAGCGTGAGCGGATGTGCATCGGGCGCGGCGGACTTGGCATCGTCGGCGAGCGCGCCGCCGAGCCACCAGATGCTCGCCGCGGCGACGACCACGCACGCAGCGGAAATAGCGGCGCGCCTGCCGGTCACATCCAGATCATACCAGTGAAAACACAAACGGCGCCCGAAGGCGCCGCTTGCGAGCGATCAGAGGTATCGCCTACTCGGTCTTCGGCTGCTCGCCGCCGGCCGCCGGCTCTTTCTTCTCCGCGGCCTTCTTCTCCTTGGCTGGAGCCTTCGTCGCATCCTTGCCCGCGGGCGCCTTCGCGTCCTTACCGGCAGGAGCTGCGCCGCTGCCAGCCGGCGCGCCCGGAGCCGCACCAGCTGCCGGGATCAGGCCCGCTTGCTGTGCGAACTGCATGCTGTCCGTGAAGCGCCAGGTCTGCTTGACCTTGCCATCCTTGAACAGCACGACCTCGGCGAAGTCGAGCGTGACGTGCTTGCCCGTCTTCTTCATCTTGCCCATGTCTTTGTCGTTCGTGCCGTCGAACTTGCCGATCGAGACGACGTAGTCACCAGCGGCGACCGCGTTGACGTCCGTGAGCTTGCCGTCGGAGAACGCGCCGAAGAACTGCTTCATACCGGCTTCGATCGCCTTCTTGCCCTTCACGTCCTTGTCCATCGCCTGATCGCTGTCGATCGCGTCATCGGCCCAGAGCGCCATCATGTCGGGCAGCTTCTTCGCGTTGATCGCGTCGATGCCTTTCTTGTACGCCTCGAGGTTGGCCTTCTCCTTCGCATCGTCGGCAGCGACGACTACGATCGGCGCACCCTCGAGACCCTTATCCATCGCTGCGCGCTTCGGCGACGAGCCCTTCGGCGCGAGACCGAGCTGGGCCATCATCGTGCCGTGATCGGCAAAGCCCCATTCTTCGGTCACCTTGTTCGCGTCGTTGACCGCGAGCTTGTGGAAGTACAGTGCGCCGACCTTCTTGTTGGTCGCCGGAATCTCCGGTTGGCCGGGCATCTTCATCGGGCCCGACTGCGTGCCCGTATGGAGGCCGACACCGTAGATGTTGCGGCCGTTCACGATGACGAGCTGCGGCTGGATCTTCATATCCGGGAACGCAGCCTTCATGTCCTTCATCATCGTCAGCATCTGATCGGCGCCCTGCGTATCGGGCATGCCAACCTCGTGACCGACGAACTTCTCGTCGATGCAGTCCTTCTTAAAGTCGTCGGCCTTGCCCTCATTGAGGTAGCCACCGCACTTCTTGTAGAGCTCTGCGAGCTCGGGACCCGTCATCGGCTTAGGCGGCGGAGGCGGAGGTGGCTCCGTCGGCTTCGCTACCGCGCTACCTGGATCGGTAGGCGTGGGCTGATTCGTTCCTTCTTCCTTCTTCTTCTTGCAACCCGCAAACGCGAACACACTGAACGCGACGACGAGCGACGTCGAGATCTTCATCATTCAATTCCTCCTCGCGTTCGAGCCTTACACCGCGGACCATCGCTCGCAACCACTCGTGCGTGTGATCTTCGCGTGTCTCGGATCCCGCGTGTTCGATCGTCGACAATCGTCGCGCGATGCTGACAATCGTGGTTACGGGCAGGTTGCAGATGCAACGGCGGCTCGAAGTTCGTCGAGCTTCGTGCGAAATGCGCTCGACGTGCTGTTACCGATCGTGACACTGACAATCTGCCAGCGCGCCGGGTTTTCGAGCTCGAGCACGAGCACGTCGGGCGGGCTGACCTGCACGCACGTGAACGCGTGACTCGATCCCGCAAGACACATCGGCTCGGCGCGGCTTGTATCGATCAACAATTGTCCCCAGCCCTGCGCCGCGCGCTCCGCCGCCTTTCCGCACAGCGTGGTGATCGCGAGCGTGTCTGTGTCGAGCACGACGATCGGTCCGCGGATCATCTTGAGCACGAGCTGCGGTCCATCGCTGCGCAGCTGCAGCGACAGGTCGTGTGCGATCGTGCCGGCCTCAGGACCCACCTCGTCGGTGCCGGGGACCAGGAGCGGGCCGTACGCGCGCGGCTTCGGTTTCGGCGTTGTCGTCGCCGGCGCTGGACTCGTCCAGCAACCCGCGAGCACGACGAACGCGAGCTTCATCCGGCGCCGCCGCGCAGGACCTTGAGCGAGCTACGCACACGTGCGCGTTCTGCTGGGGCGAGCGCGGCACGCAACAGCGGCGAGCCGGGACAGCGATCGAGACCGGCTTCGCATGCGGCAACCGCCGCATCGTGCAGGCCGAGTGCATCGAGGATCGAAACCTTCTCGTAGAACAGATCCTCGAGCAGCCAATGATCCGAATCGGAGAGCACGCGCAGCGCGGCTTCGATCGAGCGCAGCGCCTCGCGGTGGCGACCGAGATCACCGAGCACGGCGCCGCGCCAGTACAGTGCTTCGGCGCGATGCGGTGATCGCCGCAGCGCCATTTCGACCGCGGCGAGCGCCGCGACATCGTCGCCGGTCGCCGAAGCGACCTGGCACTTGAGCAGCCATGCATCGACGCTGTCGGGATGCAGCTGCAGCGCGTGGTTGACCGCGATGTTCGCTTCGCCGAGGACCGTGTCATCACCGGCGCCGAGCAGCTCGCGCACCTGATCGAGCAGGCGGTCTAGCTCCGACTCGTACGCCGTGGCCATTGAACCCACGATAACACGGGGATCCGGCCGTTCAAGAAGCGAACGGGTACGGGTTGGTGAAGGTGATCCTTCCCTAGGGAATCCAGCGCCCGGTGAGGCGACGGAGCTCATCTTCGGAGAGGCCGAGCGCGGTCGCGTAGCGCCACAACCGCCCACCTTCCTCCTCGGTGATGTGACCCTTCGCGAGCGCGATGTAGAGGCCATCCTCGACGAGCAGTCGCGCGACTTCGTCGGGTCGCACGGCGGTGCCGCGAAACGGCCCGCCCTGCAGCGAAGAGGCGAGGTCGTCGGGATGCAGCGATGGCTCGAGCAAGACATCGGCGACGTCGAGGTTGCAACGCGAGTCGAGGCGTTCGCGCAGACGCTCGCCTTCATCGGCGTCGATGTGACCGTCCGCACGAGCGATCGAAACGAGTGCGCGCGCGTACAACCGTTTCAAATCCTCGTCGAACGTCATCCCAAAAACGCGGCGAGCAGCGGTGAGCGACGCTTGCCGAGCAGGCCCTCGATCATCGTCTGGATCTGCGTGCGGATCTGATCGGCGAGTCGATTGACGAGCAACCGATCCTCGGCTGCCTCGGGCGGATACTCGAGCACGATCGGCTCTGCAAACTCGACGAACCACTTGCTCGGCAGCGGCAGAAGGCCAGCGGGACCGAACCATGGAAACGTCGGCGTGACCGGGATCCATGGGATGCCGATGTTCTTCGCGAACCACGTCACCTTGCCAAGCATCGGCGCGGCCTCTTCGGCGCCGACGACGGCGACCGGTATGATCGGCGCGCCGGTGCGCAGTGCGAGCTTGACGAAGCCGCCACGGCCGAAGCGCTGCAGGCGATAGCGATCCTTCCACAGCTTGCCCATGCCCTTTTCGCCTTCCGGGAATACGGCGACGAGCTCATCCTTGAGCAGCAAGCGCTCGGCGTTTTCAGGATCGGCACGGACGCCGCCGATGCGATTCATGATCGGCCCGAGGAACGGCAGGTGAAACACGGTGTCTTCGACGAGCGGCCGCACGTCGCGGCGCGCGGGATGATCGCGGCGCACCGCGTGCATCACCATCGCGCTGTCGTACGGCAGCGTGCCGGCGTGATTCGCGACGAGCAGCGCGCGCCCCTCGTCGGGAATGTTATCGACGCCGATCGCCTGGACGCGGAACCACTTCGTGTAGAGGAATTCGAACAGCCACTCCCAGCGCGCCGTCGCGCGCGGGTCGCGCCCGAAATCGTCGACGACATCGCTGCGACCCCACATTGCGAGCGAGCGCCAACGCCGCCAGACGGCTTCGAGCGGCAGCCGCTTGCGCAGATCGATCGGGAACACCGGCGTGCGTTGCTGCTCGACGCGACGCTCGAGCTCGCGCAGCTCGCCTTCGCCGAGATCGGAGTAGATCGGCCCCGACCGATCGCGATGATCGTGATACGCGAGAAAGCCGAGATCGCCATCGGGCCACGCACTCGCATCTGGCACGCGCGGATCGGAATCGCTGTACCACTCGTCATCGTCGTCTGGCTTGTCGCTCATGCTTGCGCCCTCGCGACGTCGGTCGCTCCGTCCTCGGGCGCGACGCCGAGGAAGTCCAGGATCGTGCGTTTGATCGAGAGCCGCGGCGAGAAGCCGAGCTCGCGCTTCGCTTTGTCGCCGTCGGCGACGCAGAGGTAGAGCAGAAAATCGAGGAACGATGGCGGCGAGCCGACGAGCTGCGTCGCCCACAACAGCTTCGTCACCTGGCGCGCGACGAGCTGTGGCATCGGCACCGGCACGCGGCCGAGCAGCGCGAGCACGGTCGTGTACGGCAAGACGCCTTTGCCGACGATGTTGAATGCGCCCGCCGCATCGGACTCGACCGCTTTCTGCAGCGCGAACGCGGCGTCTTGCTCGTGCACGAACTGCATCAGCGGATCGTGGCCCATCATCACGGGCGCGACGGGGCGGCGGAAAAACCGCGTGTACATGTTCGACACCGTCGGCCCGAGGATCGGCGCGAAGCGCAAGATGCAGACCTCGACGTCGGGGTGCTCTTTCGCGAAGCGTTGCACCTGCCGCTCGGCGCGGACCTTATCGTTCACGAAGCGCGAATCGCGATGGCCGCGCAGCTCGGAATCTTCGGTGAGGAAGTTTGGATTCTTTGGATGCGCGCCGTAGACGAGCGTCGTCGAGATCATGACGAGGCGACGCGGCTCGACGCCTGCGCAGGCGTTGAGCACGTGCATCGTGCCGACATCTTCGAGCTCGTGCGCCCATTCGGCCGCGTGCGTCGGATGCGAAAGAAACGCGCCGTGCACGAACGTATCGACTTGATGGCGCTCGAGCAGCGTCGCGAGCTCGCTGTCGACCGTCGGCTGTGTGAGGTCGAGCTTGATCAGCTCGATCTTGGCGCCGGTCACCGAAGGCGGGCGGATGTCGAGCGCGAGTACGCGCTCGTAGCGCGGATCTTCTTCGAGCCGGCGCAATAGCTCGCCGCCGAGATACGTGCACGCCCCGGTCACCGCGACGACGCGGCCTGGTCTGGGCGGGCTCGACATGCCCGGCCTTATAGCGCAGATCCGGGGGTGATCAGGGGGGCGTGATACCCAAGGGCGGTGGAGAGCCTGATCGCCGTCTTACCGTCAACCGTCATCGATCAGATCGCCGCGGGTGAGGTCATCGAGCGGCCGGCATCGGTGGTCAAGGAGCTGGTCGATAACGCGATCGACGCGGGAGCACGGACGATTTCGGTCGAGGCGCTCGGCGGCGGGCGCGGGCTGGTCAAGGTCGTCGACGACGGCCGGGGGATGAGCGCGCGCGACGCGGTCATGGCCTTCGAGCGCCACGCCACGTCGAAGTTACGGGCGCTCGACGATCTATGGGGGCTAACGACGATGGGCTTTCGCGGCGAGGCGCTGCCGGCGATCGCCAGTGTCTCCCGGCTGACGCTGACGACTCGCCAAGAGGGCGATCTCGCGGCGACGCGCGTCGAGATCGAAGGCGGTCGGCTGGTCTCTGTTAGTGAGGTCGGCGCGCCGGTCGGAACCACGATCGAGGTCGCCGACCTTCTCTACAACGTGCCGGCGCGGCTCAAGTTCATGAAGGGCGAGGCGACGGAGGCATCGCACATCACCGAGCTCGTCGCGCGCGTAGCGGTCGCGCATCCGCATCTTCACATGCGGCTCAAGCACAACGGTCGCGTCGCGCTCGATGCGCCACCCGATCGCGATGGCTTCGCGCGCGTGCAGGCGCTGCTCGGCGCGCGCGTCGCCGCGCGGATGGTGCCCGTGAGCGGCGAGGAAAACGGCGTGCGCGTCGTCGCGTATCTCGGCTCGCCGGAGCTCGCGCAAACCACCGCGCGCGGCGTGCAGCTCTTTGTCGGCAAGCGCGCGGTGCGCGATCGCGGTTTGCTCCACGCGATCGCGATGGGCTACGGCGAGCTCGTGCCGCGCGGCCGCTATCCGATGGCAGTCGTGATGATCGATGTGCCGGCCGGCACCGTCGATGTCAACGTGCATCCGCAAAAGCTCGAAGTCCGGTTTTCCGACGCGGGCGCGGTCTGCGCGGCGGTGCGCCACGTCGTGCAGGCGGGCGTCGAGCGCGCGCCATGGCGCGACGAGATCGGGCCCGTGATGATGACGGCGATCGCGAGCGTCGCGCCGCCGCGCCTGCCGCTCGATGCGCCGGCAACTCCGCTCGCACACACCTACGCCGCGCAGCTGCGCGAAGCACGGGGGACGCAAGCGCGGCTCGGCCTCGACGACGCACGCCAATGGGTGCACTCGATCAAGGAGCGCGTTCGCAGTGCACGCGCCGCCGAAGCGGAAGTCACAGCGCGCGCCGCGTATGCGCTCGCTGCGCCGCGCGAACAGCTCGCGGAGGGCTCGAAGCCCGTGGCCAATGCCCGGTTCTTCGCGGCGCTGCGCTACCTCGGCCAGCTCGATCTGACGTACCTCGTATGCGAAGGCGATGGCGAGCTCGTGCTGATCGATCAGCACATCGCGCACGAACGCATCGAGCTCGCGCGCCTCAAAGCGGGCCGCGATCACACCATCGCGACGCAGCGCATGCTGTTTCCGACGACGATCGACGTCAAGCCCGAGCTCCTCGACATCGCCGCGAAGATGACAGACGTCCTCGCGCGCGTCGGCTACGAAGCCGAGACGTTCGGCACGACAACGCTCGCCGTCAAAGCGGTGCCCGGCGGTATTCGCCACGGCGATCCGACACAGCTGCTCCGCAAGCTGCTCGCCGAGTGGGCCGATGAAGGCGCGCCGAGTGAAACCGAACGCCTCGAGCGCGTGCTCTCCGAAATCGCGTGTCACTCGGTCGTGCGCGCCGGCGATCGGCTCAGCGTCAGCGAAGCCGAAGCCTTGCTCTCCGCGATGGATGGCGCCGATTTCACGACGCACGGCCCGCACGGCAGGCCCGTGATGCTGCGCATGCCGCTCGGTGACATCGCGCGGCGATTCGGCCGCTAGCGCTTGTGAGCCAAGAACCAGTTCATCATCGTCACCGCGAAGCCCGCATTGAGTGATGGGATGTGGGTCGAGCCGTTCATCGTCCACAGCTCGACGTCACCGTCCGCGGGGCACCCCATCGTCACTTCTTGCTGCGTCTCGGCGCCGGAGATCGCATCGTCGAGATCGATCGTGTTCGTCACCGTTCGTTCCGTGCCGCAGCCGTTGTAGCCGGCCCACTTCATGACGCTCGGTCCCGCACCGGCGTACGGCACGGTCGTGTCAGCGGTGCCGTGCAGATGCGCGACCGCGACGTGCTGCGTTGGCGTGCACGTCGTCGATGCGGCATCGCCCGCGAGCGAGCCGATCGCGGCGATCACGTCGGCGCGATCGCATGCCATGCGATACGCCATGTAGCCGCCGTTCGAGTGACCGAGGACGAACACCGCGTCTTTGTCGACGGGCCACTCGGCGCTGATGTCATCGATGAGGCCGCCGATGTAGCCGACGTCGTCGGGATTGATGTTCTCGAAGTCGCAGCAGTAGGGATCGGCGTTCCAGAACAGACGGCCGGCGCTGTTCGGCGTGCCATCGGGTGCGACGACGAACGCCATGTCCTGCGTCACCAAGTCGCTCGTATGAAAGTACGCGCTTTGCACGAACCCGTTCGCGCCAAAGCCATGCAGCACGACGAGCAGCGGATACTGCTTGCCCTCCGTCAGGGTTGCAGGCGTCTGCAGGTCGACCGGGCGATCGCCGCCGAAGGTCTTCGTGCGCATGGGAGGCGCGTCGCCGCCGCACGCAGCGAGCAGCGCGATCAGGCCGAGGAGCCGCATGCCGGTCATCATACGCTCTCGCGGTACAATCGAAAGCGTGGCGCCGCGGCTCGTCGTGATCGTCGGACCAACCGGCGCGGGCAAGACCCGGCTTTCCCTCGAGCTGGCGACCCGCGTCGGCGGCGAGGTGATCTCGTGTGATTCGCAGCAGGTGTACCAGGGCATGGACATCGGCACCGGCAAGGTCTCGGCCGCCGAGCGCGCGCGCGTCGCGCATCATCTGATCGATGTCGTGCGGCCCGATGAAGAGATGACGGCCGCGCGCTTCATCGAGCTCGCCGATGCCGCGATCGCCGATGTCGCAGCGCGCGGCAAGCCCGCGATCGTGTGCGGCGGCACCGGGCTCTACGTGCGCGCGCTGCTGCTCGGCCTGTTCGAAGGGCCGCCGGCGTCGGCCAAGCTGCGCGAAGAGCTGTCCCAGCTCGGCGCGGCCGCGCTCTTCGCCGAGCTCGAACGCGTCGATCCGACATCGGCCGCGCGCATCGATCGCAACGACGCGAAGCGCCTCGTGCGCGCGCTCGAAGTCTATCGCCTCACCGGCGAGACGATGAGCGCGCACCAGGCGCGGCACGATCACCGCACGATGCCGCGGCGCTACGAGGCGCGCCTCATCGGGCTCGCGCCCGAGCGCGAGGCGCTGTATCGCGCGATCGACACGCGCGTCGACGAGATGATCGCGACCGGCCTCGAGCGCGAAGTCGATGCGCTCCGCGAGCAAGGCTACAAACCGCCACTGCGCTCGCAGCAGGCGATCGGCTACGCCGAGCTCCACGATGCGGCCGATGCGAAGGTCACGCGCGAGCGCGCGATCGAGCTGATCAAGCGCAACTCGCGACACTACGCGCGGCGCCAGCTGTCGTGGTATCGGCCCGATCCGACGATCGAGTGGTACGCGTCGATCGCAGACGTCGATCTCGCGGCCCTGGAACGCTATCTATGCGCGCGGTGATCCTGTGCAGCGCGTTCGCGGTCGGCGCCTGCGATCACGACTGCACCGTCGAGCACCTCGTCGACGAATACGTGGGCGATGCGACCGTCGTCGGTTGCGGCGATAGTCCACCGGAGGCGCTGCTCGTGCTCGGCCCGCAGATTCACGATTGCGTGCTCGCCGCGTACGCGTCTCGTCAGCCGTTCATCGCGCTATGGCGCACGACCGGCACGCAAGATGAAGAGCATCACGCGTTCGCGGCGATCGTTCGCGGTGGCGAGCTCGCAGTGACCGAATTCTGGCAAGAGGATCATCGCTACCGCGAGCCAGAACCGACGACGATGTGGCTATGCTCCGAGCTCGTCGATGATCCGATGGCGCATCTCGGCATTCGATGCGTAATCGCTCAAACGGAGACCTGCACGCCATGACGCCCGCCGACGTACTTCTGCACGTGTTCACGAGCAAGAACCCCGACACCGGGTCGGAGCCTCCGCCGCACATGGCGTGGGCGGTGTTCGCGAACGGCACCGCGTTCTATGCGCAGCCGAGCGAGGCGCTGCCGATCGACGCATCGTTCGATGCGATCGCCGACGCCGCCCACGCGGCGCTCGCCGAGCTCGGGCCGGTGCGCGTCGGCACGCCATCGGCGGATTTTAATTCGACGCGCCTCGATACGTGGTTTCCCGACGAGCCGGTGTGGTTCATCACGTACGACCATCCGGCGATCGTCACGATCCTCTCGAGCGATGGCACCGATCTCGCGGCCGGTATCGCGGGCCGATCGCGGCGCCAGCAGGACCACGATGAGCGCAAGATCGTGTTAGTTCGGCGCTTCAGCGGCGAGATTAAAGAAATTCACTGATTACTTCACCTTGTTGACCTTCCCTCAGCGGAGCGGTACCAAGCAGGGCTCGTAGTGGCGACCAACGACACCCCTCAGCTGACGGAACGCCAGATCCTCGAGTTCGAACGGCCGATCATTGATCTTGAGAAGAAGATCAGCGAGCTGCGTGGACTCTCGACGGAAACGGTCGACTTCTCGGCGGAGATTCGCAAGCTCGAGCAAAAGGCGCGCAAGCTGCAGAAGGAAGTCTTCGCGGACTTGTCGGCGCAACAGAAGGTGCAGCTCGCGCGTCATCCAGCGCGGCCGTACATGCTCGATTACGTCAACCTGCTGATGGATGATTTCGTCGAGCTGCACGGCGACCGCAGCTTCCGAGATGATCCGGCGATCGTCGGCGGGCTCGCGCAATTCGACGAGTGGGAAGTGCTCGTGCTCGGCCACCAAAAGGGCCGCAACACGAAAGAGAACATGCACCGCAACTTCGGGATGGCGCGGCCCGAGGGGTATCGCAAGGCGACGCGCCTCATGCGCCTCGCATCGCGATTCAAGCGGCCGATCATCTGCTTCATCGACACGCCGGGCGCGTATCCCGGGCTCGGCGCCGAGGAGCGCGGCCAGGCCGAAGCGATCGCGAAGGCGCTGCAGGTGATGGCGAGCCTCGAGTGCCCGATGCTGTCGGTCGTGATCGGCGAAGGCGGCAGCGGCGGCGCGCTCGCGCTCGGCGTCACCGATCGGATCTTGATGCTCGAGTATTCGATCTACTCGGTGATCTCGCCTGAGGGCTGCGCGTCGATCTTGTGGCGCAACCCGGCGAAGATCAGCGAGGCGGCGACGCAGCTCAAGCTCACCGCGCCGGATCTGCTGCAGCTCGGCGTGTGCGACGAGATCATTCCCGAGGCGCCCGGCGGCGCGCATCGCAACGCCGCGGTGACGGCCGCAAAGATGCGCATCGCGATGAAGCGCCACTTGAAGGAGCTCTCCGAGTTGCCGACGGATGAGATGATCGAGCAGCGCTATCAGAAGTTTCGCAAGATGGGCTCGTTCGTCGAGGCGGCTCCGTCGTAGCCATGTACTACGAGCTCGCGCTGATCTCCGTCCTGGTCGCGGGCGGATATTGGGGCTGGTACTTCGTGCGCCACGACGCGACGCGTCTGTACGGCGTGTTGCAGCTCGGCGCGGCGGCGCTGTCGGGGCTTGGCCTGATCGGTGCGAAGCTTGATAAGCCCGGGCTCGGCGTGCCCGGCGCGGTCGGCGTCGGCGCGGGCGTGTGTCTCTTGCTCATCGCGCCGCTCGCGCGCGCGACCGCGCGACGGTTCGCAGCGAACGAGCGCTTCGGCCTTGCGCAACGCATGCTCGACATCGCTGAAGTGCTCGCCCCGGGCTCCGGCGTCGGCGACGAGAAGGCACTGCTCGGCGCGATGCGCGAGATCCGCGACGGCAACATCGAGCAGGCGGTCGAGGCGCTGACCGCCGCGAAGGATCGCGCGCCTGCCGAAGCGCGGCTCGCGATCGATGAGCGCATCGCGATGCTCTACCTCGCCGCGTATCGCTGGGAAGATGCGATCGAACACGCCGAGACGCATCTGTTCGACGCGATTCCGCCGGCAGCCGAATCGACGCCGACGGTCGCGCTGCGCAGTGTGCTTGGCATCGCGCCGCCGGTGTGGGTCGAGTTGCTCGGCGCCTACGGGTACAAGGGCGATCTCGATCAGGCGGCGCGCATGCTCGCGCGGCTCGAAGATGCCTGCGCGGGCCGGCCGGATGCGAGCGTGTGGCTGCATCGCGGGCGCCTGATATTTCTCGCGCTCGCCGGGCGCGTTGATGCCGTGCAGGCACTCGTCGCGCGGCGCCGTTCGCGGCACATGAAGCCGGCGGCACGCACGTATTGGGTCGCGGTCGCGCACGAGCGGCACGGAGAAGTCGCGGCCGCCGAGGCAGCCTATACAAAAGCGCGCTCGCGTTCGCGCGGCCGGCCGCGCGTGCTCATCGATCAAGCGCTCGCGCGGCTCGCAAACGCAAAGCCCGTCGAGCTCGGTCCCGCGGCGACAGAGGTGATTGCGCGCGTCGAATCCGCGCCGCCGCCGCGCGTGACGGAGCGCTTGCGACCGCGCTCGCCGATCGCGCCGCGCATTCTGTTCGGCGCGATGATCGTCGTCAGCGCGATCCTCGCGTTCGGCGTCGGCTCGACGAGCGACATCGGCACGCTGCTGCGCGGCGGCGCACTCGTTCGCGGGCTCATCAGCGATGGCGAGTGGTGGCGGCTCGTCAGCTGCATCTTCGTGCACGTCGGCGTGATGCACCTCGCGGTCAACGTCATCGGGCTCTGGCTGCTCGGTCGGCTCACGGAGGATCTGTTCGGGCCATGGCGCACGCTCGCGATCTTCGCGATCGCCGGGCTCGCGGGCAGCGCGGCGAGCTATCTCCTAGGCACCGCCGGGGTCTCGGCCGGAGCGTCGGGCGCGTTGTTCGGTTTTGTCGGCGCCGTATTCGTCGAGCTCACGCTGCATCGACGTCGCTATCGCACCGCGTGGAATCGCGGCGTGTGGGGCAGCCTCGTGTTCGTTACGGTCGCGCAGGTTGGCATCGACCTCTTGTATCCCGTCACCGATCAATGGGCGCACGGCGGTGGGCTCGTCGCCGGCGCGCTCGCCGGATTCTTGTTCTCGACGAACGGGCGGTTCACGCACATCGCGCAGCATGTCGCGCGCGTTGTCGCGATCGCGTTCGCGGCGCTCGTCATCGTTGCCGCCGTGCAGGTCTCGCGTACGTCGATCGCCCACAGCCTCGCGCGCTCGGATCGCGCGCTGCCCGATCTCGCGATCATGATGCAGACCAAGCGCGGCGTCGCGTTCGAGAACTACGCCGCCGAGGAGCTCGCGAACGCGAGGAAGCTCGAGCTCGATGATCCGAAGCCCGCGAGCGATAACACCGTGCCGCTGCCGCCGGGCTGGCAGGGCAGGGAGCTCGAGACATCCGCCGCCGATCCGCTCGGCAACCGCCAGTACTTCCGCATCGTCGTCGCGACGCGCAGCGATGGTCTCCTCGCGACGATCTACGTCCCCGAAACGATCGCCCGCGCGGCGCCGGCGTTCTTCACGCAGCTGCTCGCATCTTTGCCGTAAGTTTGCGCGCCCGCGCGACTCGGCAGTAGGCTCGTTGCGTGCGCATCGCGATCGCCGCACTCCTGCTTGCCGCCGCACCGGCGCACGCTGATCGGCGCGACAGCTGCTACGCCGAGCTCGAGTCGCGTCACGTCGGCTTCAAGAAAGTGAAGAAGTCCGGCATCGCGAACGGCGTCGAGATCGTCGGCGCCATCGGTGGTGTCGAGCTCACCGGTCCGTCGCCGCTCGTCATCGATTGCTCGCTCGCGGTCTCGCTCGATGAAGCCGGCCGCTACATCCGCGCGCTCGGCTTCACGAAGGCAACGTTCTCGTCGGCGTATTCCAAGCGCAACGTGCGCGGCACGAATCACCCGTCGAAGCACAGCTACGGGCTCGCGATCGATGTCCACACGTTTGCCGGCGAAGAGCTCGGCACGGTGCGCGTCGATCGCGATTTCGAGCAAGGGCTCGGCGATGGTGTTGATTGCGTCGGTCGTCCGCTCACGCAGGCCGGCGCGGTGCTCAAGATTCTGCAGTGTCAGTTGGTTCGCTCGGGGCTTTTTCACCTGGTGCTGTCGCCGGACTTCGACGACGCGCACCACGATCACTATCACCTCGAGGTGAAACCCTGGCGCGAGCGCGACGATCTGCGCTCTTCATCTCCCGCGATCCACTGATCCTGAGCGCGACATACAGAACGCCGAGCGACCACGCGAGCCAGATGATCGCCCACGTCCAGACGGCCCACGTCGCCGTCGTGCCGAACGTGTTGAGTGCCATGTTATGCGCGTCCGACATGCCGGCGTATTTGCCGTCGACGACCTGCGATGGTCGGAGCAGCACGCGAATGTCAAGCAGCGCATTCACGCACGCTTGCGACGCGAGAAAGTGCGCGCCTAGCACGCGCCAGCGATCCGGCAGCGCGAGCGCGCAGAGTGCGACGCCCGCGCCGATCGCCGGGGTCGCCCACTGCCCGAATCGATCGCCGTTCGGCGCCGGCGCGATCACGAAGATCGTCGTCAGCACGAGCAGCCCCGCGAGCACGAGCAACGCGCGTCGCGCCGTGTGCCCGTTCGGCGTCACGACGAGCAGCGCCGCCCCCCACAGAGGCGTGCCCATGTAGCCGGCCGCCGCGATGATCGCGGTGCCAAACGGTCCGACCGACGTATACGCGTACGCCAGCCCGCTCGTGTCGCGATAGATCACGATGTGATCGAAGCCGGCGCCCGTCAGGATCATCGCGACGCCGTGCGAGAGCTCGTGGAGCCACGTCGCGAACAGCTTGAACGGATACAGCACGAGGCCGCCGAACGGCAGGTTCCATAGCAGCAGCGATGCGAGCAGGGCGAACGCAAGCGTGCGCACCTCGTGCCGCGGCGTCTCTCTCACCATCACGGCCCTTTGGGCTTGTCGTCGTCGTCGTGGCGGCGCTCGAACATCGAATCGATCATGTGCGTCGTGCGCTGGCGAACCGCGGCGCCGAGCTTGATGAGCTCTTCGGGATCGAGCAGCGAGCGTAGTGCTTCGCCCGGCCGCTTGATCGCCGCTGCCATCACGTCACCGATTCGCACCGGCCCGGCGGTTCCGCAGATCACCGCGATCACGGCGCCGCACCATGCGCCGACGAGTGCACCCATCGCCAAGATCGCGAGCCAGCCGAGCACGCGCTCGGGCAGGTGCGCGTGCGGGATCGCGGCGATGAGCAGAAGGCCCGCGCCGGCCGCTGCATGCGCGCGCGCCGCGACCAACATCGCGTGCCGCCGGCCGCCGATCTTATCGACCGATGCATGCGCCGCGAGCCGGCCGATGCCGGCTGCCGTGATCACCGCGGCGGGGCCGGCGAACAGCGTCGTTAGCCGAAGAATTCGCATGAAAGACACGTCGCGATCGCCGATCCCTGCGCGCGCTAGCAGCCAAACTCCGACCGCAAATGCGGGCACTTCGATCACAAGGCCCGTCAGAAGGCCTTTGAAGAACGCCCAGCGCGGCGGAAAAGCCGGGGGAAGTCGGGTGCTTACCGTCGGGAGTCTAGGATCGAGTGTCACCAGGAAGACCGCCTACGTCTCAACCGTAGCATGGTCGCAGATTGCACCTTGCGGGACGTTCACCACGCGTCCCGTATACAATCGCAAAGGGTCTCAACGTAAATGTCCAAGACGGGTGACGACAACAGAGCGTATGCCGCCGCGCACTTCGGCATGGAGCTAGACGGCACGAAGCAGATCGGCATGTTCCGCTCGGTCGAGGGTGGTGGCGTCAAAGCAGACGTGATGACGTATCACCACAGCATCAACAAGGAGAGCGGCTACGGGCGCTACCGCCAGCTCGGCCGCCCCAAGTTCGACGACATCAAGCTGCAGGTCGGCATGTCGATGTCGCAACCGTTCTACGAGTGGCTGCGCGACTTCTTCGACGGCAAGCCGACGCGCAAGAACGGCGCGATCCTCGCCGGCGACTTCCAATACAAAGAGCGTGCGCGTCGCAATTTCAGCAACGCGATGATCAAGGAGCTGACGTTCCCCAAGCTCGAAGGCCAGGACAAGAACCCGGCGTACATGAACGTTGCGCTCGCCGTCGAGGACGTTCAGTACCAGCCCGGCACTGGCGACGACCTCGCCGAAGCGGGCGATCAAAACGCACAGCGGCTATGGACGGCATGCAACTTCCGCCTGTCGCTCGACAACTTCGAAGGCACGCGGCGCTGCACGAAGATCGATCCATTCACGATCAAGCAGAACATCATCGAGTACCACGCAGGTGGCTTCAAGACGACGCAGAAGCTGCCGACCGTCGTCGAGTTCCCGAACATCGTCTTCTACATTCCCGAAGCCGATGGCGAGCCGTTCATCAAGCACATGCAAAAGCGCGTGGGCTTCGGCAGCAGCGGCAACGGCGAGGTTCGTGATCCAAATGCGATCCACGGCCAGATCGATGTCTTCGACACCGACGAGAAAAAGAACGTCGTGTTCACGCTCGAGTTCTACGGTGCGGACGTCGTCAGCGTGACGCCCGACAAGTCCGACGCGGACAGCAACGAAGCGAAGATGGTCAAAGTCGAGATCTACACCGAGAAGATGACGTTCAACTATCCGGTGCTCGAGCTCGAGTAACTAGTTCCGCACCGCTTCATCGCGCAGCGAAAACCACCGACGCACCGCTTCGGCTTTTGCCGATCCGAGTAGCTCGCTGACTGCCTCGAGCTCCTCGGCATCGTGAGCGAAGGCCTCGACGGGGGTCAGCACGAACGCGAGCACATCTCGGGCGCTCGCGGGATCCGGCTGATAAGTGCTGCTGTAAACGGTTTCGCCCACGTCTGCAGACTCACCTCGGGGGATCGACGCGGCAAGTTTTCGGCGCTAGGGTGCGCTCGATGGCTCGTTCCAAGGTGGCAGTTCT
>Ga0070698_100000553_pt1 | contig 39988 bp, 34 predicted proteins | sample KBSK1502metaG_FD_65477 | JGI IMG/M metagenome (GOLD analysis project Ga0070698, IMG submission 65477) | Corn, switchgrass and miscanthus rhizosphere microbial communities from Kellogg Biological Station, Michigan, USA - KBS K1-50-2 metaG | ecosystem: Host-associated > Plants > Roots >...
TCCACCATCCGCTTGGCCGACTTGATGTTCTGCGCGTGGTTGAGGTCCACCAGGCGCTTCATCACGAACGGCTTGAACAGCTCGACCGCCATCTCCTTGGGCAGGCCGCACTGGTGCAGCTTGAGCTGCGGCCCGACCACGATGACGCTGCGGCCGGAGTAGTCCACCCGCTTGCCGAGCAGGTTCTGCCGGAACCGGCCCTGCTTGCCCTTGAGCATGTCGGACAGCGACTTCAGCGGGCGGTTGCCCGGCCCGGTGACCGGACGGCCGCGGCGGCCGTTGTCGAACAGCGAGTCCACGGCCTCCTGCAGCATCCGCTTCTCGTTGTTGACGATGATCTCGGGCGCGCCGAGATCGAGCAGCCGCTTGAGCCGGTTGTTCCGGTTGATCACCCGGCGGTACAGGTCGTTCAAGTCGGACGTGGCGAACCGCCCGCCGTCCAGCTGCACCATCGGCCGCAGGTCCGGCGGGATCACCGGGATGCAGTCGAGCACCATGCCCATCGGGCTGTTGCGGGTGTTGAGGAAGGCCGAGACCACCTTGAGCCGCTTGAGCGCGCGCGCCTTGCGCTGGCCCTTGCCGGTGCGGATGGTCTCCCGCAGCGACTGCGCCTCGCCCTCGAGGTCGAAGCTGGACAGCCGCTCCTGGATGGCCTGGGCGCCCATGCCGCCGCGGAAGTACTTGCCGAACCGGTCCCGCATCTCGCGGTAGAGCAGCTCGTCGCCCTCGAGGTCTTGGACCTTGAGGTTCTTGAAGCTGTTCCAGACCTCCTCGAGCCGGTCGATCTCCCGCCCGGCCCGGTCGCGGATCTGGCGGCACTCGCGCTCGGCGCTCTCCCGCACCTTGCGGCGCGCGTCACCCTTGGCCCCGGCGGCCTCCAGCTCGGCCAGGTCGGCCTCCAGCTTGGCCTGCCTGGCCTCGACGTCGGCGTCGCGCCGCTGCTCGAGCTGGCCGCGCTCGACCGAGATCCTGGCCTCGAGCGAGGGCAGGTCGCGGGCGCGGGCGTCCTCGTCCACGTACGTGATCATGTACGCGGCGAAGTAGATGACCTTCTCCAGGTCCTTGGGCGCCAGGTCGAGCAAGTAGCCGAGCCGGCTGGGCACGCCCTTGAAGTACCAGATGTGCGTGACCGGCGCGGCCAGCTCGATGTGGCCCATCCGCTCGCGCCGCACCTTGGCGCGGGTGACCTCGACGCCGCAGCGCTCGCAGATGATGCCCTTGAACCTGACCCGCTTGTACTTCCCGCAGTAGCACTCCCAGTCCCGGGTCGGGCCGAAGATCTTCTCGCAGAAGAGCCCGTCCTTCTCCGGCTTGAGCGTGCGGTAGTTGATCGTCTCCGGCTTCTTCACCTCACCGTGCGACCACTGCCGGATATCATCGGCGGTCGCGAGGCCTATACGCAGATCGTCAAAGAAGTTGACGTCGAGCACTTTGTGTATCCCCTGGGGTAGTGCGAATGGGGTTGAATCAGACTTCCTCTACGCTGCTCGGCTCGCGCCGGGACAGGTCGATGCCCAGTTCCTCGGCCGCGCGGAAGACGTCCTCGTCGGTGTCGCGCATCTCGATCGCGGCTCCGTCGCTGGACAGCACCTCGACGTTCAGGCAGAGCGACTGCATCTCCTTGATCAGCACCTTGAAGGACTCAGGGATGCCGGGCTCGGGGATGTTCTCGCCCTTGACGATCGCCTCGTAGACCTTGACCCGGCCGAGGACGTCGTCGGACTTGATCGTGAGGAGCTCCTGCAGCGCGTACGCGGCGCCGTAGGCCTCGAGCGCCCAGACCTCCATCTCGCCGAACCGCTGGCCGCCGAACTGCGCCTTACCGCCGAGCGGCTGCTGCGTGATCATGGAGTAGGGGCCGGTGGACCGGGCGTGGATCTTGTCATCGACCAGGTGCAGCAGCTTGAGGATGTAGACGTAGCCGACCGCGACCGGGTCCTTGAACGGCTCGCCGGTGCGGCCGTCGTAGAGCCTGGCCTTGCCGCCGGAGCCGACCAGCCGGTCGCCGTCCCGGTTGGGCACGACGCTGCCGAGCAGCCCGGTGATCTCCTCCTCGCGCGCCCCGTCGAAGACCGGCGTCGCCACCTTCGTGTTGGCCGGGGCGGAGTCCGCGCCGATCTGGCGCAGCCGCTCTCGCCACTCGCCCCCGTCGCCGTTGACCTGCCAGCCGGTCTTGGCGACCCAGCCGAGGTGGGTCTCCAGCACCTGGCCGACGTTCATCCGGCTGGGCACGCCCAGCGGGTTGAGCACGATGTCCACCGGCGTGCCGTCCTCGAGGAACGGCATGTCCTCGATCGCGAGGATCTTGGCGATCACGCCCTTGTTCCCGTGCCGGCCGGCCAGCTTGTCGCCGTCGGTGATCTTGCGCTTGGCCGCCACGTAAACCCGGACGAGCTCGTTCACGCCGGGCGGCAGCTCGTCGCCTTCCTCCCGGGTGAACACCCGGACGCCGATGACCTTGCCCTCTTCGCCGTGCGGCACCTTGAGCGAGGTGTCGCGGACCTCGCGCGCCTTCTCGCCGAAGATCGCGCGGAGCAGCCGCTCCTCGGGGGTGAGCTCGGTCTCGCCCTTGGGCGTGACTTTGCCGACCAGGATGTCGCCGGTGACGACCTCGGCGCCGATCCGGATGATGCCGCGCTCGTCGAGGTCGGCGAGCACCTCCTCGGAGACGTTCGGGATGTCCCTGGTGATCTCCTCGGGACCCAGCTTGGTGTCGCGCGCGTCCACCTCGTGCTCCTCGATGTGGATCGAGGAGAGCACGTCGTCCTGGACGAGCCGCTGGGACAGGATGATCGCGTCCTCGTAGTTGTGGCCCTCCCACGACATGAACGCGACGAGCAGGTTCTTGCCGAGCGCCATCTCGCCGTTGTCGGTGCACGGCCCGTCGGCGATGACCTGGCCGGCCTCGACCCGCTGCCCCTCGTCCACGATGGGCTTCTGGTTGAAGCACGTGCCCTGGTTGGACCGGCGGAACTTGGCCACCTGGGAGGTGGTCCGGGTGCCGTCGTCGTGCAGCAGCGTCACGTAGTCGGCGGAGACCTCCTCGACCACGCCCGCCTTCTCCGCGACGATCACGTCGCCGGCGTCGACCGCGGCGCGGTACTCCATGCCGGTGCCCACCAGCGGCGCCTCGCTGCGCAGCAGCGGCACCGACTGGCGCTGCATGTTGGAGCCCATCAGCGCGCGGTTCGCGTCGTCGTGCTCGAGGAACGGGATCATGGCCGTGGCCACGGACACCATCTGCCGCGGCGACACGTCCATGTAGTCGACCTCGTCCGGCGGGATGTAGTCGATCTCGCCGCCCTTGCGGCGGACCAGCACGCGGTCCTCGGCGAACGCCCCGTCGGGACCGATCGGCGTGTTCGCCTGGGCGATGACGTGCCGGTCCTCCTCGTCGGCGGTGAGGTAGTCGATCTGGTCGGTGACCTTGCCGCTGCGCACCTTGCGGTACGGGGTCTCGACGAAGCCGAACGCGTTCACCCGCCCGTAGGAGGACAGCGAGCCGATCAGGCCGATGTTGGGACCCTCGGGGGTCTCGATCGGGCACATCCGGCCGTAGTGGCTGGGGTGCACGTCGCGCACCTCGAAGCCCGCCCGCTCGCGGGACAGGCCGCCGGGGCCGAGCGCGGACAGCCGCCGCTTGTGGGTGAGCCCGGCCAGCGGGTTGGTCTGGTCCATGAACTGGGAGAGCTGGCTGGTGCCGAAGAACTCCTTGATGGACGCGACCACCGGCCGGATGTTGATCAGCGTCTGCGGCGTGATCGCCTCGACGTCCTGGGTGGTCATCCGCTCCCTGACCACCCGCTCCATCCGGGCGAGGCCGAGGCGCACCTGGTTCTGGATGAGCTCGCCGACGGTGCGCAGCCGCCGGTTGCCGAAGTGGTCGATGTCGTCGGTCTCGACCGGGATGACCGCGTCGCCGGCCTTCATCTCGTCCTCGCCGGCGTGCAGCCGGACCAGGTACTCGATCGTGGCGACGATGTCGTCCTCGGTCAGCGTGCCCTGGCGGATCGGCAGGCTCAGGCCGAGCTTCTTGTCGATCTTGTACCGGCCGACCTTGGCCAGGTCGTACCGCTTCGGGTTGAAGTACAGGTTCTCGAGCAGCGCCTGCGCGGACTCGCGGGTCGGCGGCTCGCCGGGGCGCAGCTTGCGGTAGATGTCGAGCAGCGCGTCGTCCTGGCCGGAGGTGTGGTCCTTCTCCAGCGTGGCGCGCATCGACTCGTAGGCGCCGAACCGGTCGAGGATCCTCGCCTCGTCCCAGCCGAGCGCCTTGAGCAGCACGGTGACGCTCTGCTTGCGCTTGCGGTCGATCCGGACGCCGACGCTGTCGCGCTTGTCGATCTCGAACTCCAGCCAGGCCCCGCGGGACGGGATGACCTTGCAGCTGTAGATGTCCTTGTCCGAGGTCTTGTCCACCTGGCGGTCGAAGTAGACGCCCGGCGAGCGGACGAGCTGGGAGACGACCACGCGCTCGGTGCCGTTGATGATGAACGTGCCCTTGCCGGACATGAGCGGGAAGTCACCCATGAACACGGTCTGGCTCTTGATCTCGCCCGTGCTGTTGTTGATGAACTCCGCGGTCACGAACATCGGCGCGGAGTACGTCATGTCCTTGTCCTTGCACTCCTCCACGGAGTACTTCGGCGGCTCGAACCGGTGATCACGGAACGAGAGGGACATGGTGCTCGTGAAGTCCTCGATGGGGCTGATCTCCTCGAAGATCTCCTCGAGGCCGGACTGCTCGGGCACGTCCTGGAGGCCGGCCTTCGTGGCGGCCTCTACCCTTTCCTTCCAGCGCTCGTTGCCGAGCAGCCAGTCGAACGACTCGGTCTGCAGGGCGAGCAGGCCGGGGACTTCCAGCGGTTCACTGATTCGCGCGAAGGAGACGCGAGCGGGGCCGAGAGCGTGAGCTGAGGCGCTGCGCGATGCTGCCAACAGGGGTCCTTCCAAGCTTGTGGCGGACGTTCACCGCACGCACGCCAAACGCCCTGCGGGCACACCGCGGGATGATCGAGGTTGCCGAGGGCGTCAGAGTGCAGCGCAAAAGAGCAGTGTAGCCGATTGGCACACCACTGGTCAACTATACGCTTCTATGAGATTCACGCTGTCCGCAGCATCGCTCCTGAACGGCAAAACGTCAAGTCTGACCCGCCTGGTCCCGGTGGTCGGGACGGGTGAGAGATGCCACATCCTTCACGGTGTGTGAAGTCCGGGCCGGCGGGGTATATACAAGGGCTGCCAGTTGCGGGGCGTGCCGGAACGCTGGTGGATGGGATAGAAGCGGCGCTGCACGCCGACGGACGACGGCGTGCGGTTGGTGGGAACACTAGAGCTAACAGCGGCGGGCGGCCCGGATATTCCCGGATCACCCGCCGCCGCCTGCCGGCCGCCCGGCCATGGCCGGGCGCCTGGCCGTCCGCCGGTCGCCCAGCCGTGGCCGACCGCCCGGCCCGGTGGCCGGGCGTGCCGGTTACTTGACCGTGACGGTCGCGCCCGCGCCCTCGAGCGCGGCCCTGGCCTTGTCGGCGCTCTCCTTGTTGACCTTCTCGAGCACGGGCTTGGGCGCGCCGTCGACCAGGTCCTTGGCCTCCTTGAGCCCGAGGCTGGTCAGGCTCCGGACCTCTTTAATGACCTGGATCTTCTTGTCCCCGGCGGCCTCGAGGATCACGTCGAACTCGTCCTGCTCCTCGGCCGCGGCCTCGGCGCCGCCGGCCCCGGCCGCGGCCGGCGCGACGGCGACGGCCACCGGGGCGGCCGCCTTGACGTCGAACGTGTCCTCAAACTGCTTCACGAACTCCGAGAGCTCGAGCAGGGTCATTTCCTTGAACGCATCGAGCAGATCGTCGGTGCTGAGCTTCGCCATGGTGCTGGATTCCTCCGTTGTCTTCACATCTTTTGCCGGGCGGCCCGCGGCCTGCGGTCTTCGGCCACCCCGTACGTCTCGGGCGGCTAGTCAGTCCCCGGCCGGACCGCCGCCGCCCTCGGCCTCGCGCTTGACGCGCAGCGCCTCGGTGAGCTGCGCCAGCTGGGTAGGCAGCGCGGTCAACGCGCCCAGGGCCCGCGACTGGGTCGCCTTGAGGGCGCCCGCGAGCCTGGCGAGCAGCACCTCGCGCGGCTCGAGGTCGGCGAGCCTGGTGATCTCGTCGGGGGTCAGCGCCTTGCCGTCGAGCACGCCGCCCTTGATCACCAGGAACGGGTTCGCCCTGGAGAAGTCGCGCAGGCCCTTCGCGGTCTCGACCACGTCGCCGGTCACGAACGCGACCGCCGACGGACCGGACAGCAGCGGCGTGAGCTCCTTCTCCAGACCGGCCCGCTCAACCGCGATCTTGGTCAGCGTGTTCTTCACCACGGTGAACGTGGCTGCCTCGCCGAGCGCGCCGCGCAGCTCGCGCAGCTGCGCCACGGACAGGCCGCGGTACTCGGTCAGCACCGCGCCGGCCGAATTCTGGAACTGCTCGGTGAGCTCCGCGACCGCGGCCACCTTTTCCGCCTTGGCCATGGGCCTCCTCTCGGTGTCTATCGGGAGAGTCGCGTTATTCAAAAGTTCGGCCACGGTGACCGCAGTCCTGACCTGGCCCGACCACTCGCGCAGACCCTCCGGGCCTGCACTCGCGAGTCGGTTTTGAATAACGCTCCAGGGTAGGGAAGGCCCGCACACGCGAAACGCCCCGGCGCAGGCGCTCCGGGGCGTGGCCGCCGCGGCCGGTCATCTACTGGCCGGGCACGGCGGATCTGCTGGCTCACCTGCGCGGGCCGCCCGCTTCCGCGGGACCTTCGGTCGCCTGGCAACGAGCTGCCCGGCGACGGCCGACGGTCTTTGGCTGGGCACAGGCTATCAAGCTTCCGTGGTTGCCCGGACCACAGCGCCGTCGCCCGCCGCGGTCCCTGATTCCGAACGGTGGCCCGCCGGCCCCCGGGATCAGCCGGCGGCGGGCGGCTCGTCCAGTTCCTCGACCACGCCGTGCGTCTTGTTCGGGTCGACCGGGATGCCGGGGCCCATGGAGGTGGTCATCGTGACCCGCTTCAGGTAGCGGCCCTTGGCCGCCGACGGCTTGAGCCTGATCACCTCGTCGAGCGCGGCCGCGTAGTTCTCGGCGAGCTGCCGGTCGGTGAACGACGCCTTACCGATCACGAAGTGCAGGTTGCCGTTCTTGTCCACCCGGAACTCGATCTTGCCGCCCTTGATCTCGGTCACCGCCCGGCCTACGTCCGGGGTGACCGTGCCGGTCTTTGGGTTGGGCATCATGCCGCGCGGGCCGAGGATCCGGCCGAGGCGGCCCACCTTGCCCATCAGGTCGGGGGTCGCCACGACCGCGTCGAAGTCCAGGAACCCGCCCTGGATCCGCTCGATCAGGTCGTCCGAGCCCACGTAGTCGGCGCCCGCGGCGCGCGCGTCCTCGGCGCGCTCGCCGGTGGCGAACGCGAGCACCCGGGCGGTCTTGCCCGTGCCGTTCGGCAGGTTCACCGTGCCGCGCACCATCTGGTCGGCCTTGCGCGGGTCGACGCCGAGCCGCAGGGCGACCTCGACGGTCGGGTCGAACTTCGTGACCGAGGTCTTCTTGGCCAGCCCGACCGCCTCCACCGGGCTGTACACCCGGCTCCGGTCGATCAGCTCGGCGGCCTTGCGGTAGTTCTTGCTGCGCTTCATTGCATGTTCTCCTTGTCGCGGAGGTCGTGGTCGGCGGGCCAGCGCCTGGCCCTGCCACGCGGACTTGTCGATGGAAGGTTCTGTGTCACCTGACACACACACGTTTCCATCGATCTTGGGATTGACCCGGTGCGCGGGCGTCAGCCCTCGACGGTGACGCCCATCGAGCGCGCGGTGCCGGCGATGATCCTCTCGGCGGCCTCCATCGTGGTCGCGTTCAGGTCGGGCATCTTGACCTGCGCGATCTCGCGTACCTGCGCCGCGGTGACGGTGCCGACCTTGGTCTTGTGCGGCTCGGCGCTGCCCTTCTCCAGGCCGGCCGCCTTCTTGATCAGCTCCGGCGCCGGCGGCGTCTTGGTGATGAACGTGAACGACCGGTCCTCGTAGATCGTGATCTCCGCGGGCACGATGTTCCCGCGCTGGGACTCGGTCGCCGCGTTGTACTGCCGGCAGAAGTCCATGATGTTCACGCCGTGCGGCCCGAGCGCGGTGCCGACCGGCGGGGCCGGGGTGGCCGCGCCGGCCTGGAGCTGCACCTTCACGACCGCGGCGACCTTCTTCTTGCGTGGCGGCATGTTGCTGTGATCCTTATCTGGGTGTATGTCGTCAGATTTTGGCGACCTGGTCGAACGACAGCTCGACGGGAGTCTCCCGGCCGAAGATCGACACGAGAACCTTGAGCTTCTGCGTGTCGGGGTTGATCTCGTTCACCGTCGCCGGCAGCGTCGCGAACGGCCCGTCCATGACGGTGACCGACTCGCCGGGCTCGAACTCCACGACGGTGCGCTTGGCCTCCGCCTCCTTGACCTGCTCCTCCGGCTCGGGCGCGAGCAGGGACGCGACCTCATCGAGGCTGAGCGGCGACGGCCGGCTGGACAGCCCGACAAACCCGGTCACGCCGGGGGTGTTGCGCACCGCGGCCCAGGACTGGTCGGTGAGGTCCATCCGGACCAGGATGTAGCCCGGCAGCACCTTCTCCGAGACCTGCTGGCGCTTGCCGCCCTTGATTTCGGTGACCTGGTGCACGGGCACCTCGATCTGGAAGATGTAGTCCTCCATGTTGAGCGACTGGGTGCGGCTCTCCAGGTTCGCCTTGACCCGGTTCTCGTACCCCGCGTAGGAGTGCACCACGTACCAGTCGCCGGGCAGCGTGCGCAGCTGGCGGGTGAACTCGGCGACCGGGTCGGGCGCGGCCTCGGCCGGCGCGGTGTCATCCAGCGCGGTGTCATCCAGCGCGGTCTCATCGAGCACGCTGTCATCGAGCACGGGGTCATCAAGCACGGGGTCATCAACCAGGGGATCATCGACCGCGGCGGCGTCGCCCGCCGCGGCGTCGTCGAGCATGTGCGCCGACTCGTCGGTCGCGTCTGCGGCCGCCGACGGCTCGGGCACCTGGCCGTTCGTCGGCAGGATCGCCTCGTCAGCCTGCGCCGGATCGGCGTCGCTTCGTTCGGACACGGTAACTCTTTCCGTTCGCTCTTTGTTCCCGGCAACAGCGAGTCGCGGCCGCCAGGCCTCCGTCCCGCTGCCGCGGGCACGCCGCGGCGAGGCCGGACAGCCGACGGGACGGCGCCCCGCAGCGGTCCGAGGGAGCCTAGCCGAATACCGCCAGCACCACCTTGCCGAGCAGGGTGTCCAGGCCGGTCACGATCGCGACCATGACCAGGATGAACAGCAGCGCGGCGGTGGTGTAGGTGGTCAGCTCGTGGCGGGTCGGCCAGATCACCTTGCGCAGCTCAGCGACCACCTGCCGGACGAAGACAGCCGGAGTCGTCCGGCCCTTGGCCGGACGCCCTGGCCGCGTCGGCCGCTCAGCAGGGCTGCGGGTCTGAGTCGCCATGTCCTCACCTGAACTGCACTGAAGTTACGGGCTGGTCCCACCGTGAGGCCGCCGACCGGAAGTCACCGGCGGACCGCACTCGCAGGGCAGGAGGGACTCGAACCCCCAACCACCGGTTTTGGAGACCGGGACTCTGGCCAATTGAGCTACTGCCCTGTGCACTCGCCAGCCCTGAAGTCTAGTTGCCCATGGCCGGTCCGTCGAACCCCGGGCACGGCACCCGCCCGGAGATGCCACCATAGAGCGCATGCCCACGTCTCATCCTCGCATCTCCGCGCGCATCGGCGCGATCAACGAGTCGGCCACGCTGGCCGTGGACGCCAAGGCCAAGGCGCTGCGGGCCGAAGGCAGGCCGGTCATCGGGTTCGGCGCCGGCCAGCCCGACTTCCCGACCCCCCGCTACATCGCCGAGGCAGCCGCCCGCGCCTGCCTGGATCCGAAGAACCACAAGTACACCGCCAGCAGCGGGCTGCCCGAGCTGCGCGAGGCGATCGCCGCGAAGACCGCGCGCGACTCCGGCTACCAGGTGCAGCCGGGCCAGGTGATCGTCACGAACGGCGCCAAGTACGCGGTGTACCAGACGTTCGCCACTCTGATCGATCCCGGCGACGAGGTGCTGGTGCCGGCGCCGTACTGGACCACCTACCCGGAGTCCATCGCGCTCGCGGGCGGCGTTCCGGTGCCGGTGATGACCGACGAGCGGTCCGGCTACCTGGCGTCGGTGGCCGACCTCGAGGCGGCCCGCACCGATGCCACGAAGGCGCTGCTGTTCGTGTCCCCGTCGAACCCGACCGGCGCGGTGTACCCGCCCGAGCTGGTGGCGGAGATCGGCCGGTGGGCGGCGGCAAACGGGCTGTGGGTGGTCACCGACGAGATCTACGAGCACCTGGTGTACGGCGACGCGCGGTTCGTGTCCATGCCCGTGGTGGCGCCGGAGATCACCGACCGCTGCGTGGTGCTGAACGGCGTGGCCAAGACCTACGCGATGACCGGCTGGCGGGTCGGCTGGATGATCGGCCCGGCGGACGTGATCAAGGCGGCGGGGAACCTGCAGTCGCACGCGACGTCGAACGTGTGCAACGTGGCGCAGCAGGCGGCGGTCGCGGCGCTGACCGGCGACCTGTCCGCGGTGGCCGAGATGCGGGCGGCGTTCGGCCGGCGCAAGACGACGATGACCAGGATGCTGAACGAGATGCGCGGGGTGATCTGCCCGGAGCCGCAGGGCGCGTTCTACTGCTATCCCTCGGTGAAGGGCCTGCTCGGCACCGACGTCGGCGGCCGCCGCGCGGCGACGTCGGCGGAGCTCGCGGAGCTGCTGCTCGACGAGGCCGAGATCGCGGTGGTGCCCGGCGAGGCGTTCGGCACGCCCGGGTACTTCCGGCTGTCGGCAGCGCTCAGCGACGCCGACCTGGAGGAGGGCCTGACCAGGATGGCCAAGCTGGTCGGGCAGGCCGGCTGACGAGCCCCGGGCCGGCCCGGCCGCTCCGCTCCCTGCCCAAGGCGCACCTGCACCTGCACCTGACCGGGGCAATGCGGCACGCCACGCTGGTGAAGCTGGCCCGGGTGCACCGGGTGCACCTGCCACCGGCGCTGACCGGCGACTGGCCGCTGCGGCTGGCCGGGGCCGCGGACGAGCGCGGCTGGTTCCGGTTCCAGCGGCTCTACGACATCGCGCGGTCGGTGCTGCGCACCGAGGCCGACGTGCGCCGGCTGCTGCTCGAGACCGCGGAGGACGAGGCGGCCGACGGCTCGGGCTGGCTGGAGATCCAGGTGGATCCGTCCGGCTACGCGGCCCGGTTCGGCGGCCTGACCCCCACCGTCGAGCTCGTGCTCGACGCGGCGGCGCAGGCGAGCCGCGCGACCGGGGTCGGGATCGGGGTGATCATCGCGGCGAACCGGACCAGGCACCCGCTGGACGCGCGCACGCTCGCCCGGCTGGCGGTGCAGTACGCGGGGGGCGGCGTCGTGGGCTTCGGGCTGAGCAACGACGAGCGGCGCGGCGCGCCGGCCGAGTTCGCGCCGGCCTTCCGCATCGCCCGGCGCGCCGGGCTGCTGTCGGTCCCGCACGGCGGCGAGCTGTGCGGCCCGGACAGCGTGCGCGCGTGCCTGGATGAGCTGCACGCCAACCGGATCGGCCACGGCATCGCGGCCGCGGCCGACCCCGGGCTGGCGCGGCGGCTCGCGGCCCGCTCGGTCACGCTGGAGGTCTGCCCCGCCTCCAACGTGGCGCTGGGCGTGTTCGCCAAGCCCGCCGACGTCCCGCTGCCGCGACTGCTCGAGGCGGGCGTGCCGGTGGCGCTCGGCGCCGACGATCCGCTGCTGTTCGGCTCGCGGCTCACTGCCCAGTACGACCTGGCCAGGAACGAGTTCGGCCTCGGCGACGCCGGCCTCGCGGAGCTGGCCCGCATGTCGGTGCGCGGCTCGGTCGCGCCGGACGCCGTGCGGGCCAGGCTGCTGGCCGGCATCGACCGCTGGCTCGGCGCCGACCCGGCGTCAGAGGCGGACGCCGACGAGCACGGGCTCGGGAGTTAGCTCGATCCCGAACGCCGCGCGCACGCCGTCGCGGATTTCCGCGGCGAGCGCGAGCAGGTCCTTCGTGCTGCCGCCGCCGGGGTTGACCAGCGCCAGCGTGTGCTTGGCCGAGATCCGCGCGCCGGCGCTGCTGGCGTAGCCCTTGCCGAACCCGGCCCGTTCGATGAGCCACGCCGCGGGCACCTTGACCTGGCCGTCGTCGGCGGGGAAGCGGGGCACCGCGGCGTCCGGGCCGAGCCTGGCCCGCGCGGCGTGCTCCAGCGCGGCGAGCCCGGCCGGGCCGAGCGCCGGGTTGGTGAAGAACGAGCCCGCGCTCCTGGTCTCCGGGTCGGCCGAGTCGAGGACCATGCCCTTGCCGCGGCGCAGCGCCAGCACGGCGGCGCGGGCGTCGGCGAGCGGGACGCGCTCCCCCGCGCCGACGCCGAGGCTGCGCGCCAGCTCGGCGTACCTGATGGGCGTGGACATCCGGCCGCGGGTGAGCCGGAAGCTGACGCCCAGCACGACGAACCGGCCCGGGTCGCGCTTGAACCGGCTGGTCCGGTAGCCGAATCCGCAGTCGGCCGCGGCCAGCGCGACGATCTCCCGGCGCGCCCGGTCGTAGCAGCTGACCGTGCCGATCGTCTCGGCGACCTCCTGGCCGTACGCGCCGACGTTCTGGATGGGCGTGGCGCCCACCAGCCCAGGGATGCCGGCCAGGCACTCGGTCCCGGCCAGCCCGTCGGCCACGCAGCGCCGGGCGAGCGCGTCCCAGTCCTCGCCGGCCGCCGCGGTCACGGTCACGGTCCCGGCCTCGCCGTCGCCGTCGCCGGCCAGCCGGACCCCGCGGGTGGCGATCCGGATGACCGTCCCGTCGAAGCCCTCGTCGGCGACGACCAGGTTGCTGCCGCCGCCGAGCACGAGCAAAGGCTCGCCGCGCTCGTCGGCGGCCCGCACCTCGGCCACCACCTCGCCGGAGGCCTCGGCCGCCACGAACCTGCGGGCGGGGCCGCCGAGGCCCAGCGTCGTGTACGCGGCGAGCGCCACCCCGGGCCGGGCGGCGTGCGGCCGGACCGCCGTCATCGCGCCGGGGAGCCCCTCAGCCCGCCGACGGACGGGTGATCCTGGCCGCGAACAGGTCCCGGAGGGAGACGACGCCGAGCACCTTGCGCCCTTCGACCACGGGGAGATGGCGGAAGCCGTTCAGGAGCATGATCTGAGCCGCCTCCGCGGCGGTGGTATCCGGGCTCGCCGACTGCGGGTCGGGGGTCATCCACCGGGAGACCGGGGACTGCCCGAGGTCCTCGGCGGACGCGGCGGCGCGGAGCACGTCCCGCTCGCTGAGGATGCCGGCCAGGAAGGACCCCTGCATCACCACCGCGGAACCGACCCGCGCCCGCACCATGCCGGCCGCGGCCTCGGTCACCGAGGTCTCCGGCGTGGTGGTCAGCACGGGGGCGTGCATGAGATCCCGCAGCACGGCCGCGGTCTGGCTGTGCTGGCGGAGATCCTCAGCCACTCTCGCCTACCTCATCGAGCTCGTGATCGCGATGCGGCTGCGCGGGTATCGACAGCTCCTCGGACAGCATCCGCCACAACGAGCCTGCCCAGGAGGAGACGTGCGGCCACCTCTTCCAGAACACCTGGAGCGTCGTCTCGTCGAACTGCGCGTGCGCCTGCTCCGGGGTCATGGCGGTCGCGATCTCCTCGAACTCGTGGATCAGGTCGAGGAACCGTTCGGGGGCATCATCCATGGAATCACCTCCGGGCGAGTCTATGGCAGCGCAGCGTAGCCGCGCGAGGGTCCGGGCGGTCACCTCGGCCATCTGGCCACCACGGGCAGCGCCATGAGGTACAACAGGTACTCATGCAGAGCTTTCTCCTCCACGCAGGCTACGGGGCGCTGATTCTCTTCGCGTTCCTGGAGGCGGCCTGCATCCCCATCCCCTCCGAGGTCACCTTCGGCTTCGCCGGGGTGCTCGCTTACCAGGGGCACCTGAACCTCGCGCTGGTCATCATCCTCGGCACGCTGGCCGAGCTGGCCGGGTCCTACGTGTCCTACGCCGTGGGCCGGATCGGCGGGCGGCCGCTGGTCGAGAAGCTCGGCCGGTTCCTGCTCATCACCCATCGCGACGTCGACCGGGCCGAGCGGTTCGTGAGCGGACGGGGCGCCTGGGCGATCCCGGTGGGGCGTGCGCTGCCGTTCGTGCGCACGTTCATGTCGCTGGTGTGCGGCATCATCGAGGTTCCGGCGGTGGAGTTCGGGCTGCTGAGCCTGCTCGGCACCGCCGTCTACTCCGCCGCGATCGCCTCGATCGGCTACGCCCTCGCCAGCGCGTGGACCAGCGTCTACCACGGCCTTTCCCTGGCCAGCTACGTGATCGTGGCCATGGTGGTGCTCGCGATCGCGGCCTTCATCGTGCACCGGGTGCGTGAGGTGCGCAAAGAGGCCCAGGAGCAGCGGCTGCGCGACCCGGTCAGCTGACGCCGCTGGGGTCACCCGGAGTCCGGCCTGGTCCGGCGCGGTCCGGACAAGTGGGCGGCCGGGTTCACCCGGAGTCCGGCGCCGCGAGCCAGGCGCGGATCGCCGCGCCGTGCTCGTCGAGCCCGGGCGGCGGCAGGTCGTAGCGGGGCGGCGTCCGCGAGAAGCCGATCGGGTTCCTGATCGTCGGGACGGCCGCTTCGCCCCCGCCGGCGTCCACGATCGGGCTGAGGCCGAGCCGGGCCGCGTCCGCGATCCCGGCGTCGAGCGTGTTGATCGGGCCGCACGGCACGCCGGCCGCCATCAGCTCGCGGAACCAGTGCCGGGCCGGGTGCCGCTTGAGCTGCTCGGCCAGCAGCGGCCGCAGCTCGTCGCGGCGGGCGGTGCGACCGGAGTTGCGCGCGAAGCGAGGGTCGCTGGCCAGCCCGGGGATCCCGAGCACCTCGCACAGCCTGGCGAACTGCGCGTCGTTGCCCACGGCGACGATGAGGTCCCCGTCGCCGGCCGGCAGCGGCTCGTAGGGGTACACGCTCGGGTGCTTGTTCCCCATCCGGAACGGCACGACCCCCCCGGCAGCGTAGGCGCTGGCCTGGTTGACCATGCCGGACAGCGCCGAGGACAGCAGGTTCACCTCGATCCGCTGGCCGGTCCCGGTGGCGCCGCGGTGGTGCAGCGCGGCCAGGATGCCGATGGCCGCGTGCAGGCCGGCCAAGACGTCGACCAGCGAAATCCCGGACCGCAGCGGCGGGCCGTCCGGGTCGCCGGTGAGGCTCATCAGCCCAGACATGGCCTGCGCGAGCAGGTCGTAGCCGGGCAGCGCGGCGCCCTCCCCGGTGCCGAACCCGCTGATCGACACGTAGATGACCGAGGGGTTCGCGGCGCGCACCGCCGCGTAGCCGAGCCCGAGCGCATCCATGACGCCGGGCCTGAAGTTCTCCACCAGCACGTCCGCGCGCCGGGCCAGCTCCCTGGCCGCGGTCAGGCCGGCCGGATCCTTGAGGTCGAGGGCCACCGAGCGCTTGTTGCGGTTGACCGCGAGGTAGTACGTGGACACGCCGTCCCGGTCGGGCGGCACCCAGCCGCGGGTGTCGTCGCCCGCCGGGCTTTCCACCTTGATCACGTCGGCGCCGAGGTCGGCCAGCAGCATCGTGGCGTAGGGACCGGCCAGCACCCGGGCGAAGTCGGCGACGAGCAGCCCGGACAGCGGCCCGCGCGGCCCGGCCGGCTGCCCCCGCGGCCCGGCCGTCTCCTCCCGCGGCCCGGCCGGCTGCCCCCGCGGTCCGGCCGGCCGCTCGCCGCCCGCGGGAGGCGGGTGACTCATCCAGTGATCTCCTGTCTGCGGTTCGCCAGCCGCCCCGCCAGGTCCTGCACGAGGGCGGCGCCGCGCGCCGACGGCCGCGGCGCCGCGCCGTCGGCCAGCCCGTTCCAGTACAGCGACCAGGTGCCCGCGACCAGCCTGCTCAGCGGCGGCGTGGTGAGCAGGCGCATGCCCGCCGACGCGAGCCTGGGCCGGGCGAGCATCGCCTCCTGCAGCGCCGCCGCGCCGCGCATGTACCTGCTCATCAGCTCGCTGATCGCCTCCGTGTACGCCGCGGCCGCGCGCGCCGGGCCGGCGATGACCGCCTCGGCCGCTGCGCGGGCACTGACCATCGCGGGGCCGATGCCCTCGCCCTGCAGCGGGTTGATCAGCCCGGCCGCGTCGCCGGCCAGCAGCACGTTGCCCGCCGCGGGCGGGGTTCCCCTCCCGCCCATCCGCAGCCAGCCTCCCACGATGGGCCCGGGGCGTGCGTTCGGGCTGAGGTCGCCCTCCTTGCGCAGGAGGGCGCACAGCCGGTCGAGATCCGGCCGCAGCGGCGCGGGGGCGCGCCGCCTGCCCATGCCCACGCCGATGCCGATGTTGGCCTGGCCGTCCGCGCCGGGGAACAGCCAGCCGTAACCGGGGTAGATCCGCCACGGCCGCGCGTCGAGCAGCACGAGCAGCGGCAGCGAGACTTCGCCCCGGAGGTAGCCGCGGATCGCGAAGCCCCACAGCGCCGCGTCCGGGTCGAGAATCCCGGCGAGCCGGGCCACCTGGCTGAGCGCGCCGTCCGCGCCGATCACGACGCCGCCGGCCAGCCGCCTGCCGTCACTGCAGATCAGCGCCCGGACCGACCCGTCGGCTCCGAGATCCGCGCCGCTGATCCGGGCCCGGACACCGGTCGCGCCCGCCGCGAGCGCCGCCTCGCGCAGCCAGTCATCGAGGATCCGCCGCGGCACCACCATGCCGTGATCCGCGTAGGTCCGACCGCCGAACGCTGGCAGCCGAGAGCGCCGCCGCGAAGGCCCGGCCACGAGCAGGTCGGCGCCCGTCCCGGCGTCGGGCACCTTCAGGTCGAGGTCCTCGAGCAGCCGCACGCCCCGGGGCCCGATCAGGTCGCCGCAGGCCTTGTCGCGCGGGAAGGCGGCCTTGTCCACCAGCGCGACGTTCGCGCCCGCCCGGGCCAGCACCAGCGCCGCGATGCTGCCGGCCGGCCCGGCGCCAGCCACCACCGCGTCCCACCGGGTGACCCCGGTCACCGGGCTTGCCCGCCCAGGCGACTCACCGGGCGCACGGGGCTCACCGGGCGCACGGAGCTCACCGGGCGCACGGAGCTCACCGGGTGTGCGGGGGTCACCGGGCGAGCACCAGCGCCACGGCCAGCGCGCTGACCGCCCAGGCGAACGCGCGCAGCGCCCGCTCCACCGGAGCCAGCAGGTCGGCGCGGCCGTACTCGCGCTGGGTCCCGTCGCGCCAGGTGATCTGGACCGACGCCATCGCCACCCGGCGCCGGAGGGCCCGCACGGGTGTGCTGAGCGACCGCTGGCCGAGCGACATCGCGATCGCCGCGACCGCCGCCACCCAAGCCGCCGGGGGTACGGTCCAGTGCTGGGCGTAGGCGCCGACCAGCACGGGGAAGCCGCCCCAGGTGACGGCGAAGCCCAGGTCGGTGTGCAGGAAGCCGCCCGCGAGCTCGAGGTTGTAGCCGACCGCGAACAGGCCCCCGATCAGCACGAGCGGGAGCATCCGCAGGCCGCCGTAGGCCAGCCCCATCGCCATCGCGGCGCCGATGCTGACCACGGCCGCCGCGATGAGCACGCCGCTGCCGATCCCGGTTCCGAGCGGCCTGCCGTGCAGCTCGTCGAGGGCGTGCGCGCCGATGCCCACCGCGAGGAAGAACGCGAGCAGCGTGCCGCCCAGCCGCCACAGCACCAGGTGCGGCACCACGGCGGCGCCGATCGCCACGTACGACAGATGCCAGAGCGTGTACGGCGGGTGCAGCAGCGTCACCCAGTCCCGCAGGCCGCCGGTGCCGCCGCCGACGTCGTAGAACGCGGTGCGGCTGGGTGGCGGCTTCATCCGCGGTCCTCCGGCTCGCCGGGCCCGTGCCCGACCGGCGACGGGTCAGCCAGGACGACGGTCGGCCTGCGTCTGTCCGGCCACGGGTCACCCGGGGCGGCCGACCCGCGTTTGCGGCCGGACATGATCAGCCCGCCGCCCACGCTCATCAGCCTGACGTCCACGTCTTCCAGGCCGGCCTCGCGCCAGGCCGCGAGGTGGCCGGTCAGCGGGTGCCGCCGGTAGTGCCCGGAGATGCTGGGGCCGAGGAACTGGCCGACCCGCAGCCAGGCCGGGCCGCCCGTGAGCCCGCCAAGCACGGGCAGCACCGCGCGCGTGTACAGCTGCCAGGACGCGTGCCACACCGGGTGCGGCGGCACGTAGAAGTCCAGGCTGGCCAGCGTTCCGCCAGGCCGCAGGCAGCGGGCAAGCTCGGCCACGGTCGCGGCCGGGTCATCCACGTAGCGCAGCAGATAGGAGAAGATCACCGCGTCGAACTCCCCGTCGGCGAAGGGGAGCCGGTCGGCGTGCGCGAGCGCGAGCGCGATCTGCTCGCCGCGCCCGGCCCGGCGGACGTTCGCCGCGCCGGCCGCGAGCATGGGCTCGTTGAGATCGACGCCGACCACCTGCGCTCCGGTCCGCGCGGCGACCGCCAGCGCGATGCCGGCCGGCCCGGTGGCGACGTCGAGCACGCGCTGGGGCCCGGCGGCGGCGACGCGGTCAACCACGGCTCCGCGCCACCGTCGGTCCTGGCCGAACGACAGCAGATACGCCAGCTGGTCGTAGCGGGCAGGCAGGTCAGCGAACACCGCACGCGACACGTCGTCGCCCCGCAGCCGTTTCGTCACGATGGGCGCGCCCTTTCCAGGGGACAGTGGCATATCTCATGGGATCACATTCGCCGCCCGATCAGGGCACCGCGCTTCGGACTTGACAGGCCAACAGCGGCCGCGGCGGTCTTGCTGATGGCAGGGCAGCCGCGGGCCGGCGTGTCTGGTGGCGGGCTCTACCCGGTGGTGGTCTCGACCAGAGTGGTGAACTGCGGCGTCCCGCTGCTCGTGCCGAATCCCACCGCCCAAAGCGGCTGGCCGGCCGCCGATCCGGCGACCGAGCTGAACGAGTCGGCTCCCGCGGCCGGGTCGGCACTCGGCACGATCTGCCACTTCGTGCCGTCCCAGTGCTCGGCGAGGGTCTGGTCGGTGGTGAAGCTCTGCAGCGTGCTCCCGACCGCCCACACGTCGCCGGTGCCGAGCGCCCGCACGCCGCTGAGGGTGTCCTGCGCGTTGTTCGCGGTAACGGACGGGCTGGGCACCAGCGTCCAACTCGTGCCGTTCCAGTGCTCGGTGACGGTCTGGTTGAGATTCTGCTCACCGACGGCCCAGATGTCGGTGGCGCTGACGGCCGAAACCGAGTTGAGCGCGCTGTCGTATCCGCCGACCGGCTGGCTGACCAGCGTCCAGCTGCTGCCGTTCCAGTGCTCGATCACCGGAACCGGGTGGCGCCCATCGCGGCCAACGGCCCACACGTCGCTGGCCGAGACGGCCGCCACGCCGGTGAGGCGACCGAACCCGGACAGCAGCGGGCTGGCCACCACGCTCCAGGCAGTCCCGTTCCAGTGCTCGATCAGGGCCCCGGAGCCCGCACCGACCGCCCAGATATCGCTGGCGGAGACGGCGCTGATGCCTAGCAGTTCGCTGCCGACCGGCTCGCCCGACGGCGACGGCACGATCGACCACGACGTGCCGTTCCAGTGCTCGATGAGGCTCCGGCTGCTCGCCGGCGTTGCCCGTCCCCCCACCGCCCAGACGTTGCTGCTGGACAGCGCCGCCAGGGCGTGCAGCCGGGTGTCGGTGGAGGCCGGCAGCGGCGCCGAGGCGTGGATCGACCAGGCGGTCCCGTTCCAGTGCTCGACCAGCACGTGGAACAGCAGGCCGGAGGTCCTCGCGAACCCGACGGCCCAGGCGTCCTTGGCCGTCGGCGCGACGACGCCGTCAAGCTCGTTGTAGTCCGAGTTCGCGACGTTCGGGCTGGTCACAGTCGTGAATCCAGTGATCGCTGGGGCCGCTGCGGGCGGGCTTGCTGTGGTCGCTGCGGCCTGGACTGTCGTGCTGGCCGAGAGCACGGCCGCGCCAGCCAGCGCGACGGTCACGAGAGATCTCACATGTGTGGCACGCACGAACCGCTGTTCCGGTTCACCTGCGGCAGCGGGAACCCCGAATCGCCGGCCGGCGTCGCAAGGTTTTCCACAGGCTCAAAAAGTGTTTTCCACAATTTTATCGAACACCATACACACTCGCCACCAGTTCGATAGAGTATTCGGGTACCTATTCGAGTCCTGCAGCCGTGCCTAGGCACGCGTGCAGCAGCCAAGGGAAGGGAGGCCGCCGTGTCCGCCGCACCGGACTACCCGCCCGGCTGGCCCTCCCCGGCTGGCCGGCCCGCCCCGCCCGCCCCGCCCGTCTCGCCCGCCAGGCCTGCTGAGGATCTGGGCGAGCTGCTGGCCGCCGCGAGCACGGCGGTGGCGGACCTGGCCGGCGGCGCGGACCTGGGGCAGATGGCTGACCGGGACGCGGCGGCGGTGATGGGCACGCTGACCACCCTGGTCGGGCAGCTGGACGGGCTGCGGGTGCAGGTCGCCTGCGAGGTCCGCGACCGGGAGATCTGCGGCCTGCGCGGCGTCCGCACCCTGGCCGGCTGGCTGCACGCCGACGCCCGGCTGGCCGACGACGCCCGCAAGATCGGCCGGCTGGCCGCGATGGGCCCGGCCCTGCCCAAGGTCACCGCGCTGCTGGCTGCCGGCACGATCAGCCTGACCCAGGCCGCCACCGCCTGCTGGCAGATCGCCCAGCTGCCGCACCTGCCGGTCCCGCCCGACACCATCGACCCACCCGGCCCGGGCGACCCCGCCGCCGGTCCCGGATCCGGCGCTGCCGGGCCCGGCGACCCGGACGCAGAGCCCGGCGCAGCCGGTGACCACGAGTACGGCGCGCACGACGGCGACGCCGACGGCCCCCGCGACAGCGACGAAGGCGGCGCGCGGGACGGTGACCCCGGCGCGCGGGACGGTGACCCCGGCGCGCGGGACGGTGACCCCGGCGCGCGGGACGGTGACCCCGGCGCGGACGCGGAGCGCGGCCCCGACACTGGCGCGGGCCCGGCCGGCCCGGGTCTGCCTGGCGCTGGGGGAACCGACGGCGGGGATGCGTGGGCCGGGCTGTGGCGAGCCGGGGATGTGCACGCGGCCGCCGACGAGCTGTTCGCGGCGTTCCTGCCCGGCCTGGACAGTGACCAGCTGCGGCAGATGGGCGCGCACCTGCGCGAGGCCGCCGACAGCCAGCACCACGCCGGCGACGACAGCGACGACTATGCCCGCCGCGGGCTACGGATCTCCCGCTCGCTCGGCGGCGCCGGCGAGATCTCCGGCCGGCTGCACGCCGAGGCGGCCGAGCAGGTCATCGCCGCGTTCGAGGAACTCGGCTGCAAGACGGGCCCCGACGACAAGCGGACCAAGGCGCAGCGCTGGGCCGACGTCCTGGCCCGGCTCGCCGCCACCACGCCCGACCTGCACCCCGCACCCCCCAGCCCCGGCCCGGCAAGCCCCGCAGGCCCCGCTGGCGTGGCGGCCGACCCCGACGACGACCATCCCTGCGACGTGGACTCCCCCTCCGGCCACAACCACCACGGCGAGGATCACCACTCCAGCGCTGGACATAAGCACGGCGCGGACGGTCGTGACCACACAGGTACCCGGCGCTCCGGTGCCTCCGGAACCGTGCCGGCCGCCTACCAGCGTCCTCGGGTCATTGTCACCGTCCCGCTGTCAACCCTGCTTGGACAGCCACTGGCCCCCGGCGCCACGCTTGGCTCGGGCACACCGCTGACGGCCGAGGCCGCCCGTCGGCTGGCTTGCGACGCGGAAATCATCCGGCTTATAACCGGGCCGGCCGACCGGTTGGATGGCGACCACGACTGCAACTCCACCGCCTGGCTCACCGAGCTTATGGCGGCCGCCATCGCACAGCTGCCACCGCCCCTCGGCGGTCCCTCCGCCGTCCTGGACATCGGCCGCAAGAGCCCCGGCTGGACGCCCCGCCAGCGCGACGCGCTCTACGTCCAGTACGGCGGGCATTGCGGATTCGGCCGATGTGGCGGCCAGATAGACGTCATCCACCACATCATCCACTGGCTGCACGGCGGGAAAACGCGCATCATCAACGGCTTCCCCTGCTGCAAATACCACCACTGGCTCCTCCATGAAGGCGGCTGGCGGATCAAGAAGCACCGCGACGGGGAAGTCACCATTTACCCCCCGCCACCCCGCTGGCAACCCGGCACCATCTACCGCCGCGGCAAACCCGTTTCCGAATAGGTCAGGACACCCAGCAGGCGATGCATGCTGCGGAGACGCTGGCGGACGTAAGCCGGGCCTGGCGGACGTCTGGCTACGGAGTTACCGCGGCCAGGTTGTCGTGGTCGCTGCCGGCGATGTCGGTGAAGCCGCCGGCGCCGGGTTCACCCGGCAGGCCTGCGAGTCACGACAAGCGACCGATCGGGTCACGAGAAGCACGCCGGGTGCCGCTCCGGCATCGCCTGGACGTAAGATCGTCCTGCGCGGGAGGGTGCTTCCGGGTCCGCGGGAAGGACTGAGTCCACCTCCAGGTGCTCCATCTCACCGGCTGTGACCTCTTCCTCAGCCTGGACGCGGACCGCAGGCGGGAGAGGAAGACGCCATGCCCGTTTCACTGCCAGGCCGCCCGGATCTTGATCAGCTACGCCGCCAGGCCAAGGAGCTCCGCAACGCCGCACGGCTCGGCGAGCCGATCGCCAGCGGGCGCATCGCCGGTCAGCTATCCCCCCGCCCGGCCGGCTCGGTGACGCTGGCCGTCGCCCAGCTCGTGATCGCGCGCGAGCACGGCTTCGCCAGCTGGCCGAAGCTCAAGGCCGCGGTCGAAGCCGCGGGAGAAGACTCCCGCCGGCTCCTCGCGGGATTCCTCGCCGCCAGCGTGGAAGGCCCGCCTGAGCTCGCCGCCAGCCTCCTCGGCGCTGATCCGTCGATCGGGCGCGCGAACATCTTCACGGCGGCGGTTACCGGCGACGCGGACGAGGTGGCCGAACTGCTGGCGGACACGCCGGACAGCGCGCTGGCCATCGACGACGAGCGCGGGTGGCCGCCCCTGCTGTACGCGTGCTACACGCGCTGGCACCGCATCGACCCGCGGCGAGCCGCGGGGACGGTGGCGGCAGCCCGGCTGCTGCTGGACGCTGGCGCCAGCCCCAACACCAACAACGGCAGCCGGCCAAACCGCCGCTACCGCTCCGCGCTGCACGGCGCCGTGAGCGCGAACAACCCCGGGGTCGCGCGGCTGCTGCTGGACCGCGGCGCCGAGCCCAACGACCGTCTTTCCCTGCACGAAGCGGCGCACTGGCGCGACCACGAGTGCCTGCGGCTGCTGCTCGGCCACGGCGCCACGCTGCGCGGCACGTGGGCGGTGGGGGAGGCCGCCCCGTGGGCGGTGGGGGAGGCCGCCGCGGCGGGCGACGACGAGGCCGTGCGCTTGCTGCTCGACGCGGCCAGCCGGGCCGAGCCGGCCGGACGGGTCGCCGGTCTCGCGGACGAGGCGCTTCCCGGCGCCGTGCGGAAGGGCGCGGCCGCCGTGGTCGAAACGCTGCTGCGATTCGGGGCCGATCCGAACGGCGCCGCGGGTGAGGAACCGCCGCTGCGGCGGGCCGTCCGGGCCGGGCAGCTTGCGGTCGCCGGCGTGCTGACCGACCACGGCGCGATCAGGGACGTCAGCGTCGCTGACCAGTTCCTCGGCGCCTGCGCCCGCGCGGATCGCGGCGAGGCCGAACGGCTCCTCGGCGGGCATCCCGGCCTGTTCGGCGAGCTCTCCGACGCCGACCGCGCCGCCATCGTCGAGGCTGCCACCGCCGCCGGGACCGGGCCGGTTTCCCTGATGCTCGATCTCGGCTTCTCGGCCCGCGCCCGCAACGACCTCGGGGAGACCGCCCTGCATACCGCCGCGTACGAGGGCCGGGCCGAGACGGCGCGTCTGCTGCTTGACCATGGGGCCGACGTCGACGCCCGGGACGGCAATTTCAACAGCACACCGCTCGCTTTCGCGACCGTCGGCAGCGGTGAACGGCCCAACGGTGACGGCGACTGGACCGGAACGGTACGCGTGCTGCTCGAAGCCGGCGCCAGCCGTGGCGGGGTCTGGCTCACCGGCGGTAAGGCCCCGAACCGGCAGGTCGCCGAGATGCTGCTCGCCTACGGCGTCACCCAGGAGCAGCCGGGAGAGGCGGACGAACCAGGCGCACCCCCCGGGGTGACTTCATCCGCGGCCGAGCCGCTGCGCGAGATCGCCGAGCACGTCCGCGTCGCCTACGACACCGCCGATGTGGAGTTGTTCGCCTCGTTGCTGCACCCCGAGGTGCGCTGGGGTGGCGGCCTGGAAGGCTGCTCGGACCGGGCCCAGGTACTCGCGCGCTATCAGGACCAGATGCGCCAGGGGTTCCGGGCGGAGATCACCGCCACCGAGGTACGCGGCGACGCCGTCGTCATCGGTCTGGCCGTCGCCCGCCCCGCCGACGGAGCACGGCCCTGCCCGCCCGAGGTCGTCTACCAGGTCCTCCGCGTCCGGGAGGGAATGATCGTCAGCATCACCGGCGCGCCAGACCTGGCCGCCGCCCGCGCGGCCGCGACGTAGCCCGGAAGCGACCAGCCCACCAGGAGCGACGCCGTCGGGCAGGTGAGCCGGCGCGCCAGTGAGGATGCAGCAGTCAGGTCACAGACTGTCCCGCCGGCCCTGCAGGAAGGACCGTTCGGCCGCGTTGGCGGTGCGGGCGATGGCCGCGTCGTAGGCGGACCTGGCGTCGTCGCGCCGGCCGAGCCTGCGGAGCAGGTCGGCACGGGTCGAGTGGAACAGGTGGTAGCCATCGAGGCCGAGCTGGTCGGCCAGCTCGAGCGCAGGTCCCGGGCCGTGCACTTCGGCGAAGGCAACGCAGCGGTTGAGCGCCACCACCGGCGTGGCCGCCACCGCGGTCAGCTGGTCATAGAGCGCCAGGATCTGCTTCCAGTCGGTCTGCGCGGGGGTCGGTGCGTCGCTGTGCACGGCGTTGATCGCCGCCTGCAGCTGGTAGGGCCCCGGACGGTTGCGCCGCAGGCACGCCCGGACCAGATCCTGGCCCTCGGCGATCATGTCGCGGTCCCACCGGCCGCGATCCTGGTCGGCGAGCAGGACCAGCGAGCCGTCCGGCCCGGTCCGGGCCTGGCGGCGCGCCTCGGTCAGCAGCAGCAGCGCCAGCAGGCCCGCGACCTCAGGCTCGTCCGGCATCAGCCCGGCCAGCAGCCTGGCCAGGCGGATCGCCTCGGCGCACAGGTCGGCCCGGACCAGGTGATCGCCCGCCGAGGCCGTGTACCCCTCGTTGAAGACGAGATAGACGACCGCCAGGACGTAGGGGAGGCGGTCGGGAAGCTCCGCATCGCGCGGGACCCGGTAAGGGATTCCGGCAGCGCGGATCTTGCGCTTGGCCCGGACCAGGCGCTGCGCGATGGTCGTCTCGGGCACCAGGAAGGCGCGGGCGATCTCCGGCGTCTGCAGCCCGGCGATGAGCCGCAGCGTGAGCGCGAGCTGGGCCTCGGCGGCCAGGGACGGGTGGCAGCAGGTAAAGATCAGCCGCAGCCGGTCATCGCGCACCGATCCCACCTCGGATTGCCCATATTCGGATTGCCCGTATCCGGATGACGCTGTATCGACGTGCATGAGAGCCGCCTGCGTCTCGCGGCTGTAGCGGGTTGACTCCCGCCGCAGGCGGTCCAGCGCCTTGTTGCGGGCGGTCGTGACGATCCAGCCGCCGGGGTTGGGCGGCACGCCGGTGGCCGGCCAGCGCGCGGTGGCCACGGCGAAGGCCTCCTGGACCGCCTCCTCGGCGAGGTCGATGTCGCCGAAGAGGCGGACCAGGGTCGCGACCGCGCGGCCAGAGCTTTCCCGATAGGCCCGCTCGATCGCGTCAGCGTCCGCGATGGGCGCCGGGTTATTCTTCGCCGTCATCCTGGAACGGCCGGACCTCCACCGGCCCGCCGCAGGCCGCCGAGCCGCGGGCCGCGTAGCCGAGCGCGGCGTCGAGGTCGGGCGCGCGGATGACCCAGAATCCGCCGAGCTGTTCCTTGGTCTCAGCGAACGGCCCGTCGGTGGTGACCACCTCGCCGCCCTGCGAGCGGACGACCGTCGCCGTCGACGGCGGATGCAACCCGCCGGCGAACACCCAGGCGCCGTCCGCCTTCAGCTCGGCGTTGAACGCGTCGACCGCCTTATAGGCCTGCTGCATCTCCGCCTCGGACGGGACGGGCTCTCCCTCGACCATGTGAACGGCGAGCAGGTACTGCTTCATATCGCTACTCCCTCGTGTCGGGGCCGGCACCACGGCGGCCTCTTACTCGTGTTCACGAACGGGGATGCCGGGAATCGACACCGCCCCGGGAATACGGGCCGCATCCCTTGCGCCCTGATCGCTTCTCCGAACGGCTAAAGGCTACTCAGCACCTGGCTCACGGCGGTCCCGCGATGGCGTCGGCAGCGCGGGCGACCAGCGACGTCCGGCCCGACTCTCCGTTCTCCAGCCTGTCGGCGAGCCGGTAGGACGAATACAGCCCGCGGACGCCGAGCCAGCGGGCGGGCTCAGGTTCCCAGCTGCGGGCCCGGTGGTTGACCCAGGGCAGCGCGGTCCGCGGCGTGTCCCGTTGCAGCACGAGGTCGGCGAGCGTACGCCCCGCGAGATTGGCCGCCGCCACGCCATGGCCGGTGTAGCCGCCCGCCCAGCCGAGGCCGGTGGCCTGGTCGAGCGAGACGCTCGCGCACCAGTCCCGGGGGACGCCGAGCACCCCGCACCAGGCGTGCTCGATGCGCGCGTGACCGACCTGCGGGAGCATCCGGCGCAGGGTCCGGCCGAGCGACTCGGCCGTGCCGGGCTGGGTCGCGCCCCGGTCGTCGAGGCCCGACCCGAACCGGTAGGGGACGCCGCGCCCGCCGATGGCGATGCGCCCGTCCGCGGTGCGCTGCGCGTACATGTAGACGTGCGCCTCGTCACCCAGCGTTTCGCAGCCGGACCAGCCGATCTGCCGCCACACGTCGTCGCCGAGCGGCTCGGTCACGATCATCGAGCTGTTCATCGGCAGCAGCACCCGGCGCTGCCCGGGCAGCCGCGCCGTGAAGCCTTCCGTGGCGCGCAGCACGTACCGGGCGGTGACATCGCCGAACACGGTGCGCGCCCGGCGTGCTTCGATGCGGGTGACGGGTGTCGCCTCGTGGATGTGCGCCCCGGCGCGTTCGGCCGCCTCGGCCAGACCGGCCGCCAGCATGGCCGGCTGCAGCCTGGCGCAGTGCGGCGTGTAGGTCGCGCCGCGCGCGTCGGGGAAATTGATCCGTTCCGCGAGCTCGGCCCCGTCGAGGTAGCGGACGTCGGCCTCGTCCAGGCCCCAGTCGCGGTCGCGCTGCAGCGAGTCACGCAGGCGCTGGTGCTGGGCGGCGGTGAACGCGACGCTCAGGCTGCCGCCCTTGACCAGGCGGGCGTCGATGCCCTCCGCGGCGCAGACCGCGGCGACCTCGTCGACCGTCTGCTGGAGCTGCCGCTGCAGGTCAAGCACGCCGCCCCGGCCGCGGGGGCCGCGGGCGTACCGGTCGCGGGATCCGGGCAGCGCCGCGGTCAGCCAGCCGCCGTTGCGGCCCGAGGCGCCGAACCCGGCGAACGCCGCCTCCAGCACGACCACCCGCAGTCCGGGCGCGGCACGGGTCAGGTACCAGGCGGTCCACAGCCCGGTGTAGCCGGCGCCGACGATGCAGACGTCCGCCTCGGCGGGCCCCGGCAGGGACGGCCGGCGCGGCGGGAACCCGCCGCGGTCGTGCCACCAGAAGGACACGTCGCCGTTACGCATCGGCCCGCCGCCTCATCCGCGCCATAGACCAGCAGGCTAGCGTTTTGACCCGGCGGTCACGACGCGCGGTCACGATCGAGGGGGGGAGGCGGGGCGGATGAGCGGCATGGCAGGCAGCGGTCAGGCGGGCGGCGGCCCGGCGCGCGTCGACGACGAGCTGCGCGCGGCGGTGGTCGGCTGCGCGCGGCGGATGGTGGCCGACGGGCTCGTCGTCGGCACGTCGGGCAACGTGAGCGCGCGGGCCGGCGACGAGATCGTCATCACGCCGAGCGGCTGCCGCTACGAGACGCTCCGCCCCGAGCAGTTGTGCGTGGTGGGCGCGGACGGCAGCGCGGTCGACCTGCCGCTACGCCCGTCCTCCGAGCTGCCCATGCACCTGGCGGCGTACCAGCAGACGGCGGCAGGCGCGGTGGTCCACACGCACTCGATGTTCGCGACGACGGTGGCGACGACCTGCGCGGAGCTGCCCGCGGTGCATTACACGATCGAGCTGCTCGGCGGGCCGATCCGGGTGGTCCCGTACGCGACGTTCGGCACCAGCGAACTGGCAGGCGGGCTGCGCGCGGCGCTGGCGGGCAGGCACGGCGCGCTGCTGCAGAACCACGGGGCCGTGACGGTCGGGCGCGACATCGGCGAGGCCTACGACCGGGCCCGCCTGCTCGAGTGGCTCGCCGAGCTCTACTACCGGGCGCGGCTGCTGGGGTCGCCGCGCGTGCTCAGCGCTGAGGAGATGGACGCGTTCAACGCCCAGGCGTCGGCGTTGTCCTACGGGATGAACGACGGACCGCCGCCCGGAGCCAGCCCGGGCTGAGCGCGGCCGGGCCGGGAGCGCGGACTGGGCGCGCCCGGAGCCGAGAGCGCGGCCTGAGCGCGGCCGCCGGAACCCGGCGCTGACTGGCCGTCGCGAGCCGCGGCTGCGCGTGACCGCGTGTCGGTGCACGGGAATCGCGCGGCCGACCGACACAATGGGTCAAGGCCCCTCCATGCATGAGATGGAGGGGCCTTGACGCCGCTCGCGCTCGAGGCAGCGGGCCGCGTCAGGCGTCGCAGAGCTCGAGCAGCTTGGTCACGGTCGCCCAGTTGCGCGCCGTGCCCGCGCCCTTGGCCGACAGCGGGCCGCCGGCCCGGCCGAGCAGCTTGGCCAGCTCGCTGGTGCCGAAGCCGTCCGGCGTGTGCAGGAACACCGCGCGCCCGGCCAGCGTGACCGTGTCCCGGCTGCCCCTGCCCGCGGCCTGCCGCTGGGCCTGAGCCAGGCCGGCCGCCATCCCCGGCTCGGGGTCGGCGGGCAGGAAGATCACGTGCACGTGCTTAGGGTTCGGCTCGCTCGCGTACGGGTTGTCGCGCATCGCCCGCGCCAGGTCGTCGTGGGTAAGCACGACCACGCCGGGCTGCACGCCGAGCCGGCCCGCGATCGCCTGCTCCAGGTCGGCGGCGAGCCGGGCCGTGTCCGCCTGATCCGAACTGAACAGCACGTTGCCGCTCTGGATGTACGTGGCGACGCCGGCGTGGCCGAGCGAGGAGACGACCTCGCGCAGGTCGGCCATCGCGACCCGGTTGCGGCCGCCGACGTTGATCCCGCGCAGCAGCGCGACGTGGGTGGGCACCCCAGCATCCTGCCGCAGCCGCCACCCGCGCGCACGCACCGCAGCGCACCCCCCGCCCCGCCCCGCGCCGTGCACGCACCGGCGTCGCGCACGTCAGGCGTGGCAGCGCAGCGGCCCGCCCCCGTTGTAGGTGATCATGTCCCGCAGCGCGGCGGCCAGGTCGATGGGCGCTCCCCGTTCGGCCCAGCCCAGCTCCGCGTACGCGCGATGCAGATTCCCGGGAAACCGTTCGGGATCAAGCCAACCCGCGTAAGGGCCGAGATCAGCCTCCAGCGCGGCATCGAGCGGCGACAGGCCGGCGTCCAGGCCGCGCCGGGCGACGTCGGACACGAAGCGCAGGTAGCCGAGCGCCTCGTCGATCAGCTCAGGCCCGCCGGCCGGCCCGTGCCCCGGGACGATCACCGCCGCGCCGAGCGGGCGGACGACCTCCTCGAGCACCTCGATCGCCCCGGCGATGGAGCCCATCAGCAGGAACGGCGTGCCGCCGCTGAACAGCAGGTCGCCGGCGAACAGCACCGACCGCTCCGGGATGTGCACGATCGAGTCGTTGGTGGTGTGCGCCGGCGTCCCCACGTACCGGGCGTCGCAGCGCAGGTCGCCGGCCCACAGCGTGACGCCGGACTCGTACGTGAGGAACGGCGGCGCCGGCTCCAGATCACCCCACTCGACGTCGGTCCAGATGCCGAGGTTGGCGGGCGGCCCGGCGGCCAGCACCTGCTCGCGGGTGCGCTCGTGGCCGACGATCGTGGCCCGCGGGAGCAGGCAGTTGCCGTACGTGTGGTCGCCGTGGTGGTGGGTGTTGACCAGCGTGCGCACCGGCAGCCCGGTCACATCCGCGACGGTGGCGAGGTACGCCCGCGTCCGCCGCTCGGTGGAGCAGGTGTCGATGCTGATCACCCCGCCGCCGCCGGCGATGAAGCCGGTGTTGTTGATATACCAGCTTCCGTCCGGCTGGATGTAGGCGTAGACAGCGTCGCTCACCTGGACGGTCTGCGGTGGCCCTGGCATGGAACTATTGTCCGGGTAGGAGGCGACGCATCGCATGGCATTCGATCCGGCCCAGCTGCCCGCGGACCTGCCGGCGCCGCGCGACGACGGCGCGGCGTCGCACCTGACCGGCCTGGCCATGCCGCCGGTCGCGCTGCTCAGCAACGCCGGCCTGACGCTGACCGGGGCGCTGCGGCTGCCCACGTTCGGGGTCGAGGTCGGGCCCGCCTACGAGGGCGGCGGGCGCCGGACGATGCTCAAGCGGCTCACGCTGGTGATCCGCGACGGCGTCGTCGAGAAGGTCTTCTACCCGGTCTTCCCGCCCGATGCGCACGCCGAGGAGGTGCTCGCCTGGGCAGGCGCCGCGGCACGATGAGATTTTTTCCCGAACGGCTCCGCCGCCGATCTCCGCGCCCGACGCGGACGACCGCGGGCCGGCGTCCCCGGGCGCTGGTCCTCGCGCCGCTGGTCGCGGCCGCGCTCGCCGTGCTCGCCGCGCTTGCCGGGTGCGGCCAGCAGCAGCCCGCGCCGGCCACGTCCGGGAACGCGCTGGCCAACCCCGGGATCGACCCCGGCAGCCCGCTGGGCGGCAAGCCGGCCCCGGAGATCCGGCTGCGCGACCAGTTCGGCCGCGACGTCTCGCTCAGCCAGTTCCGCGGCAGGGCCGTGCTGCTGGCGTTCGTCGACTCGCGCTGCTCGACGATCTGCCCGCTGACGACCACGAGCCTGCTGCAGGCGGTCCGGCTGATGGGGGCCGCGGGCAGGCAGGTCCAGCTCGTGGGGGTCAACGCCAACCCGAAGGCGACCCGCGTGTCGGACGTGCGCGCCTACTGCGCGGCGCACGGGATGATGCACAGCTGGGAGTTCCTCACCGGGACGCTCGGCCAGCTCGCGCAAGTGTGGCGGGACTACCACGTCTACGTCCAGGCGATCAAGGGGAACATCGACCACGAGCCCGCCATCTACCTGATCCGCCCGGACGGCCGGGAGCAGTCGGTCTTCCTCACCCAGATGGCCTACACGGCCACCGACCAGCAGGCTCAGGTGCTGGCGGACGCCACGGCGGCGGTGCTGCCCGGGCGGCCGCGGGTCAGCCACTCGGTCAGCCTGCGCTACCTGCCCGGGATCGGGCCCGGCCGTGCCGCCGCGCTGCCGGTGGCCGAGGGATGGTCAGGGACCAGGAACGGCACCGTGACCGTGGGCCGTGGTCATGCCCGGCTCGTCGTGTTCTTCGCTTCCTGGGTGGACGAGAACAGCAACCTCACCCAGCAGCTACGGGCGCTGAACGCCTACCAACAGGCCGCCGCCGCGCGCGGCTGGCCGCCGGTCGTGGCCGTGGACGAGGCCAGCACCGAATCCTCGCCCGCGGCGCTCCCGGCGCTGCTGGCCGGGCTGCGCGGCAGCCTGGACTACCCAGTGGCGGTCGACCGCTACGGCCAGCTCGGCGACGGCTACGGGGTGCAGGACCAGCCGTGGATCGAGCTGGTCTCGGCCAGCGGGAAGATCCTGCTGCGGCACGACGGGTGGTGGGCGCCGCCGGCCCTGGCCGGCGCGGTGCGCGCCGCGCTGGCGGGGCGGGCGGGCTGACCGGCTGCCTGGCTGGGGCGCCGGCCGGGGCGGGCGCGACCCGTACACTGAGCCTTTTTCAACCGCCCGCCAGATATCACGGAGAGCAGGGTTGATTCGTGAGGTTGAAAAAGGTTCACACACCGGAGGTGGTCCGATGGCGGGGCAGCAGGGATTCCCGCGGCTCGAGCAGGTGGTCCTGGACGGCACCGACATACGGGCGCTCGCCGAGTTCTACCGGCAGCTGCTCGGGTTCAGCTACCGGCCGGGCGACGAGCCGCCGGCGCCCGGGGAGCCGGACCCGCGGGGCGAGGACTGGCTCGTGCTGCAGAACGCCGCCGGCGCGGCCGCCGTGGCGTTCCAGCAGGTGCGGGAGCTGCCGGAGGCGACCTGGCCGTCCGGTCCGACGCCGCAGCAGCTGCACCTGGACATGACCGTTCCCGCGGTGAGCGACCTCGACGCCCAGCACGAGCGTGCCCTCGCGCTGGGCGCCCGGCTGCTGTACGACCGGTCCGGCGACCCGGAGGAGCCGCTGCGCGTCTACGCCGACCCCGCGGGGCACCCGTTCTGCATCTTCGTGGGCTGATCGCCGGACGCGGCGGGCCTCGCCTGAGAACAAGCCCGGCCGGGCAGGTCGGGGAGGAACTCCCCGGCCTGCCCCCCTGCCCAGCCGGACCCGCGTGTGTCCCCGGGCGGGCCGCCCCCCGAGCCGTTCCGGGACCACATGAAGACAGAGTCCGATGGCCGCGCCGTGATACAAGTCCGGGCGATCAGGATGCGATGAAGACACGGTGCGATGGTCACGCCCTGACACGAATCCGGAGGGTCAGGACGCGCCCAGCGCGATGAACGACCACGCCGTGGCGGCCCGCACGGCGTCGTCTCCGGCGCCGGCCCGGGCTCCGGCGCCGGCCCGGGCGTCGCGCAGAGCCTCGCCCAGCGTGCCGCCGCGGCGCAGCTGCCGGTGCAGCTCGATCATCAGGCCGGTACTGGCCTCGTCGTTGACCGGCACGACGCTGGCGAGGATCCCGGCGGTGCCCAGCGGCACGAGCGAGCTGGCGAGGCCGAGCAGCTCGTTGGCCCCGGCCGCGGCGAGCACGCCGGAGTCGCAGCTGGACAGGATCACGCGGTGCGGGGCACGGCGCAGCCCCTCGAGATCATGGACGGTGAGCGGGCCGTCGTCCATCTGCAGCGACGAGAACAGCGGGCTGTCGGCGCGGAACGTCCCGTGCGCGGCGATGTGCGCGAGCGGCGCGCCGTCGAGCGCCTGCAGCACCCGGCGCGCGGTGGCCGCGCCGCCGGACAGCACGGTGGCGCCGGGGTACAGCGCCGACAGCGCGGGCAGCTCGCCCCCGCCGGCGCCGAGGCCGGGCCCCCGGATGAGCACCGGCTGGCCGCCGGCGGGCGGCGCCGTGTCCCTGGCCTGGAGCCAGGCGCGCGCCGAGGGGGCGACGCTGACCGCCCGGTCGCGCAGCGAGGGAAGCAGCGCCCAGGGCACCGGCGGCAGCCTCCCGGGCGGGACCACGATCACCAGGCCGTCGCCGAGGTGACGGAGGACGGGGCCGAGCAGCGCGGTCTCCAGCATCGCGCCGGTCGCCTCCAGCGCCTTCAGCGCCGCCAGTGCGCCGCCAGGCCCGGCGTCCCGGCCGTGCGCGAGCCGCCGCAGGCTGAACCGCGCGTACTCGACCTCGCGGGCCGCGTCGTCGAGCCGCCCGCCGGCGAAGCGCCGGACCGAGCCCGCGCCGCAGACCAGCAGGTGCAGGTCGCCGGCGATGTCGACGATCTGGACGAGCCTGGCGTCGCCGAGCTGACCGAGGAACCGGGCCACGTCGAACCGGTGCCTGCCGCCGGCGGGCCCGCCGCGAGATCGCAGCACCCGTTCCCGGACGGCCCGCTCCAGCCGCAGCTGCTCACGACGGAGGATCACGGCAGGGTCCCCGTGCGCGGTGGCCCGGTCGAGGCGGCTCGTCACGTCGCGCAGCGCGGTCAGGTCCGCCCGGAGCTCGGCGTCGTCCACCGGGCGGGCCGGCGGGACCGCGAGGGCCGACGCCCGCCACCGCTCGCTCCACGCGAGGAGCTGCCGGGACCGGCCCGAGCGGAGCGCCGCCCGCTGTGCCAGCGCGGCCAGTTCGGCGCCCTGCGCCGTAGCCTGGGCGCGCAGCTCCGAGGCGCCGAGGGTGACCAGGTGGTCGTCCAGGACCGCCAGCCCCTGGCGGCAGGCGCCGAGCAGCCGCCGCTGATCGCCCGCCGCGTCGGCGCGCAGCGCCTCGGCGAGCCAGCCGTGCGCGCGCGCCAGCGCCGAGACCCTGCGATGCCTGCTGCGCGCCGCGGCGGCGAAGTGCCGGTCCGCGTCCTCGCGCCTGCCCAGGGCCAGCGCGATCCGGCCGGCCAGCAGGCGCGCCTGCGGGGCGTCCGACGAGCCGAGCCCGTCGAGCCCGGCCGCGACCTGCTCGGCCTGACGCAGCAGCCCGGCGGTGGCGGTGCCCGCCGCGAAGCGCGCCCGCAGCTGGAGCAGGGTGGCGTGCGACTGCCACCACGCCCGGCCCTGGGCGGCGAACATGCGCCGGGCCGCCTCGGCCCGTTCCGCCGCGACCCGCGGCTGCGCGGCGGCCAGGGCGGCGTGGGCAGCGCTGAGCAGCAACTCGGCCTTCTTGGTGGCCTGCCCGGCGTTGCCTTCGATGCCCAGCACGGCGTCGTCCGCCTCGCGCAGCGCGTCGCCCAGCAGGCCGGCCGACAGCAGCACGGCACACCGGTCGATGCTGAGGTCGGGCATCCGGATGTCGAGCTGCTGGTAGCGGCGGTCCGCCTCGTCCAGGCAGGACAGCGCCCTGGGCAGGTCACCGGAGCGGAAGGCCACGAGCCCGCGGTCGTGCCATATGTACGCGACCTCGACGGCCTGGCTGGTGGCCGCGAACAGCCGCTCGGCCCGGCCCAGGTCACGGTCTGCGCGGCCGGTGGCACCGCAGGCGAGGTGCACGAGCGCCCGCGCGGTCAGCGCCCTGGCCTCCCAGATCGTGTCGCCGGCCGAGCGCAGCGCGCGGACCGCGCGGCGCAGGTCGTCGAAGGCCTCACGGTGCCGCCCCAGGACCTGGAGGGCGATGCCGCGGCGGACCAGCACGTGCCCGGCTTCCCGCCCGGCCGCCAGCGCGAGGGACGAGTCGAGCGCCGCCAGCCCCCGGCCGCTGTTGCCCTGGTAGATCAAGGCGACGCCGAGCGCCGCGAGCACGTCGGCCTCGCGCTCCGCTGAATGGGCCGCCCGGGCCAGCCGCAGCGCGGCGCGCAGCTCCCGCGTCCCCGCGTCCAGGTCACCCCACTCGCGCAGCACCATGCCGATGGCCTGCCGGGCCACCGAGGCGTCGTACGGGTCCGGGTCACCTGCGAGGATCTCGCGCGCCCTGGCCATCAGCTCGCCGGGCCGGGAGCCCAGCAGGGGCAGCAGGTCCAGCGGCCGACCGGGAACGCCTTCCTCGTGCTGGGTCCCGGCCGCCATGGGATGGATGGTAAGCCTGGCCAGGCGGATGGTCGACTGACATACTTAAGGGTCATATCAGGGCATACTCACCGGCCAGCGAGCGGGGAAACGGCGTGACCCTGGCCGCGAGCTTTCGAGGGCAGCGATGGTTTCCAGGGGCAGCGAGGGCGATGACCAGCCGGCCAGGCTTGATGTTCAACTCGAGCTCATCGCGACCGCCTGCGGGAAAAAAGGAACCGATATCGGGGTGGCCCGTCTTCCGGACGGCAGCCTGGACTTTATCTACCAGCGCGGCGTGATTCTGGTCCTGAATGGCTACGTGGACCAGGTGCGGGCCATTGTCGGCGTGGCGGACCGGGAAGAGGCGGAAAGGGCCACGCACGCACGGTCGATCGAGGGGATAACCCTCTACTCGCTGGCCGGCGCCAGGATCAGCGACACCCTCGAGGCGCTGGCGGCGATCGACCGGGAGCTCGGGCCGGGCATCGCGACGCCCAATCACATCCTGTCCATTACCCCGGTGCTGCCGTGCCCGGCGACGGAGCCCGAGCCGGTCTCCGGCGACGCACCGCCTGATCCCGGCGTGTGCGAGGCGAGCGGATACGGGGTGTCCGTCTACGTTCCCGACACCGGGCTGCTCGACAGCGCGGCCGCGCATCCGTGGCTGACCGGGGTCACCGGAGAGGTGGACGCGCTGCAGCCTCCCGATGACGCCGGGGTGGTGATGATCCCGCAGTACGCGGGGCACGGCACGTTCGTCGCGGGCGTGGCGCGGTGCATGGCACCCGCCGCGACGGTGTACGTCACCAGCGATTTCACGACCGCGGGCACGCTGTCGGAGTTCGAGCTCGTGCTGCGGCTCAACCAAGCGCTCGGGCTGGGGGTAAACATCATCAGCCTGTCCGCTGGCTGCACCACACGGCACAACCGGCCGCTATTGAGCTTCACCAGCTTCTGGAACAGCTACCGGAACTACAAGGGCGTGCTGCTGGTGGCCGCGGCGGGTAACAATTCCACCAGCCGCCCGTTCTGGCCCGCCGCGTTCCCCCAGGTGGTCGGCGTCGGCGCGCTGTCGGCAAACACGCGCGGCCGCGCCTATTTCAGCGATTACGGTCCGTGGGTCGATGTCTACGCGCCTGGCCAGGACCTGGTGAATGCCTATGCGGTCGGCACCTATAAGTACCGTGAGCCACCGCACCGGGGTATCGAGCGGGCTTTTTGCGGCATGGCGCGGTGGAGCGGGACGTCATTTGCCACCCCGCTGGTGTCCGGGCTCATCGCCGCCCGGATGAGCCGGACGGGGGAGGGCGCCCGGGCGGCCGCGGACGCGCTGCTCGCCGCGGCGAGGGCCCAACGGATACCCGGCGTCGGGCCGGCGCTGCTGCCGTGTGACGGCGGTGACGGTGATCGCGAGCCGGTGCTGTGCGGCTGCCGCGGCTGCCCGCCGATCGGCCGGTAGCGGGAGCGGCGGTGGCGGACGACGACGCCGGCAAGCTGGTGGGGGCGGCGGCCGGCGGGGACAAAGAGGCGTGGCGGACGCTGGTCCAGAGGTTCAGTGGGCTCGTGTGGTCGATCACCCGCGCCTACCACCTGAGCCGGGCCGACGCGGCGGACGTGTCGCAGACGACGTGGCTGCGCCTGGCCGAGCACATCGGTACGATCGACAATCCGGATCGCGTGGGCGCCTGGCTGGCGACCGCCGCCCGGCGCGAGTGCCTGCAGAACATCCGGGCGAACGCCCGCGCCGTGCCCACCGATGACATGACCCGGCTCGACCACCCCACCCGCGAGGACAACCCCACCGAGGACGAGGTCTTGCGCGCCGAGAGCGAGCGAGAGCAGGGGCTGCGGGCGAAGGCGCTCTGGCAGGCCGTCGCGCGGCTGCCGCTGCGCTGCCGGCAGCTGCTCACGATCTTGATAGCGTCTCCTCCGCCCAGCTACGCCGAGGTCGCCGCCGCGCTGGACCTGCCGGTGGGTAGCATCGGGCCCACCCGGGCCCGCTGCCTGCAGCGGCTGCGGCAGGAACTGGCGGGATGTATCTAGACCCGTTGCGGGCACTCATAGACAGTGACGGGCCCGGAGGAGACCGGACATGAGTGACGCACCGGACGACAGCGCGCTGGAGCAGGAGCTCCGGCTGGCGGCCGCCCGCCTCGACCCGGTGCCGCCCGAGGTCGTGGCGGCGGCCGTGGACGCGTTCTCCTGGCGCGACGCCGACGCCGAGCTGGCGGAGCTGGTGTTCGACTCGCTGCTGGACGCCGACCAGGCCACGCTCGTGCGGGGTTCTGCCGGGCGGCGGCTGGTCTCGTTCAAGACTCCCGGGCTGACCGTCGACGTCGAGGTGACGTCCGCCGGCCCTGGCCGCGACATCATGGGCCAGATCAGCCCGCCGCAGCGTGCCTCGGTCCACATACGCCACGGCGCCGGGATCGCCCGCACCGACGCGGACGAACTCGGCCGCTTCGCGGCGGCGGCCCTGCAGGCCGGGCCCATGAGCCTGCGGGTAAGTGCAGCCGGCGGCGGGACGCCAGCCGCGGTGATCACCGACTGGCTCGCCATCTGACGCGCGCGGGCACGGTCCGCCGAAACAAAGTCATTCCGCGGTTGAACCGGGAGCCGCCGCGGGCCGTAAAAGGTAAGAGGAACGGGGGCGCCCCGCACAAGCTGGCGCTGCCGGGCCGGCTCCAGGCAGCCTCTCACCGACCATTGGCCCTGGCCCGCCCGGCAGCGCCGCCACATCCGGCGGGGGCCGGCGTCATCCGACGGGTGCCGACGGGTGCCGACGGGTGCCGGCGTCGCCGGCCGGTCACCGGGCTCTGCGGTTAGATGACATGCATCGGCTGGCTGGCCGTCGGCGGCTGAGTTGCCGGTGCCTGCACCGCGAGGAACCTCCTCAGCTCAGACGCGTCACGATTGGCTGCGTAAGCAATCCGCGTTCGGGCGCTTGGGCGCCCGCGGGAGCGTGAGGAGGTCCCGATGCCCATCGTAGGCGGGCTGGATATCCACCGGAAGCAGCTGACCTTCGACTATCTCGACACCGTGACCGGGGAGATCAAACGCGGCCAGATCGCCCCGGCCGACCGGCAGCATCTGCGCGCCTGGCTGGCGCGGTTCGCGGGCCGCGGCGACGTCGCGTTCGCGATGGAGGGGTGCACCGGGTGGCGGTATCTCGCCGAGGAACTGGCCGCCGCTGGCGTTGCGGCGCACTTGGCTGAGCCGGCCGACACCGCCGCGGCCCGTGGCCGCAAACGGCACGCCAAAACCGACAAGACCGACTCCCGGCACCTGCGGACGCTGCTGGCCGAGGGCCGGCTGCCGGAATGCTGGATCCCGCCTGCGCACATCTTGGAGTACCGGGCGCTGCTTGAGCTGTATCACGACCTGCGGACCGAGCACACTGCCTGGGTGCAGCGGATCCACGCGGTGTTCTTCCACCAGGGCGCCCCGGCGCTGGGCGAGGGCGCGCTCCGCACCGAGGCGGGCCTGGCCGCGCTGCGGGCCGCCGCGGCCGCTCACCTGTCCCCGGCCGGGCAGCTGCAGGTCGCTACCGCCCTGGACATGCTCGCCGCCGTTGAGACCCGGATGGACATGCTCCGCAGGCAGCTGCGGGCCGCGGCGCGGCAGCTGACCGGCGCGCGGGTGCTGGCTGAGCGGCTGTACGGGGTCGGGCCGGTGACCGCGCTGGCGCTGACCTGCTGGCTGGGCGGGGCGGACCGGTTCTCCTCTTCCCGCAAGGCGGTCCGGTTCGCCGGGCTGGACGTCACCGTTTGGTCGTCGGACCGCAAGGGCCCGCCCGGGCGGCTGTCCCGGCAAGGGCCGCCGGTGCTGCGCTGGGCGGTCTATGAGGCCGGCAAGACCCACGCCCGCGCCGCCGCCCCCGACCACGCCTACTACGCCCAGGTGAAGGACCGCAAGAACGGCAAGCGGGCCGCCCTGTCCGAGGCCCGCAAGATCGTCCGGCAGGCCTGCCATATCCTGGCCGAGCTCGGCGACGACGCGCTCACCGCCGCCTGACACCCCCTGCCCGTGCCATGGTGACCAGCCCCGTGACGCACCGGCCCGGCGGGCACGCCGCAGCCACACTCACCGATGGGGAACCACCGCGGCCAGCTCCCACACCGCGCCTGTCAGCCGCTGCCTGGCCCGCCCAGGGCCTGGCGGACGGCCTGGTTAGACTGAGCGGCCGCATCCCCGCAGGCGGGGACACCCAATCAATCATCTTGTCGCCGGGGCAACACCCTAAGCCCCGCGGGCCTAGGTAAGGCTGGCTGCTCCGCCCCGCCCCCCCGGCCGCCACCGCCGGTCACCCCACCCAGGAAAGGTCCACCGCCTGCACACTAACCGCAACCACGCCACCCCCCCGGGCCCCCGCCCCCGCCGCCTCGCATGATCCGCTCCCGGGCGGCCGCGTCAAGGGCGCCCACGGCGCCGCTCCGCGGGCGCTGCGCGCCCCTTGACCCACCCGCCCGCTCGCAGAAACCGGCAGCTATCCGGGGACAGGGGACCAGACTCACGCATCTCAAAACCAGGGCACCACCCCAGGCAGAGTCCCAACATCGACCGCTTGCGGTCACCGACCGATACAGGTAAGGGCG
>Ga0070698_100000554_pt1 | contig 39971 bp, 40 predicted proteins | sample KBSK1502metaG_FD_65477 | JGI IMG/M metagenome (GOLD analysis project Ga0070698, IMG submission 65477) | Corn, switchgrass and miscanthus rhizosphere microbial communities from Kellogg Biological Station, Michigan, USA - KBS K1-50-2 metaG | ecosystem: Host-associated > Plants > Roots >...
GGCCGGCGCCTGGATCGTCGGCTTCGCGCGCTCCTCGACACGGATGTCGCCAGGAGCATAGAGCACAGTCCCACGCATGAGTGGTTAACTTCCTTCCGTCTGAGGTGTCAGGTGGTGCCGTCCGGGCTTCAGGTCAGGTCCAGTCGGCAAGGCCCCGGTCGCCGGTGCCACATGCCATCTCTTGGGTTACTCGCCGCGAAAGACCCGTTTGGCGACGGCCATCGCCGACATGGCCTTGGGCCAGCCGGCGTAGAAGGCCAGGTGGGTGATCGCCTCGATGAGCTCCGTCTCGCTGGCGCCGTTCTGCCTGGCCAGGCCGAGGTGATAGACGAGCTGGTCGGTGTTCCCGCCCGTGGTCAGCGCGGCGACCGTGACCAGGCTGCGCTCCTCGAATGCGGTCGGTGCGTCCGACCGCTGTAGCTCGGAGGCGAACAGGGCCTCGCACTGTGTGCCGTCCAGCGTCGTCGACAGCGGCGACCACGCCAGCGGGGCTCCATCCGGCATGCGCTCGTCGCCGGCCCCGGCAGGCCCGTCCGAGACAAAGACGTCATAAGACAGCTGGGTCGGTGAGGTTGCGGACATGGGTGCCTCCGTGAAATATCTCTCGTGGTCCGCCGCGGAACGATATGGCTCTGCGGCTCGGACCGTCGTACACCTGATCGTCGGGCCGCCCCGCGACGAGCGGTGCGTCGTCTTGTCACTATCCTGCGGCGCGAGGCTGCGGCCGGGGTATCCGCAGCACTACTGCACTTTGCGGATGCTTGTTGCGCGGCCGGCGTGGCGATACCGCCGGTCTTGCCGGCCAGCAAAGAGCCGCGTAACTTCGGGCTACACCGCGACAAGCATCTCGCGGTCGTCCGCCAGCGCACCGACATCATCCAGCTGCCGCCGACTACCCCGCACTAGCCGACCGGACCTGGGTGCTGCTGACCGGGGCGCCCGAGGGCGGATGGGGACTGGGCGGGCACGCGAACACCAACGCCGAACTCGTCAGCGCCGAGGTCCAAGAACTTTCACGCCGGGCAATTCATGGCATGCGACCACGCCACATATTCGCCTGCGTCGACGACGCAGGCCGGCGGTGCCCTGTGCCTGCCGGACGAGAGAGCTGAGCTGTTCGTACGACGTGCTCGCCGCGAGCTTGCTGAATAGCAGCCCGATGTCCGGTTGGCTGACGCCGCCGTAGATGCCGTCCAGGACGGCCTGGAACGGCCGTTCGCTCTCGAAGACGTGGCGGCGCACCACGACCTCGAGTACTTGTTCGGATGCCATGTGGATGCCTCTCTTCTTCTCTACTTCTTTGTCTGGGAACTTCGTCCGTCGCCCAGGCCCGTTCCCGGACCGAGCTTGCCGGGAATGCCCCAGTCGGCGGCGAACCGTGTGCTACGGCAGCGCGCAGCTCCGGACGGCCTCCCGTACCAAGTCAGCCACGACCGCCGGGCGGGAGAGCATCACCACATGGGAGGCCCCTTCGACCACGGTGACGGTCGCCGCCATCCGGTCGTAGGAGAAGCGGTGAACGTCTGGGTGGATCGCGCCGTCGGCGGTTGGCAGGACGGCCCACGACGGCCGCGTCCGCCAAGCCGGGGCGGGCGCCTTCTCGCCGAACGCGACACCGGAGATCGGCCGCTGGGAGATCGCCATGAACGCTGCCTCCGCGTCGGGCAGATCGGCGCAGAACGCCTCGTGGAACCCGCTGGGGTCGATAGTGAACTCGGTGCCGCCGTCGGGCAGCGGGGAGGGCTTGATATACGGGCCGGCCACGGGCGCGGGAAACTTCGACTGGAGCGTGGCCAGGTCCTCGCCCTCATCGGGCGCGAATCCGGCGACGTAGACCAGCCCGACCACGTTGTCGGCCACCCCGGCCGCGGTGATGACGGCTCCTCCGCAGGAATGGCCGACGAGCAGCACCGGGCCCGTGATTACGGTCCATAATCAAGTCTTCGAGCCATAGCTTTCGTGCAGCTCGCCCGACGCCATCATGTGCATCCACCGTTGTGGCTGCACATGTGGTCCGACGGTGAGTGTTCCATACCGGCGCGACAGAAAGGCCGTTCAGGTGCGGCTCGGACGGCATGTCGGCTGACTGGGACTTGCCCCAGATCGGCGGATCGGGCGCGCCCGGCGAACCCGCCGTCAGTTACGGAGCGTCAGCGGAGCTGCGGCCGACATGGTGCTGACACCGCAGACCAGGCATCGGCCAGGGTTGGCGCGAGTGACCGTAATGCCCATCGAGCGTTGCCGGTCCGTGCTCACGGAGCGCTGCCGCAAGATCGCCAGACAGCGATGTCGGTAACAGGCGGCCGCGACACTGCCACTTTGATAGGTGCATGTCAATGGTGGCAGCGGGCTGGGTGCCGGCGGGCACGGGTCAGTCCTTACGCCCGGTGAGGGCCAGGCTGGCGCTGATGCAGATCATGATCAGGCCGCCGGTGCCGCCGATCAAGTCCAGCCGGCGCGGCGCCCGGACCAGCCCGTCACGGACCTGGGCCCCATCCTGGCCTCCCCGGCAGGTTTGCTTCCTCTACCCGCACTACGGCGCCACGGCCCTTCCGGTTCGCCCTAGTGGTTTTGCTGCTGCCAGGGAAACGGCGTGAGGTCAGGTTCCACCCAGGCGGCGCGGGCCCGCGGGCTGGCCAGCGTCGCGGGCCGGTAGAACCTGGTGAGCAGGCGCTTGTCGAGCAGCACCGGATGGCGCACGGCGAAGGCGTCGAAGGTGGCGGCGCCGTGGTGGGCTGCGTGATGGCCGACGAGCTCGACCCAGGCCCGGCTGACGGTGGCGTTGTACTTCTGCGGCACTCCGGCGTAGCGGGCGGTGCGCTGGATGCCGTCGCTGACCAGGCCGACCGCGCCGGCGGTGCCGTACCGGCGGACCGCGAGCCAGGTGAGGTGGATGTGCTGGCGGTGGCCGAACCGTTCGGCGCCGGCCGTCACCTGGTCCATCAGTGCCTGGAACGGGGCGGGGCTGGCGGGAGCGGGGCGGTGATCAGGCGTGGTCATGGGCGGTTACCTCGGTCAGTGCGTGCAGGACGGCGTGGCAGGCCGCGACCGCCTCGGGCGGCAGCCCGGCCAGGGCGCGGCGTTCCAGGGCGGCGATGGCCCAGGTGATCGCGTCGGCCGCGCGGCGCCCGGCGGGGGTGAGCTCGATGAGCACGGCGCGCCGGTCGCCCGCGCGACGGCCGCGCGCGACGTGACCACGGCGCTCGAGCCGGTCCAGCACGCTGGTCAGCGTGGTGGGGCGGGCACCGCACGCGGCGGCCAGCTCCGACACCGTCTGGCCGTCCCTACCGGCGAGGTTGGCCAGCGCGTTGACCTCTGATCCGGTCAGGTCGTGGCCGGTCAGGTCGTGACCGGCCAGCCCCGCGGTGAGGGCGTGCGCGCTGGCGTGGGCGGCCCGCTGCAGCGCGAGCAGCACCGGCTGGGCGGGCAGGCTGTCATATGCCACGATTTCGTATCATACGATTTCGTGCGAACTGGGTCAGGTGCAGCGACCGTGATCGCCAGGGTAGGCAGGAAATCGCGCGTTTGTGCCGGATGAGCGCGCGTCGGCCGGCCACACTGTGCTGATAGCCGGCGCCGGTGGGAGTGGCTCCGGCGGACCGACCGATCTGCGCTGGAGGCCTGGTGAGTGATCACGAGACAGCCGGATGGCTGGCACGGCTGCGCGGCTGGCTGACCCATCGCCAGTCCCGGCTCATCGACCAGGCGACGGCCACGACGGCGCCCGGGTCGGCCGGCCTGGGTGACATCGAGCACGTGGTGATCCTCATGCAGGAGAACCGGTCGTTCGATCACTACTTCGGCACGATGTCGGCGGTGCGCGGGTTCTCGGACCCGGCCGTGCCGACCCAGGAGGTCGGAGGGCAGCGGTACCCGGTGTTCGACCAGTTCGGCTACAAGCCCGGCACCGGCCCCGACCCGTCTGGGTACCTCGAGCCGTTTCGCCTGGTCAGCAGCCCGCCGCTGAAGAACGGCCAGGCCACGAACGACATCGCGCACGAGTGGGCGACCCAGCACAAGAGCTGGAACGGCGGGCGCATGGACGCGTTCATCACCGCGCACCTGGCCGCCAACGGCACGAAGAACGGCCCGGTGACCATGGGCTACCTGACCCGTCAGGACCTCCCGTTCTACTACGCGCTCGCCGACGCGTTCACCGTCTGCGACAGCTACTTCTGCTCGGTCCTTGGCCCCTCGGACCCGAACCGGGTCATGGCCATGTCGGGCACGATCGACCCGGAGGGGAAGGCCGGGGGGCCGATCCTGAAGACCTACTACGACCGGCCCGCCGAGTACGGCAAGCTGCACTGGGAGACGATGCCGGAGCGCCTGCAGGCCGCCGGCGTGAGCTGGAAGATCTACAACCACCCGCTGGGCGAGCTCGCGTTCAGCCCGATGCCGTACTTCAAGGCGTTCACCGATCCGTTCTCGGTCACCGGATTCGAGCTGACCCGCAAGGCGCTGGCGCCGTCCTGGCCCGACGAGTTTCACCACGACGTGTCCGAGGGCGAGCTGCCCGCGGTGTCCTGGATCATCCCGCCGCTGGCGCAGAGCGAGCACCCGGCCGCGCCGCCGGAGTACGGCGAGCACTTCGTCCAGGAGATCCTCGAGGCGCTGGTGTCCAACCCCGACGTGTGGGCGCGGACCGTGCTGTTCGTGGTGTACGACGAGAACGGCGGCTTCTTCGATCACGTGCCGCCGGTCACCGCCCCGGAGGGGACGCCGGGGGAGTGGCTGGCCAGCCCGCTGCCGTCCGACGCGGCTGGCGTCGCCGGGCCGGTCGGGCTCGGCTTCCGGGTTCCCGCCCTGGTGATCTCGCCGTTCAGCCGCGGCGGGTACCTGTGCCCGGACGTGTTCGACCACACGTCGCTGCTGCGCTTCATCGAGACCAGGTTCGGCGTCGAGGTGCCGAACCTGTCGGCCTGGCGGCGTTCGGTCACCGGCGACATGACCAGCGCGCTGGCGCTGGCCCGGCCGCCCGAGACCTCGGTGCCGCCGCTGCCCGAGCCCAGCCTCGGTGACCTGAACGTCGCCGAGCAGGCGGTGCTCAACTCCCTGGCGGGCACGTTCGACCTGGGCATCCCGTACCCGATCCCGGCGGTGAACTCCATGCCGGCCCAGGAGACCAGCCCGCCCCGGCCGCCTGTCCCGCGGTAACGAGCGCTGCCGCGCCGCCTCGACGTAGGAAGGCGAGGTAGGAAGGGCGATGCCTGACTGGCTGATCCGCGTCTGGAGCAGACTGCTCTACGGACCGCCGCGGCGGGTCCCGCCGCCGCCGGGAACCATCGCCCGGCCAGACCTGGTGCCAACCGCGATCGACCTCGTCTACGACGTTGCGCGCACGAAGCTCACCGAGCAGCTGGCGTCGATCGAGCAGCTTGACACCAAGGCCGGCGTGCTGGTGGGTGCCCTGGTGGCAGCGACAGGCGTGTTCCTCGCTACGGGGCACCTCGTCCTATGGGCGCGGGTTACCTTCGCTTCGATCCTGGTGCTGTCCATAGCGATTGCCCTGATCGCTTTTGTCGTCCGCCAGTACGAGGACGCCCCGGATCCCGAGACCTTCGTTGGCTACGCCATGCTGGAAGGGGCGGAAGCGAAGACACTCACCCTGCGTGATGTGCTGCGCGCGTGGCGGCTCAACGAGCGCAAGGTGGTACTCAAGGGACGGTTGATCAACTTCAGTCTCATGGTCGCGGGCATCGGCGTCGTCATCGCGCTCATCGCCCGCGCCGCGTTACGCCGTCACGACGTATGCTAGTGGTCGTGACGGACGAGGCCAGGAACGCACCAAGGACGCCCGCCTCGGCTCCCAGCGGCCCGACCGCAAACGGGACCGGGGAGCGGGTGGTTCCGCGCTTCACGCCACCCGAGCCGCCCATTCCGACCCGCTTCTACGTTGGCAAGGGTGCGACCTTGGAGTCGCCACCCCCCAGCGAGGACTGAGCCTCTCAGCGCGACAGTCGCTCTGGTGGGGCGAGCTCACGATCTGTCCGGCGGAAAGCACCGCTAAACATTTCGCGTGTGGCGAAATGAGTAAGCCGCGTTGCCACGGGGCAGAATGGACATAGAGAATAAGGCGGGGCCCCTCCATGCATGAGATGGAGGGGCCCCGCCCGGTCTTGCCGCACCCCGCGTCCGGTTGCCCGTCCGCGACGCGCTGCGCGACCTCTCACCAGGGCCAGCGACCCGCCTGAGCACCGGTTTCCCGGCCCTTTCAGCGTTCCGGAGTTTCCCCCGGTGGTCACCGTTTCCGGTGGTGAGAGCATTTCTACTGCCTGCCGCGTCGGCGCACAAGAGTTTGCGGGCAGTATTCTCAAGATTTTATCTCTGCCCACATGTCATCCACAGAACCGTCAAGGTTATCCCCGGGCGCGGGTCGTTTCTCCACCGTTGTCCACAACCCGATCCACAGGTATGCGGAGCGACGCGGCGCTGCCCGCAGCCGCCTTACCCGGTCGGCGGGCCCGCCGCGAGCCGCCGCCGGACCTGGTCCATGCGCTCCTCGCCGTCGTGCGGCATCTCCCAGCGGGTTTCCAGCCACCACGTGCAGCCCGCCTCGGCCCACGGGCCGACCGCCGCCGCGGCCGCGGCGCGGTCGCCGGCCGGCGTCTCGCCGTCCGCGATCACCTCCAGCCCGGGGCTGGCCCCGTGGCCGGCCAGCCAGTCCTTCAGCTCGCGCGCATCTCTCGGAGTCCCTTCCCGCCCGTCCAGCTGATACTGCGGGATCACCCCGTCGCAGCGGAGCACCCGGCGCAGCGACGTGGGCCTCGGCCAGACGCCGACCACCCAGATCGGGATGCGTTCCTGGACCGGCGCGGCCATCCGGGCCAGATCGAGCCGTCCCGAGTCGTACGCGTAGTGCTTGCCCCGATAGCTGCCCCGGCCTGCCCACAGCTCGCGGATCAGGTCGATGCCCTCGTCCAGGCGCTCGGCGCGGTCGTGCAGGCCGGTCACCTCGCCCGTGCGCGGCAGGTAGGTATCGGTGGCGCCGAGCCCGACGGCGAGGATGGCGCGGCCGCCGGAGAGCTGGTCGAGGGTGGCGACCTGGCTCGCCACCTTCCACGGCCGCCGCCACGGCAGCGGGGTCAGCATGGTGCCGAGCCTGATCCGGGTCGTGCGCGCTGCCATCGCGGCCAGCAGCGTCCAGGCGTCCACGCCGTACGCGGCCTCCCAGACGAAGATCCCGTCCCAGCCCGCCTGCTCCGCGAGCACCGCTTGCCCGACCTGTTCGGGGGCCGTCCCCCCGGGAAGCACGAAGCCACCCTGCATCCGGTCACCGCCCATGCCCGGGTTCCTACCACCACCCTCCGACATTCCCCGCGACCCGTCCTGCCGCCGGGTGTGGGACATGAATGTAGGTGACTGGTCGGTAACCTGGGCTGGCCAGGCTGTCTGAGTGTGGCACCTTCTCAGACGCAAGTTCAGGCGGTCTGGGCGTGGCTGGGGGGTGCCCAGGTTTCGTGCCAGCGGTCGCTGGCTTGCTGGCAGCGCAGGGTGAGGATGCCGTAGGCGCCGGCGAGCGTCCATCTCATGCCGGACAATTTCAGGCGCTGGGCGACCACGGCCTTGCACCCGGCCTCGACGGCACCGGAGCCCACGAACATGCCCAGTTCTCTGAAGCGGGCATATTGCATGCGGTGGGCGTTGTGCTCGAAGTAGCCCAGGGCGGTGTCCAGGTCGGCGGCTTTCTTGCCGGCCAGGGGGAAGGCGCGGGCTGCGGTGCAAAGCGCGTCGAGGTCGCCGGCGTCGAGGTCGCCGAGCCGTGCGCCGAGCCATTGGTCCTTGGCGTCGCCGAGCATGAACTCCAGGAGCTTGGCCAGGTCATGCAGGTGCTCGCGGGCGTGATACAGGTCCACCACCTGGGTGGCCCCGGGGAAGTACTGGGTTGCCAGGTTCCAGATCCAGGCCGCGCCGTCGCCGAGGATGACCAGCTGGCGGATGCAGCCGGCGCCGCGGCGGCGGGCCTCGGCGGCCATCAGCTGCCCGAACTCGGCGGCCGGGGCGAAGGTGGCGACATACGACGACGATGCCGGATCGCGGACCGGCCTGCCTTCGTCATCGACCTTGGCCTGGGTGAATGCGACAGCCATCTTCACTTCGCGGGTATGCAGCCTGGCGTCTTCATCTTTGACGTCGCGGCCGGCGGTCTCGGCCGCGACCATCGGCACGCCGGTCCCGTCGATGCATACATACAGCATGTCGGGCAGCGGCCGGGCTGGCGGCATCGGCGCGATCGTGCCGGCGGTGATCGCGGCGGCGCGGGCCTCGATCACCGCGGCGGCTGCCTGCCCGTCGGCCTCCGCGTGGCGGCCCAGCCGTTTGCCGGTCAGCGTGATCCCGGCCAGCTCGCCGACCAGGGTGGCACCGGGGGCGAACGGCACCGCCTGAGCGGCCCGGGCGCTCATCTTCCGCAGGCCCGGCGACATGGTTTCCCCGGTCACGCCCAGCTCAGCGTCCCGCGGTGCCAGGCCGTGCCCGCAGGCGGCGCAGTGATACCAGGCGCGGCTGAGGGTGACCGGCCCGAGCACGGTGTCGAAGGTCTTGTCCCGGTAGGACACGAACTCGGCCTGGTGGCCGGCCCCGCAGGCGATCTGAGTGCCCCGGTAGCCGCCGTCCGCGTTCAGCGCCTTTCCCAGCAGCCCGCAGCCGAGCTGGAGCACGGCGGCCCGGATCGCCAGCTCAGCTGCCTCCAGCCCGCCCCCGGCGGCGCCCGTGGACCGTGCCGCCAGCACGGCCAGCTGCTCTACCTCGGCCGCTGCCTCCGCCGCGAGCTGACCGCAGAGCCCCCCCTTTGCCCCTCCGGCGGAGGAGCCTGCCCAGCGCTGGCCGGCGCCGCCGGCCGCGCATCGCAGATCGCCTCGTTCACCTCCGCGATCTGCCCGGTCAGCGACTTGAACCGCTCCCACTCGGCGACCTCACGCCGCGCCTTCTCCAGTTCCGGCCCTGGCCGCAGGTGCACCGTCACCGTCTTGCCGCCGGCCCACTTCGTCAGGTTGTACTGCGGCCCGTGGCCGGGATGACCCGGCCGCGCGCACGCGCAATTCGGCTTGCCGCACTTACGGCGCACCGCCGAAAGCGCGCCACGCCGGAAGTCGCCAACCTGGCTGAGGTCGTCATACAGCCGGGTCCGCTCGGCTTCCAGGCCCGCCACATCCGGGTCGTCCGGCACCGCAGCCTCCGAACTGAGTTAGAACCTGACTCAGGCTAGCCGTGCACGCAGGCACAATCAACGACACCTACATTCGTGTCCCACACCCCCTGCCGCCGCCCCGCCCCGGCCGCGCCGCCGGCCCGCTCCGCGACCCCGCACCGCCCGGCCACAGTCGGATAACGCCGTCGCGTTTTCTTGCGTCGCGCAAGTACAGGTGGCTACGCTCGGAAAATGCCCCTCCAGAGCGCACCGCGCCGCGTCCGCCTCGCCGCGCTGCTGGCCGCAGGCTGTACCGCCCTGGCCGCAGCCGCCTGCAGCAGCGGCTCTCCCTCGAGCAGCAAAAGCTCGGGTACCGGCGGCACGCAGCACGGGACGGCCGACGTGGCCTACGCGGCGTCGCTCACATTCCTGAACACGAAGGTCGCCGGTCCCGGCTTCACCACCGCGACGGGCAACACGTTCTCCGGCCGCGCCGGGGCGTCCGGCGAGCTGGAGGCCGGGATCGCCTCCCACCTGTTCAGCCCGAACGTCTTCGAGGCCGTCGGCGCGGACAACATCACGCCGCTGCAGCCGACGTTCACCAAGTGGTACGTCCAGTACGCCGGCACCTCGATGGTGGTGGCCTACAACCCGAAGAGCAAGTACGCCAGCCAGTTCCAGGCCATCGCCAGCGGCAAGAAGCCGCTGAAGGATCTGTTCACGCTCATGGAGCAGCCCGGCTTCAAGCTCGGCCGCACCGACCCCAACATCGACCCGCAGGGCCGGGACTTCATCTACATGCTGGAACTGGCCCAGTCGTACTACCACCTGCCGGCCAACACGGTCGCGAAGATCCTCGGCGGGCCGCCGGCCTCGGCGACGTCGTCGCAGATCTTCGCCGAGTCCTCGCTGGACGCGACGCTGCAGTCGGGCCAGCTGGACGCGGCCAGCGCGTTCGTCACCCAGGCGATCGAGCTGCACCTGTCCTACATCAAGCTGCCGCCCTTGATCAACCTGTGCTGCACCCAGTACGCCACCCAATACCATGCGGCGAGCATCACGATCAAGGGCACGGTGAAGCACGGCTCGCCCCAGGTGATCGACATCACGACGATCGGCAAGCCGACGCCGGCCGGGATCGCGTTCGTCAAGTACACGCTCTCGCCGGCCGGCCTGGCGCAGTACCGGCAGGGCGGGTTCTCGGTGCTGACGCCGACGGTTACCGGCAGCGGGGTGCCCCCCGCGATCCAGAGTGAGCTCGGCGGCTAGCCCGGCGGCAGCCTCCGGCGGCATCGTCGAGCCCCCGCGACCGTCCGGCCCGAGGGGGCGGGGCCGGACGGGGACGGGCCCGCGCACGATCCGCTCAGCGTCCGCGGCCTTGTCGGTCGCCGGGGCTGCCGTCATCTGGATCGCCTTGCTCGGCCCCGTGATCGCCCTGCTCACGCACCTGCAGGGCAGCGCGATCGCGAGCTCGCTGACCGCGCCGGGGGCGCTCGACCCGCTCGTCACCTCCGTCGAGGCCGGCGTCGTGACGCTGGCCGTCCTGCTGCTGGTGTGCACGCCGCTGGCGTGGATGCTGGCCCGCGGCAGGCTGCCGTTCCCGCGCGTCTGGGAAGCGGGCGTGCTGTGCGCCCTGCTGCTGCCGCCGCTGGTGGTCGGGCTGCTGCTGATCTTCCTGGTCGGCCCGTACACGCCGGTCGGCGAGCTGCTCGGCCACCTGCACCTGTCCGCGACCAACACGTTCCTCGCGCTGGTCATCGCCGAGGTGTACGAGTCGGCGCCCTACTACGTGCTCGGCGCGCAGGCGGCGTTCGCCGGCGTCGACCCGCGGCTGGAGCAGCAGGCCGGGCTGCTGGGCGACCGGCCCCGGCGGGTCTTCCGCCGGGTGACCATGCCGCTCGCCGCGCCGGGCCTGGCCATGTCCCTGGCCATCGCCTGGGCCCGCGCGATGGGAGCCTTCGGCGCGGTCATCATCATCGCCTACCATCCATTCGGTATACCGCTGCAAATCTTCACCACGCTGCAGGCGACAGGCCTGGCCTCCGCGCTCCCGTTCGCCCTGGTCCTCCTGGTGGTCGCCCTGCCGCTGCCGCTGGCCGCCTACACCTGGAGCGCACGTGCTGGACGCCGACGTCGAGGTTGACCGCCGGGAGTTCACCGTGCGCGCCGCCCTCACCGTCGCCCCCGGCGAGCGGCTGGCCCTGTTCGGCCCCTCCGGCGCCGGCAAGACCACGGTGCTGGAGGCCATCGCCGGGCTCGTGCCGCTGCGCCGCGGCCACGTCACGTTGCACGGGCGGGTGCTGACCTCGACCACCCCCGCGCGGGCGCTGCCGCCGTGGCAGCGCCGGGTCGGCCTGCTCCGCCAGGACCCCGGCCTGTTCCCGCACATGTCGGTGCGCGACAACCTCGGCTACGCGCCGACGGCCGACCGGCACGGCGCCGAACTAGAGGAGCTGGCCGCGATGCTGGGGATCGGCGGCCTGCTGCCGGCCATGCCGGCCCGGCTGTCCGGCGGGCAGCAGCACCGCGTGGCGCTGGGGCGGCTGCTGCTGGCGCACTGCGACGCGCTGCTGCTCGACGAGCCCTACAGCGGGCTCGACACCGCCCTGCGGCGGTCCCTCACCGAGCTCGTGGTCCGGCTCACCGGCGACCGCCAGGTCCCGGCGATCCTGGTGGCGCACGAGCTGCCGGACGCCCAGGCGTTCGCCGGCCGGCTGGCGGTGCTGGACGCCGGGGCCGTGCTGCAGACCGGGACACCGCACGAGGTGGTGCTCCGGCCGGCCTCGCGGCGGGTCGCCGAGCTGGTCGGCTACCTGGGCTTCGTCCCGGTCAACGGTCCCGGCGCCGCGGCAGCCGACCGCATCGGCGGCACCGGCGTGGTCGCGGGCGTGCACCCGGACCGGGTGATCGCCGGCGAGCATCCCGGCCGCGGCGTCGTCCTGGCCGGGACGATGACCGGCTGTCGGCCGTCGGGGGCCGGCTGGGAGGCCGACCTGCGCGTCGGCGAGTCGGAGGAGTCGGCGATCGTCTGCCGGCTGGCCGACCGGCCGGAGGCGGCGGGCGGGCGGCTGGCGGTGACCGCCCTGGACCCGCCGTGCTTCGGCCCCGACGGGACCGCGCTGGCCTCCAGGGCGCCCGGCATGACCACGGGGATGGGACGCGCATGACCTGGGACGGCGGGATGCGGCTGCGGAGCGCGCGGCAGGCGCGCGGCTTCTCCCAGCAGCAGCTGGCGGGGATGGCCGGGGTGTCGCGGCAGGCCGTGTCGGCGGTCGAATCGGGCCACAGCGACCCGTCGCTGCGGGTCGCCCTCGCGCTGGCCCTGGCGCTCGGCATGACGGTCGAGGAGGTGTTCGGCCCCGGCAGCCCGCCCGCCGAGGTGAAGGCGAAGCCGGTGGCCGAGCTCGGCGGCTGCGGGGGGCGGGTCACGCTCGCGCCGGTGGGCGACAGCCTCGTCGCGCTGCCGCTGGCCGGGGACACGGCGACCCGCGCGGGGTTCCTCCCGGCCGGCGGGCTGGCCGGCCGCCAGCCAGGCACGGTGCGGCCGATCGGTCCGCAGCGGCCGACGCTCGTCGTGGCCGGCTGCGATCCCGCCCTGCCGCTGCTGGAGGCGCCGCTCGCGCTGCTCGACCCGCCGGTCGCCTTCGCCTGGTGGCCGTGCGGCAGCGAGCAGGCGATCCGGCTGGCCGCCGCGGGCCTGGTGCACGCGGCCGGCGCGCACCTGCGCGACCAGGCCGGCGACGACTACAACGCGCAGCAGGCCCGCGCGCTGCTCGGCGGCCGGGGCGCCGAGGTCATCGGCTTCTCCGCCTGGCGCGAGGGGCTGGCGCTCGCCCCGCGGCTGGCCGGCACGGCGAAAGGCGTGCACGACGTGGCCCGGCTGGGCCTGCGCCTGGTCAACCGGGAGCCGGGGGCCGAGGCCCGGCAGGTGCTGGACCGGGAGGTGGCCAGGCTCGGCCTCGAGCCGGCCGCGCTGGCCGGCTACGACACGCGGGCCCGCGGGCACCTGCAGGTCACGGCCGCGATCGCGGCCGGGCTGGCCGACGCCGGCGTCTCCGCCGAGCCGGCCGCGCTCGCCTACGGCCTGCCGTTCGTCCCGCTCGCCGACGAGCGCTTCGACCTGGTCATACCGCACGCCCAGGCCGAGTCCCGCGAGGTTCAGGCCATGCTGCGCGTGCTGTCCTCACCGTGGCTGGCGGCCCAGCTGGAGAGCCTGCCCGGCTACGACGCCAGCCCCTGCGGCGAGCACGTCGCCACGCTCTGACCCCGCAGGCTCAGTAACCGTAGACGGGAACGATCACGCCTCGTGCGATCGTGTGGAACCGCAGGTTGAACCCGGCCACCGCGGGGCTGATGTCGGAGTCGACGCCGAGGTCGTCGGTGTCGAGCGCGTGCACCGCGAACACGTACCGGTGCGGCGGGTCGCCCTGCGGCGGCGCCGCTCCGCCGAAGTCCTTCGCCCCGTAGTCGTTGCGCCCGTGGAACGCCCCGCCGGGCAGCCCCTTCCCGCCGGTTCCGGCCGCGCCGGAGGGCAGCTCGGTGACCGAGGCCGGCAGGCCGAGTACCACCCAGTGCCAGAAGCCGGAGCCGGTCGGGGCGTCCGGGTCGTAGGCGGTCACGGCGAAGCCCTTGGTCCCGGCCGGGAACCCGGACCACCGCAGGTGCGGCGAGCGGTTCTCGCCGGACATGCCGAAGCTGTCGAACACCTGTACGTTGCTCATCTGCTCGCCGTCGGCGACGTCGTCGCTCTCCACGGCGAAGGACGGGACCTCCGGGTGGAAGTCGTAGGGCAGCGGTGCCCGGTCTGCCATTGTTCCCTCCTCGGTACCTGGCCGCCGCGCTCGGCGCTGGCCGCGCGGCAGGACCACGCTACTCCGGGGAGCGCGGCGAACGGCGTGAGGGAGTGCGCGGTTAGCAATGGCGCCGGCGGGCAGAAGAGGCGGGGTTCACCGGACCGCGGAGGGCCGCTGAGTATCGTTCGGCATAATCATGATCCACAACGGGGAGCGGGCCGCTCACCAAGGGGGCAGGACGGCATGAACCCAGCGCGACCGGTCATGCGGGCGGTGGACAGGTTCCAGCAGCGGCGCCGGTGGCTGGCGTTCCCGGTCGCGGTGTGGAAGAAGTTCGGCGACGACCAGGCGGGCAGCCTGGCCGCGCTGATCGCGTACTACTCGTTCGTGTCGATCTTCCCGCTGCTGCTCGTGCTGATCACGGTGCTCGACGTCGTGCTGCGCAGCCATCCGGCGCTGCGGGAGACGGTGCTGCACGACGCCGCGCGCAACTTCCCCGGCTTCGGCAACCTGCTGGTGAACAGCGTGCGCACGAAGAGCGCGACCGGCTTCGCGCTCGCCGCCGGGCTGATCTTCGCGTTCCTCGGCGGGCGCGGGGTGGCCAACGCCATCCAGAACGCGCTCAACACGGTCTGGGAGGTGCCGCTGACCCGGCGCCCCGGCTTTCCCGGCTCGATGCTGCGCAGCGTCGGCATGATCCTGGCGGTGGGGATCGGCCAGCTCGTCTCGTTCACGCTGGTCGGCTTCGCGGGCGGCGTCGGCACCGTGTTCACCGGCGTGGGCGCGTACATCCTCACCACCGCGGTCTCGCTGGCGCTCAACGCCGGCGTGTTCTGGCTCGCGTTCCGGCTGGGCGCCGCCGCCGAGGTGCGCGGGCGCGACCTGTGGCTCGGCGCGGTGCTCAGCGCGGTGGTGTGGCAGGTGCTGCAGAGCACCGGCGCGTACCTCATCCGCCACGCCATGCACAGCGCCAACACGACGAACACCACGTTCGCCCTCGTGCTCGGGCTGCTGGCGTTCCTGTACCTGCAGGCCGAGCTCGCGCTGTACGCGGTGGAGGCCGACGTGGTCCGCGCCCGCAGGCTGTGGCCGCGCAGCATGTTCCCGCCGCCGCTGACCGACGCTGACCGGCGGGCCCTCGAGCTGTACGCCAAGGTCCAGCAGCGTCGGCCGGAGCAGGAGATCGAGTCCCTGCTGCCGCCGCCCCCGCAGGGGCGCCGCTTCGGTCTCGGCCGCAAGGTCGGCCGCTGACCCGGCGCGACCGCAGCCTGGCCCGGCCGCAGCCTGGCCCCGCCGCTGACCCGGCGCGACCCCCGGGCTAGTCCAGCCAGCGGCGGTGCCGGCGCCGGGACGCCTTCCGCCAGATCCGCCGCGCCTCCCGCCGGAGCCGGGCCGCCTCGGCGTCCTCGCGCTCGTACAGCACGCCGTAGGCGAACGCGTTCTCTTGCGCGAGCTGGGCACCGGCGGCCAGGTCGCGCAGCACGCCGCGGGTGATCACCGCGTCCTGGTGCTCGCCGAGCACCGCCTGGAGGCACGCGAGCCGCCGGGCGAGCCGCCGCGCGGGCGGCCCGAACACCGGCTGCACCGCCTCCACGGCGTACCGGGCGCGCTTGGCGGCCTTGCGCGCCTCGTGCAGCGCCACCTCGCGGTCCCGGCCGGCCGGTGCCCGGCGGGCGCGGCGCATCCGCACGCGCACCCGCCGGCCGGCGCGCGCCACCGGCTCGGCCAGCCCGGCCGCGGCCGGCCGCCCGGCCGCGGCGGTCAGCGGCGGGGCGGCCAGCAGCCGGTCGAGCTCGTCGAGCAGCGCGACGTACCGGTCGGAGTCCATGGCCTGCAGCAGCGCCTCGCGCGCGGCGGCCTGCAGCGGCGCGAAGTGCCGCTGGATCCGCGCGGCCACCGGGCCCATCAGCAGCTCCGGCGGCGTCTGCCGCACGCGCGCGGCCAGTCGCTCGTGCAGGACCTCGTGGTCGCGGGCCGCGCCGAGCACGGTGCCGAGCCAGCGCAGCTCGTCCCCCAGGTGCCGGGTGTCCGCCGGCCGCAGCACGGCGCCGAACGTCTGCAGCGTGCCGCGCAGCCGCCGGGTGGCGACCCGCATCTCGTGCACCGCGTCGGGCTCGTCCCGGCGGACCAGCGGATCGAGCCGCGCGAGCGCGCCGGCCTGCTCACGCAGGTATGCCAGCACGACCTCCGCGGCGGTGGAACGCCTGGTCAGCCGGTTGGGCCCGGGGAAGTCCCGCCCGGCTGCCCGAGGCGGCAGCCGGTCGGCCAGCGCGCGCTCGAGCTTCGCCGCGTGCTCCGCGGGGCGCAGCCCGCCGCTCCGCAGCCGCCGGTCCGCCGCCTCGAGCAGCCGGAGATCCCCGCCGGTGAGCTCGACCTCCGCCTCCTGCCAGCCGGAGATCGTCGCCGGCCGGCCGAGGCTCTGCGCCGAGACCTCGTCGGTGACGACCTCGGCGAGCGAGCCGCCCGCCGCGTCCCGCAGAATCCGGCGGTGCCGCACCGTGGTGATGCGCGCGACCGGCTGCAGGGGCCGGCCCCTGGCGTACCCGCGGACCAGGCCGGCCAGCTCCGGCGGGACCACGGAGTCATCGCCGGCCTCGAGCGGCCGGCGGAGCTCGCGGCGCGTGTCCCGGCCGGCCGGCAGCTTCAGGTGCCAGCCCTCGTCCGCCCCGCCGCGGCGGCGCCGCAACGTCACGCCGGCCAGGAGCAGCCGCAGGTCGCCGGTGTCATAGTACTCGGCGTCCAGCATCTCCTCCTCGGGATCGGAGACGGACCCGACCCCCGGCAGGTCATCCAGCGAAGGCAGCGTGAGCACCGGCGAGTCCGCCTCGTACTTGCGCTCGGTCTCGCGGTACTCGGTCACCATCTCCGCCATCTGAACCTCCGGCCAGTTCCCGGTCATTGTTGCGGTCGCCCCACGGGCATCAGCGCCTCCTACCCGGCACCCGCCCTGACTAACGCGCGGCCGGGCCCCGGGCTGGTTACCGACTCCGTTCCCGGGCAGGAAATGATTCCACCACAGGTAACCGGTGCCCGGCGGGCACCGGCCGGCCGGGTGAGCGAGGAGGCGGGCACGTGGGATCCGCGGAACCGAGCGAGTCCGGGCCCACGCCCGCATCCGATCCGCGACACGAGACCGAGGCCGAGCGCGACGACCGCAACCTGATCGAGCTGCTCCAGGAACTGCGCGTGCTGAGCCTGGGCGTCCAGGTGCTCTTCGGCTTCCTGCTCGCGCTCCCGTTCACCAGCAGGTTCAGCGCGCTCGGCCACGGCGAGCGCGGGCTGTACATCGCGAGCCTGATCCTGGCGGCGGTGTCCACGGCGCTGCTGCTCGGGCCGGTCGCCTACCACCGCCTGGTCTTCCGGCAGATGCAGAAGGAGCGCCTCATCCGCACGGCGAACGTCATGGCGATCTGCGGGCTGGTGGCGGTGGGCCTGTCGATCAGCACCGCGGTGCTGCTGGTGACCGGGTACGTCGAGCCCGGGCTGCCGTCGGCGCTCATTACCACGTTCGTCGTGCTGCTGTTCGGCGCCCTGTGGTTCGCGCTGCCCCTGGCCAGCCGGGAGCGGCGAAAGCCCTGACCAGGCGCGCTTAGCCCCGCGGATCCCGGGTAGCCGGGACCCGGGACAGGGGAAGGGCGAAGGTGCGCCGGGATGAACCCAATCGAGCGCGGGCTGCGCCGCATCGACGCGACGCAGCAGCGGCACAAGCCGGCCGCGTTCGTCGTCGCGGTCGTCAAGAAGTACGGCGACGACAACGGGGGGGTGCTGGCCGCGAGCCTGGCGCATTCCGCGTTCGTCTCGGTGTTCCCCTTGTTGCTCATCCTCGTGACGGTGCTGGGGCTGATCGCGTCGGCCGACCCCGCCGTCCGGGCCGAGGTGCTCAAGGCCGTCGGGCACCAGTTCCCGCTGATCGGTACCAAGCTGACCGGTAACGTCCAGGCGCTGCACAGGTCCAGCGTCATCGGGCTGATCGTGGGGCTGGCCGGGGTGCTCTGGGGCGGGACGGGCCTCGCCCAGTCCGGCCTGTTCACCATGGAGCAGGTCTGGAACCTGCCCGGCCCGGCGCGGCCCGGATACTTTCCCCGGCTCGGCCGCGCCGTGACGTTCCTCGGCGTCCTGGCCGTCGGGGTCGTCGCGACGACGCTGCTGACCGCGCTGAACGCGTTCAGCCACCAAGGCCTCGCCGTCGTCGCGGGCGCGGAGGCGCTCGCGGCCGTCGTGAACGTCGGCCTGTACCTCGCCTCGTTCCGCGTGCTGACCCCCAAGTGCGTCCCGGGCCGGTCGCTGGTGCCGGGCGCGGTGGCCGGCGGGATCGGGTGGACGGTGCTGCAGGCGATCGGCGGCGTCGTGGTGAACCACTTCAGGAACACGCACTCGGTCTACGGCTACTTCGGCACGGTGCTCGGCCTGGTCGCCTGGCTGTACCTGGCGGTCGAGCTGACCGTGTACGCTGCCGAGATCAACGTCGTGCTCGCCCGGCGGCTGTGGCCGCGTTCGATCATCCAGCCGCCGCTGACCGAGGCGGACCGGTCCTCGCTGGCGCTGCAGGCTCTGCAGAACCAGCGCCGCGAGGAGCAGCGGGTGACCGTCTGGTTCAGCGACCGGCCGTCCGGCCAGCCGCCGTCCCCGGGCACGCCGCGGACGCCGGCCGAGGTCTCGCCCCCGGCCGGCCGCGACCGCCGCCCCAGCGGGACCAGATGACAGCCGATATCCGCGATTTTCCCGAACGGCTTCGCCGCCAGCCCCGTGGCAGCGCCAGACCCGCGCGCCGTTACCCTGAGCCCGCAGTATTGTCCGGGAGAGATCAGCCGGTCGCGCCGGGCGGGCAGGAGGAGGCAGCGGTGACGGTTTCCGCGGACCCGGCGGCGGGGCAGAGCGCGGACTGGCTCGCGGACCCGCAGACGCTGCTGCTGGTCGAGGACGACGCCGCGGACGCCGTGCTGGTGGAGGAGCTGCTCGCCGACAGCGGGCTGCGGTCGGCCCTGTCCTGGGTGCACTCGCTCGCCGAGGCGAAGGAGCGGCTGGAGGGCGACGGCCTGCCCGGCTGCGTTCTGCTGGACCTCAACCTGTCCGACGCCCACGGGCTGGAGTCCGTCACCGAGCTGCGCGCCGCCGCCCCCGCCGCGCCGATCGTGGTGCTGACCGGGGTGGCCGAGGAGCGCGCCGGGCTCGCGGCGGTCGCGGCCGGGGCACAGGATTACCTGATCAAGGGCCAGGCGGCGCCGGACGTCTTCAGCCGCGCGATCCGGTACGCGGCCCAGCGCAAGCACGCCGAGCTGGTGTCCGCGGCGCTGCAGGTCAGCGCCGTGCGCGCCGAAGAGAACGCGCGGCTCGAGCGCGGCCTGCTGCCGACGCCGCTGCTGCGCACCGGCCGGATGGAGGTCGTGGCCCGGTACCGGCCCGGCCGGGAGCAGGCGCTGCTCTGCGGCGACTTCTACGACGTCGTGGAGACCGAAGACGGCACGGTGCACGCGGTGATCGGCGACGTCGCCGGGCACGGCCCCGCCGAGGCGGCGACCGGGGTCTGCCTGCGGGTGGCCTGGCGGTCGCTCGTCCTGGCCGGGACGCCGGCCCCCGCGCTGACCGGGCTGCTCGAGCAGATGCTCATCGCGGAGCGGGAGGACGAGCGGGTCTTCGCCACGCTCAGCCACGTGGCCTTCCCGCCGGACCGCCGCAGCGTCCGCGTCCTGCGGGCCGGCCACCCCGGGCTGCTGCTGCGCACGGCCGGCCGGATCGAGCTGGTCGAGGGGGAGGCGGGCCCGGCGCTAGGCCTGGTCTCCGGACCCGGCTGGCAGGCGCGGGAGATGCCGCTGCCCGCGGGCGCCGGCCTGGTCCTGTTCACCGACGGGCTGTTCGAGGGACGGGTCGGGCCGGGCAGCGAGCGGCTCGGCGAGGACGGGCTGCTGGCCTGGGCGCGCGAGCTGGCCGCGCTGCCCCCCGCCGCGTTCACCGACCAGCTGATCGACCGGATCGCCACGGCGGCCGTCCCGTTCGGTGGCCTCGAGGACGACGTCGCGGTCGTCTCCCTCGGCTGGCGGCCGCGATGACCACCCCCCCGCGGGGCGGCCAGCCCCCCCACCCCGTCGGCCACGCGTCCCGCCTGGCGGGGCTGACGGTCCAGGGCTGGTTCCGGCTGGTCTTCGCCGTGCTCGCGGTGCTGGCCCTGGCCGCCGTGGTGATCATCGCCCGGCTGCCTGCGGCCGGCTCCGAAGACTGGGCGTTCGGCACGGTCGTCGCCGTCTTCGTGCTGGCGGCGCTGGCGCTGGCGGTCGCGCTGCAGCGGGGGGTCGTCCGGCCGCTGGCCCGGCTCCGCGCGGCGTCGCGGCGCGTGGTCGGCGGCGACTACGCGCACCGGATCGAGCTCGCGGGCCCGGCGGACGTGCGAGCGGTCGCCGCCGACGTGGACGCGATGCGCAGCGAGCTGGTCACCGCGCTGCAGGAGGCCCGCGCCAGCCAGGAGGTCACCGCCAGGCAGGCCGCCGAACTCGACGCCCAGGCCGCGGAGCTGCTGCGCTCCAACGCCGAGCTCGAGCAGTTCGCGTACGTGGCCTCCCACGACCTGCAGGAGCCGCTGCGCAAGGTCGCCTCGTTCTGCCAGCTCCTGGAGAAGCGGTACGGCGACCAACTCGACGAGCGCGGCCGTCAGTACATCGGGTTCGCCGTCGACGGGGCGAAGCGGATGCAGGTGCTAATCAACGACCTGCTGGCGTTCTCCCGGGTGGGCCGGGGCAGCGAGGTCCGCGTCCGGCTCCTGCTCGACGAGCCGCTGGACGCCGCGCTCGCCGCCATCGGGACCGCGATCGACGAGTCCGGCGCGGTCATCGAGCGGCCCGGCCGGCTGCCCGAGGTCATGGGCGACGCGACGCTGCTCGGCATGCTCTGGCAGAACCTCATTGGCAACGGCATCAAGTTCCGCGTGCCCGGCCGCAGCCCGGTGGTGCGGATCACCGCGGCCGAGTCGGACGGCGGCGGGTGGGAGTTCTGCGTGCAGGACAACGGCATCGGGATACCCGCCGAGTTCGCCGAGAAGGTGTTCGTCATCTTCCAGCGCCTGCACAGCCGCGAGGCCTACTCGGGCACCGGGATCGGCCTGGCGCTCAGCAAGCGGATCGTCGAGTTCCACGGTGGCGAGATCGGCCTCGACGACACGTACACAGGGGGGACCCGGATCTGCTTCACCCTGCCGGGACTCGCCGATCCCGGCCAGGATGAGACCTCCGGGCATGATGGGGCCGTTGGCGGGCAGCAGGGATCTGCCGGGCCGGACGAGGCGGCCGACGCCAGCACCGAAGGGATCCCCGCATGATCACCCCGTTGCAGCTCATCGAGGTCTTGCTCGTGGAGGACGACCCCGGCGACGAGCTGATGACCCGGGAGGCCCTCGAGGGCAACCGGATCGTCAACCGGCTGCACGTGGTACGGGACGGCGAGGAGGCGCTGGACTTCCTGTTCCGGCGGGGGGCGCACGAGAATGCCCCGGGTATCGACCTGGTCCTGCTCGACCTCAACCTGCCGAAGTACGACGGGCGCGAGGTCCTGCAGCAGATCAGGTCCGATCCCGGTCTCACCCACCTGCCGGTGGTGATACTGACCACGTCATCGGCGGACGAGGACGTGCTGAGCAGCTACAAGCTGCACGTCAACGCGTACGTCACTAAGCCGGTCGACGTCAACGAGTTCATCGCCGCGATCCGGCAGATCGACGACTTCTGGCTGACCGTGGCGCGCCTGCCCCGGTCCTAGGTCGACCCGTCAGTCGCGCAGTAGCCGGATGACCGCCGCCTCGGACCCGCCGTGGGTCGCGCGGCGGCCAGCACCCGCTGCCTGGTCAGCCCCCGGTCGCCTCAGGCCAGCGCCGCGGCCAGCTCGCCGGCCGCGGCCAGCGCGAGATCCGCCTCGTCCGCCAGCGCCAGGTCCGCCTCGCGGCCCGCTTCGGCGGCTGCATCGGGTCGCAGGCACCGCTCGTAGGCGGCCGCGGTCTCCCGGCCAATGCGGTCCCAGGCGTACCTGGCGCAGGCCCGGTCGACGGCGGCGATGCCGAATCCCTCCAGCCGCATCGGCGCGGCCAGCAGCTGCCGCACCCGGCGGGCGAACAGGTCCGGCCGGCCGGGCGCGATCAGCAGCCCGGTCGTCTCGTCCAGGACGGCGTCCCGGTTGGCGCCCACGGCGGTCACCGCGGTCGGTGTGCCGCACGCCATCGCCGCCAGCGTGATCGCGCCGTGCGGCTCGTACCGCGTCCCGCTGACCAGCAGGTCCGCCGAGCGCAGCAGCACGGGCAACTCGGCCGGGCCGATCGCGCCGGTGAAGCCGACCCGGCCCCGCACCCGCAGACTCCCGGCCAGACGCATGAGATCGCGGTAGACCCGATCCCTGCGTAGCTGGGTCTGCGGAGGGCCGCCGGCGATCACCAGCTCGGCCTCGGGGACACCGGGGAGCATGCGCACCAGGACGTCGAGGCCCTGGCCGGCGGTCAGCGGCCCGACGGCGAGCAGCCGAGGCCGCGGCCCCCGCTTGGCGACCGGCCCATCGGGGGAGAACCGCCGCGTGTCCACGCCGGTCGGCACCACCGTGACCGATGACCTTGGGACCCCCATCCGGACAAGCTCTGCTGCCTCGGTCGTGGTAGCCGCCAGCACAGAGTCGGCGTTACGTGCCACGCACGCCTCCATCCGGATCCGGCCCGCCGGCCCGCTGACGGGCAGCCGGTGCCGGCGCTCGGCGATGCCGAGCGAGTCGAACGACTGCACCACCCGCATCTCCGAGCCCTGCGCGGCGCAGAAGGCCGACAGCCCGCTCGTCCAGGAACACGCGTGCGCGATGTCCGGGCGGGCCCGGCGCCAGCGCCTGGCGAGCTTGTCGCCGAACTCGGCGACGTGGGCGGTGAGCTGGCTCGCGGTGAGTGGCTGCGGTGGCCCCGCTGTCAGGTGCTCGACGGTCACGCCCTTGGCCAGGATCGCGCTACTGGGTAGCGTCGGCGAGTCCTTCCGCGCGTAGATGGTCGTGCGGTGGCCAAGATCGGCCAGGGCCTGTGCCAGCGAAATCGTCGCTGCCGCCTGTGCGGCCGCGTTAGGTTCCACGGCGGGAGTGAGCGGGCTGCCGTTCTGAGCGACGAGAGCGATCCTCATCACGCTGCCTCCTCTGCAGTTGCCGCCGCGGCGGGGTAACGAGGAGGTGCAGGTCAGAAACCAGAAAGGCACACCCTCCGTTACGCCACGACGGCGTAAGGGTGTGCCTGCGTCATAAGCACCGTTGCGACCAGTATACCCATCGTCGCCTGCCGCTCAAACTGAAACCGGTCACCGCGCCCCAGAGGCCGCGCGCACCGGGACCGCGCCTGGCCCGGTGACCGTGCCGGACTGGATCCAGACGCCGAAACGGCGACGCCCGTGCCCACGAGAGGCACGGACGCCGCCGCCGGCTGCTGCTGAGGTCAGGCCCGCGGGCCTCGGCGCTCGTGCCCGGCTACCACCGCCGGTACCAGCGGCGGCGCCTGCCTGCTCCCTCGGCGGTGCGGAACAGGAATCCCACCAGCCACAGCACCAGCACGATGAGAGCGATCCACCAGAGCACGTGAACGGCGAAGCCCAGCCCGCCCAGGATGAGGGCGAGCAACAGGACCGCCACGATGAGCAACATCCCCAAGCTCCTTTCGCTTGTTAGCCACGCTCGTACTGCCCCTGGCACGGGATTTAAACAATGGCCGCGCAGTCGTTCGCAATTTGCGCGAGCGCGGCGGCACGGGAAAGCGCAGGCCACGCGCGAAGCAGACGCGCGTTCGCCCGGATGACCGTGCCCCGGGAAATCCGGCTCGTGCAGCCGTTATCAGAACGGTGCTGAGACATACGATGAAGTCACGCTATCTTCCTGCCAGGCCGACAACTGGGGAGTGCGGGTGGAAGGTCTTCAGCTCTCGTCTGAGCGCAGGGGTGACAGCCTGGTCGTCGTCGTGCGGGGCGACCTGGACGTGGTGACCGGCCCGCAGTTCGACGAGTACCTTACGGCCGCCCGGCGGGAGCACGGCCGCATCGTTCTCGACCTGTCCGGTGTCGACTTCATGGACACGAGCTCGCTGGCGGTGATCGTCGGTCATTGGAAGGCCCTGGTAGCGGCCGGCGGGACGCTCGCCCTCGCGGGCGCGCGGTACCGCTACACCAAGTCGCTATGGATCACCGGGCTGGCCGACCGGCTGCCGATGTACGACACAATCGACCTGGCGGTCGCCTCCGACCCCGCCGGCTCCGGGCCAGCCACCGCGGGACCAGCCACCCCCGGGCCAGCCACCGCGGGGCCAGCCACCGCGGGACCAGCAACCGCCGGGCCAGCAACCGCCGGGCCAGCCAACGTCAGCCAGGCAACAGCAGCCCCAGCCGCCCCAGGGGCGGCCGCCGCCGGGCACGGCTGAGCCGCAACCACCCCAAATTCGCTGAATGGTACGGACCGCGATCTGGGTACGTGATGAACCGAAAGGGGTGCCGATGCCGATTTCGGATCTCGCACGTGAGACAGCCGAGCTGCTGAGCATCGCCGACGCCTCGGAGCCGCGGTCGCTGAACCAGCTCGTCGTCCTCGCCACCCGCCAGGTGCAAGCGTGCTCGGGAGCCGCGGCAGGCATGTGGGCCGATAACGAGCTCATGATGCTTGTGACCAGCCACCCCGACCTGCCCGCGCTGATCGAGACGCAGCTCCGCTCAGGTCGCGGGCCCGTGCTCGAGGCCCTGGCCCAGGGCGGCCCTGTCGTCTGCGCCGACACGCTGGAGGAGACCCGCTGGCCGGAGTACGCGAGTGCCGCCCTGCGCGGCGGGGTGCGCTGCTCGGTCACGCTCGCCTCTCGGCCCGGTCCGCAGGCCGTGACCCTGTCCCTGTACGGCGCGCGCCCGCGACTGCTCGGGTCCAGCCAGCGCGACCTGGCCGAGCTCCTGCTGGCCTTCGGCGATGCGGTCGTGGGCAACGCCGCCGACTACGGCGACGCCCAGCGGACCGCGCAGCAGCTGCGCGCCGCGGCCGAGTCCCGAGCGCTGGTGGACCAGGCCAAGGGCATGCTGATGCACGCGCTCGGCTGCAGCGCCGACGAGGCGCTGCGGTGGATGCGGCGGACCTCCCAGGAGCGCAACATACGGGTGGCCGATGTCGCCAGGAAGGTCATCTCCTCCGGCGGTATCGGCGCCTTCCGGCCGCCGCGGGCGTCCTGAGTCCGGCCGGCCCAGCCGTCGCGGGCGTCCTGGCTCCGGCCGGCCGTCCGCGCGCGCAACCGCGGATAGGCTGGCCACTGGAGGCGTCGTGCGCCGGCCACCCACAGCGAGACGCGAGGTCAGGTTGGTGAAGGAGCAGTCTCCGAACCCGGATCTGCCGCAGGGCGAGATTGCCGCGCTCAGGGCGCGAGGCGAAGCGCTCCGCCAGGCGGCCACGCTCGAGGCCGCCGACCCACAGCCGCTGCTGCAGGCGGCGCTCACCGAGCTGGACGCGGCGCTGCACGCGCTGGCGGCACACGGCCCGGCCAGCCAGGCGGACAAGGCCGATCCAACGGGCGCCGTGCACGCCGAGCGGCGCCTGCTGCACGCGGTCTTCCAGCAGGTGCCCGTGCCGCTGTTCCTGCTCGGCCGCGACGGAACCGTCCGGCGCGTCAACGCCGCGGGCGGCGAGCTGCTCGGCTCGGGCCCGGGCTACGCGACCGGCAAGCTGTTCACCGCCCTCGTCGACCTGCCGTCCCGGGCCGCCGTGCAGACGCAGCTGGTCGCCGCGCTCCGCACCGGCGCGACCCAGCAGCTGGCCTGCCGGCTGCTCGCTCGTGAGGGCCCGGCCGGCTGCACGCTCACGGTGCGGCCGGTCAGCATCAGGGAGGGCGCGGATTACGTGATCGTGGCGGCCGGGTCGTGGGGACCACCCGCCGCGCCTGGCCCACCCGCCTCGCCCGGCCGCAAAGGCCGCGCGCAGCAGGACGACCCGGCAGCGGCCGCCGTGCAGGCGATCACCCGCCGTCTCGACCTGGTGACCGCCGCCGCCAGGATCCTGCTGGAGAACGTCACCTACAGCGAGCAGGTCGCCGTGCAGCGATACGGGCGGCTGCTCTCGAGGCAGCTCGGCGCCTGGGTCATCATCGACGTCGAGCGTGGCGGCCGGCTGCGGCGGCAGATGGTTACCGGCCCGGAGACCCAGCAGGGGGAGGAGCTGGCCAAGACTGCGGCGGCCATCGACCCGCAGCCAGAAACGGCACCGGCCCAGGTGCATGAGTCGGGCAGCGCGCTGCTGGTCACGCACCCTGAGGATGCCGGGATCCTCGGCGAGGATCCGCACGGCGTCCCGCTGCTCATGGCCCTCGGCGCGACGTCGGTGCTGTGCGTCCCCCTCTCGGACGGAGAGCGGAGCTACGGCGTGCTAACCCTGGCCGCGGGGCCCGAACGGGGGCCGTTCGAGATGGCCGACGTCGGGCTCGTGGAGGAGCTGGGGGAGCATCTCGCGCTGGCGATCAGGATCGACCGGCTGTTCCGGCGGCGCACCGAGGTCGCCGACGCGCTGCAGGCTACCCTGCTGCCGCGTCAGGTCAAGCAGGTGCCCGGCACCCAGGTGGCGGCCGCGCACGCCGCCGCCACGTCCAGCGAGGAAGTGGGCGGGGACTTCTACGACGTCTACCAGGCCCGCGACGGCTGGGGGATCGCGGTCGGCGATGTCTGCGGGAAGGGCGAGGACGCGGCGGCGGTCACCGCCGCCGCGCGCCACTCGATCAAGGCGTTCGCGCACAGGGACGCGCACCCGGCAACCATCCTGGGCGGCACGAATGAGATCATGCTAGCCGAGGAATTCGGCGGCCGGTTCGTCACCGCGGCCGTGGCCTATCTCGAGTGGCGAGACGGGGTTCTGCACGCCTGGCTCGGCAGCGCGGGCCACCCGGCGGCGATGCTGGTCAGGCCCGACGGCCAGGTCCGGAGCCTGCAGGGCGGCGGGCTGCCGCTGGGGATCTTCCCGGACGCCGAGCCCGCGGTGCAGGAACTGCTGCTGGAGCCCGGCGACGTGCTGTTTCTCTACACCGACGGGCTGACGAACGCGTGCGGCCCGGACCTGGTGTACTTCGAGGACCGGCTCACCGATGCGCTCGCCGCGCTGGCAGGTCAGCCGCCGGATGTCGTGGTGTCCCGCACCAGGGAGATCGTCCTCGACTTTTGCCAGAACAACCTGCGCGACGACCTGACGATCCTGGCGCTGCGGGTCGACGAGCCCGTCTCCTGATCGCGGCCGGGGCGGCCGGCGGTCAGGGCGCCGCCGACAGCGCCATCGGCGACCCGGCGGGTACTACCAGCACGGGGCACGGCGCCTTGCGCAGCACGTACTGGCCCACGGTGCCGATCAGCAGGGACGTGCTGCCGCGCGTGGCGAGCACGATGAGCTGGGCGTTGACCATGTGCGCGATCTCCACGATCCGACGGCCCGCCAGGCCCAGAACGGCGCGCTCTTCCACCCCGTCGGCCAGGTCGCCGAGCGCGTCCCGCAACGCCACGCGCAGGCTCGACTCGGCGCGCATCCGCTCGTCGTCGGCGGGAGTGCCCAGCGCCGGGTCCGCGCGCGCCGCGCGGCCGGCGAGCGTTCGCTCACCGCTGTAGGCCTGCACCGCGATCAGCGGCGCGTCCCGGTAGCGGGCCTCCCGGGCGGCGACCAGGATCGCCGTGCGGGCGCGGGAACAGTCGGAGCCGTCCACCCCCACCACGATCGAGTTCGTCTGCCGCCTAGGCTGTCCGGCTTCCTGCTCGCCGCGGTCCTTCCGGTCCACCGCAGCACAGCCCTGCCCCGGCTGCGACATGGCTCCTCTCTCCCCTCGGCCAGGACGGGCCCGCTCCCGCCTCGGCCGATAGATGCCTGCCTCTGCTGGCCCACCGATCTCTCGGCGTCAGTCCAGGTGCCGCCATAGTCTGCCCTGACCGCCGTGCCCCAAACGCGGGTACGGTGATCCGCGCCGAAATCGAGTTACGCCACGCGTTCGGGAAGTGCCTGGGCGGGTAGCGGGCATAGACCGGCGGGCGGGACGGCAGAGCCGTCGGCCGACGGAGGGAGCGATCGATGACATCACCCGGCGATCCCGGCCCAGTGGCCCGGCCCTCGGCCGATCCTGCCATGACAGCACCGTCGGCGCGTGGTCCCGCACGGCACCACAAGGTGCACCGCACCCGGGCGGGCGGACTCTGGGTCGGGATGACCCTGGCAGCGGTCGTCCTGCTGCTACTGCTCGTGTTCATCCTGGAGAACGGGCAGGAAGCCGACGTCGGCTACTTCGGCGCGCACGGGCACCTCCCGCTCGGCGTTGCGCTGCTCCTGGCCGCGGGGGGCGGGGCACTGCTGGTCGTCATCCCGGGATCAGCCCGGATCATGCAGTTGCGCCGGACGGCCCGGCGCCACCGCGCCATGGACGCCGCGGCCGCCCGCCCGGGCGCGTCTAGCGACCAGGTGGTCCAGGCAGCCAGCCCGCCACCGGCCGCCCAGCAGCCCAGCGACCGGCCTGACCGGGACCTCCCTACCTGACCGGGATCTCCCTAACGGCGCGACCCGCCGGCCCGGCGTCGTCCCCCGATCAGGCCGACGAGGATGGCGGCGACCAGCAGCGACAACACGAACGAGATGAGGTCGTGGCCCGATCCCACCAGCGCGCGGGTGGCCGCGCCGCCCGCGACGGATCCCACGATGCCGATCAAGATCGTGAGCCAGATGCCTATGCGGTTGCGTCCGGGCACGAGAAGTCGGCCGAGACCGCCGACGACGAGGCCGATGAGCAGCCACGCGATGATCACGATAAGCATGACGGACTCCCTTTGTACCTGACTCCGATGGTATCCGCGTCCGCTGTCCCTACTCGTCGCGCAGCAGGTCGATCGTCTCGTCCTGGCTCGTGGTGCCGTCGGGGCCCACGCTCCGGCTCAGCGTCCTCCTTGGTCCGCACCGACTGGAGGTTGGGGTCCGGCGGGATGCTCGGCACGCTGGGCAGCCCCGCCTGCTCCGCCGCGGCGCCCGGGTTGGTCATCACGTAGGGCGGGTAGCTGGTCTCCTTGGTTTCCACGACCTGGCCGTTCGGCCAGGTGCGGGTGCGCCGCTGGACCAGCCGCCGGCTGAGCGAGGCGTAGGTCCGCCGGGGGATGAGCAGGCCAACCAGCCCGGTCAGCATGATCACCACGCCGGCGATGTGCAGGTTGAAGACCGAAGTGTTCGTGGTGACCGCGAACGTCAGGATCGCGCCAATCGCGAACACGGTCAGCCCGGTGGCAGCTTTCATGGTTGCACCTCTTGCTCTTCCGATCCGACAAGGCACCGGCGCAGATAGCCGAGAGCGCGGGCCAGTAGCCGGGAGACGTGCATCTGCGAGATGCCGAGCCGCTCGCCGATCTCCGCCTGGGTCAGGTTCCCGTAGAAGCGCAGCAGCAGAATGCGCTGATCTCGGGGCGGCAATTCCTTCCAGTGGGCGGTCACGGCCTCCATGTCGAGGGCGTGCTCCACGTCGGGGTCCTCCGCGCCGAGCACGTCGGCGAGTTCGCCGCTGTCGTCTCGCTCCGACAGCGGCGCGTCCAGTGAGTAGACGTGAAACACCACGTCCGCGCGCCTGGCCTCGAGCAGCTCGTCCTCGGTAACCCCCAGGTAACGGGCGAGCTCGGCGTCCGTGGGGTCCCGGCCGATCTGCTGGGTGAGCTCCTCGACGGCCCCGCGGGCCTCCAGCAGTAGCTCCTGAGCGGCCCGCCTGACGTGCACCTGCCACCGCTTGTCCCGGAAGTGCCGCTTGATCTCGCCGGTGATGCACGGGTGCGCGTAGGCGGACAGGCTGGTGCCCACCGTTGGGTCGAAGTTGTTGATCGCCTTGAGCAGGCCAACGTAACCGACCTGCATCAGGTCTTCCGCGGGCTCGGGGCTGTCCAGGTAGCGGCGGACGCACGACCGCACCAGCTTCCTGTACCGGCCCACCAGGACGTCACACGCCGCCGCGCGGAGCGCGCCGTCGGCCGGCGAGGACCGCATCACCTGGAGCAACCCGAGGTCGTCGAGCTGGTCAAGCCGACCGTCGCGAAGTGCAGTCAGCGGCGGGGCTGCCGTCGTCATCGTCCTCATCTCCGGAAAGGGGGACGTGTTCCTGATCCGGAGTGGTGCCCGCACCCACGGAATTAAACATGTGACTTCCGGCGCCCGGTCGCAGTGCGCGCGGGGTAACGTCGGCTGCCGCGCCGCGCGGTCGCCGCGGACCCGGTGCGGCACCTGGAGCAGCCGCAGCAGCGTGACCAGGCCGCCGATGGTGTTGCCGGGCGCCGCCCATCCGGCGCTCTCGGCCCAGATCAGGTAGCCGTAGGGTGATATTCCGGTGTGCAGGCCCAGATCCCCAGCTCCGCGCAGTCCGCCCCGCCTCGCACGGCAGCGCGATCGAGCCGCGGGAACCCGGCCATGATCAGGCCGATAATCAGCCAGCCGGCACCAGGTTGGCGGCGGGCGTGACCGCCCACAGCCTCATCAGGCTAAAAGAAGATCTCTGCCACCCGTCCGGCCGGGCCCACCGCGCGGGAATCTAGCACGTGGCCAGTACCATGCCGGCGGTCATGCGCCGGCCCGGAGCTCTCGTAGCGATTCGCTGGCCGGCGGCATCCACGGGCGTGCTGCGATGTTGCAGCGCGGGCTCATTCGTGCTTTCCGTGACGGGCGCTGCCTGCGATGCCGGACGCTCGCCCATTGCCCGCAGTGTGGGCAGAGCGGCGATCGAGACAGGCATCGGCATCAGCAGGGCCAGCATCCGGTAGGCGAAGATCCCAACCACCGCGGCCGCAAACGGCGCGCCGCTGACCCAGATGGTCACCGGAAGCACCAGGGCCAGGACGCCGGCGCCGGCCAGTGGCCCCGTGCGGCGGGTGAACACCATCCCGGTCGCGAAGCCCACGAACAGCGCGGCCGCGTTCATCTCGAAGCCGAATGCTGCGAGCCAGCCCAGGCGGCGAAGGCGTCCGCGGCCCAGAACAGCGCCATGCCGCACGGCACAGAGCCCCAACGCAAGGGATGACTTCGGACCAGCCCGCCAGGTAAGCCAATCCGACCCCGGCGGCCAGTTCCAGCACGACAGCCAGGACGGCCAGCGACCCGCGACCCGACCTGGGCGCTACCTGGAGGGGCGGTCTCCCGGCGCTGGTCTAGGTGCATGTGCACCCGGATTGTGGTGCCACCTGGTCCGGTCCGGATCTGGGCCAGGTCGCACAGCTGATGCACCAGCCACAGGCCACGGCCACCACCTAGGGCGGCTGGATCACGCCGCGCCGTCCCGGCCAGCACATCGGTGATCTGCCCGGTGTCCTCGGCCTGGCAGACGACCTCGCCGCCGGTTCTCCACATGGTCAAGGTCCCCGGGCCAGTGGTGTGGGACAAGGTGTTGGCGGCCAGCTCGGAGACAGCGCTGACCAAGTCGGCCGTCCGCTCTGGCGCCAGGCCCGCCAGACGCGCCCGCGCGGTGGCGAAGCGGCGGACACCGGCCAGGTCATCGCGGTACTCCAGCACCTGCGCATCTGCTGGGGGAGGGTCCAGCGGCAGATCGCACTGCGCGGGAATCGAGCCGGTGAACGAGGAACTGGGCTCGCGCCGCGACCCGCGGATCACGGCGGGGTGCGTCTCCTCGGCGCAGGCGATCACCACCCCGCCCAGCCGCGTGTCGTAGGGGCAAAGGATGCTGGCCTGGGCATCGGCCAGCGCCAGGTTGAGCAGCGCCTCATGCCGGAATACCTCCTGCAGCTCCTCGGCGGACCGGGCAGGCCAGGCGGCCTCGTGCACACACCACAGCCCGCGCCCTGGCGCCCCGGCAGCCAACTGGCGGAGCAGTGCGGTCAGCCGGGCCGGATTGAGGCCGGCGCTGCTGATGTCAGCCCAGGCCACCTGGCCGTCGGCGGCATGGAGCCGTTCCCGCAAGAATCCCAGATTCGCCCTGGCGGCTGCGATCAGCACTGCGCCCCCCGCCCGCGCGGCGGCTTGGGCGAAACTGGCTACACCCGCCGCCAACTCACTGGCAGCCCGGTACGGCATGGCCACATGCCGCAGCCCGGATGATCCCGCCTGGGTGCGTTCATCCACAGAAACCGCCTGCTACCCGCCTGCTACCCGCCTGGGGTGTGCACTGCCAGCATCATTAAGGTGTCGCTACCTCGCGCCGCCCTCGTCATGCGCGCGGGCAGCCACATTATTTGCCGGGCTCCCCGGAAAGGCACCGGGCTTGGCTGTGCGCTGCCGTTTGTGCCCGTATGCGCCGAACGGCTTCGCGCTGGGCTACGGGCAGGGCCGCGGGCCAGCGTCATGGGAAACGTGCGGCCCGGCAAGTCACGGCTTCGGGAGGGCCGGTGGCTGCCGCCAGAGCATGAGCAGAGCGGTGTCGTCGCGGACGGACTGGCTGCCCGCCATGGCTGCCATCACGGCAGCGCAGGCAGCCTCCGCCGGCTGGGCCGCGACCGCGTGGCAGAGCCGGCTCAGGCGGTCGTCGATCGGCTGGTCGGGGCGCTCGATCAGTCCGTCGGTGTAAAAGCAGAGCAGCGTGCCGGGCGGAATCTTCACAGTGCCTGCCTGCCGACGCTCACCTGGGGCGATGCCGATCATCACGCCCAGCGGGACGTCAGCCAGATCGGCAGGCTGCCCGAGTCGGGCGATGACCGGGGGAAAATGCCCGGCCATGCACACGTGCATCCGGTCCAGCGCCGGTTCGATGATCGCGTACAGCACGGTGGCCAGCGCGCCGGGCTCGAAATGTTGCATCTTGGCGTCCAGCCGGCACAGCACCTCGGCCGGATCGTTGGTTTCCAGCGCGTAGGCGCGCAGCGCGCTGCGCATCCGGCCCATGATCACGGCCGCGGGCAGGCCCGACCCGGCCACATCGCCCATCACCACGCACAACTCACGCGAGGGCAGCCTGAACACGTCATACCAGTCCCCGCCCACCGCACCGCTGCCCGGAATGTACCGGGCGGCCAGCTCCAGCCCGGCGACGTTCGGCAGCGCGGACGGGAGGAGGCTGTGCTGCAGTGCAGCCGCCGCGACCCGATCCGCCCGGGTGTTAATGGACTGCACCACGGCGGCGGCCCGGTCGGCGGCCAGCTGCAGCAGCTCGACATCGGCGCCGGTGAATTCGCGCGGGGTCAGCGAGCCGACGTGCAGCACGCCGATCACCCGGCCGCTGACCGCCAGCGGTACGCCCATCATGGACCGGATCCCTTTTTCCCACAGGATCGGGTTGAGCACCGTGGTGTGATCCACGTGGTCGAGGATTACTGGCTTGTGCTCGGCGGCGATCCGTCCCGCGAACCCCCGGCCCACAGGGATCCGCACCCCCTGCAGCACTTCCTCTTCCAGCCCAGCAGCCGCGGTGGCGATCAGCTGCCCGGCCGCGAAGTCCAGCAGCAGCACTGCGGCGGTGTCGGCCTGCAAGATGCCCTTGACCCGGTCCAGGAGCTCGGCCAGGAAATCACGATCATCCAGGCTGGACAGAGCCACGTCTGTCAGCGACTGGATCTCTCGCAGCCGGCCTTCAACGGGCCCGGGATCCGCTAGCGCCGTCAATTCAGTCCCTCCTCGCTTGCGGAGGCACGAGCATGGCTGCCCGTTACAGTTGCCCCCCGCACCGTTGCCACCAGAGTCCCCACACGATGCCAGGCAACCGGGTCACTTCTTGACGGCGTCCTTGAGCTTCTCTGCGCCTGCAGGGCCTTGGCGATGTTGCGCCGGGCAGCTTCCTTCTGCTTGGCGGTCGCCACGACGCCCCCTTTCGACGCGGGTCGTATTCGGTCAGCGGTGCCTACCCGCGACCAGCGGCTCTAATCTGGGTGCACCGGACTTCTGCGCACGACGGGGGCTCATCGTCGGCGATGATCCCCCCGAGGGAGAATGACCGGATGCCGGGAAACACAACCAAGCCGACGCGCCTGCCCGACTGGGTAGAGCCGGAGCTGGCCACCCTCACCGAGGAACGATTCGCCGATCCGGGCTGGCTGTACGAGCGCAAGCTCGACGGCGAGCGCTGCCTGGCCTTCGCCGGCGACGACGGCGTGCGGCTGGTGACCCGCAACCAGAAGTCGGCCAACGCCTCCTACCCCGAGCTCGTCGAGGCGCTGGAAGGCCAGGCGGCCACCGGTTTCGTCGTGGACGGCGAGGTGGTCAGCTTCGACCGGGACGAGACGAGCTTCTCGCTGCTGCAGCAGCGCATCCACGTCGGCCACCCGTCGCCGGAGCTGCGCGCCCGCATCCCCGTCTACTACTACGTGTTCGACATCATGTTCTCCGGCGGCGCTGACGTCCGGGAGCGCCCGCTGCTCGAGCGGAAGGAGCTGCTGCGCGGGCTGTCGTTCGCCGGCCCGCTGCGGTTCACCGAGTGCCGCACCGGTGACGGCGTGGCGTACTGGAAGCAGGCCTGCCTGGACGGCTGGGAAGGGATCATCGCCAAGCGGGCGGACGCTCCCTACCGGGCAGGCAGGCAGCGGGACTGGCTGAAGTTCAAGTGCGTGGCCGGCCAGGAGTTCGTCATCGGCGGGTACACCGATCCGCGCGGCACGCGCTCGGGCTTCGGCGCGCTGCTCCTCGGCTACTACGACGCCGACGGACGGCTGACCTACGCCGGCAAGGTGGGCACCGGCTTCAACGAGCAGACGCTGCACTCGCTGTACGGCCAGCTCGCCCGCCTGGAGCGCGCGGATCCGCCGTTCCAGCGGGGCAAGCTGCCCCGCTCGGGGGTGCACTGGGTCGAGCCGCGCCTCGTCGGGCAGATCGGGTTCAGCGAGTGGACCACCGACGGCCTGCTCCGGCACCCGAGGTTCCAGGGCCTGCGCCGGGACAAGCGGCCGTCCGACGTGGTGCGGGAAACCGCGTGACCGACCGGGGGCGGACCGCGGCCCGGGTGACGGTGGGCGGGATCACCGTCGACCTGTCCAACACCGGCAAGATCTTCTATCCCGCCGATCACCTCACCAAGGGCGACGTCGTCGAGTACTACCGGGCCGTCGCCGGCCGGATGCTGCCGTACCTCCGGGACCGGCCGGTGACGATGGATCGCTACCCGGACGGGATCACCGGCCCCCGCATCGTGCAGAAGAACGTCCCTCGTTACTTCCCGGACTGGATCACCCGCACCGAGGTCAAGAAGCAGGGCGGCACGCTGCAGCACGTGATCTGCGACAAGCCGGCCACGCTGGTCTACCTGGCGAACCAGGCGTGCATCGAGCTGCACGTGTTCCTCAGCCGCACCGACCGGATCGACCACCCCGATCAGCTCGTGTTCGACCTCGACCCGCCCGCCGCCGGCGGGTTCCCGGCGGCCAGGCAGGCCGCGCTGTGGCTGAAGTCCCTGCTGTCCGATGAGCTCGGCGTCGCGCCCTTCGTCAAGACCACCGGCGGCAGGGGCCTGCACGTGCACGTCCCGCTGAGCCGACGGGAAGGCTTCGAGGAGGTCAGGGCGTTCGCCAGCGCCGCCGCCGCGGTTCTCGCGGCCAGGCACCCGGACGCGCTGACGACCGAGCAGCGCAGGGAAAAGCGCGGCGACCGGCTGTACCTGGACGTGATGCGCGACGCCTACGCGCAGACGGTGGTCGCGCCGTACGCGGTCCGGGCCCGCCCCGGCGCGGGCGTCGCCACGCCGCTGCACTGGGACGATGTCGGCGACCCCGCGCTGAACCCGGCCGCCTTCAGCCTCCGCACCGTCCCCGGCCGGCTGGCCGCCACCGACGATCCGTGGGCCGGGCTGTCGCGGCGGCGCTACAGCGTCGCCACCCTCCGGCGCCGCCTCGACGAGGTGGCGGCCCGTGGCTGAGCCCTGGCGGCCGCGCGTGCTCGTGACCAACGACGACGGCATCGACGGCGAAGGACTCTGGCGGCTGGCGGCGGCCGCCGCCGAGGCCGGGCTCGACGTGCTGGTCGCCGCCCCCGCGACCGAGGCCTCCGGCAGCGGGGCGGCGATGACCGCGCTGCGGGACGGCAGCCGGGTCAAGATCGAGCGCAGGGAACTGCCCGGCGCGGCCGCGGCGATCCCGGCCTACGCCGTGTGGGCCACGCCGGCCTTCATCACGTTCACCGCGGTCCGCGGCGGGTTCGGCTTCCGGCCGCGGTTCGTGCTGTCCGGGATCAACCGCGGGCCCAACACCGGGCAGGTGGTGCTGCACTCGGGCACCGTCGGCGCCGCGCTGACCGCCGCCGCCCAGGGAGTCACGGCCGCCGCGTTCTCGCTGGACGCGCGCCACGCCGCCGATCATCTCGAATGGTCCACAGGTGCGCTGGTCGCCGCCGAGGTGATCCAGGTCCTGCCGGACGTGGCGGGCGGGATCCTGCTCAACGTCAACGTCCCCAATCTCCCGCCGGAGCGGCTGGGCGGCATCCGCCGCGCCCGCCTCGCCACGTTCGGCGCCGTCCAGCTGTCGGTCGCGGCGCCCGACCAGGGCTACCTTGAGGTCAAGATGTCCGGCTCGCCGGGGGAGCCCGAGCCCGGATCGGACTCCGCCGTCCTCGCGGCCGGCTTTGCCAGCGTCACGCCGCTGCACGCCGTGTGCGAGGCGTCCGCCGACGGCCTGCCCTGGCCGGCCGCGCCGGCCGCCGCGCCCGCCTGAGGCTCAGCCTCGCCGGGCGCCGGCACCCCCGTGCCCACCTGGACGGGCAGGGCGCGCCGCAGCACGCACTAGCCTCGGGTGGCATGGCGAGGCTGGACGCGGTCGTCGTCGGCGCCGGGCCGAACGGCCTGACCGCGGCCGTCACGCTGGCCGCCCAGGGACTGTCGGTGCGCGTGCTCGAGGCGGCCGGCACGGTCGGCGGCGGCGCGCGCACCGAGCAGCTGACGCTGCCGGGCTTCTGGCACGATCCGTGCTCCGCGGTGCACCCGTTCGGGGCCGGCTCGCCGGTGCTGACCCGGCTGCCGCTGGCCCGGCACGGCCTGCGCTGGCTGCACCCGCCGGTGCCGCTCGCGCACCCGTTCCCGGACGGCTCGGCCGCGGTGCTGGACCGCTCGGTGCGGCTGACCGCGGCCAGCCTCGGCGAGGACGGCCGCGGCTACCGGCGGCTCGTCGAGCCGTTCCGCGGTCACTGGGATCAGCTCGCCGGCGTCGTGCTGGGCCCGCAGCTGGCCGGCCTGCCCGCGCACCCGCTGCTGCTGGCCAGGTTCGGGTTGCGCTCGGCGCTGCCCGCCGCGGCCCTGGCCGGCACGGTCGTCCGCGGCCGCGCGGTCCGCGCGCTGCTGGCCGGCCTGGCGGCCCACGCCATGGTGCCGCTCACGTCGCCGGTGACCTCCGCGGTGGCGCTGCTGCTGGCCGTGGCCGGTCACGAGGTCGGCTGGCCGGTCGCGGCCGGCGGATCGCAGGCGATCTCCGACGCGCTGGCAGCCCACCTGACCGAGCTGGGCGGCGAGATCGTAACGGGCGTGACCGTCCGTAGCCTTTCCGATATACCGAACGGACGCGTCGTGCTGTTCGACACGTCGCCGGCCGCGCTCGCCCGGATCGCGGGCCCCCGGCTCCCGCCGCGGTACGTCAGCCGGCTCACCCGGTACCGGTACGGCCCGGGGGCCTTCAAGATCGACTACGCGCTGGCCGGCCCGATGCCGTGGACGGCGCCCGCGGCCCGCCGGGCCGGCACCGTGCACCTGGGCCCCGGGTACGACGACATCGCGGCGGCGGTGCGGGCCGCGAGCAACGGCGCCGCGCCCGATCCGCCGTTCCTGATCGTGGCGCAGCCGTCGGTCGCCGACGCCTCCCGCGCGCCCGCGGGCGGGCACGTGCTGTGGGTCTACGGGCACGTGCCCAGCCGATGGCCCGGGGACGCGACGGAGGCCATCGAACGACAGCTCGACCGGTTCGCCCCCGGCTTCCGCGACCTCGTGCTCGCCCGCCGGGTGGCCGGGCCGGCGGACATCGAGGCGCGCGACGCCAACTACGTGGGCGGCGACATCGGCTGCGGCAGCTTCGCCGGCCTGCAGGCGCTGGCCAGGCCGGTACTGAGCCGGGTTCCCTACGCCACCCCCAATCCCGCGATCTACCTCTGCTCCGCCGCCACCCCGCCCGGGCCCGGCGTGCACGGGATGTGCGGCTTTCACGCGGCGCGAATGGTGCTGGAGCGTACGTTCGGGAAAAAATAACGGCCCCCGGCCACTGACGGCGCCCGCCTTGGCCGCGCGCGCTCCCCGGCCGGCCTGCCAGGGGACAATGCTGGCATGCCACGTCCCAACGATGAGGTCGCCACGCTGCTGGCCGAGTACGCCGAGCTCATCTCGATCACCGGCGGCGACGCCTTCAAGGCCCGCGTCTACGAGCGGGCCGCGCGCGCGATCAGGGGCTACTCCGCGGACGTCTCGACGCTGGCCCCCGGCGAGGTGCGGCAGATCCCGGGCGTCGGCAAGTCGATCGCGGACAAGGTCGCCGAGTACCTCGCGACCGGCAGCATCAAGGTCCTCGAGGAGCTGCGGGCGGGCATGCCAGCGGGGGTCCTCGAGATGACCGCCATTCCCGCCCTCGGGCCGGTCCGCGCCCTGCGGCTGCACGCCGAGCTGGGCATCGGCTCGGTGAGCGAGCTCGAAGAGGCGGTCAAAGCCGGGCGACTGCGCGACCTCAAGGGATTCGGCGCCAGGAGCGAGGAGCGGATCCTGCACGGCATCGAGCTCATGCGCCAGTCGCGCGAGCGGGTGCTGCTGAGCGTCGGCCTGGAGGCCGCCGAGGAGATGGTCGCGGCGCTCCGGGCCGTCCCCGGCTGCCTGCGCTGCACGTACGCCGGATCGCTGCGCCGGATGCGCGAGACGGCCGGCGACGTCGACATCCTCACCGCGGTGGCAGATGAGCCCGGCGGCCCGACCACCGGCCCGGCCGACCCGGGTGCCGCGGCGCGGCCGACTGGCCTGGCTGGGCCCCGTGCCGCGACCCTGCGGGTCACGCCGGCCGAGCCGGACGCCGCGGCGCGGCTGATGGCGGCGTTCATCGCCCTCCCCGGCGTGGCGGAGGTGATCGGGAGCGGACCCACCAAGACGTCGGTGCGCACGCAGCGCGGGCTGCAGGCGGACCTGCGGGTCGTGCCGGCCAGCTCGTGGGGTGCCGCGCTGCAGTACTTCACCGGGTCGCAAGCGTACAACGTGCGGGTCCGCGAGATCGCGGTCCGCCGGGGCCTCAGGCTCTCCGAATACGGCCTGTTCCGCACCGAGACAGGCGAGCTGCTCGCGTCCGAGACCGAAGAGGAGATCTACCAGGCGCTGGGCATGAGCTGGGTGCCGCCGACCCTGCGGGAGGACACCGGCGAGGTCGAGGCGGCGCAGCGCGGCGATTTGCCCGACCTGGTCGGCCTCGACGACCTCCGGGGTGACCTGCACACGCACACCGACCTCACCGACGGCGTGTCCTCGCTGGAGGACATGGTGACCGCGGCCGCCGCCCGCGGCTATGAGTACTACGCGATCACCGATCACGCGCCCGACCTGGTCATGCACCGGATGACCGACGAGAAGATGCTCGCCCAGCGCGAGCAGGTGCGCAGGCTCGGCGAGTCCGCGGGCATGACCCTGCTGCACGGCTCGGAGCTCAACATCGGGCCGGACGGCTCGGTGGACTGGCCCGCCGGGTTCCTGGCCGGGTTCGACACGTGCGTGGCGTCGGTGCACTCCCACTTCGGGCTGCCGAGGCAGGAGATGACGCGGCGGTTCGTCCGCGCCTGCGAGAACCCGTACGTCAACATCATCGGCCACCCGCTGACCAGGGCCATCGGCCGCCGGGCGCCCGTGGACGTGGACCTGGACGAGGTGTTCGCCGCCTGCGCGAGGACCGGGACGGCCCTGGAGATCAACGGCTCGCCGCACCGGCTCGACCTCCCCGCCGAGCACGTCCGCCGCGCGAAGGAGGCGGGCGTCCGGTTCGCGGTCGACAGCGACGCGCACTCGACCGTCCAGCTCGGCTACCCGCGCTACGGCGTGGGGGTCGCCCAGCGCGGCTGGCTGACCGCCGGCGACGTCATCAACACCTGGCCGCTCGACCGCCTGCGGGCCTTCCTGCGCAAGGGTCGTTAGCGGACCCGGCGCGGACCGCGCGCGCGGGACCACTACGCCGCGTCTTGGTGCGGGCTGG
>Ga0070698_100000555_pt1 | contig 39959 bp, 28 predicted proteins | sample KBSK1502metaG_FD_65477 | JGI IMG/M metagenome (GOLD analysis project Ga0070698, IMG submission 65477) | Corn, switchgrass and miscanthus rhizosphere microbial communities from Kellogg Biological Station, Michigan, USA - KBS K1-50-2 metaG | ecosystem: Host-associated > Plants > Roots >...
CACGCACGGGCTTGACAGTCACTCCTGCACCGCGCCGTCGCCAGCGCGCACGAGGCATTTCTGGAACACGAAGACGATCGCACCGGCACCGGCCGGCCGGCCGGCGAGCAGGCCCACGCACGGGCTTGACAGTCACTCCTGCACCGCGCCCTCGCCAGCGCGCACGAGGCATTTCGACACGAGCTTCTTCACCGGGAACCATCCCGTTTCCTGCCTGGTCGAGGCGTGCGGCTGGGACGGATACCCCGGCCCGGCGGCGGGCTGGACGGAGATCGTGCCCCACTCGCCGCTGCGGGCGGCGCCGGCGTACACATCACCAGGCCGCACCCGGCGCGAGTCCAGCGCCGGAGTCGACGCGGCCGGCGAGGATACCTGCGTGATCTTAGCCTGCGGCTGGTGCGGTAGCTAGGCTCGGCTGGGTGAGCCAAGAAACGCCGCCTTACCCCTGGCCGGCCGGCAGCGCGACCGGGGTCGGCTCCATGCCGGGCACCGATCCCGCCGAGGCCGTCGCCGTGGTGCTCGGCGAGCTGCCGGACTTCCCGCACCTGCCTGAGCTGCCCGGCCGCGGCCCGGGCGCGGACCTGACCGGCCGGACCGCCGCGCTGCTCGTCGGACTCGCCGTGGAGACCGCCACCAGCGGCTGGCGGTTCGCCGCCCGGCCTGGACGCGACCAGCGCCAGGCGGCCGGCTTCCTGCAGCATGACCTGGATGCGCTGGAGCAGGCGGCCAGCGGCTGCGACACGGCCATGAAGATTCAGGTGTGCGGGCCGTGGACGATGGCCGCCACGATCGAGCTGTCCCGCAGCCAGAATCCGGCGCTCGCCGACCCGGGCGCGGTGGCCGACCTGGCCGAGTCGCTCGCCGAGGGCGTGGCGGCGCACGTTGCCGAGGTCAGGAAACGGGTCCCGGCCGCGGTGGTGCTGCTCCAGCTCGACGAGCCCGCGCTGCCCGCGGTGCTGGCCGGGAGCATCCCGACGGCCAGCGGGCTGAACCGGATCGCCGCGGTCGATGCCACCGACGCGGCGGCGGGCCTGCGCACGATCCTGCGGGCCTCGAAGGCATTCGGCATCGTGCATTGCTGCGCCGCGGAAATCCCGTTTCAGGTAATCCGGCAGTCCGGGGCCGGGGCCATCGGCTTCGACCTGAGCCTGCTGCGCCGCGAGGAGGAGGACGGGCTGGCCGAGGCGGCCGAAGCTGGCCTGGGGATACTGGCCGGCGCCAGTAAAACCATGGTGAAACGGGGCAGTCCAGCGAACTCGCCCACGCCTCGTGATACGGCCGCCGGGGTAATCGAGATATGGCAGCGGATCGGGCTGCCGAACCGGATGCTGGCCGAGCAGGTAGTCATCACCCCGGCGTGCGGGCTGGCCGACGAATCGCCGGCCGGCGCGCGGGCGGCGCTGGCCCGGTGCCGGGAGGCCGCCAGGATCATGCCCGAGCTGATCGAGGAGGGGCGGCGGTGACCGAGCACCCCGCCGCTGACGTGGCCGCCCGGCACCGGCATGCCGAGCTTGCCGAGCTGGTCACCGAGCACAATTACCGCTACTACGTGCTCGATTCGCCACTGGTTTCCGACGCCGAGTACGACATGCTGATGCGCGAACTGCAGGAGCTCGAGGAGCGGTACCCCGACCTGCGTACCCCCGACTCGCCGACCCAGAAGGTGGGCGGCATCTCGACCGAGTTCACCCCGGTCGAGCACCTGGAGCGGCTGCTCAGCCTGGACAACGCGTTCTCCGCGGCGGAGCTTGACGGCTGGTCGGCGCGGGCGGACCGGCTCGGCGCGGCCGCCTCGCTGCAGGCCGTGGGCCCGTACCTGTGCGAGCTGAAGATCGACGGCCTCGCGGTGGCGCTCGTCTACCAGGCCGGCAAGCTGGTCCGCTGCGCCACCAGGGGCGACGGGGTGACCGGCGAGGATGTCACGCCCAACGTGCGGACGATCTCCTCGGTGCCGTCCCGGCTGGCCGGCCGGGGCTGGCCGGACACGCTGGAGGTGCGCGGCGAGGTGTTCCTGCCGGTGGCAGCGTTCCACCTGCTGAATGAGCGCCAGGTCGAGGCCGGCAAGGTTCCGTACGTGAACCCGCGCAACACCGCGGCCGGGTCGCTGCGCCAGAAGGACCCGCGGATCACCGCCGCCCGGCCGCTTGATCTCATCCTGCACGGCGTGGGCCGCGTGCAGGGCCTCGGCGACCCGCCGCAGACCCAGTCCGGCTGGTACGAGCGGCTGCGCAGCTGGGCACTGCCGGTCAGCTCGCTGTTCCGGGTCGTGCCAAGCCTGGACGAGGTGCGGGACTACATCGGCTACTACGCCGAGCACCGGCACGATACGCCGTACGAGATCGACGGTGTGGTGGTCAAGCTCGACCAGCTAGCGGTGCAGCGCTCGCTCGGCGCGACGAGCCGGGCGCCGCGATGGGCGATCGCCTTCAAGTACCCGCCGGAAGAGGTCACCACCAGGCTGCATGACATCCAGGTCAACGTCGGGCGGACCGGGCGGGTTACGCCGTTTGCCGTGATGGAGCCGGTCAAGGTCAGTGGCTCCACGGTGGACAGGGCAACCCTGCACAACGCCGACGAGGTGGCCCGCAAGGGCGTGCTGATCGGCGACATGGTGGTGCTGCGCAAGGCCGGCGACGTGATACCCGAGGTGGTCGGGCCGGTCGCCGACCTGCGTACCGGCGCGGAGCGGGCGTTCGAGTTCCCGTCCGAATGCCCGGCCTGCGGCACGCCGCTTGCGCGGGACGAGGGCGAGGTCGACTGGCGCTGCCCGAACACCAGGGCGTGCCCGGCGCAGCTGCGTGAGCGGCTGTTCCACCTGGCCGGCCGCGGCGCCCTGGATATCGAGGTGCTCGGCTACGAGGCCGTGGTCGCGTTGCTTGACTCAGGTCTGGTCACCGACGAGGGCGACATCTTCACGCTGACCGCCGACAAGCTGGCCAGCTGCCCGTTCTTCGTGATCAAGCAGGGCACGCTGAGCGCGAACGCGACGAAGCTGCTGCACAATCTGGAGGAGGCGCGCGGCCGGCCGCTCTGGCGGATCCTGGTCGCGCTGTCGATCAGGCACGTCGGGCCGACCGCCGCCCGCGCGCTCGCGGTCGAGTTCGGCTCCGTGGCGGCGATCGCCGCGGCGACCGCCGATCAGCTCACCGCAGCCGCCGACGTCGGCCCCACGATCGCCGCCTCGGTCATCGACTGGTTCGCTGTGGACTGGCACCAGGCGATCGTGGCGAAGTGGCGGGACGCCGGCGTCGTGCTTTCTGATCCGGATTTCGCCGGTGGCTCCCGCGTTGCCCGGCCGCTGACCGGGGTGACGGTGGTCATCACCGGCACGCTTGCCGGTTACAGCCGGACCGAGGCCGGCGAGGCGGTGCAGGTTCTCGGCGGGAAAGTGGCAGGCTCGGTCTCGAAGAAAACCAGCTTCGTCGTGGCCGGGGAGAACCCCGGGACTAAGTACGACAAGGCCAGCTCGCTCGGCGTGCCGATCCTGGACGAGGCTGGCCTGGCCGTATTGCTGGCGCAGGGGCCGGATGCGGCTCGCGCGATGGCGATGGCCGAGCCGCCGGGCCCGGACGGTCCCGGCGGTGCGGCAGGGCCGGCTGATTCGGATGGTGCCGCTGAGGCGCCTGGTCCGGTCGGCTGATCCCGCCGGAAATCTGCAAAAAGATCAAGTCATAGCGCTTTGCGCCGAAAGGTTGTAACGGATCGTATGCAACTGGCTTCGGCAAGTATGATTTTCGCCGTACGCTTCTCGACGAGCAGCAGGAGCATTCGCCTATCGCCGCGGCTGCGCGGCGCGTGAGGATGCCCATGAAGGACCCGAACGACACCAGGGACATTGGCCCGCGGCCCGGTTCGCCGCTCTGGATCCACATGACCGCAGTGACCGGCGCGGGCGTTGTCGTTCTCGCCTGGGCGGCCAGCCAGCTTGGCATGCAGGGCCTGAATCACCTGGCGCGCAGCCCGGGATTCTGGGTCATCGCCTTGCTTGTCGTGGTGGGCGAGGTGCGGCCGATCGCCACGCCGGGCAAGTCGGGTCCCGACGCTCCCGTCGTCTCGCTCGCCTTCAGCTTTGCCGCGCTGCTCTTCTGGGGCTTTCCGGTGGCCGCGCTGCTGCGGGTGATCTCCACGACCTTAGTAGGCGCCGCGAAACGCAATTCGGCGCACCGCATCGCGTTCAACGCGGCCGTGTACACCCTGGGCCTTGGGGCCGCCGGGATAGCCCTCGCGGCGGTCGGGCGGCACCCGGCCGCTGGTCATCCCTGGCTGCCGAGCGGCGGCGGGCTGCCGGGCGTGGCGCTGGCCGCGATCGCCTATTTCGTCGTCAACTTCCTGCTGGTCGGCACCGCGGTGGCGCTGCACTCGCGGGCGCCGTACTTCCGCACGCTCCGCATCAGCCTGCCCTACCAGGCCTTCGCCAACTTCGTGCTGCTGTCGGCCGCGCCGCTGATCGCCGTGGCGGTGAGCCGGTCGCCGCTGCTGCTTGTGCTGTTCCTGCTGCCGCTGACCGCGGTCTACGTCAACGCCGAGATCTCCATCCAGCGCGAGCACCAGGCCCACCATGACGAGCTGACCGGCCTGTCCAACCGCAAGCTGCTCGTGCGCAAGACCGAGGAGGCGCTGGCCGAGGCCGCCAGGTCGGGCCGCGCGGTCGGCTTCCTGCTGCTGGACCTGGACCGGTTCAAGGAAGTCAACGACACGCTCGGGCACCCGGCCGGAGACCGGCTGCTGCGCCTGGTGGCGCACCGGCTGACGCACAGCGTCCGGCCCGGCGACATGGTGGCGCGGCTTGGCGGCGACGAGTTCGCGGTGCTGCTGCCGCCGGTCCGCGAGGTGAGCGCGGCCCGCGAGGTCGCCGCCAGGCTGCGGGCCGCCATCGCCGAGCCGATCCGGCTGGAGGGGATGTCGATCGAGATCGAGGCCAGCGTCGGGCTGTCGCTCTACCCGGACGACGCGACCGGGTTCGAGCTGCTGATGCAGCACGCCGACGTGGCGATGTACCTGGCCAAGGAGCGCCGCAGCGGCGTGGAGAGATACGTCGCCGATTCCGACCGCAACTCCCCGGCCCGCCTTGCGCTGCTCGGCGACCTGCGCCGCGGCATCGACCGCGGCGAGCTGGAGCTGCAGTTCCAGCCCAAGGTCTACCTGGCGGACCGCCGCACCGCCGGAATGGAGGCGCTGGTCCGCTGGCGGCATCCGGTCCGCGGCACGATGCGGCCCGATGACTTCATCCCGATGGTCGAGCATTCGTACCTGATGCACGAACTCACCGCCCGCGTGGTCGATATGGCCATGGCGCAGGCCTCGCTCTGGTGGCGGGACGGGCTGCCGGTGCAGGTATCGCTGAATATCGCCGCCAGGGACCTGCTCGACGCGGGCCTCGCCGGGACGATCTCCCGCGGGCTCGCCAAGGCCGGCCTGCCGCCGGAGGCGATCCTGGTTGAGATCAACGAGCGGGTGCTCACCAGCGAGCCAGCTCATGCCGAGGCCGCCGCGGAATGCCTGGCCACGCTTGGCGTCCCGCTCAGCCTTGATGACTTCGGCACGGGCTACTCCTCGCTCGCCCGGCTGCGGCAGCTGCCGGTCACCGAGGTGAAGATCGACTCGTCGTTCGTCGGCCGGATGCTGGAGTCCGCCGACGACCAGGTGATCGTCAGGTCCATCGTCGACCTGGTGCATGCCCTCGGCATCCGCTCCGTCGCCGAAGGCGTCGAGTCGGCGGAGGTGACCGCCGCGCTGCAGGTGATGGGCTGCGACGCGGCTCAGGGTTGGTACTTCAGCAGGCCGCTCAGCGCCGCGTCGGCTACCGCCTGGCTCGCCGAGCACGGCGTGCCAGGCGGCCGCCGCCCGGTGCCTGTGCTGGGCCTGGCCACCAACGAGATGAGCCTGCCCGGGCACGGGATCGCGCCTAGCTCACCAGTCACCGCGCCGCAGCAGGGCCCCCCGGTGCCGCGCCAGGACGCGCCGGTGCCGCGCCAGGACGCTCCCGCGCCGCGCGTCGCGAGCCCAGCGCCGCGCCAGGACGCCCCAGCGCCGCGCGCCGGGAGCCCGGCGCTGCGCTCTGGCAGCTCAGCGCCGCGCCAGGACGCGCCTGTGCCGCGCCAGGACGCGCCTGTGCCGCGCTCCGGGAACCCGGCGCCGCGCCAGGGTGCGCCGCGCCAGGCCAGTCCGGCGCTGCGGCCTGGCAGCGCCCCGGCGCCGTCCGCCAGCACCCCGGATCCGGTGGCCGGCTAGCCCGTCGCCCTGGCCCGCCCGGCTTGCCGCTCCCGGCCCGGCGCACCGCGGGTAGGTGCCGTCGGCTCCGGCGCGGCCGGCCCGGCTTGCCGTTCCCGGCCCGGCTTGCCGTTCCCGGCCCGGCGCACCGCGGGTAGGTGCCGTCGGCTCGGTGCTGGATAAGCCTTCGGCGATGCCCGGCCCGGCTTGCCGTTCCCGGCCCGGCGCACCGCGGGCAGGTGCCGTCGGCTCGGTGCTGGATAAGCCTTCGGCGATGGCCCGGCCCGGCCCCTAGGATGGCGTCCATGTCTATTACCCGCGAGGAGGTCGCCCACCTGGCCCGGCTGTCGAGGCTGGCCATCGGCGAGGACGAGCTCGACCGGTTCGCCGGCCAGCTCGACGTGATCATCGCAGCGGTGGCCCGGGTCCAGGAGGTAGCCGCGGACGGCATCCCGCCGACTACGCATGCGGTGCCGGTGACGAACGTGTTCCGCGACGACACGGTGGTGCCCCCGCTTGGCGCGGCCGCCGCGCTCAGCCAGGCGCCGGCGGCCGAGCAGGGCCGCTTCCGGGTGCCGCGCATCCTGGCGGAGGACTGATCATGAGCGGCGAGCTGACCCGGCTGACGGCGGCCGGGATCGCGGCGTCGGTGGCCGCGGGCGAGGTCTCCGCGGTGGAGGTCACCAGGGCGCACCTGGACCGGATCGCGGCCGTGGACGATTGCGTGCACGCCTTCCTGCACGTGGCGGCCGACGGCGCGCTGCGGGCCGCCCGCGCGGTGGACGACCGGCGCGCGGCCGGTGAGCCACTCGGCCCGCTGGCCGGGGTCCCGCTGGCGCTCAAGGACGTTTTCACCACCGCCGACATGCCGACGACCTGCGGATCCCGAATGCTGGCTGGCTGGCAGCCGCCCTACGACGCGACCATCACCCGGCGGCTGAGGCGCGCCGGGATCGTGCTACTCGGCAAGACCAACATGGACGAGTTCGCGATGGGCTCGTCGACAGAGACCTCGGCATTCGGCCCGTCACGCAACCCCTGGGACCTCAGCCGGGTGCCCGGCGGCTCGTCCGGCGGCTCCGCGGCGGCGGTCGCCGCCTTCGAGGCCCCGCTGGCCATCGGCACCGACACCGGCGGGTCGATCCGCCAGCCAGGCGCGGTCTGCGGCATCGTCGGGGTGAAGCCGACCTACGGCGGTTCGTCCAGGTACGGCCTGGTGGCGTTCGCCTCCTCGCTCGACACGCCAGGCCCGCTGGCCCGCACCGTGCTGGACGCCGCGCTGCTGCACGAGGCCATGTCCGGGCACGACCCGTGCGACTCGACCTCGGTGGACGCGCCGGTACCGCCGGTGGTGGCCGCCGCCCGGCATGCCGACGTCAGCGGGCTGCGGATCGGCGTGGTCACCGAGCTGAACGGGGAGGGCTACCAGCCGGGCGTCATCGCCAGGTTCACCGAGGCGGTGGAATTGCTTGAGTCGCTCGGCGCCAAGATCGCCGAGATTTCCTGCCCGCACTTCGGCTATGCGCTGCCCGCCTATTACCTGATCGCGCCGAGCGAGTGCTCGTCCAACCTGGCCCGCTTCGACGCGATGCGGTACGGACTGCGGGTCGGCGACGACGGCACCCGCAGCGCCGAGGAGGTCATGTCGCTGACCCGGGCCGCTGGATTCGGTGCCGAGGTGAAGCGCCGGATCATGCTGGGCACCTACGCCCTGTCCAGCGGTTACTACGACGCCTACTACGGCAAGGCGCAGCAGGTCCGTACCCTGATCACACGGGACTTCGACACGGCGTTCGAGCAGGTCGACGTGCTGGTCTCGCCGGCCACGCCCACCACGGCGTTCCCGATCGGCGAGCGCGCCGACGACCCGATGGCGATGTACCTGGCTGACCTCTGCACGATTCCGTCGAACCTGGCGGGCAACGCGGCGATCTCGGTGCCGTGCGGCCTGGCGCCCGACGACCGCCTGCCGGTGGGCCTGCAGATCATGGCGCCGGTGCTGGCCGACGACCGGATGTACCGGGTCAGTGCCGCGGTGGAGGCCGCGCTGGACCAGCGCCGCGGGCATCCGCTGCTTGACGAAGCGAACGGACTTGGCGAGGCCCGACCCGACGGGGCCAGGCCCGGCGAGGCCAGGCCCGGCGAGGCCGGACCCGGCAAGGCCGGACCCGGCGAGGCGCGGGCCGGCGGAGAGGCGGGACGATGACTGGGGCACTGACGGCTGTCCCGTACGACGAGGCCGTCGCGCGGTACGAGCCGGTCATCGGGCTGGAGACGCACGTCGAGCTCGGCACCGTGACGAAGATGTTCTGCGGCTGCCCGGCCGGGTTCGGCGCCGAGCCCAACGCCGCCGTCTGCCCGGTCTGCCTGGGCCTGCCAGGCTCGCTGCCGGTAGCCAACCGGGCAGCCATCGAGTACACGATCAGGATCGGGCTCGCGCTGAACTGCTCGATAGCGTCCTGGTGCCGGTTTGCCAGGAAGAACTATTTCTATCCGGATATGCCAAAGGACTACCAGATCTCGCAGTACGACGAGCCGCTGTGCACCGACGGCTGGCTGGACATCACCGTCGACGGCGCTGATTTCAGGATTGGCATCGAGCGGGTCCATCTGGAAGAGGACACCGGCAAGTCGCTGCATATCGGCGGTGCCACCGGCCGGATACATGGCGCCGATTACTCGCTGGTCGACTACAACCGGGCGGGCATCCCGCTGGTGGAGGTCGTCACCAAGCCGGTGCCAGGCACCGGCGCGCTCGCCCCGGTTGTGGCCCGCGGCTACGTCACCGAACTGCGGGAAGTGCTCAGGGCCCTGCGGGTATCCGACGTCCGGATGGAGGAGGGCTCGCTGCGCAGCGACGTCAACACATCGCTGGCGCCGAGGGGGGCCAGCGAGTGGGGCACCCGCACCGAGACCAAGAACGTCAACTCGCTCCGGTCGGTCGAGCGGGCGGTGCGGTCCGAGATCGAGCGGCAGGCAGCGGTGCTTGATGCGGGCGACCGGGTGGTGCAGGAGACCAGGCATTTCCATGAGGATTCCGGGCAGACCACGCCGGGCCGGAGCAAGGAAGAGGCGCAGGACTACCGGTACTTCCCTGAGCCCGACCTCGCGCCCGTCGCGCCATCGGCCGACTGGGTGGAGCAGTTGCGGGCGACGCTCCCCGAGCTGCCCGCCGCCCGCCGAGAGAAGCTGCGGAGAGTCAGCCTGCAGCGGCAAATCGCGTGGAATGTCTTGTCTGACGACGACAAGCAGCTGTCTGACGCTGACATGGATGCAATACACAATGCTGGCGCCTTCGACCTCATCGACCAGACCGTCAGTGCAGGCGCGGAACCAGCGATGGCCCTGAAGTGGTGGCTCGGCGAACTACTGAGGCGGGCGAACGAGTCCGGTGTCGGTCTAGAGGAGCTGCCTATCACGCCGCGCGACGTGGCACGGGTTGCCCAGCTGGAGGCTTCGGGCGCTCTGAATGACAGGCTGGCCAGGCAGGTGCTCGACGGCGTGCTGGCGGGCGAGGGCAGCCCTGAGGAGATAGTCGCAGCCCGCGGCCTCGCCGTGGTCAGCGACGAGGCCACGCTGCTCGCCGCCGTCGACGCGGCCATCGCGGCGAGCCCGGAGGTGGCCGCCAAGGTCCGGGCCGGGAAGACGGCCGCTGCCGGAGCCCTCGTCGGTGCGGTGATGAAGGCGACCAGGGGCCAGGCCGACGCCGCCCGGGTGCGCGAGCTGATCACCGGCCGCCTCGGCCGGTCGTGATGCGGCCGTACCGCCCCGGCCGGTCGTGATGCGGCCGTACCGCCCCGGCCGGTCGTGAGCCGTCGGCCTTGACCGGCATCTTTCATGATCACTCGCACCAGGAGGACGTCCCCGCATCACCGGTCCGGCAGAACAGGCGCCTCCCGCGCTCGTCCTGTTACTACGGAAGATCCGCGCGTCCGAGCCCCGGCGAACCTTCCGTGATCATGAAAGCGGTCGGGCGCTGTTTGAGGTTCGCCGGGGTCGGCTCGCGATCCGGCTTGGCTTGTCCGGCCTGCTACGCCGGTCCGCAAGATCCGGCCCGCGCTGCCCAAGCCATTGCCGGCGGTGACGGGCGCCGTTGGCCCGTTAAAGCTGTGAAGTTATATACTGGATTTGTGACGGCATTGCTGCGCTCGGAGATGATGCCCCGCTAGCGGGGCCATTTCACGCTGCCAGGACTGCATCCGGCAAAGAGGTCCCGAATCGGGGCCTCGATTTGCATTGCGGTCGGAGCCCCTGTCCCCAGGAGGTTCCGGTGAGCAACGAACGCGTCTTCATCAGCACGACGATTCCGTACGTCAACGCGCCCCCGCATCTCGGCCATGCGCTCGAGCTCGTGCAGGCCGACGTGCTTGCCCGGCATTACCGGCAGGCCGGCCACGAGGTCAGGTTCCAGACCGGAACTGACGACAACTCGCTGAAGAGCGTGCTGGCCGCCGATGCGGAGGGCATCAGCACCCGCGAGCTCGTCGACCGGAATGCCGCGATCTTCGCCGGGCTGCGCGAGCCGCTCGCGCTGTCGTTCGACGACTTCATCCGCACCAGCAGCGACCCGCGGCACCGGCCTGGCGTGGAACGGCTCTGGCGGGCCTGCGCGGCAAGCGGCGATTTTTACCAGCAAGACTATGCGGGCCTGTACTGCGTGGGCTGCGAGCAGTTCTACAAGCCTGCCGAGCTGCCCGGCGGCTTGTGCCCGGAGCACGGCACCCGGCCGCAGCGGGTACGGGAGGAGAACTGGTTCTTCCGGCTGTCCCGGTACGCCAGCCGGCTGCATGACCTGATCGACTCCGGCCGGCTGCGGATCGAGCCCGCCGCCCGCAGGAACGAGGTGCTCCGCTTCATCGCCGACGGGCTTGAGGACTTCAGCGTGTCCCGGCCGACGGCCCGCGCCCGTGGCTGGGGCATCCCGGTGCCCGGCTACCCGGGCCAGGTCATCTACGTCTGGTGGGACGCTCTCGGCAACTACATCACCGCACTGGGATACGGCGCCGGCGGCGAGCTCTATGCACGCTGGTGGGGCGGGCATGGCCGCCGGATCCACCTGGCCGGGAAGGGCGTGCTGCGGTTCCATGCCGTGTACTGGCCGGCCGTGCTGCTGTCGGCGGGCCTGCCGCTGCCGACCGACATCCTGGTGCACGGCTACCTGACCATTGACGGGCGCAAGATCAGCAAGTCCGCTGGCTCCGGGCAGGCCGCCGACCCGGTGGCACTGGCCGGGCAGTTCGGCACCGACGCGGTCCGCTGGTGGCTGCTGCGCGAGGTCCCGCGGGTCGGTGACGCGGACTTCACCGCGGACCGGCTGATCGCGCGGGCCAATGATGACCTCGCCAACGGCCTGGGCAACCTCGTCAGCAGGGTGATCTCGATGGCGCACCGGTACCGGCAGGGCTGCCTGCGGCCGCTGCCGGGGATCCTGCCTGACGGCGCGAGCGGTGCTAGCACTGCAGGCGGTGCGGGCACTGCAGGCGGTACGGGCAGTGCTGGCAGTGCGGGCAGTGCTGGCGGCGCGCAGGCCGGGCCGCTGCTGGATGCCTGCCGGATCGTGCCTGACCGGGTTCGCGATGCGCTGGCCTGCTACGACTTCCGGGCGGCGACCACCGCTATCTGGGAGGTCGTTGACCTGGCAAATCGTTATGTGGAACGGGCGCAGCCCTGGAGACTGGCCGCTGCTGAGCGGGCCGTCGATGCGGCCGCGGGCCGGCGACTGGACGCCGTGCTTGGCGTCCTCATCCTGGCCTGCCGGACGCTGGCCGACCAGCTTGCGCCGTTCATCCCTGACCTCGCCGCCAGGGTGGCGGCGGCCTGCGACGATTCATCTGGGCGGCTGCCCGGCCCGCAACCGCTTTATCCGCGGATCACCTGTGTCGCTTCATGATCACGTCCTATTACTACGGACTATCTTGGGTGTTGCGCTGCCCGAATCTTCCGCGATCATGAAATCGGCGGCTTCCATGCGGTCCGCGGTGAAATTTGTGCGGGATCAAGTGCAACGATTCAGCGACGGGCAGCCGCTCCTCAACGTGATCACCGCCGAATACTGACTGGTCACGGACGCCTGCCCGGCGGAGGCAATGCTGGCCGCTGCGGGCTTCCGCCGAAGTTGTCGCCCGGTGTAGGCCCTTCCTCAATCGAAGCGTGACCTCGGGCACGTACAGTTAGATCACATCGCTTAGTGCGAGACCGCGTCTAGAACGCCGGTGATCCTCCGCTGCACATTGTGGTGCAGCGAATTCATTGTTCTGGCTGACTGCATCCGCGGCGCTGACCGTGTCGCGGATGCATCCGTCGCAGGACGCGAGCCCGGCAGGCCTACGGGGCCGGCCGGGCTCGTTGTGGGCGGCGGACGCGGTCAAGAGGAGGCTCAGTGCGCTTGGTTCCATCTGGCGACGCCCGATGAGCCTGGCCGTCCTGTCAGAAACGGCGGCCGGGGCGCTCGCGGCTGCCGCCGCGGCTGTGGCCTTGTGGCGGAACTCGATCCGCCAGCAGGCCGCCGTCCGGCATGCCTACCGCTGGTTCGCCATGGTGGCGGCTGCCTGGGGAGCCGGACTCGTCGCCCAGCAGGCGCTGATCGGCCCGCTTGGCGGGGCCGCCGTCCCGCTGACCTTCGGTGATCTCCTCTCGCTGCTGGCGCTGCCCGCGATGGTGGCCGGGTTTGCTGCCCTGGCCGCTGCCGGGCGTGAACCCGCCGACGCCCGTGAGCCTGCTGAGGCCCGTGAGCCTGCTGAGGCCCGTGAGCCTGCTGAGGTGCGTAAGCCTGCTCAAGCCCGTGAGCCGGGCAGGCGGCCTCAGCAGGGCGTGGGATCATCTCAGCAGGGCGCGGGATCATCTCAGGGCGCGGGATCTCAGCAGGACCCGGGGCGTAGCCCGGCCGCGCTCTTGCCGCGCGATGCCGTGGCCCGGCTCGCGGATGGCTACATCCTGGCGGCAGCGCTGTTCATCATCGGCTGGATAACGGTTTTCGGGTCGATCTACCACCGGTCCGGGGACGGGGCGGGCACATTCGGGCTTGCCCTGCTGCACCCGCTGACGGACCTCGCCGTCGTTGGCGTGGCGCTGGAGTATGCGGTGCGCGCCGGGCGGCGCGGGATCGCGCCCTTCCTCGCCCTGGTAGCCGTTACGGTGAGTGACGCCCTTTCCGTAGGTGCGAAGGTCAACGCCGCCGGCCCGGGTGGCTGGGCGCAGATCATGCAGCTTGCCGCGTTCTGCCTGCTGGGCGCGGCGCCGCTGGTCGGGACCGGGCTGGCATGGCTGCCGCGGCGTGGCCCGGTCCGCGGCATGACCCGGCTCGCCCGCCGCGGCCAGGCACAGCAGACGGGCGGCCTGGTGACGCAGCTAGCCGTGCTCGCTGCCGCTGCCGCCGCCCTGGTGATCATCGTATGGGCGCTGGCCGGGGGATCATCCGCTGAGCCCGCCGTGGCCGTGGCCGGCGGCATCGCCGTGCTTGCCCTGGCTGCCAGAATCGCCGGACTGCTGGTCAGCGGTCGGGCGGCGTCCGTCACGCAGCAAGAATCCGACCGCCAGTTCCGCGAGCTAGCCGACCGCATTACCGACGCGGTCCTGGTCTGCGATCTGGGCGGCACGATCAGGTATGCCAGCCCGGCCGTGGCCGAGTACGGGTACTCGCCGGAGAAACTGGACGGGATGACGCTGGCCGACCTGATTCATCCCGAGGACCTGCCCGGCGGTATCAGGTCCGTCCGCGAGGCGGCCTGCACGACCCCGGCCAGGCGGCGGTTTCCCTGCCGGGTCAGGTCGTCCGACGGGACCTGGCGGCACGTCGAGGCCACCGTGTCGCGCCAGCACTACGCGGGTTCGGCCGAACGGCTTCTGATCACCGCCCGGGACGTCAGTGACCAGGTGGCGCTGCGTCGTCAGGTCACGCACCTGACCTTCCACGACGGCCTGACCGGGCTGCCGAATCGGGCCTACCTGGAGGAGCGGGCGAAGGACGTGTTCAGTGCCAGGCGGCAGGCTGCCAGCGAGCTGGTTGCTGGTGACCTGGTTGCTGGTGACCTGGTTGCTGGTGACCTGGTTGCTGGTGACCTGGTTGCTGGTGATCTGGCTGGTGGCGACCTGGCTGCTGGTGACCTGGCTGGTGGCGACCTGGCTGGTGGCGACCTGGCTGGTGGCGACCTGGTTGCTGATGAGCTGGTTGCTGGCGAGCTGGCGACGAGTGAGCTGGTTGCTGGCGAGTCGCGGGCGGTGACCGGGGCTATCTTCCTTGACCTTGACGGCTTTACCGGTGTCAACGACTCGGTTGGGCATGGCGCCGGCGATCTGCTGCTCGCCCAGGCTGCGCGCAGGCTGCGCGCGACGGTCCCGCCGCACGAAACCGTGGCGCGGTGGGGCGGCGACGAGTTCGCTGTGCTGGTGGAGAATGCCGCAAGTGCCCAGGAGATCGTGGACATCGCGGAGCGGCTGGCCGGGTCCATCGCCGCGGCGGCGTTCCGGGTCGCCGACCGGGACATCTCGCTGACCGCGAGCATTGGCGTCGCGTTCGCGGACGCTGACGGCCCCGGCTACCTGCTGCGCAACGCTGATGTGGCGATGTCGAGGGCGAAGGAGTCCGGGGGCGGGCGGGTCGAGGTTTTCGCCGCGCACATGCACGCCGACGTTGTTCGCCGGCTTGAACTGGCCAGCGACCTGCGCAGGGCGATCACCGACGGCGACCTTCGGCTCGACTACCAGCCCGTAGTCGACCTCAGCACGTCCGCCGTCACCGGTATGGAGGCGCTTGTCCGCTGGTGGCGGGCCGGCCAGGCGATCCCGCCGGAGGAATTCCTCGACGTGGCGGAGGACTCTGGCCTGATCGTGCCGCTCGGTGACTGGGTGCTCCGCGAGGCATGTGCGCAGGCGGCCGCCTGGCGGGCATCCGGCTGGGCCATCGGCATATCGGTCAACTTCTCGCTGCGGCAGATGAGCGCGGCCGGGTTCGGCGAGTCCGTGCTGGCGGTGCTGCAGGACACTGGTCTCCCGTCGGCGGCGCTTACTCTAGAGGTCACCGAGCGGGTGCTGATCGAGGGCTCCAGGCCGATGGTCGACGGGCTGGCCGAGCTCCGCCGCCGCGGCGTCAGGCTAGCCATCGACGACTTCGGCGCGGGCCACGCCTCCCTCGCCTACCTGCGGCGGCTTCCGGTGGACATCATCAAGATCGACCCGTCCTTCGTGGCGGGCCTCGGTAATGATCCGACTCTGGCCATGCTGACTCGCACGATCGTCCGGGTCGGGCATGACCTGGGCATCGAGGTGGTGGCCGAGGGGATCGAGCGGCCGGAACAGCTTGACCTGCTCCGCGAGATGGGCTGCGGCCTTGGCCAGGGATACCTGGTAGCCCGGCCGATGACCGCAGTCCGCGTCGAGGCCCTCGCCGGCGAAGGCGGGCTCTCCGGCGGAGGCGCGCTCGCCCCGGGCGAGGGAGCGGCCAGGGTTAATGGGCCCGCCGGGGGAGGCGCGTTCGCCGGGGGAGGCGCGCTCGCCCCGGGCGAGGGAGCGGCCAGAGTTTGATGGGCGCAGCCTGAAGGCTTTCATGATCACGGAAGATCCTGCGCGCCCCGACCCGCCGGATCTTCCGTAGTAATAGGACGAGCGCGGGAGGCGCCTGTTCTGCCGGAACCGGTGGGGCGGGGACCGTCCTCCTGGTGCGAGTGATCATGAAACCAATCGGGAGTTCGTGAAGGGTTTCACAAGCTTCGGTAGACTGACCCAGCCGATCGGCACCAACCGCCACCATCCCGGGAGCGCCGTGTCCGCACCTATCGTCCTGGTCGCAGAAGAACTCTCCCCGGCCGGGATCGCCCAGCTTGAGTCCGGATTTGACGTGCGGTATACCGACGGGGCGGACCGCGGCGCGCTGCTGCCCGCGCTTGCCGACGCCGACGCCGTGATCATCCGCAGCGCCACCAGGATCGACGCCGAGGCGCTTGCGCACGCACCACGGCTCCGGGTGGTCGCCAGGGCCGGCGTGGGCCTGGACAACGTCGATATCGATGCCGCCACCAAGGCAGGCGTCATGGTCGTGAACGCGCCGAGTTCCAACATCGTCAGCGCCGCCGAGCATGCCGTCGCCCTGCTGCTGTCGGTCGCGCGGAACGTGCCGCAGGCGGCGGCGGCGCTGAAGGCCGGGCAGTGGAGGCGGTCTGCTTATACCGGGATAGAGCTGCAGGACAAGGTTGCCGGCATTCTCGGTCTCGGCAGGATCGGCATGCTCGTGGCCCAGCGCCTGGCCGCGTTCGGCATGCGGGTCGTCGCGTATGACCCCTACGTGGCGGCGGCCAGGGCGGCGCAGCTTGGCGTCCGCCTGGTGAGCCTGGACGAGCTGCTCGCCGAGGCTGACTTCATCAGCGTGCACCTGCCGAAGAACGCCGAGACCGTCGGGCTGGTAGGGGACCGCGAGCTGCGGCTCGTCAAGCCGGAGGTGCGGATCGTCAACGCCGCGCGAGGCGGCATCGTGGACGAGAACGCGCTCGCCAGCGCGCTCAAGGAGGGCCGGGTGGCCGGGGCCGGCCTCGATGTCTATGCCAGCGAGCCGTGTACGGACAGCCCGCTTTTCGCTTTCGGCAACGTGGTGGCCACTCCGCATCTGGGGGCGAGCACCCACGAGGCGCAGGAGAAGGCAGGCATGCAGGTCGCGCGGTCGGTCCGGCTGGCGCTGGCTGGCGAGTTCGTGCCGGACGCGGTCAACGTTCAGGGCGGCGCGGTGAACGAGCAGATCAAGCCCGGGCTGCCGCTGGCCGAGAAGCTGGGCAAGATCTTCACCGCGCTGGCCGGCGGGATCGCGGCCAGGCTAGAACTTGAGGTGCGCGGCGAGATAGCCGCGCTGGACGTCAGCGTGCTGCAGCTGGCCGCGCTGAAGGGCGTCTTCAGCAACGTCGTCGAGGATCCGGTCACCTACGTCAACGCGCCGCTGCTCGCCAGCGAGCGCGGGGTCGAGGTCAGCCTGGCGAAGGACGAGGAGAGCCCGGACTGGCGCAACGTGCTGACCCTGCGCGGCACGCTGCCCGACGGCCAGGTCGTCTCGGTCAGCGGTACCCTGACCGGGCGGCGGCAGATCGAGAAGCTGGTCGAGGTCAATGGCTTCGATATGGAAATCACGCCCGCCGAGCACATGGTGTTCCTGACCTACATCGACCGGCCAGGCATCGTCGGCATCGTCGGCCAGATCCTCGGTGACCAGCGGATCAACATCGCCGGAATGCAGGTGTGCAGGGACACCATGGGCGGGCACGCGCTCATCGTGCTGACCGTCGACTCGCGGCTGCCGCCGGACGTGCTGGCCGAGATCACCGGGGCGATCGGGGCCGTGGTCGGCCGGGCGGTCGATCTCGACGACCGCGACGCCTGACCGGCAATTCGCGGCTGGCGTATCTTGCCACCGCGGCCTGAGTGACCAGTAAGGTACGCGCATGGCGGCACGCACCATCAGGATCGCCGTGATCGGCGGCGACGGCATCGGTCCCGAGGTGGTCGCCGAGGCGATTAAGGTCCTCCGGGTCGCGGCGACCGATGTCACGATCGAGACCACCGGCTACGACCTAGGCTCGCGGCGCTGGCACCGCACCGGGGAAGTCCTGCCCGATTCGGTGCTCAGCGAGCTAGCCGGGCAGGACGCGATCCTGCTCGGCGCGGTCGGTGATCCGACCGTGCCGAGCGGTGTGCTTGAGCGCGGCCTGCTGCTGCGGCTGCGGTTCGAGTTCGACCAGTACGTGAATCTGCGGCCGGTCCGGCTCTATCAGGGAGTGGCCTCCCCGCTGTCCGGCCTGCGCGCCGAGTCGGTGGACATGCTGGTGGTGCGAGAGGGGACCGAGGGGCCATACATCGAGGCCGGCGGCGTCATGCGGAAGGGCACGCCTGCCGAGGTCGCGACCCAGGAAAGCATCAATACCGCATTTGGCGTGGGACGGGTGACCAGATACGCGCTGCAGCGCGCCGCCGAGCGCCGCAAGAAGCTGACCCTGGTGCACAAGACGAACGTGCTCGCCTACGCCGGTGACCTGTGGCGGCGGACACTGGGCCTGCACGCTGCCGAGTACCCGGACGTGACCGCCGAGTACTGCCACATGGACGCGGCCACCATCTACTTCGTCACCGCTCCCGAGCGGTTCGACGTGATCGTCACCGACAACCTGTTCGGCGACATTCTCACCGCGCTCGGCGCCGCGGTGGCCGGCGGCATCGGGCTGGCCGCGAGCGCTAGCATCAACCCCGAGCGCACCGCGCCCAGCATGTTCGAGCCGGTGCACGGCAGTGCGCCGGACATCGCCGGCCAGCAGAAGGCAGACCCGACTGCGGCGATCCTGTCGGCGGCAATGCTCTGTGATCACCTCGGGCTGACCGCCGAGAAGACCAGGATCGAGCAGGCGGTTGCCGAGGATCTGGTCGAGCGGCAGGGCGCCTGGGCGGCCAGGTCAACCCCGGAAGTCGGTGATGACATCGCCGAGCGGGTGGCGGGGTAACGCAAGATGGTAGGTGCGGCACGACTGCATGACGTGGCCGCGGCGGGCCAGGCAACGGCGCCGTGCCCGCAGTGAGGAAGGACCGTCATGACTGCCAGCGCAAGCAATGAGATCCCCTTCGCCTTGCATCCTGCCGTCCGTCCGCTGCCTGCGCTGGAGCGGGCCCGGATCCTCGCCGAGCCAGGGTTCGGCCGGTATTTCACCGACCACATGATCACCATCCGGTGGGACACAGCGCGCGGCTGGCACGACGGCCAGCTCACCGCGTATGGCCCGTTTTCGCTGTCCCCGGCCACGTCGGTATTCCATTACGCGCAGGAAATCTTCGAGGGGCTGAAGGCCTACCGGCAGCAGAGCGGGCCCATCGTGGCGTTTCGGCCGCAGGCGAACGCGGCCAGATTCAACCAGTCCGCGGTCCGGATGGCCATGCCACAACTGCCGGAATCCGCATTCGTCCGTGCTCTCGAGCTGCTCGTCACCCAGGACAGGGACTGGGTCCCCGGCACCGAGGGCCACAGCCTCTACCTGCGCCCCTTCATGATCGCCACCCACCCTGGGCTCGGCGTCAGCAGGCCATCGCCGTCGTACCTGTTCACCGTGATCGCCTCGCCGGCCGGTCCCTATTTCACGGCAGGCCCAGTCTCGGTCTGGCTGGCGGAGAATTACACGCGCGCGGCCGCGGGCGGCACCGGCGCGGCCAAGACGGGCGGCAACTACGCGGCCGGGTTCGCCGCGCAGCAGGAGGCCCTGGAAAACGGCTGTGACCAGGTGGTCTGGCTCGACGCATTCGAGCACCGGTGGGTCGAGGAAATGGGCGGCATGAACCTGTTCTTCGTCTATGGCTCGCGGCGCCAGGCCCGGCTCCTGACGCCCGCGCTGACCGGCACGCTGCTGCCGGGGATCACCAGGGATACGCTGCTCACACTCGCCCCGGAGCTGGGCATTCCGGCCGATGAGGGCAGGATCTCACTGCAGCAGTGGCGCGCTGGGTGCGAGTCGGGCGAGATCAGCGAGGTATTCGCGTGCGGGACCGCCGCCGTGGTCAGCCCGGTAGCGGCCGTCAAGGGCGCCAGCGTCTCGTGGACGGTGGGGGATGGCACGCCGGGGCCGGTGACATCCAGGCTGCAGGAGCAGTTGCTAGGGATCCAGTTCGGGAACCTGCCCGATCCGCATGGCTGGATCCACAAGATCCTCTAGAAGGCCGGCGCGAACGTCCGCGATCGCCAGCCGCTGGGCGCCGCCGGGTCCGCCGGGGGCGAACGCCGGCGCGATCGCCAGCGGCTAGGCGCCGCCGGATCCGCCGCTGACGGTCGCGCTTGCCCTGGAACTGGCGGCGGACCGGTCCGGCCGCTGCTGCGCGCGGCGCCAGCAGGCCTCCACCCGGGCGCCGCCGAGCGGCGACTCGCCGACCTTCCAGCGGCCGCCCGTCGACCGCACGATCGAGTCGCCGATGGCAAGCCCGAGGCCCGCGCCGCCGCCGTGCTCAGTCGCACGGTGGAACCGGTCGAACAGCCGGGCGCGGTCCTCGGGCGGGATGCCGGGACCACTGTCCTCGACGACCAGGCTGACCGAGTTGCCCTGCGCCAGCGCGGAGATCCGCACCTGGCCGCCCTGCCCGGCATAGCGGCAGGCGTTGTCCATCAGGACGCCGGCCAGCCGGTCAATCCAGTCTGGCGGTGCGCTGATCCAGGCCAGGCCGCCATCGCCGCCCCTGCCATCGCTGCCCCCGCCGCCGGCCGGGCCGCCGCCCGCCGGGCCGTGGCCGGCCGCAGCATGGCCGGCATCCGCCTCCGGGCCGTCCTGCGCCGGGCCGTCCTGCGCCGGGCCGTCCGCCCCCGGGCCGTCCGCCCCCGGGCCGTCCGCCCCCGGGCCGTCCGCCCCCGGGCCGTCCGTGCCCGCCACCACCGTGATCTCGATCGACTCGGCGCTGGCGACCGCACCGAACCGCCCGGCGCATTCCTCGGCGATCACCCCGAGGTCGATCGGCTCATCGTCGGGCGGCGGCGGATTTGAGTCGAACCTGGCCAGCCAGAGCAGGTCCTCGACGATCGTGCGCAGGCGCTGGCTTTCGCCCTGTATCCGGGCCAGCGCGGAGCGGTACCCGGCCGCGTCCCTCGGGCTGCTCAGGGCAATGTTCGTCTCGGCGGTGATGACGGTCAGCGGGGTACGCAGCTCGTGCGAGGCGTCCGCGGTGAACTCGAGCTGCCTGCGGCGGGACTGCTCTACCGGGGCAAGCGCCCTGAGCCCGATGATCAGCGATCCGGCGAAGACCGCCAGCAGCAGCACCGGGGCCGCAAGCACCTCGCCATCTACGAGGACGCCCTGGAAGTGGGTCTCATCGGCCATGCTCTGGCCAGCCACCAGCCAGCCGCCGGAGGCCTCCCGGCCGGCCGCAAGCCGGAACGCGTGCCGCCCGATCTGGGCCGTCCACGGCCGGCTGCTGGTCGGCCGGAGGCTGGCTGGCAGCGGTGGCGCGCTCGCGCTGAGCGTGACAGCCGCGGCACCTGGCCGTACCAGCCAGAGGAATACCGGCGCAACGTCGACGTCCTGGTCGTCCGCGTCCCCGCCGGACACGTCCGCCTGCCCGCCGGACACGTCCGCCCGGCCGCCATTGCCGCTGCTGCCCGGACCGCCCTGGCCGACGGCGCCGGCCTGGCCGGCGACGCCACCGCGGGTACCGTCTGCGAGGTGATCGAAGAGGCGGGCATCAACCTGCGCGACGAACCGGTCGGCCAGCAGCGCGTCGAGCGCGGCCACGCAGCCCGCGTAGACGACGCCGATCAGGATGGTCGCGGCCAGCGCGACGCGCACGGCGGACGCGACCTGCCGCGGCAGCCTCCAGAATGGCCGCCTAATCACGCGCCACGATCCGGTATCCGACGCCGCGGACAGCCTCTATCCGCACCCGGCCGCCGGCCAGCTTGGACCGCAGCCTGGCGAGATGGACGTCGATCGTGTTCGAGCCCAGGGCGTCCGCCTCGTTATCCCATACCTGCAGCGCGATCGACCGGCGGGGCACCACCGCCGGGGAACGGCGCACGAGCATTTCCAGGATGCCATGCTCGATGCCGGTCAGCGCAGGCGAGCGGGAGCCGATCCGGACTTCCCGCGCGGCCGGATCCAGCACCAGGTCCCCGATCACTAGCTTGGTCGCCTGGACGGCCGGCGGCCGCCGCAGCAACGCGCGCAGCCTCGCCAGCAGTTCGCCGAAGTCGAATGGCTTGATCAGGTAATCGTCGGCGCCCTGGTCGAGCCCGGCCACCCGGTCGGCGGGCGCGTCCCTGGCGGTGAGCATCAGGATCGGCGTCGCGGAGCCGCGGCGGCGCATGTCCTGCAGGACCTCCAGGCCGGAGATCCCCGGCATCCGCCAGTCCAGCACCGCCACCGCGTAGTCATACGCACGCAGGAATGACAGGGCGGCCGCGCCATCGGCCGCCGCGTCCACCACGTAGCCGTTCTCCCGCAGGCCCCGCGCTAGCACCTCCCGCAGGCCCCGGTTGTCCTCGGCCACCAGTACTCTCATCGCGGGCTCAGCGTGCCATCCTGCGCCAGAGTGGCCTGGGCACCAGGCGCATCGCGGCGGCCAGCACGGCAAGCGAGGGCGGCACCCAGACGGTGCCGGAGTTCGTCGCCAGCGCCGCCGCCGTGGCCGCCCCCACCGCGGCTGGGGTGGTGGCCAGCGGGGCCGGCGTCATGCCGTCGGTCATCCGGCCGGTCACAAAGCCAGGCCGGACCAGGAGTACCCGCACCCCGGTGCCGCGCAGCGAGTCGGCCAGCCCGCGGGCGAAGGCGTCCAGGCCCGCCTTGGCGGCGCCGTAGACGAGGTTGGCCTTGCGCGGCCGGATCGCGGCCACCGACGAGAGCACCACGATCGTGCCGTGGCCCTGGGCGCGCATCCGGCCCGCCACCGCCAGCAGCGTCGTGACATGCCCGGTGAAATTGGTGTCAACGAGCACCCCGGCCTGGCGCGGATCGCGCTCCAGGGTCTCCTGCGGCACCAGGATGCCGGCCGCGGAGATCACGAGGTCGACGTCGCCGGCCGCGAAAACCTGCTCGATCACCGCTTCGTGCGTGTCCAGCGCGGTCGCGTCGTAGGCCACCACGGCGACCTGGTACGGCAGTGCCTTGCCAGCCGCCGCCAGGCGCTGCTCGTCGCGGCCGGCCAGGATCACCTCGGTCTCCCTGTGCGCGCTGAGCGCGACCAGGATCTCGGTACCGATCTCACTGGTCCCGCCGAGCAGCAGGACGCGGCTGGGCTGGCCGAGCGCGTCCAGCATGATGGTTGCTCCTTCCGGTCCGGCCCGGCCGCTACAGCCCGGCTGGCCTGGCCGTCACAGCCCGGCCCCGAGCCCGGCCGCGAACATGACCAGCCACGTTACCTCGAAGCAGGCCATCACCGGATCCCGCGCAATCAGGTCCTCGACCGGCCTGCTTGCCGCGCCCGCGCTGAGCCTGCCGAACCGCACCAGCGCAGCGGCCAGCGGCAGCGCGCTCACCAGGTGCCAGTCCCTGGCCCAGCCGGACCGCTCGCCGGCTGCCCACAGCACGTAGGAAGCGACCATCGCCACGCTGAGCAGCCGCTGGCTGAGTCGCAGCGACCGGGCCGTGTACCAGCGCATCGCCGGGCGGTGCCTGGCCGCGTCCGCGCCGAGCATGGCCAGCTCCATGGACCGCTTCGCGACCGCCACCATCAGCGCCCCCAGACTGCAGACCAGCAGGAACCAGCCGGACGGCGGTACCCCGGTGGCGGCGGCGCCGCCGAGGGCGCGGAGCACGAAGCCCGAAGCAACGAACAGCAGCTCAAGTACCGGTACATGCTTGAGCCAGAGCGTGTAGGCCAGCGACGCCGCCAGGTAGCCGCCGATCGCGGCCGACAAGCCCGGCTCGCCGATCCAGAAGCCGGCCGCCGCCGCTGCGACGACGCACGCCGCGGCGACCGCCAGCGCATGCGCGGCAGGCAGCGTGCCGGCCGCCACCGGGCGGTTCCGCTTGTACGGATGCCTGCGGTCACGCTCCGCGTCGAGCACGTCGTTGACGAAGTACACCGCGCTTGCCGCGGCGGTGAAGGCGGCGACCGCGACCAGCGCGTAGGCCAGGCCGTCTGGCCGCCCCAGTGACGCGCCGGCCAGCGGCGCGGCGAAGACCAGCAGGTTCTTCGGCCATTGGCGGGGCCGGGCGGTGGTCACGACCGCGACCAGCCAGCGCGCGGGCGCGCGGTACCCAGCCGCCGTCACATCGGTGGCGCCCGCCGCGGGCGGGGCCGGCAGCCCGGTCGTCACCGGGCGAAGACAGCGGTGAAGTCGCGACTGGAGGTCGCGTAGAACCGGTCCGGCGGCTGCACCTGGTCAGGCAGCAGGTTGACCGGCGTGGGATCCGCTGGATGCCGTCCTGATCGGTAGTACATGAATGACATCCAGTCCGGGTTGATGTCGAGTTGCATGGCTCGCACGCAGCCGGCCCGCTGCAGCAGGCCGGCCAGTTCCTGCACGTTCAGCGCCGGGCCGTAGACGTAGATGACCCGCCCGCTGCGGGTGATCCCCACTCCGGACCGCCAGACGAACTCCCCGCCGCCGAGCGTGGCGCCCCAGTTGCTCTGCACGCTGACGTCCACGGACGCGGGGACCCTGCCGTGGTCCACGATAAGCCTGAGGTTCTGCCGTACGCCCTTGACCTGCCGGGTCATGTGCACATCACGTCCCCAGCTGCCGATGTCGACCCGCCCGTCGCGGTAATACACCACCGAAGCGGCGCCGCGCTGCAGCGCGCCCTTGCGGACGCCGTTGAGGTAGAAGCCGCCGCCGGCTGACGCGATCTTGAAGCCGCCGTTGAACGTTGCCAGCAGCCCGGACCTGGAGCCGCGCGGGACCGAGGGCGGGACCTTCCAGTTGCCCGGCCCGGGATCTTCCGCGCCGGGATGCAGCTGGAAGCGGACCAGCCGCTGGTCCATCGAGACGATGCCCTCCGCATAGGCGGTATGCACGCGATCGGGGCGCAGGTACGTGCCGTACACGGCCGGTATGCCGTTGACGCTGGCCAGCACCCGCCAGACTCCCTCGCCGGGCAGCGGCTGGCCGGCCCGTGACTTGAGCCGTGCCGGGAACACCGGCGCGACCTGCTGCCGTCCGTGCAAGGCCTTCGCCGCGGCCAGGCTTCCCGGCGGCAGCTGACCCGAGCCGGGCGCGGTCAGCGCGAAAGAAGGCTTGCCGCCAACCTTCGGTGGCTGATAGGTGATCCATTCGCCGAAGGTCACCAGCGGCCCGAGATAGTGATCACGCGCCCATTCGGCGACCCGATCGGAGACCGTCCCGCCGCCGGGCGCGGCCAGCGCGTGACCCATCGACCAGGCGAACCAGCCGAAGCACACGACCACGACCGCGAGCACGATCCGCGCGCCGCTCCGGTCCCGCAGCCGCCGCGGCGGCGGCTGCGCGTGCTGCTGCCAGTGCCCTTCGCCCGGCAGGTCGCCATTCCGCAAGCCAGCCCTGTCAGCCTCCGGCCCGGACGTCGCTGATCGCGGCACGCGGTTTGCCCTCCTCCTAGCCCCAGAAACTAGCCCCAGAAAAGCGCCCGGCCCGCATCCCGGCTGCGGGAGCGCATAGGACGAAACCCGGCAACCTGCGCCCCCGCAGCCGGTTTGCTCCAGACAGGTCTACCCGCAGAAGATGAAGACAAGATTACGCGGCGGCATAAAAATCTGGCGGCAGGCTCCAGGCCAGCGCCGGTCCAGATTAGCTGCCCGGTGACGAGTCCGGGTTCGCAGCGGCGGGCGGCGGGATGCGATCGCCGCTGGCCAGCCGCCGCGGGCTGGCCGGAATCGTCTCCGGGTATTTCAGCCCGCAGCCCGTGTTGAGCACCACGACCTCGTCGCTCTCGGCCAGCCAGCCGGCCTCGCGCAGCTGCCCGGCGGCGGCGAAGCAGGCCGCTCCCTCCGGGCAGATCCAGGTGCCCTCAAGCTGCGCGGCCTGCCGCTGGCTGGCGAGCAGGTCGGCGTCCGTGACGGCAACGGCCGTTCCCTCGGTGGCGTACAGCGCGTCGAGCACGAGGAAGCCGCCGAGCGGGCTGGGCACAGTGAGGCCATACGCAGCCGTCCTTGGGTCATGCCACGGCCTGGTTTCACGTTCGCCGCCGGCGAATGCACGCACGATCGGGGCGCACCCGGCAGCCTGCACCGCGATCAGCCGCGGCGTCTTCGCCCCGGTCCAGCCAAGCTCCGTCAGCTCGGCCAGCGCCTTGCGGATGCCGATCAGGCCCACTCCGCCGCCTGCCGGGCAGATGATGACGTCCGGGACCCGCCAGCCGAGCTGCTCGGCGGTCTCCAGGCCGATCGTCTTCTTCCCCTCCAGCCGGTACGGCTCCTTGAGTGTCGAGACGTCCTGGTAGCCGGGCCGCTCCGCGGTGGCCGCCGCGATCAGCCGCCCCGCGTCGCTGATCAGCCCGTCCACCAGGTAGGTGTCGGTCCCGGCGGCGATGCACTCGGACCGGGTGATAGCCGGTGCCCCGACCGGCATGGCCACCAGGCAGGGCAGCCCGGCCCTGGCCGCGTAGCTCGCCCACGCGGCCCCGGCGTTCCCGTTGGTCGCCATCGCCACCCCGGCCACGCCGAGTTCGGCCGCGCGGGAGACGCCCACCGCCGCTCCGCGCGCCTTGAACGTCCCGGTGGGCAGCGGGCTCTCGTCCTTCATCAGCAGCCGCGGCAGGCCGAGCGCGCGGCCGAGCCGCGGCATCGGGAGCAGCGGCGTCATGCCCTCGGCCAGACTCACCACCGCCTCCGCGCAGGACGCCGGCAGTAGCTCGTGATAGCGCCACAGGCTGGGCGGCCGACCGCCGATCTGCGCGGGGCCGGCCTGCGCCCTGGCCTTGGCCAGGTCGTAGCGGGCCAGCAGCGGCGCCCCGCAGGAGCAGGTCCCCTGGACCTGGCTGGCGTCATGGCCGCGCCGGCACCGGGAGCATTCCAGGTGGGCCAGGGCGGAGTATGTCGCTGGCAAGCTGCCATCCTCTCGGTGCGCACGGTCGCTCCGGTGCCGGGCGATGTGCCGCGGAGCGATGTGGCGCGGTGCGATCTGGGGGCGCTGGGCATCCCGGTCATCATGGCGCCGCGCGTGGCCGCCTCGGCACGGGTGCCCGGCGGCCCCGCGCGGCTTAGCCAGCCGCGCCGTCGGCGATTACATCGGCGACCTCGGTGGCCCTGGCGGCCTCTTCCGCGGCGAACCGCGCCCGCGGCCGCGCGTCCTTCGCCTGCACCGCTGCCAGGTAGGCCGCGCCGCGGGGAGACAGCCGGTAGCCCACCTCGAGGCTGATCGTCAGGCCGAGTTCCTTGAGCCGCCGCACGCGGCGCTTCAGGTCCGCCCGGACCCAGCCCATTGCCTCGGCGATCACGGCGGATGAGACGCCCGGCCGGTCAGCAATCTGACCGAGGACCGCGATGGTCCACGGGCCGCGCTTGCTCGCCGTGTCCATCCGCGCCAGCCTGGCGGTCACCGAGGCGATCTCGTCCTCGGTCAATGAGGAGGCCGCGGCCAGTGCGTCCCGCGGATCCGTCTCGTCGAGCCGCCGGAACCTGATCCGGTGCAGCGGCAGGTCCGGGCTTCCGCGCAGGTTGGCCAGCAGGTCCCCGATCGTGGCATAGCCTGCCGCACGCGCCTGCGCGGAGTCGATGTCACCGGCTGCTATGACGTCGACTGCCACGGCCTCGGCAAAGTCCAGGCCAGTGCGGTACCGATGCCCGGCGACCACCTGGCTGCGCTGCCAGCGCCGGAAGGCCAGCGTGATCTGGCCGGAGTGGATCCCGTCGCGCAGCCGCTTCTCGAAGAGCACCCGGTGAGTCTAGGGCGGTCGTAACGCCGCTGCTCAGTTCGCCGCCGGGGCCGCCTTGCACCAGTTTCGGCGGGACCCTGCCCGACCACCGCGCGGCCGGCCCTCTGCCGTAGGCGGGGCGGCCGGCCCCCTACCGTAGGCGAGATGGACGACAAGGAAATCCTCGGGCAGATTGACGAGCTGATCCAGACCGAGCATGAACTGCGGGCCAAGCTCGCCACCGGGGAGCTGTACAGCGACGAGGAGCGGACCAGGCTGCAGGCGGCCGAGGAAGCACTCGACCAGTGCTGGGACCTGCTGCGGCAGCGGCGAGCACGGCGCGAGTTCGGCGAGAACCCGGACGATGCCGTGGTGCGCCCGGTCCCGGAGGTCGAGGGCTACCAGCAGTAGCCTCAGCGCGCGAACTCGAGCGGACCCGTCACCCGTGGGGCGCTCCGCACGACGGTGCCGGCGTGTCCTGGCAGCGTCGATGGGACTGCGCTGCGATAACAGCACCGTGGCGACGCGGTCTCTCTCGCGTGAACCCGTCAGCTAACACCGCAGCTGGCGCTGGTGAGCAACAGCGCAGTCCCATCCGCGTCGCCTGGCCGCTGGCTATCCGGCACCCGCCCTCGCTCCTCCAGCAGGTGGATGGGCCTGCGCTGCGGTAACAGCAACAGCGGAGTCCCAGCCATGCGGCTTGCCCGTCCGCAGGCCGCCCTGCCGGAACCCGTATCTCGAGGGCATATCGGCCGGTGTCGTTCCTGGCTGCAGCCGGTCAGTAGGCTCTTGGCAGGCCGGACTCACCGAACATGCCGGACTCACCGAGCAGTGGAGACAGCAGTGCGCATCGCGAGATTCAGCCGGGACGATGAGGTCGCCTATGGCGTCGTCCAGGACGCATCGCCAGACGGCGCGGGCGGCGGCGGGCCTGCTCCCGACGGCGAGGGGCTGCTGGTCGCCCAGTTGCACGGGCACCCGTTCGGAGTGGGCACAGGCAGCGTGCGGTTCACCGGGGCCAGCTACCCGCTGCCGGAGGTCAGGCTGCTCGCGCCGGTGCTGCCGACCAAGGTGATCGCCATCGGCCAGAACTACGCCGATCACGCCCGCGAGATGGGCGGCGAGCCGCCGGCCGAGCCGGTCATCTTCCTGAAGCCGTCCACCGCGGTTACCGGGCCCGGCGACCCGGTGGCCAGGCCGGTCAAGCTGTCCGAGCGCGTTGACTACGAGGGCGAGCTTGCCGTCGTGATCGGCAGGCTGTGCCGGGACGTGCCTGCCGAGCGGGTGCCCGAGGTCATCTTCGGCTATACCTGCGCCAACGACGTCACCGCGCGGGACCTGCAGGCCAGGGACGGGCAGTGGACCCGGGCTAAGGGCTTCGACACGTTCTGCCCGCTCGGCCCGTGGATCGAGACCGACCTGGATCCGGCCGACCTGCAGCTGACCACGTCGGTGAACGGCGAGGTCAAGCAGCAGGCGCGGACCTCCCAGCTGCTGCACGACATCACCGCGCTGGTCCGCTACGTCACCGCCGTGATGACGCTGCTGCCCGGCGACGTGCTGCTCACTGGCACCCCGGCCGGAGTCGGACCACTGGTGCACGGCGACAGCGTGGCCGTGACGATCGAGGGCATCGGAACTCTCGTCAACAGGGTGGTCGACCGTGATTGATTACGGGGTCGTGCGGGTGCGCTTCGCGCCGTCACCCAGTGGCGACCTGCATGTCGGGAACATCAGGACAGCGCTCTACGACTGGGCATTCGCCCGCCGCACCGGCGGCGTGTTCGTGCTGCGGATCGAGGACACCGACAAGTCGCGGGTGACCGACGAGTACGTGCGCTCTGCGCTTGGTACGCTGCGCTGGCTCGGCCTGGACTGGGACGAGGGCCCCGAGGTCGGCGGCGAGTACGGCCCCTACCAGCAGAGCCAGCGGCTGGCGATATACGCGGACTGGGCGGCCAAGTTCCTCGCCGCCGGGCACGCCTACCGCTGCTACTGCACGCCGGAGGAACTCGCCGAGCGGCGGGCGGCCGCCCGCGCCGCAGGCGGCCCGAGCGGGTACGACGGGCACTGCCGCGACCTGACCACGGAGCAGGTAGCCGCGTACGAGGCGGCCGGCCGGCGGCCGGTGCTGCGGATGCGGATGCCGGCCGGCACGACCACGTTCACCGATCTGGTCAGGGGCGAGGTCAGCTTCGACCACGCGTTCGTCCCCGACTTCGTCCTGCAGCGGGCCGACGGCAGCCCGCTGTACACGCTCGCGGTCGCGGTCGACGACGTCCTGATGAAGATCACGCACGTGGTGCGGGGCGAGGATCTCCTTTCCTCCACCCCCCGCCAGCTCGCGGTCTACCGGGCGATGGGCGTCGCCGAGGCGGACTTCCCGCTGTTCGCGCACTTGCCGTACGTGCTCGGCAAGGACGGCCAGCGCCTATCCAAGCGGAACGGAGTCGTCTCCGCTAACTGGTACCGGGACGAGGGATTCCTGCCCGAGGCGATCTGCAATTACCTCGCCCTGCTTGGCTGGTCGCCGGGGGAGAACCGGGAGTCGTTCACGCTGCAAGAGATGGCCGCGGAGTTCGACCTGGCCAGGGTCAACAAGAACGCGGCGCAGTTCGACGTGCGCAAGCTGGAGGCGATCAACGGCGACAAGATCCGGGCGCTGGAACCAGCCGATTTCGTGTCCAGGATCACGCCGTTCCTGCAGCGGGCGGGCCTGGTCGCCGATCCGCCTACGGCGGCGCAGGACCGGCTGGTCCGGGCTGCCGCGCCGCTGATCCAGCAGCGGATGTCCCGGCTCACCGAGGCGGTGAGCATGCTCGGCTTCCTGCTGGTCAGCGACGCGGACTTCGTGGTGGACGCCGACGACGCCGCGAAGACGCTGACGGCCGAGGCCGAGCGCGTGCTGAAGGCCGCCGAGGCGGCGCTGGCTGACGCCGAGCCATGGACCGCCGAGGCGATCGAGGCCGCGCTGAAGCACGCGCTGCTTGACGATCTTGGCCTGAAGCCGCGGGTCGCGTTCGCCCCGGTGCGGGTCGCAGTCACCGGGCGGCGGATCTCACCGCCGCTCTATGAGTCCGTCGAGCTGCTCGGCCGGGAGCGCGCGCTCGCCAGGCTGGCGCACGCGATCGGCCTGACTGGCGCCTCGTCCTGATGGTCAGCCGCCGAGCCGGTCGCGCAGGTGCCCGAGCTGGGTCTCCAGGTGGGCTGACGGCACCGCGTGCACGCCGAACGGGAACACCGCGATGTCCTTCGACGCGGTGATCTCGTTGTACGCGGCGAACACGGTGGACGGCGGGCAGACCTCGTCCATCAAGCCGACGCTGAGCAGGCAGTCCGCGGTGATCCGGCGGGCCAGCAGTGCACAGTCGATATAGCGCAGCGTGTCCAGCGCGCCGGGCACCAGGTCGACATGCTGGGCCAGGAACTCGGCGATCTCCGCGTACGGCATCTTGCCGGTCAGCGTGATGGCCCGGCTGATGTCACAGAGGAACGGGATATCGGCATGGCAGACGGCCACCGTGCTGCCGAGCAGCGCCGCGGTGGCCAGCGCGAGGCCGCCGCCCTGGCTGGCGCCGCTGACCGCGACCCGGTCGCTGTCGACGCCGTCCAGGCCGGCCGCGGCCTCGACTGCCAGCACGGCGTCCGCGTAAAGCCTGGTGTAGTAATAGCCATCGGGACTGGCGATGCCGCGGGTCATCACCGCCGAGTACTCCGGGCCCGGCCCGATGTCGCCGGTCGCGCCGATGGTCCACCGGCCGCCCTGACCGCGGGTGTCCATCACGAACACTGCGAATCCGGCCGCCGGGAGCATGGCGTGATCGGCCGGCAGGCCGCGGCCGCCGCCGTAGCCGATGAACTGCACCACCACCGGCAGCGGCTCGTCGCCGGCTCCGGGCGGCCGCAGGTACCAGGCGCGGATCCGGTCACCGCCGGCGCCGGAGAACTCCACGTCGTACGCCTGCATCGGCCCGTACACGTCCGGCCGGTACCGGGCGATCGTGGCTGGCCTTGCGGCCGCCCTGGCCTGAGCCAGCCGCTGCGACCACCATTCATCCAGCCCGGCGGGCTCCTCGGCGTGCGTGCGGTGCTCAAGCAGTTGCTCGGGCGGCAGGTCGAACCACGGCATGTGATCACGCTCCCTGGTCTGCTGGCTCCCGCTGCTGATCCTGCCGGATTTCCCGGTCAGCCGTGCGACGCGAGCTGCTGCCCGGGCTGCCAGATGTCTTCAGCCAGATATATCCTGACCATGCGAGGGCACTCGGCTCGCGTGGCGACGTCAGCCGATAGGCACAGTTGCGTCCAGTCGGCCCGGTAGAGCAGGGGGACTAGCCACGACGGATCCGTAAATGCTGAATTTGATGTCACCATGCCCCGATCATGCCCCTCTCGCGGGGCCGGGCCGGCCGCGGCGGCTGGGTCGTGGTCTCGTTGGCCGCGGTGCGTGGCTTCGGCTATGCTGCACAGGCGCGAGCGGGTGCTGGATGCCCGGTCCGATGGGGTATGGGGTAATTGGCAGCCCGACGGGTTCTGGCCCCGTTAGTCTAGGTTCGAGTCCTGGTACCCCAGCCGAAATTGTGGCGAGGCGGATCATCCGCCCGCCGGGCGCGAGTTGGTGCCCGGCTCAATCTTTTGTCTCGGGCCTGGTACCGAGGGCGCGGGACAGCACGGTGACCCGGTCGGGGCGCCGGTCTTGGCGAAGATCGACTTCAGATGATCCTGGACCGTGTGCTCGGACAGCGACATCTGGCGGGCCATGGCACGCGTGTCACTGCCGGTGGCGAGCAGGCTGAGCAGCTCGTTCTCGCGGGTGGTGAGGCCGATGGCGCGGGCAAACAGGTCAAGGCGGTCGGCCGCGGAGATCTCCTCGATGGTGACGACGATGGTCGCCGCGCCGAGGGTTTCCCTGGGCTGGCCGTCGGCCTGCCGCTCGCGCAGGACCTCGAGTACCTGGCGGCGCAGGTGCATCGCGTCGAGCGGTTCCGCGCCGATGGCGGCGATGCGATCGCGGGCACGGGTGCGCGCCCAGGTGCCGGTCACCTTGGTGAGCGTACGCGCCGGCCGGCTAGCCCCAGGAATCTGGGATACCGCGGCCACCGGCACCCGGATGGCGCTGAGATCGAACCCCCAGGGCTGCAGGAACGCCACCCAGTCGTCCCACCAGCCCTGATCCCCTTCGCGCATGCCGTCGCGCCAGCACATGCCAAGGTGCTCGGCCACCTCCCGACTGTGCGGCGTCGGTCTCCGCATTGCTGCCCATTTCGCCGGCCATCCTGCTGGCACAGACATCCGCTCGAACTGCTCGGCCGCGTCAACGCGAAAGTTCTCCCGGGCCCTTCGGGCGGTCCGCGAAGAACAGCCGCGTCTCTGCGCGGCCACCCTCGCTCAGGGAATCGAGGAAATCCAGGCCCGGCTCGCCGTAGGGGCCGAGAGACGCGAACACGCCAGGCGGCGAAGACCAGGTCGGGCAGCAGGGCCGCGCAGGCCAGGGCGGTCGGGCAGCAGGGCCGCGCAGGCCAGGGCGGTCGGGCCGCCGGCGGAGATGCCCCAGACCGCGAGTTTCGCGATCCCGAGTGCCCGGGCGATTGCGCTGGCGTCAGCGGCGCCGTCGGCGACTGTGCGGCCGGGCCGCGGTGTCGATCCGCCGTAACCGGGCGGGTCGACGCCGATCAGCCGCAGGCCTTTCCCGCAGGCCTGGCGTAGCGCGGCGGGGGACAGCAGCCGGGAGCCCCGGGCTGCCGTCGTAGACGAGGACAGCCAGTCCGCCCGGCGGGCCGGCGTCCTGGACCATGAGCTGGCCGCCCGGCAGTTGGACCGTGATATCAGTCACTCTGGGCACGGGCCGATGCTAGCTGGAAGTCGTCGGCCGGGCGGACTGTCCGTCGGCTGCGGTCGGCCTGGCCGGCTGCGGGCAGCCAGGGTCTCCAGGGGTAGTGGTTGCCCCGGCGGTGCAGCGCAGTTCGGCCAGGCGTCCGTCAGATGCGACTGCGGGAGCGGCCTCGTTCGACGCCCGTTACGCGCAGGATCAACAGCAGGACGATCGCGCCGATGATGGAGCCGATGATTCCGGCCGTGTGGACCCGGTGAATCGCCAGCCGGTGGAATTGGATCAGGTTCTCGATGAACCCGCCCAGGAAGGAACCCACGATACCCAGGAGAATGGTGCCGATGAGCCCGATGGGGTCGCGACCCGGGACAAGCAGCCGCGCGACGGCGCCGGCGATGAGGCCGACGATGATCAAAACGACAATGAATGTCACCATGGCGGTGTAGTTACCGCGTTTGCAGCCAAACATGCGGCAGGCCGGGCCCCCCGGTCCGGTCCTGCGGCGGCGCCGCAGGCGGTCGGCTGGCGTGCGCCTGCCGCCCGGTGGTCGCGGCGTCCGCGCGACGGCGGCCTCCGGCGGCCGTTTGGCGCGGCTCCGGTCCGGTACGCTAGCCTTAGTCCGCGCCGCGGTCGCTGACTGTTTGCGCATCACCTGGCCCCGTCGTCTAGCGGCCCAGGACGCCGCCCTCTCAAGGCGGTAGCGCCGGTTCAAATCCGGTCGGGGCTACTCATGAAGCACCAGGTCAAGGGCCTGACCGCCACCCACGGCGGCCAGGACCTTGATCATTTGTCCGTCGTTCGTCCGTGAGTTCTGCCGTCATCTGGCGGCAGAGGGTGCTACTGGATGAGAGTCATCGGCACGCCGATGGAGTGGGAACCCGAACTGGCGTGAACACTCCCCTGCCTGCCAGGAATCGGCAGCGCCTGCAGTATCACCTGTCATCCCGCACGGCGTTTGCCGCACAGGCATGCCGGCCTTCCCGCGGGGCCGCAGCACGGCCATGATGCCGAGCGCCCCTGCGGGCGGCAGGGTGACCAGGGCGGGCAGCTGGTAGCGCCAGGAGAACTCAACGGCGTCGGCAGCCAGCACAATGGCGGCGGCCATGGTGAAATCAGCAGGCAGGCGAGCGCGACGTCGCGCTCCGCCGGGCTGGCCCGGGCGCGGCGGCGGGCGATGCTGAGTGTGCCGGCCAGGCCCGCCAGGGCGGCGGCGGCCAGCAGGGGGCCGGGAGCGTAGCCGCCGTTCAGCTGGTAAAAGCGCAGGAAGGCCGCGGCCGGCCGGCTAACGGCAGCCCGCCGGCCCAGCGCGACGGGAAGTGGTTGGTACATGGCGCCGGACTGCGCCAGGCCGAAAGGCCCCAGCACGAGGAAATTCTCCTGGCTGAGCTCGACCGCGCCGCTGAAGGTCGGGTAGCTTCCCTGGAACTGCCAGCGGGAGATCGGGGTGTCTCCCGTGCGGGTGTTCCTGGTCAGGGCAAAGAGCTTCGCCGCGTCCCCCGCGATCCCGGACAGGACGTTCAGCGGCTGCTGGGCGAGGACGCGGGCGGTGAAGGCGGTCACGGTGCCGGTGGTATTGGTCCCTGGCCGGCTCGCACGGTATGCCTGCAGCGGCGATGCCGGGCTGTGCTCCAGGCCGTCGATGCCCAGGGCCTTCTGCCGCGGAGTGGGGCACAACGGCCGCTGGGCGGCCGGGACCCGCAGGCTGGCACAGTCCGCGGCCGCCGCCATCCGCCCGTAGGCCGTCGTCACCCCGGCGCGGGACAGCCAGAAGTGCCCGCTTCGCAGGTATGACGCTGAGCAGTAGGCGAGCACCGGCAGGGCGAACGCGGCGCACAGCGCGGCTGCCTGGCTGATCCCCCGCCGCCAGCTTCCGGCCGTGGCCAGGACGTAGATCAGGGCCGGCAGCAGCGTGACCTCGCCGACCTGCCGGATCGTCGCCGATGCGCCGAACATGAGCCCGGCCACGATAGCCGTCGGCAGCACAGGTGAGCTGCGCCAGAGCAGAATGGCGAGACCGGCCACAGCGAGCGCCTCGAACCATACGTCGGGCATGATCGTCTGCTCCATCTGCACCTGGTAGGCATCGAGCAGCAGCGGGGCGGTGGCCAGGGCGGCCAGCCAGGCCGGGCAGCCGCGGCGAAGCAGTAGCAGGTAGAGCGCCACCGCCATGGCCAGGCCTAGGAGATGCTGGATAGCGGCCACGGTGGCCAGCCTGGCTGCTGCCCAGGTCAGCCAGGACAGCGCGACCAGCGCCCAGCATCCGGCCAGTAGGGCCCAGCCTGCGGCGGTCCCGCCCGGTGCGGCCGACGGACGCGGGCCCAGCGTCCGGCTCACTGCAGACCCCGGGCCGGATCATCCGCGTAGCCGTGCGGGTTGCCTTCGCGGACGGCCTGGTCGGTGTCGTATAGCTCGGGCTCTGGTCCGACGGGGCTGAGCTGGACGGGGATGGCGAGCCGCTGACCGGTCTTGATCAGGTATTTCCCGCGGCCGGGGTGGCGGGCGCCGGGCTGGTAGGACTCCGGCGCCGACCAGGACGCCACCAGCGCGCCCTCCGGGCCGGTGAGAGGCGTGACCTCGTTCACGCGGGCCAGTTCCCGCGGCGGCAGGCCGGCCAGGACGGTGATCGCGGAGCGGTCCATGAACCCGCGTGCCTTGGCCCGGTCCTCCTCGGTGGCGAGGGCGTCCAGGTCAGCGAGCGAGTGGGTGATCATGATGCTGGCCATGCCCTTGGCGCGGTTCAGCCGGGTCAGGCTGTCGGCGTACTCGACCAGGCCCGGTGCGCCGCGCAGGGCGCGCCACAGCTCGTCCATGACCCCGAGATAGGACCGCCTGGGCCCGGCGCCGAGGCCGGCCAGCGCGCTGGCCGCGTCAACCCCCATATGCGACAGCAGCAGTTCGTGCTCAAGCGCGTCGTGCCGTATGCGTCTGCGGCCAACCTGTCACGCGGCCTGGCCCGTGCCGAGCCCGATGCTCTCCGCGATCCCGCGGAGATGTTCGTTGGGGAACCGGTGGCCATGGCCGCGGAGCTGGCGAGCGAGGGTGCGCTGGCTGAGCTGCTCGCCCCGCGCGGCAGCGTCCTGGTAGATCGCGCTCGCATCGCGCAGCAATCCCGGATCTGGTCCCCTATCGCTGCGGTCGCCATACGCAGCCCTATCGGCGGCCGGGCGGACATGCAGGCTAGCCGGGCCGTTGGCCGCGGATCGAGGGAACCCGTCGGCGGTCGCCGTGCCCGCGGCCAGTACCAGTGCCGACCCGGGCCTGCGCCGTGCGCCGTGGCGTTCGCGTGCTGGCGGGTCATCTTCAGCACGAGCAGCCCGATGGCCAGCCCGGCGAACGCGGCGATCGGGCTGGTGGCGGCGGTCATCCGGTCCGCGAGGATGACCGGGCGGCCGGGCTGGGCCTGGATGTGGCCGATGCTGCTTGCCCGTCTGTCGGGATCGACCTTCCCTGATGCTGCTACAGCACGCGCCCGGTACCAGGAGCTGAAGTGCTTCAAGCCGCCGTTCGGCGATGGGTACGACTACCTGGCCGGCACGGAGATCCTGTGGCTGTCGCAGTTCCTGACACCCGCGGAGGCCAGGCGGGTATGAAGCCGTGTTCCGGCAGATGGCCGGCTAACGCGACGGCAACGCCAGGCAAGTGCCCAGGGCGCCTGCCTTAACCTGGGGGGCGCCCACGGCCGGATCTTGCCGTCGTTGCCGAGCACCCGCCGCGGCACGTCCCGGTAGGCATCGGGATCTTCGAGTGGTGCCAGACTCGCGGCCCTGACTTCGACCACTTTGTGTCGGTGCCGGGGCGGGTCGCCGGTCGTCTGGACCCATGAGACCCATGCGTGCCACTGGCCGTCTAGCTCGTGCTGCCGCCACTCCAGCAGGTGGCCGACCTCGCCGATGGATAGCTCGACCAGTGGCGGCGCCCAGGGCGCGTCACGTCCCCCCATCCCCCCAGTATGCGAACGTGTATTCGAGATGTCGACCCTATGTGCCGATGGGCCTCAGACGAACCGCAGGGTGCCACCGAGCTGGCAGCATATCTGGGATTCCAGAGTTTCCTGAGTTGAGGACTCTTGGACGTCACAGGTCGCACAAACCTTGAATTTCAGCCGTGAGATTTCAAGGTTTAGGCGGTAAGCTTGAAATCATGGATGTAGGCAGACTGTCGGCGTCACCCATTGGCCGCTTGATCGTGATCAAGGGCTTTGACCCGCGCTTCCAGGAAGATTACTCGACCGCAGCGTACCTGCCCGACCCGCTGGCCGAGGGCGTCATCCTGACCAGCGCAACCCATACGGCAGTCGCCGAGGCTGCGGCCCGAGTCGCCCGCGCCGACGAAGCCGCCAAGCAACTGCCCAACCCCCAACTGCTGGTCCGCCCCGCCATCCGCCAGGAAGCGGTCAGCACATCCGCGCTGGAAGGCACTTTCGCAGCGTTCACAGATGTCCTGGAAGCAGACTTCCTCGACGAAGCCGAACTCAGCAGCTCCGTCGCCGAAGTCCGCAACTACGTGCGAACCGCCGAGGCAGCCCTGAGCTGGATCAACGACCGGCCGATCACCCTCGCCATGCTGAGCCACCTGCAAAAGATGCTCGTCCGAGGGACTCGTGCCGATACAGCGGAAGCCGGTCACATCCGCACTACACAGGTGTTTATCGGGGCCGAGAATCGGCGCGTCAGCGAAGCCAGATTCGTCCCGCCGCCTCCCGGAAACCTACTCCGCGAGGGAACCGAATCCTGGCAGCGATGGATCAACGAGCCTCACGATCTCCATCCTGTCTGCCAGGCCGCGCTCGCTCACTACCAGTTCGAGACCCTGCACCCGTTCACTGACGGCAACGGCCGGCTCGGGCGTCTTATCGCCGTCCTTCAGCTAGTCAGCGCGAAGGAGCTTCAGACGCCGATCGTCAACCTGTCCCCATGGCTCAATGCGCGGCGCGAGCAGTATCAGGCTTACCTGTTCGAGGTTAGCGCGACTGGCGACTTCAGTGCCTGGGTCATGTTCTTCTGCCAGGCGCTGACCGCCCATGCCGTCGAATCCGCGGCCCGGGTAGATCAGCTGCTCGTCCTCAGTGGGCGTCTAAAGGAAGCCATCCGGGCAGCACGCCTGAGAGGAGTTGCTGTGCAACTCGGTGGCGATCTGATCGGCTACCCGATGCTTACGGTCGGCACCGTGAAGGACCTGTATAACGTCAGCTACCAGGCTGCGAACTCCGCAGTGGCGAAGCTGACCGAACTCGGGATCCTCCGGCAGCGCACTAAAGGGCGGTATGCCCGGATCTTCAGTTGCGACGCCGTTCTCTCGCTCTTGGAGCAGTAATCCCCCGCACCTCCCCTGTTGTTGGCGCGCAACTGACGTGCTGGGGCCCTCGCTGATGCCCGACCTGGGCCGGAGCCGGGGTCAGTCCGGGCTGGGCGCCGCCAGCCGCCGAGTCTCGAGCTTAGACGGCACCAGCGGCGCTAGCCCTGAAGGACGTGGGGTGGCGGTATTGCCGTGCCATAGATCTCCGTGGACGAAGATGCTGCAGTCGCCGGGCGGGCGAACCGGCCTGATGAGCGCCTCGGCTTTCACCAGCAGGCCGCCGGCTTTCCTGCACACACCGCACCTTCGCAAAGTCCTCGCCCGCGATGGGCCGGTAACGCGCTGGCAGATCTGGAACGACTTCTACCGGGTGCGGGAGGCCTGCCTGGACAGCGAGCAGCGGCTCGGGCTGACCGCCACTGCTCCGGCGGATCGCACCGCGGCGCGGCGGCCGTCCCGCGCCGAGACGGAGCAGGCGGCCCAGCGGGGCTGGGCGGAGCCGCCGCGGGTGACGCTGCGCCGCGAGGTGTGCATCGCGGCGGCTGGGGCGCGGACCGAGCAGGAGTTCTTCACCCGGCTCGCCGGGGCCGGGGTGGCCGTCCGGCTGCGGCGCAGCGTCACTAACCCTGGCGAGGTGACGGGGTATGCGGTCGGCCTGGCCCATCACGTGACGAAGGATGGCGGGGTCGTCTGGTACGGCGGCGGGAAGCTGGCCGCCGACCTGACCCTGCCGAGACTGCGCCGCCGCTGGACCGGGCCAGCCGCGGAGCACGGCGCGTTTCCCGGACGAGGGCTGTCGGCTGCGGCGGCGCGCGGCGTGCTCCGGAACATGGTGACTACGGCGGCGGGGCAGGCCGCGGATGAGGCCGGGTTCTTCGCCGGGCTCCGCGAGGCCGGGGTGCTGGTGCGGCTGCGGTTCAGCGAGACCTGCCCGGGTCAGGTCACCGGCTACTCCGTCGCCCTGCCGGGCCGCGCCGGCGGCGACGGAACGCCGGCCTGGTACGGCGGGGGCCGCCTATCGGCCGGGCTGACCCTGCCCCGGCTGCGGGAACGCTGGGATCCGTCTCGGAGCAGTGCGGCGGATCGGCTCGGGGCGTTCCGGTTCACCGCGGCGGAACGGGACGCGATCTACGGGCACGCGGCCCGCCGGGCCGCGATAGCTGCGGAGCACATCCGCCGCTGCTCCCTGCACGATCCGGGACGCGCGGCGGATGCGGCGTGGGCAGCGGCCGACACCCTGCACTCCGCCGCAAACGGCTGCGGCTCATTCAGCGCCGCAAGGCGCTCGGCTACACGCAGGAGGAGCTTGCCGGGCAGCTGGGCTGTGAGCGCACCACGATCATCCGCTGGGAGCGGGCCGAGACCGA
>Ga0070698_100000556_pt1 | contig 39939 bp, 26 predicted proteins | sample KBSK1502metaG_FD_65477 | JGI IMG/M metagenome (GOLD analysis project Ga0070698, IMG submission 65477) | Corn, switchgrass and miscanthus rhizosphere microbial communities from Kellogg Biological Station, Michigan, USA - KBS K1-50-2 metaG | ecosystem: Host-associated > Plants > Roots >...
ACAGGCCCGATAGCGCCAAAGGAGACGGCGAGACGATGCTTGTTGCTCACCCCTGGAAGCATGCTGCTCATCGGCAGCGCCACTTTTACGAATGAACTGATCTGGAAACATACCTGAGATAGACTCCTTCCTGCCTGGGATCGCCCGGTGCATGACATTCCTGAGTGTAGCGGAATCCCGGGCGCGAAGGAGAGATAGGTGTAGCGGGTTATTGGAGAGAAGTGTTGCAGAGAAAAAGGAGCAGATGCGCAGAAAGAGAAATGGATGGACGAAGGTAACTATGAAGCATTTGTAAGGCGATCAATCACGTCTATTCTCTACGTTCTCCCAGATCAAGGAACACCCGCCATATACGATTGGCCAATACTATAAGTTTGTGGTGTATCATCCGGCAGATCATCCGCTCTGGAGCATGGATCCGTATGCCCGTTCCATTCTTCATGACGCCAATGGCAACGTAAATGGTCTGATTGCGTCGTCCGCAGAGGGCTATACCACACCTGGATATGCTACGCCGGCTTGGAATGAACTCATCATGTGTAGGTGCCCGTTCGTTTCCTTGCCCCGTTCATTACCGGGTACTCATCGTAGAGAGCGTTCCACTGACTCTGGTTACATCAGTGTATTTAGCACAGTATCGGTTTCCCTGTGCCTTTGCGATGTCGTCGCTTCAGGTATGCTGCGACGGGCGTACGGTTGCACCGTTGGAAACTTGGGTTCAGCAAACACAGCTTCACCATGCATACAGGACTTGCAGCACTTCACCCTACATACCTTCGGGCTTAGCCACTTTGATGCCATGCTGTTGTCCTCTTTGGGTTTCCCCGCTAAGTAAGGCATCGTCCTAGAGGTCATTGCTCTCACCCTCTCCGCCATTTGGGCGGTATCTCATGTGCACCGAAGCGGCGCACCCCGATGCCATAGATATCGGTCGCGAGTTGGTAGGGATTCTTTGAGACGATTTCAATGGCCTGGTCCCCATATGCTTTGTAGATTTTGACCGCATAGGTGGTCGAGACATCATGGCCGCGCAGAAAGAGCATCACTTCCTTGATCGCCTTTTGTGCGGCCCAAGCGCGCTCGATCATGGCCACGCGCCGCTCGCCAATGCCAGGCACTTCAATGAGGCGGGAGCACGACTGCTCGATGATCTCCAGCGTGTCCAGGCCGAAGTGCTTAACAATGCGTTTGGCGATGACGGGGCCGATTCCTTTGATGAGACCGCTGCCCAGGTATTTTTCCAGGCCCGTAAGGGTCGCTGGTTTGGTTTCCTGCGCTGACACAACCTGGAACTGCTGGCCGTACTTGGCATGTTCGCGATAATACCCCGTGAGACGCAGGGTTTGGCCTGCGTGGATGTCAGGAAAGCTGCCCACAATGGTGATCAGATCGTGGGCCGAGAGCACCTTGAGTCGTGCGACCGTGTAGCCGGAATCCTCGGCATGGTATGTGACCCGCTCCACAATCCCCTGCAAATGTTCCGTGGGTGAGTATCCCCGTCGAACTTCGGCGTCAGATGATGACACGGTTCCTTCAATCCTTTCCATGACCGCTGCGAGAACAAAAAACCCTTTTCTGCTCATTTAGTCGCTCATTGTGCTACGGCTGGCTGCCCTTGTCAAGGCTCGTGATGACTTTCTTGAATAGCGTGCTGAGAGGGTGTTGCTCTGCTCTCCTTTTTACCCCTTCTCGATGAGGAAGGTTGGTTTTTGCGCTCTACCTCTTCCAAACGTTGTTGTAGGTCGAGCGACTCAAACTGGAGACGAGCCAATTGGTTTTGGCAAGTTGCATACTCTTGCTCGACGACGAGCAACCGCTCGACCAGATCCACCTTGGTTTGCTGCAGGTACCGTTGGCGAACGCGTTGGATGTCACGGTCTGGGTCAATGCGCAAGGGTTGCATGGAGACATGGACCTTGCTTTTGCGCCGCTGCTGTCCTCGACCGCTCCGGTAGGTCACGCTATGTTTGCGGTAGTAAGCATGCGCTTCCTCATTCCCAAGAATCCCAGCTTTCTTGATACCACGACCTTCCGGGTCCACCTCGTGCGAACGGGTACAGATGGCTTCCAGCGTGACCGCCTGCCCATCGGTAAGAAGACGATCAACCGTAGCTTTCACCAGATCGACCGTCCGTTGCCGCCTGGCCTCATGATACGTTTTCAGCCAGGGGCGGGTCATGGTCGGTCGTGGCGTTGTGCTCGATGGTGAGTTGTGGCTCATACTGTTCATCCTCACTGTTAGTCCTACCATCTCACCTATTCTAACTCATCAGCGCATTTCTGGTAACGGGCATGGGCTGCCGGCGTCCCTGTCGATCATGCAAGGCCAGCGGCCAGTGTCTATAATGACCTCTTTGGCCCGCTGATGATTTTTACAACGTTAGCACCGACGAATCCAGATGTGGTCAGGGTTTGCCCCAAGCCCCCTCTACCTCTTTGACCAACATCGCCAGGTTAGCCCCAAGCCGCTTCAATCCTGGTGGTCTACTCCTTACCGTTGTATTTTTCGTGGACGGGCCAAAGAGGCCGACTTAGCCAAGTAAATAAGGTATCGAATCTTTTGGCAACGTTTTTCCCTGAAGTGCTCCTGATATTGTGACACGAATCTCTTAACTGTAGAATTTCATCACAAGATGCATTATAATGTATGAGATTTATGATTGTCCTTTTCAAGCAGAAATAGAACCTTTGTTCTATTATGCTCGCCGATATTCCCTAGTTTCTTAGAGCGGTGTCCTGGAATCCATTTTTTTAGAAGAGGAGGGGGCCGGGCCATTCAATGACCCCGACCATATCAAAAGCTGTGAATATTCTCGAGGAAACTTCTGATAATCGTGCTCAGGTCAATTATCACGAACTGCTCAACGCCATTACCAAGACTGTTGAAAAACAGCTGGACCATCTTTTTTCTCTCTCACAAACACAAATTATTTTTGATGTCGATAAAATCGCGTTCCACATCGCCTCGCACTATCCTGCAAATAAGTTACTTTTTGAACCGCGCAGGGAAAACGCCTTTGTCAGTACGCACTTTGCTGATCTTGATGCAAAAATAGCCTTCACGAATGATGTTTTGGAATTGCAGGCACAATTACGAGATCGTTTTTTGAGAGCATTTCCTGAAGAGCTACAGACGCCAAATCTTTCCGATTACATACGAAAGCTATTTACCCGCATCGATCAGTTCGCTCAGGATTCTAAAACGCCGAGTCTGAAATATGCCAGCTTGAGTAAAGCCTTTCCGTTGAAAAAACAACGCCTGCATTTAAGGGCATTGAAAACCGATGCGGAACCGTGCCTGAAAGGGCATAAGTTGACTATTCAAGTGGAGCATCTCAGGGATTTTTCGGAACAAATTACGCAAGGTCTCCTGGCGTTCCTCAGGACACAAGAGGAATGCGACACAGACGATATCACCGGGGTGCAAAAAGAACTGGAGCGGCAGAAACAGAAACCTACCTCCGATCTCAATCGTCTAAGTGAAGCCCTAGTCAGACACTCGCTCGCGCGTCTCCAACGAGCCGCCCAACTACACTATCTGCACTACCTTTACAAGGGCATACAGGAGTGGCATGCCCCTGCTCAGAAAGGTCCTCTCCCGCTTCTACACACGCTCTTCAATCGGCTGCAAAAACTGGAAGCCTACTTCAGCGATCCTCTGAAAGAGGATTCCCATTTTCAGGTTTCTTATCAGAATGCGTCGTTCAACCTCCGCGAACTCTTTACCAGAGCTGACGCTTTTGATATGCTGCCGATCATCACTATGGTTGAGGGACTGTTGGGTGAGCACAGTGAATACGAGAAAGCACAAAAAACGTTTACCTTTGGGCTGAAACTGAAACTCAATGGACCTGTGCAGGTGCATGGCGGTCAGGGCGAATCCGTCTTCGACTATTACCTCGCCCTGCTCAACCCGAACAGCGCCCTCTATAAGCAACGAGAGCAAGAGACAGCGACCGATGCGCGCGAGAGGCAACGCTTCCTGGAGAAGGTTCTGAGGGTTGCCGTACTCTATTCGTTTGTTTTCAGCAGGATGAATGACGAACAGTTCGACCCGATACCCGCCGCCGACCGATTGCTGCAGATACTGCACGAGAACGATGACCAGCAGAAAACCGCCATGTTTGCACAATTGCATCAGGATATTCGCATAAGTAAAACGCAGTACCTCGATCCTTTGCGCAAGATGCTGGTTGCCTTCCTGCACAACCAGAAGATTGGTCTACCCAAACATGAAGAACCGCTCACCCTCAGCCTGCATCGCGAAATTCTCGCCCCCGACCTCGATAGCATCGTGACACGCCATCACTTCTTTCAGGAGGGTTGGGAGAGAAACGACGGCAAAGATGTGCTGAGATATGTCTCGGTTGAAGGTGATAGCGCTGGCAGCGAGGCTCTCTGCCGCTTCCCAGTTACCTTGATCTTCGAGACCACCTACTATGACCTCGACCAACGGCCTCCAGAAGCATTTACAATGTCCTACTCGACTAATAACCTGCTCGTTCTTCCTGTTGCGATTACCCCGTTTCAGAATGAAATGCCCGACTCGCGGCAGCGTTCGTTCTTGCCTGATAAAAACGTGATACTGAGCTACCGGCAACAAGATGCAGCGCTGGGTTCCAATGCCAGCAAACTCTTCGCCTATCGTTTCACGTATACTTTGCTCGCTTACCTCTTCCTCAAGCTGATTCTGGATGAGAGTGTTCCGCACGAGCAGCGGCGAAGAGTGTTCTTACCCATTGTCTGTTTTCATACGAAGCCAGAAGCCGTCGATGCCAACCAGCTCGACACGGAGGCCTTCTTGCATAACTTCTCGAAGGTCCTGGCGCATATGCTGGCCGAGGATTATCAAGCCAGCTCACAGGGCCTGGATCTGCGCACAACCGTGCAAGGAGATCGATTCAAGCTTCCCAACGCGCTTGCCTCGCTTTACAATGCACTGCCACGTTCATTCAGCTCACAGGCTGTGCGGATCTCCAACCCTTCTTTAGACAAACTGGCGATCATTACCGTCTCCAGCCGCAGGGCCGATCTGAACCAAAGCAGCCCACACGCCTATAGTTCCACGATCTACGGCGATGTCATAGGTATGGAGCGTCGGACAGATGGCTCGATCCGCGCAAGTATACTTACTACCTTCTCCGAAACTGCTGAAGCTGCGCCAATGTATGAACATCCCGAGGCCATTATCGAGCAGGTACGCGCCTGCTACCAGCAAGGCTATCGCCACTTCCTCTATGTGGCTCAGGCACCCTACACCAGCACGCTTCACCTTCCCTCCTCCGATGCCCGTACCGAACTGTATTTCATGAATGAATCTGTCATTAGAGCCATGCGTCAGGTGGGTGAAGGCACGAAAGTGTATCCGATCTTCTGCGATAAGTATTATGTGGTCAGACAGCGCAGGTCGACAGATCAGAAAGGGACCCAGGCGCAGGAACCTGATTCACTCTATATCGACGACCTCGGCGAACTGAGTAAATTGGCTGCCGATAAAAGTAAACGCACCCTCATCTTCTTTAACGTGTTCAATGGCTTGACTGTCAGCAAAAAAGATGATATTGACCAGCGCATCTACAACGGCGTGGTATCCTACGGCACCCTTGTCAATATGTACGAGGACACTACCTACTATCAGTACATCTGGCAAGATTTGTTAGGCGAGCGCGCACCCAATTCGTTCTCAACCACCCTGCTCGACTTTTTGACCCTGCTGCATTTTATGCGCTACGAGAAAAACAAGCCGGATCGTTTTAAGCTCGATCCCTACAGCCGGATTATTGGGAATGATTCGATCGGCAAATGCGCCATCTTTCCCCATATGTTTGCCGGAACCCGCTTCAACTCCCTCGCCTTTCTGACCCTGGTGCGTTCCGTCTTACAAACCAAACGCTAGTATCTCAAGAAGGGAAGGCTCTTATGATTGAGGATATACCGTCGCGCTCCAACCAACCGGATCTCTCCTTCGCCGAGATCATGGGGCGTCTCTTTGAACTTGGTTTCAATACGGGCCTCCTAGCCGCTATCACACAGCGCACGGACCTCACCCACCACTTTGGTGCGCTGTATGAAAACGAACTCAGGAGTCTGCATCTGCCTCCCCTCATCGAGGCTGCACAGCGACTCGTCAAGCCGATCAGTGACTTTGACCGGGATACGCTGCAACGCTGGGTACACTTCCTGCTCCTCAAAGGCTACTTGGCTGGGGGCAATCTCCTGGTCGAGTTCCTGCAAACCATTCGTCAGGGGAAAGACTGGGAAGGGGAGATCATCTACTTGCAGTGTAGCGTGAGTGGCAAAAATAGTCTCGGCACCCACCCCTCACCAGGAATCGCCGAGACCGTCGAGGCGCTCATGGCACAATTCGCGAACGCCGGTCAACGAGAGGTCGCCCTGAATGCACAGGAGCTGGCGCACTACCAGGGGAAAGGGGAATTCCTGAACGCCGATACGCTCCTCCTTCTCAGAGACTCTCAAGGTTGGCGCCTAATCTGCCTCGACCTCTCGGTCTTCGGCCTGCGCGTGTTGAGCGATACACATGATTTGAGTCGCGTGAGTTCTTTGCGGAATATGCTCCTCAGCGAAATGCGCTATCTCCGCTCACGGAGTGTCTTTACGAATCTGAGCATCGATACCAATGATGACGCGACCGCCCATGAACTTCTCTCCGGCCAGATTAAGCAGTACTTTACTGCTTTTAAACGTCGCGATAAAGAGACTGCCAAATTTATTCAGGCCGCCAGCTATGCCTATAGTTTCTACAACTTTCTGCTCCTGAAGCAGATTCTGGCATCCGATGCGGTGCTTAGCTTTCACGTGGTCGGCTATACGGATCGCGCTATGAATGCCATGACACTCAAACGCGCGCAATTACCCCTGCTGAAAACATGCGCCGATATTTACCAGCAGCACCACTCCGACGAAGCAATTGACGAGGCTCGCCTGGCGGTGATTGGTACGATTCAGCGGGCCGCCAATCGGAGTTTTCAGCGCATGGGAGAGCAACAGTTCGCAACCAGCCTGCTCAGTCTGGCAGAACAAGGCGATGCACTGCATGTTCTGGACTACACCGAAACACTCGACCACTTCGTGAACACAGTCGCGCCTCTTCATCCTAATTTGCTTTCGCCCCAGATTCGCGAACATCTCTCCCCGGGAGCTTACACAGGCCAATCGATACGGGATATTCATAGCACGCTCGTGTACCAGGAACTGGCTGGCCCTGATCTGTATCTCTTCCTGACCGGTCATCCAGGTATCGGAAAAACTACCGCTATTGCACGGTTTCTCAAAGCGCGCGCGCAGCAAGGCGAGGGCTTCCTCTTCCTCTACATCAGTCCGCGTAAACAGGTCAATCTCGATATTTTCGAGAAATTCCGTGAAGCGCCTGGCTGTGTCAACTTCTTTGGCCTGACGACGAATTCACTCGCCATTCGCCAAAACCACCCCCACCCAACGGTCCACTACTTCTCAGGCCTCTGCCGTGATTCATTTCAAGCCAATGGGGTCTCCTTTCTGCCTGCGGAGCGAGTGGAAACCACCCGCTTTAAAGACTCTTTGCGAACATTGGAAGAAATCCAGGAGAACCTGTTAATAGATAAGGGTGAACAGGTAAGCGGCGTACTGAAAAGCCTCTGCAGCGGTGTGGCCGCAAGTCTGGCAGATACGTTTCCGGCTGCTCGTACTCCTTCTTCAGCGCAACCACGCCCCCTTTCCATCGTAGCAACCGTGGCTATTCAATCATTACGTCGCACTTCTTCTGGCCAGAATACCTTACAGCACCTGGACACCATCTTCAAATCGGCCACTGCCAGCGGCAGGGTCTTGCCGGAGAAAATGCGGCAGCTCGGTCAGCGTTTTCGCCATTTCTTTGTGATGATTGATGAAGTGACCGGCGACGAGGGTGGCGCAGAATTCTTAGAGGGCATTCACACTTTCGTCCACAAATACCAGCTTGCCGCCTATGGAATCAATACGAAGATCATCGTTGCCGACGCCTCTATTGTCGATACCGCTGTCATCACATCGCACCTGGAATACACTGGTTATGAGCCGCATAAGATCTACTTCCGCCGCGTCGATCCACAGCAACCTACATTTCCTCTGACACGCGACGAAATTCGCTTCAAGCGCTGCAAAAGTGCTGTCATCAATGCGAACGCCTATCCTGCCAGTTCCCTCCGCGTGAACTACCGAATTCTGGCAGATATCTTTCCTTATGAAGAAGAGAGGTACCTTGAGCACTTCAAAATAGTGCGAGAGAAGCAACAACAGATGTTGGTCGAGGATATTACCGCGCTGATGGAGCGCTCATCAGAAGCTCAGATCCTGGTCTACATTCAGGATAAGCAGCGCCTGGCTGAACTGATCACCATGATGAGCCAACGCAAGGGTGAGTTTGTTCGCGGCACGCACTATCAAGAAATCCACGCCAATATCTCTGAGAAACATAAACTGGAGATCCAGGAATCGCAAGACCGCGTTCAGGTGGTCTTCATGACGGCCTCCGCCAGCCGCGGCCTCTCGTTCAAACGTGCGAAGCACATTCTGGTTGATATTCCCCACTTCGCCATCGAACAAAATCTGATGGAAATTCTCCAGGTGATCTACCGGGGACGCGGCGGCGATTTCGACCAGGAAGAAAAAACGCTAACCTTCTACCTGGCTGATCGCATCGCATACCCCGATCAAGCCGATCGCGAGTTAGCTCTTAAAGAAAGCTTGCTCCATCTGCTCAATGTACTACTTATTCTCAAAACTGCGATTATGACGCGTATTGAAGGCAGTGGCCCGCTTGGCCTCAATCAACACTTCCGCATGATTCCTATCGGAGGTAAATCCGTCGCCTCAGCGGGCGAAACCTTCTCCAAACGACTCAGCGATTTGCTCAGAGAACTGCAAACTACTGCGAATCATACTTGGTCGAACAAAAAGATCCTCGGTTTTGTTATCAGCAGCCTGCGTTTCATTCTGTCGCAAAGCCACATTCAACTGGTCCGAATGACAAACGAACGCGGGCCATATCGCCAATCGCCTCGCTCTTACCTGGAGCAACTCCCGACTTTCGCCATTGACTTCTTGCAGGCCGCACAGCATGGCTTTGACCACCTTTTGAAACTCCCCATGTTCGAACCAGCCTATCTATCGGGAGATCTGTTGGTCGTTCCGATTGTTCACAAATCCCTGCGAGAACTCTATCGCGCCTCCATTGAAGAAGCGTTGAAACGCCCACGTCCGGAGGACCTGCCGGACTTGCTTACCTGTATGGAACTGATCTGCCGTGACACCAATTACCCAGAGAGCTTGCGCGCTTCATTGAGCGACGCCATTCTCTTGATTAAAGAACTCCAGAAGCTTTCTGACACGAAAACTGCTTCCTATGAACAAGAGAGCCACCACCAAGACCAGCACTATGCATTTCCCCTGTTCACGTTTCTTTCCTATCAACACCTGCGAACCTACTTCGAGACCGAGGCTGAGGCCGAAGAGCAGGCTACCAACCCGTTTCGAGAGCTACTCCGCTCGTATATCGGGGCCCTCTATCCTGCAGATGGCTTCCTGCCTATTGGGCGCGTCTACAAAACCTTTCCTTTTTTGATCTTCCGCAGTTTTCAACTCGGAGAGACACGCCAGCGGTCATTCACCGAGAAATATCTCTTCACCTCGCCAGAATTGAATATTATCAACATGCTGCTCTCAGGGAAATAGGATAAAATGTCACTCTATAACACACATTTTTGCGAAGTTTATACCTTTGTAAAGGCCCTTTTTGGGCCTTTTTACCCACATTTCGCAGTCTCAGGAAGAGATTTTGTAGATTTTTTCGTAGGCCCACGGGATGCGCAACGTGTACGACTTTCCGTCATCGACACCGCAGGCTGAGTAGCCTCATCGTAACAGGCGAGGTTGAAAAGGCAAAACGAGGATGAGGAGAGACAAAAAGACGTGTGCGAAGAGGATGAGCACGCCATCAGAGGCAAGGAGTGTCCTTCCACCAGATCGCTTCTTCTTTCCCGGCGTCTTTGCCTGACCTGAGACCACATGCTCCCTCCACTTCCCTGCAGGTGAGGCAAGCGTCCGAGAGACCCGGTGGATGAAGGAGCAAATCAGGCTCCCTCTTCCCACAGAGAAGACTGGCGGACTTTCCTGGATCCACGAGCCGAAGAACGTCGCGGGGCCGCCAGCGCCTCTTGTTTGATGTACTGCAGATAGTCGTCCAGGGCCATCTCCTGGCCAACTAGACCTTTGATGGGAAGCAGCCTAACGATCTGATCCTGGGACCAAACAGCAAACTGGCGACTCTCCGCCCACACTTGCAATAGGACCGTGTGCCCAGCCATCTGAGGACCAACGTAGTACGTTGCTAGGTCAACATCAACGCAGCCATCTCGGCCCACATGACGCAGATACATCTTCTGATCCAGGCTGGCAAGCCAGGCATCCGGGTCAACTCGTTCTGGAAGAGCCGGTAAGGTCGGCAAGGTCGGAAAAGCGACACGTGGAGGGACATTGCCACAGGCTCGTCCCTGATGGGGACGTTCATAATTGTAGTGCTGGAGAAACGCCTCTGTGACCTCACGCACCTCCTGCAGGGTGCTTGGGTGATAAATTTGTAAGCACTCTTGCCCGTAGGTCCGGTGAAACCGCTCCACAAAGGCATTGGACCAAGCCGTCAACTACACCGTCTCCGTCTCTAGCGGAGGGACTTTTTACGGTGACCCATCCTTTCCATCCCTTGTACGGCCAGCAGTTTGAGATCCTCAACTACCGCCACAGTTGGGGAGAATATCGGGTCACCTTTTACGAGACTGCTGATCACGTGCGGATACTCCCGGCTGCATGGACCAGCCTTGCGCCTCCTGATCCCAGTGTGGTCCTTGCCGCCGGTCGCGCCGCCTTTCGTGTCGTGGATCTGCTGCAGCTTTCCCAGCTCATTGGGCGCATGGAAGAGGGGCGAAAGGAGGAGGCAGAGTGTTAAGCCAATTTTGCCGCAAGTGTCAAGGAAATTACGCCGGATATATCGAGAATATGTGGCATTTCCATGTTGTGAAGAGCGCATTTCTCTGGGAAATCCTGTCTCATTTTGCCTTGACAATCGGTCAGAAAATGGGCATACTAGCAAGCAGAACGTTTCCGTCTCAGGAGTCGATCATGTCGGACGAAAAACTCAAGGCCTTGCGCGCGTCTCATGCCTTTCATCCCCATCCTGATCAGGTACGAGATCCGCTCTTCATCAGTGGATCCCCCTTCTTTGACCCGCGCGACCTGGTGCAGGTCAAGTATGAACTCTTGCGCCGCGTGCGGGTCGATGGGGATTCGGTTTCCCATGCCACCTCGCTGTTTGCCCTCTCTCGCCCTACCTTTTACGCGGCCCTAGCCGCTTGGGAACGCAGCGGCCTGCTCGGATTGGTGCCTGAGCCGACCGGTCCGCGCCATGGGCACAAATTGACCGATGAGATCATCGCAGAGCTCCAACCTCTGGCGAAAACGATGTCAGCCGTCGAGCTTGCCGTCTGGTTGCGGGAGCAGCGGAGCCTTTCGGTTCATCCTCGCAGCATTGAACGCGCCCTCATGCGGACGGCGAAAAAAGAGGGCTCATCATGAAGCTCTCAGGACAGGAAGCAGCCTATGAGGCTGCACGCACATGGGCCTTGCATCCCGTCTCTCATCCACCACCGGGATGGGCTCAGATCTTACGCACTGGGGTGGCGGGCTTTGTGCGAGAGAGGCAGGCACCACTGGTTTCTGTGTCTCACTCGCCTCAGGGCGCTCATTTCAGTGCTACTCCGCTGCTCACGCTTGTGGCAGCTATGATTGCGGAGGTGTGTCAATGATCCCTGTTCAACCAACTGGACTGCAAAAAGTCACTGCCGGGCATCTCCAGCGCCAGGCGATGTTGTATGTGCGGCAAAGTACGTTACACCAGGTGCTCGAAAATACGGAAAGTACAGCGCGACAATATGCTTTACGCGAACGAGCCATCGCTCTGGGCTGGAAGCCCGAGCAGATCGTGGTCATTGATCAAGATCTGGGCCAATCAGGAGCCTCTGCTGCTGATCGTGAGGGATTTCAACGCTTGGTGGCCGAGGTCGGGCTGAGTCATGTGGGACTGGTGATGGGCTTGGAAGTCTCCCGTCTGGCGCGCAGTTCGCTCGATTGGCATCACTTGCTGGAAATGTGCGCCATGATGGGATCCCTGATCCTGGATGAAGATGGTCTCTACGATCCGGCGACCTTTAACGACCGTCTGCTCCTGGGCCTGAAAGGGACGATGTCGGAAGCCGAGCTCCATGTCTTGCGAGCCCGTCTGCGGGGAGGGATTCTCAACAAAGCCAGTCGCGCGGCGTTGAAACTGCCGTTACCGATGGGCCTGGCCTATGCAGAAGATGAAACGGTCCTCCTTGATCCTGACGCGCAAATTCAGCAAGCTGTTGGATTGCTGTTCGCGACCTTCAAACGCACCGGCTCGGCCACGGCCACCGTGAAGTATTTTCGCACCAAAGCCCTGCTCTTTCCCCGCCGGGTGCGCACCGGCCCGCACAAAGGCGAGGTCCACTGGGGACCGCTGCTCCACAGCACGACGCTCAAAGTCCTGCGCAATCCTCGCTACGCTGGCGCCTTCTGCTTTGGGCGCACGCGTACGACGAAACAGCTTGACGGGTCGCACCATACGCAGGCCGTTCCACAGGAGCAATGGCAGGTTCTCTTGCGAGATGCTCACGTTGGGTATATCACCTGGGAGGAGTACGAAGCAAATCTGCATCAGTTGCAGCAGAATCGTCCCGCCTACGGAGAAGATCGCCGCCACGGTCCTGCGCGGGAAGGCCCAGCCTTGCTTCAGGGACTGGTCATCTGTGGGCGGTGTGGGAATCGGATGACGCTGCGCTATTATCAGCGCAAGCACGGAACACGCTTGTATCCTGAATATCTGTGCCAGAAAGAGCAGATCGAGCAGGCTGGAGACCAGCTCTGTCAGCAGGTACTTGGGGCGGGCCTGGATGCGGCGATCACCGACCTGTTGCTGGCACAACTCACTCCTCTGGCCATCGATACGAGCCTGCAGGTCTATGAAGAACTACATGCCCGGGCCGAGGAGGCGCGGCGGTTGCGTGCCCAACAGGTAGAGCGTGCCCGCTATGCTGCCGAACTGGCGCAACGCCGTTTTTTACGGGTCGATCCGGAGAATCGGTTAGTCGCTGATGTGCTGGAAGCGGATTGGAATGCCCGCCTCCGGGAACTGGCGCAAGCCCAAGAGGAGGCCGAGCGACAAAATGCCGCAGAACAGTGCAGACTTACTGCGCTCGAACAACAGGCGATTGCTGACCTGGTGAACGATTTTCCACGGGTGTGGCATGACCCGCGCACCTCGGATCGGGATCGTAAACGCATGGTACGATTGCTGCTGGAAGATGTGACTCTGCTTCAACAACAGGAGGTCATTACAGCTCAGGTGCGCTTCAAAGGGGGATCGACCGAGACCATCACCGTGGCGGTGAGCCGCGGACGGCGCCACCCACCCCAACTGCTTGCGCTCATTGAACAGCTGCTTGAGGACTACACCGATACCGGAGTCGCTGAGCAGCTGAGCCACCGCGGGTGGCGCACCTTTAAAGGGAAACCGTTTGACGCCAGACGGGTCTTGTCTTTACGACGCGATCACCAGTTGAAAGATCATGGGACGCGCTTGCGCGAACGCGGGCTGTTGACCGCCGATGAGGCGGCCTCTGCCTACGGAGTCTGCCGGCAAACGATCATGGACTGGGGACGAGCAGGCGTGCTTCCCACGTATCGGATCAATGATCATGGGATGGTGGTCTTCCCGCCGCCCGAGGGGCACGCTCCTCAGAAGTATGCCCACAAATATCAAACGACACGCTAACTCTGCGGAAGGAGTGCAGTATGCAACTAAATCGTTTTTGTCTGGGCGATGTGGCGGGCAAATGTGCGGCTTAACCCCTAGACACAGCAGAAGCCGACGAAGTGGGGAGGGGAAATCCCGACCTGACACCCCTCCCACCCAGCGCGGATCGCGATCAAAGGTCATCTGGCGCGGGCGCCCATACTGGCGCAAGAAGGTAATTACCGCTTCTAAGGCGGTTTGTTCGTGGAAATCCTCTCGAGCCTGGGCAGATAGGGCAATAAAAGTGCCTGCATCAACAAAATTGCAGACTTCGACCACATGCTGGCGCTTGCCTTGCGGACTCTGTTCAGGCGAGACGGAGCCCACATCCTTGAAATCCATCTGGATCTCTTCCAATGGCTTTCGGAGCTCGTTGGGGTGGGGGGCTCTTTGGAAGGCGAGATCAGGCAACCGGTGGTGTGCAGGATTTTCCAGATCGTTCGGCTAGAGCGGGGCAGAGGAACCTGTGCGGCTTGCAACTCTGGGTCACGGGGAAGGTAGTAGAGCAGAGCCCGCGGCCCAGGCACCCGCTTCAAGTTCTCTGGCGGAGAAAAGCGCATCTCTACAATCTTCTTGGTGACCTGGATATCCCAGCGGAAGTAGGGCGCATGATGGGCCCGTGATTGGGAACATAACAGATGGGGATCATGGGGATCACCCTCTGTGAGCCGCTTGCGCCATTTTTTGACCCAGCTGACTGAACGTCCTATTGCCTGAGCCAATTCCCGTGGAGAGGCCTGAGGGGTCTTCTGCAACAGATCGCGGAGTAGGGCGCGATCTCGCATCCATTCTTCTTCCATGCAGTTTTCCTCCTCAAAGAAAGCAAACAACCTCCTTTTCTGCTCCATTGTACCTCATGCAGTGGCACCTCTTGCTCCTTGTCTTCACTCTGCTCCTTTCCCCATCAAACCTCAACGGTTTCGATGAGGCTACTCAACCTGCAGTGACGATGACGGAAAGTCGTACACGTTGCGCATCCCGTGGGTAGGGAGGTCCAAGCAAAGCCAGGACGAGGCGATGCATGGGCTGCAAACGTAAGATGAGCGACTACGTACCAAGAGCAGCTTGGATATGCAGGATCTCAATGCTTTCAAAACACTGAAAGATCCAGCGCATGGTAGGACAAGCCGTCGGTCGGTTGAGCTGGTCAGGGAGGGTTTGCTCCGTTTCGGCCAGGCGTGTACGCAGCCAATGTTCGGCTAGTCGGTTGGCGAGCAAGCACAGCACCATGATTAATCCAAGCGCGACTATGCGCTCGGGCTTTTTGACGAACACGGAAGAGGCCAGAAACAACGGATCTTTCAAGAAGCGAAAGCCGCGTTCGACGCTGCCTTGCTCTTTCTACGTCGTCACGAGTTCTTGATCAGCGAGGATGGCTGAGTCCAGGACAATTGTAGCGACGATGAGAAATCTAGCCAAATGAGCCTGGACTCTGGTGGGCAGGATCTCCTGGAATAAAATTCGCCTGGAACACATGAACCTTGCACTCGCTTTCAAAAAGCTCTAGAATGGTGCAGAGGGGAAAACATTCGTTTGTAGACGCCTCGTGCGAGAGAAGGGGTATGCATGCCCAAACAGCGATACGAGCGCCGAGAACCGACGCATGAGTGGTCGCATATCCGTCCATTGCTCAAGGATGCGACTCAGATCCACTATGAGATCTTGCGCCCGATCGTGCTCTTTGGGGTCAGTCCCAAAGCACGTGCAGAGGAGACGGGCATCTCCAAAAGTTCGCTCTATGCCAAAGCAAATTTGTTTGACCAAGCAGGCATGGCCTCATTGTTGCCCCCAGTTCCCCCACCGGAGATCCCCAGACAGGACAAACGCACGCAGCCCCCTCCAATGCGCCAGGCCATCGTCGATGCCAAAGCCGAGCATCCAGGACTGTCGCTGCTCGAGATCGCGCGCATGTGCTATGTGCAGTTCAATCGTAGGCCCTCGCATCATACCATCCAGTTGGTGCTGGCGAATGGCCCGAAGCCCTCGCGTACCACCCGCCGGTTTCCCCGCTTTGACGAGATTGACGATCCGGCAGAGCGGCGCCGCGTGATCATCCGGCTGCATGCTGATGGGTGGATGCCCCAATCGATCGCGGAATATCTGGGCACCTCGCGGCAGACCGTTCACATCACACTCAGGCGCTGGGCCGAAGAACAGTTCGCTGGCCTGGAAGACAAACCACATAGGGGTATTGCCGGGATCCCTTCCTGGAACAGCCATATGGACCGTTTTTGCTCGTTTTTATGTTTTGTCTCTGAACAAAGAGAGACACGCGCCCGAGGATTCCTCATTTCAGTGCTCTCGTCATTGCATGTATAGGCGATTGGCGTTATACTCACGATCAAGAGAAGAAAAAACAAGAAGGAGAGAGGGAGTAAAGATGCAGCAGCAAAAACTATCTCCTCTTACTCTGTTTTGTGTCGCTGCTCCGGCTGATGCGGCCTTGCTGGCGCAATGGGAAATCCATCTGCTTCCCTATCAACAACAGCGACAACTTACTTTTTGGTCAGAACGCCATCTGCTTGTTGGAACCCCACGCATCGAACAATTGCAGAAGCAGCTCAACCAGGCGGATTGCATAGTCTTCCTCCTGAGTGCTGATTTCTTCGCTGATGACGACTGTGTTGCACTGATGCAACGTGCGCTTCAGCGCTCTGAAGCTGATGGCGTTCGCCTTATTCCAATGCTCCTGCGTCCAATGATCTGGAAGGAAACGCCGCTTGGGGCGCTTCCCTGTCTCCCTGCGAATGGGCAACCCATCACGACCTGGATCAATCGCGATGACGCATGGCTGACCTGTACGCAAGAGATGCTTCAGGCACTCGGCCATCCGACTGTTCCATCAGTGTCCCCAGCACCACCATCAGCGGTTCTGATCCCGCAACCTGCCCCGTTGTCTGGCTCGCGTTTTCGCACCTGGATACGCCCATTCCATCACTGGCGGCAACACCTCGCCTGGATATGGAGTGTCATTATCCTGGGCGTCGTCGTCAATGCTGGCTCTTCCTGGTTGTTTGCGAAAAACGTTGATGTCAGTGGGACCCCTGTTGGATGGTTGATAGAACACCTCTGGATCACCCTTCCGTGTGCTGCCCTACTGCTGTTGCTCACCCTTCTGGCTGGGCTTGCTAAGGTGGGCACAGACACATCTGCTGTCTCGGTAAGCCCGTCGTCCATTTTCACCCCACAGCAGCGTTTGGACTTCATCCACGGTTTTCAGCAAGAATATACCAGACGACGATCCTCTTCCCTCCAAGGAAAAACAGCCATTGCGCTCGGCTTGCAGGAACGTACCGATCTCCTCGCATCCTCGACTCAGTTCGTCCGCCGAACAGCAAACGAGAGAGGTGAGGCGCTTGCTTCTGGCACATCCATTACCCAAGTCTATGACGCGGCACATCGTGGTCTGTTGTTATTGGGTGCGCCTGGTGCGGGGAAAACCACCCTCTTGCTGGAACTGGTATGCGAACTGCTGCAACGCGCCGAACACAGCCCGATGCATCCCATACCAGTGCTTCTAAATCTCTCATCCTGGGGAAAGGACAAACTTCCTCTGGAATCCTGGGTACCCACACAATTGCTCCTGGCGTATGGCGTTCCGAAAACGGTCAGTGCAGCGTGGATGGCACACGATGAGATACTCTTCCTTTTTGATGGTCTAGATGAAATGGAAGCGTCTGCCCGAACAGCCTGTATCACTGCGCTCAATACCTATCGAGCAACCCATGTGGCTCCTTTTGTCCTGTGCTCACGGAGCCGGGAATATGAAGCACAAGAGGGTCGCTTGATTGTCCCCGAAGCTGTGGAAATCCAGCCAATCACACCGCAACAGGTCACGCTCTTTCTGCAACAAACAGGCCCAGCAATGGCAGCAGTGCGGGCAGCGCTCCGTACCAATACCATCCTTCAGCAACTCATCACGACACCTTTGATGCTCAGTGTCATCGCGCTGACGTATCGTGACAAAAAGCCAAAAGACCTTCCTCAGATGGGTTCACTGGAAGAGCAACAACGAGCAATCTTTCGACACTATATCGAGCAGATGCTGGAGCGGCATCAGGGCACACTTATGTTTGCTCGCGCCCGCATCTCCCATTCGCTTATCTGGCTGGCCGGGCAGATGCAGCAACGCCATCTGACGGAATACTACGTTGAACAACTGCAGCCAGATTGGCTGGAGTCGAAATCTGCACACAGGCTCTATGGATTACTCTACGAGCTGGTTACAGGGCTGCTCGCAGGGCTGGTTACAGGGCTGCTCGTAGGGATGATTACAACACTGGTTACAGGGCTGCAAGCGGTGCTGCTCGTAGGGCTGCTCACAGGATTGCTCTTCGGGCTGGTTATAGCACTGTTCGCAGGGCTGTTCGCAGGGCTGTTCGCAGGGCTAGTTACAGGACTATTCGCAGCCTTGCTCACAGAGCTGCAAGCAGGGCTGCTCGCAGGGCTGTTCGCAGGACTGCTCACAGGGCTGCTCACAAGGCTGTTCACAGGGCCGAACTTCGGGCAAGGATTTATAACTCCCAGCGAAATATTTGCTTGGTCGTGGAAACACGTCTGGAGAAAGCTGGCCACGGAGCTGCTCACAAGCCTGAGCTTCGAGCAAGGATCTATAACTCCCAGCGAAGTATTTGCTTGGTCGTGGCAACGCTTCTGGAAAGGATGGCTCGCAGGGCTGCTTTTCGGGCTGTTCGCAGGACTGCTCACAGGGTTGTTCGCAGGGTTGTTCGCAGGGTTGTTCGCAGGGTTGTTCGCAGGGCTGCTCACAGAGCTACTCACAGGACTATTCATGGGGCTGCTCGCAGGGCTATCAAATACATCTCTCAACGCGGATCTCCGTCGCAAACCGAATCAAGGAATACGCCACTCGGGATGGAACGCGTTGCGTCTGGGAATTCCCATAACGATAAGCGCAGGGCTGCTTATCGGACTGCTCGTAGGGTTGCTCATCGAGTTATTCGCAGGGCCACGCACAGGGCTGCTCTACGGGTTGTTCGCAGGGCTGCTCTACGGACTGCTCGCAGGGCTGCTTGCAGGGCTGACATTTGGTGGAGAGGCGTACCTCCGACACTATTTGCTCCGCTTGCTTCTCTGGCAGAGCGGGGCTCTCCCGTGGCATGTGGTCGCACTCCTTGAAGAAGCAACCGCGTGCATTTTGCTTCAGCGTGTTGGTGGCGGCTACAGGTTCGTCCATCCACTTCTCCAGGAGTATTTTGCATCGGTGGCCACACAACAAGCAAGTAAGTCAGCAGGCAAAGATGCACTTTGGGATTTTTAAAGTAGCAGGCGTTCCATACCGGTAGAGCGACACTAACTAGTGAAAAAGTCAGGAGAGCTTGAAAAAGTAAGAGCCCATTGGCATGTTGTAGCTTATGCAAACAAGCTCAGAGCCAATGGACACGTCGAAACAATTTTGCCCGAAAGAGGCGTGTTGGGCAGTACTTCACGCCTCGCGGCGTGGTGAGGCTGGCAGTAGAGATACTGGACCCGAAAGAGCACGAGCGCGTGCTTGACCCGGCTTGTGGCACAGGTGGATTCCTGGTAGCAACACTCGATTACATGTTGAAAAAGTTTTGTGCCGAGAAGGGTATAGATCCCCATAACGAGGACCATCCCGATTTTCCAAAGGTGCGAGCGCGCCTGAAATCCTTCGCCGAAAATAACGTATTCGGCGCTGATTTTGACCAGTTTCTTATCAGAGCATCGCAGATGAACATGGTGATGGCTGGCGATGGTCGTGGGCACCTCTACCATATTAACTCGCTCGAATTCCCAAACGGTCATCTCTCCGGTGTTCAGCAAGCCAAACGTGATATTCGCTTCGGGACCATCGACGTGATTATGACTAACCCTCCTTTCGGATCTGATATCCCCATCAGCGAACAACAGATTCTAGAGCAGTACGAGTTTGCGCGTACCTGGGAAAAGGATGATGAAGGACATTATCGTATCATCAATGATCCAGCAAAAAGGCAGTGGAAGAGCAGCGTCTCACCGGAGGTCTTATTTATCGAACGCTGTCTACAGTGGCTCAGGTGGCTCAAACCGGGAGGGCGCATGGGTATCGTTGTACCCAATGGTATTTTGGGCAATCCCGCCGACGAATACATCCGCCAGTGGATATTGAAAAATGCCTGGGTTCTGGCGAGTATTGATTTGCCAATAGAGGCCTTTATTGTTGAAGCCAACGTCAATATTTTAACGAGCCTGCTCTTCCTCAAAAAGAAGACTAACGAAGAGATACGCGCAGAGACATTGGGCGAAACAGTCGAGTACCCTGTTTTTATGGCGGTTGCAGAAAAAGTTGGTTATGACCGTCGCGGAAACACTCTATATAAACGTGGTCCTGATGGCGAGGAACTGACCAAGGTAATCGAAGAGCCAAGTCAGGTGATAATTGATGGGCGCATGACGACGCGCCCTCGCAAGCGATTCGCCAAGGAGATCGACGATGATCTGCCTGTCATCGCCGAGAAGTATCGCGAATTCCGTCAACGCTATCCAGAGCCCGGAGAGCTATAGCCATGAAAGTAATACAACTCGACAATCCCGTTATGTCTTCATGGCTCCATATCAATGACTGCCGCCTCGACAGCAGACCATATCTCTCTGGCGCAATGGAGGCTAGGGGATTGCTCGCGAAGTTGCATGCGGAGAAACAACCCTTATATGCAGTTACATCAGGAATCTATCACGCAGGTCGTGAAGGACGCAGATATGTCAATGATCCTGAGTACGGAGTTCCTTTTCTTGGTAGTACTGATATACTCGCTGCTGACTTTTCATCGCTTCCACTCTTATCAAAGAAGCAAGTTGCCGCAAATCCTCTTTTTATGATCAAAGAAGGTTGGACTCTTATAACGCGCTCTGGTACAGTAGGTAGAATGGCTTTTGTACGCCCTGACATGGCAGGCATGGCTTGCACTGAGCATGTTATGCGCGTTGTCCCCGAACCCGATAAAATTCTCCCCGGCTATCTCTATGCCTACCTGAGTAGCAAGTTCGGCATTCCTCTGGTAACAGAGGGAACCTATGGGGCAATTATCCAGCATATTGAGCCGCATCACATCGCTAATTTGCCTGTGCCTCGCATGGGGCGTGATCTTGAAGAAGCAGTGCACCGCAACATTACTAATGCTGCTAGATTGCGTTGCGAATATAGCGCCCAGGTGAAAGCTGCGACGGAGAAGCTTTTCAGTTCCGTGGGGCTACGAGATATCACCACACAGGAATGGCACGCGATGGAGCCAGACCTTGGCTTCTCATGTGTTATCAAATCACCTGAGTCCTTACGGGCCCTCAATTTCAATCCACGATTAGAGGCATGTCTTGCTAAGCTAGCAGATACGAATCACATGTTATTGGGGGAGATTTGTAAAAATGGAGAATTGGAAAGAAGTTCTAGGTTTAATCGGATAGACAGTGATCCTACATTAGGGGTAAAGCTTGTAGGTCAGCGAGAACTATTTTGGTGGGAGCCAGAGGGAAGATGGATTTCTACACGTCATACCCCAAGAGATGTTTTCGTAAAAGATGAGACAATTCTAATAGCAGCACTGGGCACTTTAGGCGAGAGCGAAGTTTTTTGCAGGTCAGAACTCATTACAGGACCTTGGGTGAATTACGCTTTTGCTGAAAACATTTTACGTATTCGTTCTGGTAATCCAGGTATCTCTGGAGCTTTTATCTTCGCTTTTATGCGTTCAGAAATGGCATTTCGTTGTCTGCGCTCTATGAGCGTTGGAACCAAGCAGCAAGTACTACATGGGTCAATTCTATCTAAACTCCCTGTCCCTTTCCCTCCAAAAACTATTCGTAGTGATATAGAACAGCTTGTCAGAAGCGCATTTGCGAAGCGACATGAGGCATCAAGATTAGAGAGGGAGGCAGTAGCAATGGTGGAAATCGCAATTGAGGAGGAGGCTAGATGGCAAATATCATCGCGATAGGTACACCGCGCAACGATGCTGAGCGTCAGGCCATTGCTTATCTACGCGACCATCTTCCCACAAACTGCACCATCATCCATAATTTTGAACTGGTACAGGGTAAAGAGATTCTTGAGATCGATCTGGCGGTACTCACGCCGCATTGTGTGTACGTCGTCGATGTCAAGGGTATCTATGGTCTTATTGATATTTATGGCACCAAATGGTACCCGGAGGGACGTGAACCTTATAACTCTCCGCTGATCAAGGCTCGTATGAATGCCAGGCTGCTCAAAGCTTTCATTATCGATAGCAATCCCGCTCGCCTGGAGATGCAAAAGGTCTATGTACGCGCTGCTGTCCTGTTGACCGCTCCTGATGTCAGGATAAACGATCATGGTGGCATTGACGGCGATGATCTAGTACGTCTCAACAAAAGTGCACTCTACTTTCAGAACAAAGCTAACGTTCCCGCTGGCATGTTCACCGATATACGCCATCTACTTTCCCTCATCGAGAGTGCGATCAGAGGCAAGGCACGCCCCAGATCAGCAACGCTGATTTACCGCGACTGGCAGGTAGATGAGAAGCTCGGGGGCAATGAACACTACACGGAGTATCGTGCGCATCATCTTTTCACCGGTAAGCGTGGTACGGCTCGCCTGCGTGTGTACCATGCCGATCCTTATCAGGATGAGGCAACACGTGAGCGTGAGCAGAAGCTCATCAGCAATGCCTTTCGCGCCATCGTCGATGTTCCTGGACATCCAAACATCCTGAATGTACGCGACTTCTTCGATAGTGAGGATGGCTCTTATTTCGTCCTTGTCACCGAAGACGTACATGGTCAGGCCCTGCATCAGCACATCAAGAAAGCCTCGCTGGCACTCACCTTCGACCAAAAATTGCGCGTCATACGCGACGTATTGACCGCTCTCGATCATGCTCACACCTACCAGGTGATACATCGCAATATAACGCCCGATGCCATCATCGTCAGCGCTGATGGTCATGCCCGCCTCTCCTCGTTTGAATATGCACGCGCTGGAGCCAGCGGTACAAGCAGTATCGCCAAAGACATCGTAGAGGAAGTGGATCAGAGCTATCAGGCTCCCGAATGCTATGGCGATCCCTCGCAGGCCAGTATCGCCTCTGATCTGTTTTCGGCGGGTCTTGTCTTCTATGAGTTGCTTACTGGCGAAACCGCTTTTACCAGTCCTACCCAGATTTACGACACCGGAGCTATCTTTCCCGTTAAGCCAACGGACCTCAAGCCAGATCTACCGCCCGGATTGAACGAATGGTTACAGAAGCTTTGCGCCTTTGAACCGCAGCAACGGTTTCCCAGCGCTGCCGCCGCTCTCAAAGCATTGCATCAGGCAATTACTTCCTCACCGCCTGTTCCTCAGGAGGAACAGGCCGTTAATCGCGTTCTTATCCCTTCACAGGCCCCAGATAAAAAGAACCTGCCGAAAGAGCATGTGCTTGGCGAACGCTTCGTTGTGCAAGAGCGGCTCGGTCAGGGCGGCTTCGCCGTCGCATACAAAGTCTTTGATACTCTGGCGGAGGTCATGCGTGTTCTCAAGCTGGTGCTGACAGACCGCATCTCTGTCTATCAACGCCTGCGCCAGGAATACAAGACGCTGGTCTCGCTACCCGAACATCCCTATGTGGTCAAGGTCATATGGGCTGATCGCCTGGCAGACGGTACACCCTATATGGTCTTCGAATATATCGATGGGTTAAATGTCGAAGACCTGGTACACGAAAAAGCCCTATCGGTAGAAGACGCTGTGAAACTTGCGCTACAGGTTGCTCAGGGTCTGGCACATTTACATGCCCACGGCGTCTATCACCAGGACATCAAACCTTCAAATCTGCTCTGGACAGATCAAGGGGTACGTATCATCGACTTCAATGTCGCTGTCTCCGATCAGAACAGTAGTAGCATGCCCGGTGGTACAGGGCGCTATATCCCACCCGACCTGGATGGTATTGTAGACATGAGCAGCAGGCAAAAGATAGAGCGTGATATTTACGCACTCGGAGTCACATTGTATGAGTGTGTCACAGGTCACTACCCATTCGATGAGCCCAATATCCGTAAAGTCGCCACTAACCCCTACACATTTGCAGACTGCGAAGACCTGCATCCTACCTTTGTCGGACTACTACTAAAAGCCATCTCGCCGAACTCTGCCGAGCGTTTTGCATCAGCCGAGGCACTACTTGCCGCCCTTAATGCGCTGCCCGCATTGAGAAAGCCTGTCGAGCCGCCGCTCTCTACCAGTATCTTTCAGCAGGCTGCAGAGAAGCCCAACTACAATCCTTTCGTGCGTCACCTGCTTACACTCTACAGTCAGAGTCAACATACGAATGCCGGCACACGTGGCTTAGATGAATTGGGCGAAAAGACCTATGTAGAGACGTTGCTCGATAAGCGATTGCGTCCTGCTATCTTACATGGAGATTTTCAGTTGGTCATCATCTCTGGCAATGCCGGAGACGGCAAAACGGCATTTATCCAGCAGATGGCAAAGGATGCAGAGCGCATGGGGGCGACTATCGAGCATCAGGTGAACGGCTACACCTTTACGTTGCATGAACGTACCTTCCTGAGCAACTATGATGGTAGTCAAGATGAGGGCGAGAAAACAAATAACGAGGTGTTATTAGCTTTTCTTGCCCCTTTCAAAGGCCAGGATGAGTCACAATGGGCCGACAACGAAACCCGCCTCATCGCCATCAATGAAGGGCGCCTAGTAGACTTTCTCAGCGAATATCAGCAACTCTTTCCACATCTCAGAGAACTGGTGCTTGCTGGCCTGAATGGCTTGGCAACCACTAGCCGTATCACAGTGATTAATCTTAACCTGCGCTCTGTTGTCGCTGATCAGGAAGAGAAAAACAGTTCAATCTTTGATCGGCTCTTGCGCCGCATGACCAGTAAACAGTTTTGGGAGATCTGTGAAAGGTGCGATCTCAAGCAAAGTTGCTACATCTACCATAACGCACAGACCTTCATGGATCCAGTAGCAGGAGTCAGAACCATAGAACGCCTTAAGACACTCTATACCATCACGCACCTGCGGGGACAATTGCACGTGACCCTGCGCGATCTGCGTTCGGCTCTGGCATACATGCTGGTAGGAACAAAAGATTGTGACGACGTACACCAGCTCTATCGCGAAGGCACGCAGATCGCACTGCAACAGATACTCGATGGCTTCTACTTCAATGCCTGGATGGGCGGAAGCCATCCCTCAAGAGATCGTTTGATCTCTCTGTTAAGAGAGATAGATCTTGGCGAAGGGAGCAATGCCGATCTGGATAGAGGCTTCGACTTCCTTGGGCCGACAGCGCGTGAGATGGCTCGTTTCAGCTATACAGGACGGAGCAACTACGATGATGCCCTGCTCAAAAAGAACTTTGAGCAACTTTCTCGCGAATATACGGAGAGAACACGTGCCAGAAATGTCGAGCAGCACAGAAACTACGTTGCCATGCTCCGACGTCGTCACTACTTTGAGTGTCGCGATGAGAGCTGGCAATTCATGCTACCCTACCACTACTATGAAACTTTCTATGCGCTGATAACTAGAGCCATCGACCCTGCGTTGCAAGTGCAACAGTTGTTGCAGGCTATTAACAGAGGCGAGGGTCTGGTAGATAATATGAAGCTGACCAATGTGCTGGCCCTGCGTGTACGGCGGGTCGAGCGTGGCACCATTCAGAGCTATCGCCTCTTCAATGGAGTATTCTTTACGCTGGCACAACACGAGACGAGAGAAAGTACACGCTTTGTCGAGTATCTCCCCCAGTCCCTCTATCTGCGCTATGAGTCGGATACAGGACAAAAAGCCGAGCTACGCGTCAACCTCGACATCTATGAGATGCTCATGCGGCTCAATAGTGGCTATCGTCCCAGTCCAGAAGAACTACAGGGATTTTATCTGAGTCTGATGATTTTCAAGAACGTACTTGCTTCCGCCCCCTATCAAGAAGTATTGCTCACGGAGACAGGCCATGAGTTCTATAAAGTGAGTCGAGGCAGCGATGGCACACTATTGCTTCAACAGCAGTAAGGAAAGAGAGTCAAATTGTGGTAACAAGAGGAAGAGATAGAGAATTTCGCTTTCCACAGGTGAGTTACGTTGACTATAAGCAGATAGAGATTGACCGTACTCTGCTCAATCTCTTCCCGCGCTTGAAATTTAATGGCTATCTGGGAAGGGTTAAGAAATTACCCTTTCAACTGGAAGTAGAAGCATTCCTGGAAGAACTGACCGAAGAAAAAAACAAAGAGCTTTTCATCGGCTTCGCCGATCATCCAGATATTGTACGTAAATGGCTGGAAACTGACCTGCTCGATCTGGTGCATCGTGGGCGCCCCAAGCAGGCCGTTGTTTCGCCACGCCCCTTGCATGGCAATATCTACAAATTCCGCAACGCTAGCCATGCACGTGATTACGGCACCTCAGAACAAGTCTACTGGATGATCTACCATGCTCAAAAAGGTCCTGATACGCTAAAAGAACTCAAGAAATTTCTCTTTCCAGACATGGATTGGAACATCGATAGAGTTCAGCAGACGACCACAAAGATCGATGTAGAAACGCAGGTCATTCTCCACTTTGATGCACAGGTTAAAGAAGACTACCCCGACCAATCAAGAAACCCGGAACGCTATCCCCCGCTCTGTCTCCGCCAGGCCAACCTCTTCGCCGAAGATATCTTACGCCTGCTGGCTTACGAGAACTATATTCCGCGCTCGGTGCTGGTAGACTACTTGAAAACGCTTTTCGCCTTCCACCTGGCACTTTACCATCTGCGAATCCTTAAGCTTCTACCTGAGCTGGTCCAACGGCAGCAAGGAACCCTCTGGTGCCACGTGAAGGGCTGTCCTCTTGCTCAGGCTAAAACCTCACAGCTGATCGAGTGTCCACATGCGACAGGTCTAGTGGTCGAGATGGGAGATCCGCATAATACACAGATGATGGAGCTGGCACGCCGCAGCGCTGATACGCACTATCGCCGTATCCCATCCTTCATCCAGGCACAATATATCGTCAAAAATCTGGATGACATGGCTAGTTATCTGACTAAAATTCGCAAGGTCTCCACACCAGCCAGAGGCTATTTTTCTGTTGTGGAACTGCTCCAATTCTTGGATGACCGTTATAAACTGGCACGCGATCAGTTTTTCGGGCAGCGTCTCCTGGAACTCATCAAGAAAAATGAAAGCGAAAGTCAGGATGGCATGATATCACCCGAAGTGGAACGCATCAGCGAACTCGGCCTGGACGACTTTGAGGCGTGTATTGAGATTACTATGGTCAATCGGGTCCAATTCCACCGTCGCTACATCACCGAATGTCTTGATTCGCTGCTACTCAAAAATCGTGATGCTGGCCTATTACGCCAGGCTCGCACGAGAGAGAGTCCACGACGCTTCACGCTGGGAAGCCGCCTGCTTGAGGTATTGCTACAAATCGCTGTACTGACCCCTCAAGGCACATCATTTGCCACACAAGAAGTACGTATCGAAGATCTTCTTGCTTTCCTGCGTGACCGCTATGGCTTGTACATCGACTGCTTACCCCCCGGTGATGGCTTCGAAAAGCCGAGTATTACCGATCTGCAAGCGTTGAAGGAAAATAAAGAGGCATTTAAGATGCGTCTACGCGAGATAGGCTTCTTTCAGGACCTTTCGGATGCCTACGTCACTCAGACCGTTACCCCTCGTTACACGATTACACCGGCTACCATAGGCAGTAAGCAACCGTTGGGAGGGAAGATATGAGTAATGGCGCTGCTTTTCTGGAGTTGAATGAGAGCGATGTCACGCAGGCTTTATGTGATGTGCTTGTCCCCCGGCTGAAAGAACATATTCTCTCACGCGCGCCTGGCCATTGTATGCGTGTGGCGAACCTGGACCTCGATCTGATGATCGCTCTCAGCCAGGCACTTCATACAGCATGTCCCTATGCTCAGATATATATTCTTAAAGAGAATGGCGATACCTTACAGGACGCGAGAGAAGCTGACCTATTCATCACCTCGACCAAGCTCGTTGAGTTACGTAACCCTCTTCCCGGCGGTGCATTGCGTCCACCGCTCCTCGTCTTTCTCCCTGCCAATCTCCATGCAAGTGCTGAAGATTCTTTCGATGTTGCCACCTTTGAAGACATTCATGTTATCGATGTCTATAAAAGCCTGCTAGAGCATTTACGCCAGTTCATCCCGTCACCCTTGCAAGGCTACGTTCGTGATTTGTTCGATATTTGCAAAAACGTATGGTGGCCCTGGGCCGACCAAGTTGCCCAGGTGCGTTTTCTCATGACAGCGGTGAAAAATCAGGTAGATGGAGAGTCGTTGGGCGCATCCCTTTATGAATTGGGCCTGGTACCGGATTTTCGTCTCTTTCACGACCCTGCCTTGATGCAGAACCGCATACGCAGGAACCTGGAGTCGGTACGGAAGCTCACCTATTCTGATGCTTCAATTCGTGGGCGCGTGCTGGAACTCGGATTGAGCGATAAAACGGTGCAGCAGCGCCTCATCTCCTTCCTCTCAGAAGTCGGTGTCGTCAACCCGCATGCCTGGACTCGTCAGATTGTCATCAATAAAGCAAACAGAGTTATCTCCTTTGATAAGTGGAGATTCATCGACGAGATCAACAGTGATAAGGTTGCTCTTCAGGTGTTGGACATCACCGTTCCAGAGGTAGGAGAAAATAACACAGACGAGCGATTAGGAGACCTGAGTGGACAAAAGGTACTCAACCCGAACCAGCAGATAAAGTTCAGCGTGATCTTCAAGGTTGACCCGCATCCGACCCGAGTTCCGAGCCTGGACCACTTTACCGTCCAGATTCTGACCAAAGATGGGGAACCCGTAGGTGGAGCAAAGCGTGTCAAGGCATGGACAGCCAAGAAAGCCGAGCAGACCGTCAATCTTGATAAACTGAATAAACTTGACTTTGAGGACGGTTGGCACTTTGTGCGTGTCCTTCCCTGGACAAATGAGAATGATCCTGTTCCCCTCGACGAGCCAGTGCGGGATATACACGACAATGATGTCAGATCATGTGACAGTGAACCATTCTACGTGTTACGTGAGGGTGAGATCGTTGATCCACCGCAGAGAACTACTCCACAGGAATATAGCCTGGAGCATGCCAAACTCCGCATGCAATTCAAGGAACTCACTGAACAGCGGGATCCATCGGCGGTAAAGGTGACTCAGGTAGAATGGATCGACAAAGCGAGCAAGACGCGTCATGCGCAGCAAGAAATACTGGAGATCAAGTTTGAGCCCGGTGGAAAGTTCCACATCCCTGTCTCGCGCTATCTCAAGAACCTGGAGCGACAGATACTTGTTTCACCTGAGAGCCCTGTAAGCTGGCGCTGGCATGTCAATCTGGGCAATTTGGGAATGAGCGAAATCGAGCCTCCCAAAGCAGACATTGCTCAGTGGTCGAAATCAGCGGCGGTCGAGAGCTTCCTGGATGCCAGAGCACGCTATTTTGCGGCGCTACGTGCATATCAAGATAAAGAACTCATAACGCAGGCCGTTGACCTCTTACCGTTCAAAGAAAACTGTATCGAGTATGTGGAGGCATACCTGGACCTGCTGGAGGACCTGTCCTGGAAAGTCGAGCAGAGCAGAGGGATAGATCAACAGAAAGCCAGTCTGTCATTAAGAAGAGCGTTGACGCTGGACACTGTACACCTCACGCTTACCAATTTCCGGGGCAGAGCAAGAGAAGCCAGTCTGGTAGGACCAACACATCCACTGCGGGCACTCTGGCTCAGCACATGGGCGCAAGTAGCACAACACTGGCTTAATGCTACACAGGGAGGGTCAGAGGAATATATAGGTCCTGTGCGAGATGGGGTGCTGCGCGAGCTGGTATCTTTAAACTTTCCCGCGACTCTGGTATGCGCCGATGGGAGGGTCTTCACCACGGTTGATAATATCAATCCTTTCTGGTCACTTTATGCTCCTCCTACCGAAGAAGATACACGAGGATTGCTTGGTGAGGTGTGCACCTTACTTGGCTTGCCTGAACCAGCTATTGGGGGCGAGACAATTACAGCAGAACTGCTTGCTGCGCGAATAACCAGGTATCTGGCGCAACATCCCTATATCCGCACATTGAGTATCAACGCCTTCAACCCTGGGCGCGCTACCGTCCTTGCGCAGGCTTTGGTGTTACTGCAAAAGCAGGAGTCATTCTCACAGTTGCGTTACGATGTGCGTCTCTTTGTACCCGACCCTTCAATGCCACGCGTAGGAGAGGCTATAGAGTCGCTACTCTCTCCCAGCACAACAGTCAGCACAGAAGCAGCTGATGCTTTCTCTTTCCCCGGCGGCAGTCATCTCTTCCCCAAACTGAGTCTTGCTATTCACGAACTCCGTGTTTTCAATGACGACCCGCAGCGATATCGTGCGCATCTAAGCATTTTATTCGATCTCTTCCCAGCGGAAGAAATTGGCGCCGGGCCAGCCTTCCGAGAGACGGAGATGACATCCTTATACGGCCTGGCACAAGATTTCATCACCGATTTCCAGGATAACGAAAATGGAACCCTCTGGCGTCGCCAGCCTCGCCATGGTAGAGCTCACCTGCTAACAGGTGTAGAGATCTCTATAGACTTGCTGGCAGACCTCGCCCGAGTCATCTCCAGCATGGTGGCGACGGTGACCACCGGCAATATAGCTGACGAGCAGCGACCGATAGTGACACTTAGCCTGAGTACAGGACAGCGTGAACTCATACATTATGTTCATGAAGTCAGCGACTGGGTATTGACCATTGATCGCAATATAGGCATCGAATTCTTCGATCACGGCGGGCGGCTTGACCGTCCTGATTATCTCATTGACTACACACCAGGCAGTTCAACAGGCTTCGGACATCAGCTTGTCATCACTTCACGTGCTCTGCTGGAGCTCGAAGCAACACTCAAGCCCGTGTTGCAGCAACATAACCTCAAAGCTTCAAGACACGAGGCCAACCTCATACTCGATCAACTCCGCGCCTTATCTGGACGCCTAGCGCTCAAATTAATCTCATCGTCAACACAACAGGCAGAAGCACTGGGACTCGCCCTTGCACGCCTCTTTTTGCTACAACAAGGGGTATTAACCAACCAGATTCTTCTACCGCTTGATGTTCACCTAGATTTGTTTCATACTGTGAAGCGAGCAGGAGATGAATTAGGTGAGGCTATCACGTTGCAGCGCACAGACCTAGCACTCTTCGATCTCAACGCAGCAACACGCTCTATCCGTTGTAACCTGGTCGAGGTGAAGTGTTACAACTCTGTTGGCGGGCCGAGTGCCTACGCGCAACTGAAAGAGACGATCACTGAGCAGATCTACCAGAGCGAAAACGTGTTAAGTCGCCATTTTGATCCCCATTGGAAAATACCGGATCGACCAGATCGTCTGCTGAAAACCCGAGAACTCACCACACATTTAGAGTTTTACCTGGGTCGATCACAGCGCTATGGAATTATCGAGAAGGACGTGTATGCAGAAGCTCTCTACCTGCTTTCTACGCTAGAAGATGGCTACAGCTTACAATTCACTCGCAGTGCCCTGATTTTCGATTTTGAGCAGCCCGGCACAGAGCCACCAGAGAATGAGACAGGCATTGATTTTTATCGCATTGGCAAAGATATTATAGAAGCCCTTATCGCCGAAGCAAGGCCTTTGTCTGTTGAGCTTGCACAGGAGTCACCTGTGGCAAGCGAAAGCAGTACTGTTCCTCACCTATCTTCAGCAGCCTTTATTGTACCTGCGCGAGACCGTTCAGGCTCCTGGAGCCAATCCAAGCAAGCAGAGAACTACGAAGCAGGCAGCGTAGCATCACCTCCAGCACACCATATTGATGAGTCAGCAGAACAATATCAACCTGCGGAAATGCTCGACCAAGCGGGAGATGAACAGGCAATCAACCAGGTGCAGGAGCCTACAATCAACAATATTTCTGTCATACCAGATGCTACAGCAGTCGCTCCTGCTACTAATAACGAACAAGAACTGAGCGCACATCCCTCCTACAGTGTCATGCTCGGAACCCAGGAAAGCACGCCTCAGTATGGTATCCTTGGCGAAGTCTCTGGCAGAAAAGTCGCACTTGATCTGAACCAGACACACACCATCAGCCTCTTCGGGGTGCAGGGAAGTGGAAAAAGCTATACCTTAGGGAGTATCGTAGAGATGGCGTGCCTACCCATCCCACACGTTAACGCGCTGCCAAGCCCGTTAGCGACCGTCATCTTCCACTATAGTCCAACATTGGATTACAAACCTGAGTTCACCTCGATGATCTACCCTAACAAGGATGAGAGTCAGCGTGCACAATTACGGCAGAGGTACGGTGCTGAGCCACACGCACTACAAGATGTAGTGTTGCTTGTGCCTACAGCAAAGCTTGCTGAGAGAAGAGCCGAGTACCCAGAAATTGATGTGCAGCCTATAACTTTTGCCGCATCCGAACTAAAGGCAGTTCATTGGAAATTTTTGATGGGAGCCGTTGGCAGCCAGAGTATGTATTTGCGTCAGGTCAATCTTATAATGAAAAGACTGCGCAACGGGTTAACACTTGAGGGCCTTCGTCAAGAGGTAGAGCAGGCTCCAATGTCAGACCATCTCAAGCAACTTGCGCAGTTGAGATTGCAATTTGCCTCTGAATACATCGATGATAGCAGAAAATTAAGCGAAGTTATTCGTCCTGGGCGGTTAATCATTGTTGACCTGCGTGACGAGTTTATAGAAAAGGATGAGGCATTAGGCCTTTTCGTCGTCCTGTTGCAAATCTTTTCGGAGGCAACCTACCAGGGACAGACGTTTAATAAACTTGTAGTCTTTGACGAGGCACACAAGTATATTGAGAGTCCAGACCTGATCTCAGGACTGATAGGGGTAGTTCGCGAGATGCGCCACAAAGGGACGAGTATCATGGTTGCCTCGCAAGACCCACCATCGGTCCCTGTCGCGCTTATAGAGCTTTCTTCACAAATCATACTGCACAGGTGTAATTCTCCCGCCTGGCTTAAGCATATCCTGAAAGCAAACTCGGCCTTAAATAGCCTCACACCAGAGAAAATGAGCCAACTTGGCGCTGGCGAAGCCTACATCTGGTCAGGGAAGGCGACAGATGAGGGTTTTATCAAAAATGCAGTCAAGATTAAGTGCCGTCCCAGAGTCACTCTACATGGAGGAGATACGAAGACAGCTGTTGTACAGGGTGAATTGAGGTAGTAGAGTATGAGCACAAATAACCCTACTCCGGCGGGTTTCACCCTACGCCACACCTTACGCGGTCATCGGTTGGAAATCAATCGCATATCCTGGTCGCCCGCTGGTCGATTCCTCGCTTCGTCCTCTTTTGATGGGACCATCAGAATCTAGGATACTCATTCAGAAAAACAACTGCAAACCCTTACTGTACTTTGCCAAGTAACCCGGCCACTTCACCATAATTCTTTGCCAGTGGCAAGGAATTGATGGCAATCGTGTGCCGGAGAACCGCGTTTTTCTGCGATACAAGCACAACAGAGATACGTAGCCTACACCGAAAGATCACCATTGGCGCATTTTGTAATACTGAGCATGCTTCTGCACGAAATGAGGGATTGTGTTTGATAGTTGAAAAAGGCTCATCCTCACATTGATGTTGGTGGCGAATTCAAAAATCGAGTTTGAGCTTTGAGGTAGGAAATTAAGAATCACGCTCAGTTTTACAATTCGCCACCAACATCACATTAAGTGAGCCTGCTTGCTAGAAAATGTAGGCTCAGTCTGGTAAGATAGCCTCTAGCCCATCTTTTATGATGTTTTCCTCTCCATGCTGTCCTGATTTGAAAATAAGCAAGCAAGCACACTTAATTTGGTGATTCAGATATTGTAGAGCTATGAATATACATCGAGAAATCGCTACTGATGCGGACGAATGTATTCTGGGTGCTTTCCTGATGAGCTTTATTCACCAAAATCGAAGATGATCCAGCAAATCTTCAATAATTTTTACTGCCTGGCTGGTTAATTCGATTATCGTTGCTGCGTGGGTGGTAATGTTTTCAAATGTCAAAGACAAGGGATCATGAGGAGGTACAATATCTAGTGAGGCAAAGTAGTCTTGCAGCAAGCGATGCCGAAAGATGTATCCTCCCCCGACTTTGCGCAAGAGCAGTTGCTCTACAGCATCGTCAAGGAAGGCGACGTACCGCCAGGGGGCTGGTGTGCATCTCGCTTGCCAGAGCCAGAAGCGCAGAGTATAATGTTGCATAGCAGCCCCCAGCCCGAAGAACAGCCCGGCGCCTAGCCCGCCGAACAGCCCGGTGCCTAGCCCGGTGCCTAGCCAGCCGAGCCGCCCGTAGGCCGGCCAGCCGAGCAGCCCCTTGCCCAGCCAGAAGCCTAGCCCGCCGAGCAGCCCGATGAACAGCCCATTTTTTAGAGAACGTCGTATCCCCTCATTTGGAGAGAGCATGGAACGCTCGGTCAGTTGCTTCCTCGAAAGCCCGCCGAACAGCCCGACGCCTAGCCCGACGAGCAACCCGTAGGTCAGCCCGGTGAATAGCCCGACGCCTAGCCCGGTCTGCCAATCCCAAATGACTAGCCCGACGACCAGCCCGACGACCGCCAGCCATTTCCGCGACCAGGTGAGTGCTTCCGCTGGCTCTATCCCCGTAGTCAGCCTATCGCTCAGCCCGGAGAACAGCCAGACGAGCAGCCAGACGCCCAGCATGACGAGGAAGTCGGAGCCCAGCCCATAGGACAGCCAGAGGAGCAGCCCGACGCCCAGCCAGACGAGCAGCCCGATGCTCCACTGATAGAAGGCACTTTGCCATTCGGGAAGCCAATACGGTTGGAACTGCTCCAGGTAGAACTCACTCTGATGGCGTGCTGTCATCTCGCGAGCCAGCCACCCCAGCCAATGTTTGGTCTGCTGTGCTGGTGCATGGATGCGTATCCCTTCTCGCCGGAGTATCCGTTCAACGTAGTCGTGAAAGATGAGATGTTGCTGATCGGTTGGCGCCGCCTTCACGAGTGCAAGGACTTCCTGCGCTGGTTTGCCATGATAGGCCAGGATGAGCACGGTGAGGAAGAGGGGAGTTGTCGCCAACGCACGAAGTGCCTCACTCTGATCCAAGGCATGTTTCAGCCCCTCTACATCCTCTCCCTTTGCCGCAAGGCCATCGAGATAGGCACCGACCTGCTCAAACGAAAGGGGTTGAACGATCACTGCTGTGTGCAAGGCCAGTCGTCCCGGCTGGTCCAGGAACTCTTTCGTCCGGCTACACACCACAAGAGATCGGTGCGTCTGGTGGTAATACGCATTGATGGCGTCGATACAGGCAGGGAGTACGCTTGGAGCTACTTCATCCAGCCCATCAAGCAAGAGGAGCAACTGGTTGGCCTTCACCCATGCTTTCCCGATCGGGGAAGGAATGTCGTACTTCACCTTCAGTTCTTCAGCAATCCATTGCTCCAGTGGCAAATTCCTGGTCGCCCAGGAGGAGAGCATGAGCACAACGGGCATGGGAGCCATGGGGTTGTCTTGTGCTTGCTTGAGCAGATCGCGGGCCAATTCGAGCAACAGTGTGGTTTTGCCTGCTCCAGGCTCGCCCAGTATGAGCAGTTCACCTCCGGTCTGGTCAAATACCTGCGCGAGCGTTGTGCCAGATGGCAGGGTCTGCGTCGGCTCCAGCGGATTGGAGAGCACCAGATCGAAGCGGCTTCCTACACGCTCGCGCAGTGGTAACGGCAAGAGCTGCTCATCATAGCTCTGGTAGAGCGGATTTTCGAGAAAGCTAGTAATCCATTTGTTCTGGACTCGGCCTAGCATGATCTGGCGGTTTTGGCGTGCATCGGCTGCCGATGGTTCGGCAGCCGCTTTCTGCCTCTCTTGCCAGAGGGAGATCCCGATGAGGGACAGTGAAATGAGCACAAAGAGCACCAAGGCTACCTGTGGCGAGAGCCAGGTAAGAGCAGTAGCCCCAATATTCCCCATCACACTGCCGAGCATCGTGAAGATACCTGCGACCACAATAGCAATCCAGGTGGCTCGTGGAAGCCTTCGCATCGTATTTCCCGTACTTCAGATGTATTCCCAAACAAAAGCTGCTTGAGTCTATTATCATCGAAAATCGATGCAAAAGCAACAAGCAAGCGAGGGCATGTGGCTGCACTGCTCTTAGCAGCAAAAGCGCTACAAATATCTCCGGTCTTCTCACCCCAGCTATATGTAGCTATATCACCCCTAGCATCAAGATTGTTGGGATTGAGCCTTTCTGAATGTTTCTTGTGAGTGGAGTGGCATTCGTGTTATCGCGGCTTCTGATATGCCATGAGAATTGGCAGTGAGCATTCATCGCCACATAAAGTAACCGCATTGCCAAATAAAGACGGCTGCAAGAACAGATTTTACAGGCAAATACGGCTTTCCTCTTTCCGAAAAAACGGAAAAATCTTTTGTCAGCGAATTCATGGCAAACCGCACTTTCGGCAAAGAATGCTGGTGTGGCCCACATTTTAAGCTCTGCAATTCATGCTCAAAAAGTGGCAGGTTTATTTGGCGAACTGGGCATCATTATTCGACAAAGCACACTTACTGGACACACTGGAGCAGTTTTCAGTGTAGCCTGGTCACCAGATGGACAGCTGCTGGCATCAGGCTCTGCTGATAAAACCGTTCGACTCTGGAACATACAGACAGGACAAGAACTGCAAGTCCTGCATGGTCACACCAACAATATTAATGACCTGGCATGGGCGCCAGGTGGTAGTTTACTGGCAACAGTCTCTGCGGATTTCACTATCCGTCTTTGGCAGGCACCGACATGGCGACTTATGCGAAACCTTATAGGTCACAGCAATGAAGTATACTCTGTAGCATGGTCACCCGATAACAGCGTGTTGGCCTCTGGCTCTTTTGGTGGTATTATCCGCGTCTGGGATAGAGTAGAGGAGGGACATCTCGTAGATCTTTTTCTTAGAGGCAGCGTTCTTAGAGGTACTACTAGTCCTATTGACTGTCTTACATGGCATCCAGATTCCAGCATACTTGCCTCTGGTTCACAAGATGGGGCTATTCGCTTGTGGGAAATACAATCGGGACGGCTTCTAAGGACTTTTGAGGGTCACACTGCTGCGATTACCAGCGTTTCTTTCTCCAGCGATGACCGCTTCTTTGCCTCAAAATCGCTTGATGGAATAGTGAGGATTCATTCTACTAAGAGAGAAGAGACAGTAGCATTGCTGGAAGAGCCAGCCTCAAACGGCATTGGAATGCCCTAAAAAGTCCAGACCGCACAAACTTTAACACCTTTTCCCCAAAACCACAAAAGGACGGCTTTTCAGTGAAAAACCATCCTTGTGCTATCACCATGCCTTATGCTTGCTGCAATCAGGCCAGAAGCTATCTACTTTACAGCATTCGTCGTGGAGAGACGGAACATATGCGCATGACAGATCGCGATAGCTGCCGCGTCGGCTGCATCGTCGGGCTTGGGGACTGCTGACAGTCGGAGCCATTGGCGCACCATAGAGCCTATTTGTTCTTTGCGAGCAGCCCCATTCCCCGTCACCGCCAGCTTCACCTCACTGGGAGTGTACTCAGCGATCGAGACTCCCCTCTGCTCCAATAGCAGCATCGCGACGCCACGTGCCTGCGCGACTGCGATTGCCGTTGTCACATTCTTGCCGAAGAAGAGTTGCTCGATGGCTGCCTCTGCTGGCTGGTACTCGGCGATGATCGTGCCGAGCTGCTCATAGATCTGTTGCAAGCGTTGGGGATAGGCTAGTGTCTTCGGCGTCATGACCGCATCGCACACAAGCAACCCCAGATCATTGCCCTTCGCTAGAATAACTGCATAGCCCAATCGGCCAAAGCCAGGGTCAATACCCAGGATACGTCGTTCGTTCATACTCGTCTTTTCTCCTTGTTTCTCTTTCCGCGGCATCCTCACCAACCTAGCTGTCGTTCGCGCATACTCATCCACACCCCCTGGCCAATGATCAGATGGTCAAGCACCTCGATTTGCAGTAACTCGCCTGCCTGGATGAGAGACCGGGTCACGTCGATATCCTCGGGGCTGGCTTGTATCCCACCGGATGGATGGTTGTGCGCGACAATAATGGCGGCGCTATTGAGCAGTAAAGGGAGCCGGAACAGCTCGCACACACCACTAACGAGTTCAGGCTGCCCTTGTACAATCGATGGAGGCGTTGCACGTGGTTCTTGGTATCCAGGCACGCCACCCAGAACTCCTCGTGGTCCAGATGCCCCATCTCCAGCATGAGCAAGGCCGCGAGATCAGCCGGTTGCCTGATGCACTCATCCGCAGACGGCGTGAGCAGCACCTGGAGCAGGCTCATGAGCGCCTGCACCTCTTCTGGTAAGCCCTCCACACGTTTGAGCGCATCCTGGACGCTCGCGCCACTGGCAGCCAGCCGCCGCAGGTCGGCGATGCAGAGGTAGGGCGCGATAGCCCCACGCAATGCGCGTGCTTGACGTTGGGTCTGAGGGTCAGATGGAGGCCAGGCCACCGCTTCGTCGAGAAAGAGTGGGCGCATGAGTGTGGTTTGGTTCATCTTCTTTGTTACAGCGGGACAAGACCCGCAATATGTTGTTGATCGTGGCATAAGGTTGTCTTCCTTTCACTTCAAAAAGCATGAAAAACCCCCAGGAAGCTGTTTCCTGGGGGTTGTTTGTAGATGTGTGCTTCTCGTTCGAGATAGTACGTAGCAGAAATGGCTCGCAGTGGCTACTCTCCGGCCTCCTGCCGCGTTGTCACCACCGCCGGGCCAGCGACGTAGTTATATGGCTGCAACACCGACCTGGCGAGCAGTGTGGCAAGCGGATTGGAGGGCAGACCATGCAGCTTGCCTTCCTCGTTGATCCACATCAGGCGACCATCCGGCAAGTGGACACACTCCAGCCAACCGTCGACCAGCGCGTGCAGCTCACTGGTCGTAAAGCAGGCCGCCCCGTATTCAGGGTGGATCTCTCGAACGCTCCCAAAGGGGGTAATCAGTTGTGCCATGGGTATCTCCTTTCGTTGTGTTACAAACAAATCCCCCAGGAAACTGTCTCCTGAGGGATGGACATGGATGATTTTTGAGGCGAGACTCTTGTTGTCTTATCGGTCGGTTTCGTAGAATGGGAGCGCGTGACTTTCATGCGCTTCCAGACCGGCCAGGATCTTCTCCTTGGCCTGATCATTGACCGAGCCATCGTGGTAGCGGATCAGAGCGAAGCCGGTGATCGGTAGCGCAGCGAAGAGGCCGGGGACGAGACCATCCGCAGACTCCCCCGTGGGACGGTACTGATAGATGGTGCTGCCGATCTCGCGCAGGCAGAGTGGTAATGGCTCTGTGCCAGGATCACGCTCTCCTGCTTCATCTGTGGATACATCGATCACCGTCTGCGCTGCCTCGCGAGGGATCAGTTCCCACAACTTGAAGAGGCACGGCCCTGTTCGCAGGGACTCCAGTGGCAATGCTGGAAGGAGCGCCTCCGCATTGTCGCCTTCACTATACGCGAACGCACTGAGGCTCATCTCTTCTTCAGCCTCACTCGTTGTGCCTTCCACCTCCTCGTCACTGGCGGCAAGAGCAGCGTCATGACCAGGAACCGCTTTTTTGCAGTCCAGCGGCGGGCGCTGCTCTTGCCATCGCATATTGAGCACGTGGGGATGCACCAGGATCATGCGACTCGACCGGGAGAGCAGTGAGAGATCGAGATTGGGATTGAGGCGGCGGGAGGCGCCCCAGTGCCTGACTTCCTCAAGGTAATCAGGGCAATATTTGTAATGCTCCTCGCCGACCCAGATGAGCAAATCAAAGATGGGTAGTCCCTCCTCATCGAGCGCCAGCTCGCCCGATGCGAGCATGCGCTGCCAGAGCTGCGGCTTGTTGATGAGATCAAGTCCCTCCGGGATGGGCAGCGGAGGATCGAAGAGGAACTCCTCTAGTGGTCGTCCCCTGGGAGACAGACCTGACTCAGCGTAGACGCCGCCCGGCTCGCGCTCTCCGCAGCCACGCGGGACAGGGTCAGCTTTGGGAAAATCCAGGTCAAACATCGTTTCGTAC